>Ga0209517_10000222_pt1 | contig 102117 bp, 77 predicted proteins | sample PeaSoiMetSII2010_FD_187695 | JGI IMG/M metagenome (GOLD analysis project Ga0209517, IMG submission 187695) | Peat soil microbial communities from Weissenstadt, Germany - SII-2010 (SPAdes) (version 2) | ecosystem: Environmental > Terrestrial > Soil > Wetlands > Peat | place: Germany...
GCTGACCGCCGTTTATGGGCCTTTCGACCCTACACGGAGTTACACACTACCGCAATCCAACATTCGCGGGCCCGCGAGAAAAACCGTCGATTCCGGTGGAGGACAGGCCGCAAAACCTATCCTACTTATATTATAACCTGAGGGTGTCAAGAGCTTGGGGTGTAAGTCGTTGAAAATGCTAAGAAAAATACCTTGAACTAAAAAAGCTTAATGTGGCGATTTGCGGAGATTCCCGCGACGATAAAGCCTCCATAAGGCCGCCACCGTTAGCACATCACCGCTCAGGGCAGGGAAGTGCTATTCTCGGGCTTTTCCAGGTGAGCCATGTCCGATCTGATCAGGGCGCCCATAGCGGCGGCACTGTCCGCATTCTGTGCGTTCCTGGCTTTCGCCCTTTCGTTCGCGATCAGCGGCGCGCTATGGGTGAACCTGGGCGCGGCCGTAATTGCCTTCTCGCTGGCGATGTGGTTTCTGCTGCGCAACTCCGGGCGGCGGATCGCGATCACGGCGGGCGGCGCGGTCTGTCTGCTGGCAGCCGCCGCCTCGCTCACGGTGATCGACAAGTTCCGTGGGACGCCGCCGCCGGAGTCGCAGGAACTCGTCGAACGGATCGGCCGAACTGTGTTCCCGCTCCAGGGGGTGGACCCCGGCAGCGGTTTTGCGGACCTGGAGCCTCTCGGGGAGGTGTGGCGCGGGGCGCGGATCGTGGCGCTGGGCGAGGCCACTCACGGGACTAGCGAGTTCTTCCGCATGAAGCACCGGATGACCGAGTTTCTGGTGATGCGGATGGGGTTCCGCCACTTCGCCATGGAACTCGATCCGCAGCTCGGGGAGCACGTGGAGGCGTACGTTCAGGGCGAACGGCGCGAGAACCCCGTGGCGGAGCTTCCCTGGCCATGGCGAACGCGCGAGGTGGCGAACCTGGTGGAGTGGATGCGGCGGTACAACGCGTCCGTATCGGCCGAAGAGCGCATCCACTTTTACGGCATCGATTACCAGGGCGCGCGGCGCGATTTTCGCATGGCACAGAATACGGTCGATCTCCTGGAGCATTCCGGGACGGCGGCGCGAATGGTGCTTTGGGCGCACAACGCGCACGTGTCCAGCGGGGACGGCTGGATGGGATCGTATCTGAAGCAGGCGCTGCGCCAACAGATCTACCTCACGGGCTTCGAGTTTCATCACGGGCAATTCACTTCGAGATTCAATTGGGTTCGCACTTATGAGGCGGCGCCCGCGGGGAACGGCTACTACGCCGGAACATTGGCGCGGACCGGGCGGCCCATTCTGTTTCTCGACTTTCGAACGATGCGGCGCGATCCGGAGGTCGAGGCGTGGCTCGCCCAGCCGCACCTGGCACATTCGCTCCAGGAGCTGCACGGGCTGTACCGGCTCAATCCGGCGTGGGTGACCACCGACGAGAGCTGGCTGGCGCTTTTCGACGGCGTCCTCTACATCGAGCAGAGCACGCCGGCGGAGCCGCTGTAGAAGCGGCGCTCACCAGGTCTTCTCCCACACGCGCACGATGGGGTAGCGGAGGGCATCGCCCGCGTCGTACTTCGAGCGCTGGAACCACCACTGGAGGCGCGCGGCGCGGTCGGCGGCGAATTGCGGGTCGGCGGCGAGCTTCTCCTCGAACTGCTTGCGAAGCTCCGGCGAATCGGCCATCATGCGGCGCGCGATGGGCTCGGACAAATATTCGCCGGCGCCGCCGCGGCCGCCGCCTTCGAACCAGGAGTAAACGAGGCCCCAGTGCGCCAGAGAGTCGGGCGCCTGCGGTTCGAGCATAGAAAGGACCAGGCGCGCGCGGCGCTGCTTCATGGGCACCCACCAGGAGCCGGCCGGAATGGCGATCCGCTCCGTCACCGGAGACGCGTCAAAATTCACGGCGAGATGGCCTTCCTGCGGGGCGGAGGCGAAGGCGACCTTGGAGAAGCGATAGGTTTCGAACTCCTGCTCGACGCTTTTGGTGGTGCGCTCCATCTCGACTCCGTGCAGTGCGAGCAGGTCGGCGATCTCTTTCCAGGCCGCGGGGATCAGGTAGCCCAGGGGCATGCGGGCTTCGACGGTGGTCTCGATCTGGTCATGAATAACCGTTTCGAGATCGTCGGGCTCGGGCAGGTAGCGGTTCACCGTGGCGCCGGTGACTTCACTGGGGTACGGCCCGATTTTGAGCGCGTGGTAGAGCAGCGGACGGCTCTTGTCGCTGACCCTTCCGGCCAGGTAGACGGGGGCGGCCGAGCGGTGGCCGGCGCGCGCGGCCATCTGGCGGTCGGCTTCGCGAACGGCGCGCCGCAGCGCCTCGGGATCGAGCAGGATCGTGTCGATGGCGTGGCGCATGATGTCGTAGTTGGCCCAGGCGCGCGTTTTGGCGGCCTTGAGGCTGTGGGTCTCCACCAGCAGGGAAGGCCGGTTCTCGACGGCGGCGTAGAGGTGCGAGTAGCGCGGCGAAAACACTTCCATGAAGAATTCGCGCCGGCCGTTGATGCTGCGCAACGCGCCGTAGGGCGCTACCAGGTGGCCGTCGGCGGCCATGCGCTTGTCCAACTCGGGGACGAAGCGCTCGCGCACCCAGGCGCCGGCGGGCTCGGCAATGTCCTGGTTGCGCGCCATGTCCCAGGTGACGTCGTATTGGAAATCGGAGCCGTCGGTGACGTGGTTGTCGAACAGGAAATCGGGATTCCACGTGTTGAAGATGCGCAGCCAGGCGCGCATCTCGGGGGTGTCGGCCTTGATGTAATCGCGGTTGAGATTGAGGCGCTGGGCATTGGCGCGCAGGCCGGTGGATTTCGGGCCGTTCTGGCTGGGGCGATGGTACGGGCTGAAATATTCGTGGCCATCCACGTTGAACACCGGGATGATCACGAAGATGGCATGGTCGAGCCAACCGGCGAAGCGCTTGCCCACGGTCATGTCGCGGACCAGCATCAGCACGGTGTCCTTGCCCTCGATTTCGCCCGCATGGATGCCGCTCTGGATCATGATGACCACCTTGTTGGCGCGGGCCGCGGCCTCGGGGGTGAAGGCGCGGTCCTTGGAGACGACCAGCGCGATCAGGGTGCGCCCTTCGGGGGTCGTGCCGATGTCCAGCACCTTGACGAAGCGCGAGGCGCGCTCCAGGCGGTGCGACAGATCGACCGCCTCGGCATAAGGAGCGGTCTCGTTCCAATCGGACTTCTCGCCGGTGGTCAGGAGATCGGGCGGAGAGGCTTTCGTGCTGGCGGCGAGCGATGCCGCGGCTTTGGCGGCCGGCGGCTCAAAAGCGGAGTGCGGCGCGACGGGATCCTGGGCCAGGCAGACGGCGGCCAGCGCGATCAGCGGAAGCAAGCGGATCATTTGTAGATGGTATCGCGGCCAGGAGCACTTCCGAATCATTTGGCATAGAATTGGAATGCTATGTCCGGCGCGCCGCGAGGCCTGCTCCTGGCGAGCCTGCTGGCCGCCACACTTTCACCCGGGTTCGCGCAAACGCCGGAGGATTCCTTCTTCGACGACACAGCCGTGCAGGCGATCTCGCTGACCATGGAGCCCGGCGATTGGGCGGCGCTTCAGCGGAACGTTGTCGAGAACACGTACTATCATGCGGACTTCGCCTGGAACGGCATGGCGCTCCGGAACATAGGGGTGCGCTCGCACGGCGGAGTCAGCCGGCTCCCGACGAAGCCGAACCTCGATTTGAACTTCGCGAAATACGAGAAGGCGCAGCGATTCCTGGGCCTGCCGTTTGTGCTGATCAAGGCCAACAACCGCGACCCGTCCAACCTGCGCGAATGGCTCTCGTTCCAGCTCTTCCGGAAGATGGGTTTCCCGGCGCCGCGCGAGGCGCCTGCCAGGGTGCTCCTGAACGGCCGGCTATTGGGCTTCTATATCATCGTGGAACACGTGGACGAACATTTCCTCGAGCGGAACTTCGGGGAGAGCCGCGGACGCCTGTACAAATGGCGCAACCGCAGCAACTACGAGTTCGACGATCTGGGCGACGGAGCTTCGAACTACGAGCCGATGCTCGAACTGAAATCCAAAGAGGCCGCGGGGGACTGGCGGGACTTCGCGAATCTCATACAGTCGATCCACCGTCCCTTCGGACCGGATTTCTCCGCCGCCACTTTCATTCGGTCGTTGTCGCGGTATCTCGATCCCGGCCGCTTCCTGGCGTACCTGGCAACGGAAAACGTGCTCTCCGACGGCGATGGCATCGCCGGCGGCCTGGTGGGAATGAATAACTTCTATCTGTACCAGGGGCGGGGCGGCACGGAGTATCGCATCATTCCATGGGACAAGGATCTGACGTTTTCCGGGCTGGAGAGAGATGTCCTGGAAGGCATAACCCGGGGACGGAACGTCAACCTGCTGGCGAAGCGCCTGGTGGGGATCCCCGAATGGCAAACCGCGTACCTGCGCGCGCTGGCGGAGTCCGCGACGCTGCTGGGCGGCACGGGCGGATGGGCGGACCGCGAGATTACGCGCGAAACCGGCGTGATTCACGACGCGGCTGCCAACGATCCCAACAAGTGGTGCTTTGACCACGCCTGCGGAACCGCGGAGTTCGAAAGCGACGTCCGGTGGTTGCACGCATACCTGTCGGAGCGTGCGCGGAACGTGCTTGCGGGGGGCGCCAGAGCGGGGTTTCGGGTGGATCAGGCGCCCTGATGGCGGCGCTGGCGATTCTCTCGGGCGCATTATTCACGGTGCTTGCCGCCACCGCGTCAGGCGCACGGCTGCTGGGAGATCGAGCCGAGGACCTGGGGCTTCGGTTCATCGCAGGCGCTGCACTCCTCAGTCTGATCATTTTCGGCTTGTGCGCCGCCGGACTGGCATATCCGTGGGTGTTTGCCGCCGCCGGAGCGGCGGCCGTGCTGGTCTCGTGGCGGCAACTGGCGGCCACCGAATTCACCGCGCCGCCAATTCACCGCGCGCTCGTGCCGGCCTTCTGCCTCTATTTCATTCTGTACTTTTTCAATTCCATGGCTCCGGAAATCAGCTTCGACGGCTCCCGGTACCACCTGGGGCTTGTTGCCCGCTACCTGCGCGAGCACGGATTCCACCCGATCACCGACAACCTGTACGCCAGCCTTTCGCAGGGCGTCGAGATGCTCTACCTGTACGCGTTCGCGTACGGCCGCCACTCCGCCGCGGCCATGGTGCACTTTGCGTTCCTGTTGGTCCTGGTCTGGCTCATGCTGCGTTATGCGAGCCGCGCGGGATTCCCACTGGCCGGGGCGGTGGGCGCGCTGCTGGTGTTTGCCAGCCCGATCGTGGGCGTGGACGGCACGAGCGCCTACAACGATGTGGCGGTGGCCGCGATTGCCTTCGGGCTGTTCTCCCTTTTGCAGCGATGGAGCGAGGAACGCTCCGGGCGGCTGCTGGCGGCGATCGGGCTGGTGGCCGGCTTCGCCTACGCGGCCAAGTATACGGCGTGGCTCGCCGTGCCCTATGCGTTGGGGTACGTCGCGTGGAAGAGCCGCCGCCCCCGCAACGTGCTGGTCGTGGCGCTGTGCGCGGCGCTGGCGATCGCGCCTTGGATGGCCAAGAACTGGCTATGGGTGCACAACCCTCTGGCGCCTTTCTTCAACGGCCTGTTTCCAAACCCGTACCTGACGGTGGCCTTCGAGCGCGAGTACCGGCATCACATGGCCTGGTACGATCTCCAGAGCCGATGGGACCTGCCCATGCAGGCGGCCGTGCACGGCTCGCTCTCGGGCCTGCTGGGGCCGGTGTTTCTGTTGTCTCCCCTGGCGCTCCTCTCGCTCCGCCGCGCGGAGGGGCGGCAACTGTTGCTGGCCGCGCTGGTGTTCGGCGCGAACTACTTCAGCAACATCGGGACGCGGTTTCTCATTCCGCCACTGCCTTTCGTGGCCCTGGCGATGGCGCTGGCGTTGACCCGCTTCCCGCGCGCGGCGGTGGCGCTGGCGCTGGTCCACGCGGTGATCTCGTGGCCCGCAATCGTCCGCCGCTACAGCGCTCCCGACGCCTGGCGACTGGCGAAGATTCCTTTTCGGGAAGCGCTGCGGATCAAGCCGGAGGAGGGATTCCTCCAATCGAACCTGCCCGACTACGGCGTCAGCCGCATGGTGGAACAGGCCGCCGCAGCGGGTTCGACGGTTTTCAGCTTCACACCAATTCCGGAGGCTTACACTTCGCGCAAGATCCAGGTGGCGTATCAATCGGCCGCGGGCGTGGAGACCCGCGCCATCCTTTGGAGCGGATTCGTTGCGGAATACGCCCCGACCTGGCGCTTGCGGTTCCGGTTTGCGCGGCGGCCGTTGCGCGCCATCCGCCTGAACCAGACCAACACCGCCGGCGACACCTGGAGCATTGACGAGCTGCGGATCTTCGATGGCGCGCGGGAGCTGCCGCGCGATCCCGCCTGGCGATGGACCGCGCACCCCTATCCGTGGGGAATCGAGCGGGCGTGGGACAACCGGCCGATCACCTTCTGGATGTGCGGCGACACGCTGCGTCCGGGCGAATTCGTGCGGATCGATTTCGGTGGCGCGCAGGCTGCGGACAGCGTGTCGATCGAAACCGCTCCCAACCAATGGGGTCTGCGGCTGGAGTTGGAGGGGCAAGACGAAACCGGCGGGTGGCGGCTACTTTCGCCCGCGCCGGAGACCGGCAGTGTGCCGGCGCCTCCCGCACTGCGGCGGGCCGCCGCGGAAGAGGTGAAGCGCCGCGGGATCGATTACCTGCTGGTATTCGACGGCGAGTTCGGCGCCGACGACTTCCGGGGGAATGCGGACCTTTGGGGGATCGTTCCGGTGGGCGAGTATCGGGGAGCGAGGCTGTACCGGTTGCCGTCCGGCGAACCCGCCGCGTCCGACGCCATGCGTTAACGTCGAAGCATGGGCCCCCAACTATGGAAGTGCCTGGCGGCGGCGCTGTGCTCCCTGGCCGTCAGCCCGGCTGCGGAATACAGCACCTACATCGGCGACTCGTTCGACTACCATATCGCTCGCATCCTTACGGATACAGCCGGTAACACCTATATCGCCGGCAGCCGGACTTTCAACATCGGCAGCAGCGTGCTGAGCGCCATCGCGCTCAACGACGTCTTCGTGAAGAAGCTGGACGCCGCCGGGAATACCGTGCTGTTCGCCACGCTCACCGGAAAGGGCAACGACGTGGCCACCGGGCTCGCGCTCGACGCCGCCGGCAACATTTACGTGGCGGGCTCCACGACCTCGCCGGATTTCCCGCTGCGCAACCCTCTCCAATCCACGCCCGGCGGAGGCTTCATCGCTCGGTTCAGCCCAGACGCCAGCCAGGTGCTCTACTCCACTTACTTCCCGGCGCCGATCAGCGCGCTGGCGGTGGACGCGGCGGGTAACATGTACGTCACCGGCTACACGCGCACTCCAGGCTTCCCGGTGACTCCCGGATTGCCGGCGGGGCAGGTCGGCGGCGTGTCGACAATTTATACCGGCGCATTCTTTACCAAGATCGCAGCGGCGGGCGACAAGATTCTCTACTCGGGCGTGCTGGTCGGCGGGGAGAAGGACTGCGGCTGTTGCAGCAGTTGTTTTCTGAGCAGCCGCGACGCGGTGGGCGTGGCCATTGCGGTGGACGCGGCGGGCAACGCCTACATTGCGGGCAACACCAACACACTCGACTTACCGGCGACGCCGGGAGCGATGCTGGCCAGCGGTCCGGGCGCGTTCGTCACCAAGGTGAACGCGGCGGGAACCGCGCTGGACTACCTGACTTACATCGGGCCCGGCAACCTGGTGATCTCGCCCTATTCGAATCCGGCCAACAGCGCCAGCGCCATCACGGTGGATGCGAAAGGCGACGCGTACCTGGTGGGCTCGACATTCGATCCGAAATTCCCGGCCACTCCCGGCGCGTATCAGACGACCTTCAACGGCCCCGGCGACCTGAGCTTTCCGCAGCCCACGCCTCCCAGCGACGCCTTCGCCATCGAACTCAATCCCACCGGCACCGCGGCGGTGTGGGCCACCTACATCGGCGGCCAGGCCCAGGATGCAGCCAACGCGGTGGCTCTCGATTCCGCGGGCAACGTTTGGATCACCGGGACCACCGCTTCCACCGACTTTCCCAACCAGCAGGGCTGGAGCGCGGGTCTGGACTTTCTGGTGGCTCTCAACCCCACGGGCTCCGGGCTGATCTATTCCGGGCGCTATCCCAGCGGGGCCGCGTCGCAGGCGGTGGCCGTCGATGCCGCGGGACTGTTGCACATCTGCGGACCCGGCGGAATTGTCTCGGCCACGGCCGCCGTGGCGCGCCCGCTGATGCGCGTTTTCGGAGTGGCCAACGCCGCCTGGGGTCCGCTCGACGGCCGCATCGCGCCCGGTGAAGTCATCTCGCTGTACGGCCCGCACATCGGTCCGGTCCCGCCCGCACTCTACACGTCCGACGGTTCCGGCCTATTGCCGAAATCCCTGGGCGGCGTACAGGTGCTGGTCAACGACAGCCCCGCTCCGGTGTTCTACGCCTCCGATTCGCAGATCAACGCCGTGGTCCCGTTCGGTGTGGCGGGCCAGTCTTCGGCGCGCATCCGGATCGTGTTCAACAGCGCCAGCAGCCCCGAGTTCGTGGCCACGGTGGTTGATACCGCGCCGCAGATTTTCCAAAACCCCGACGGGTCGGCCGCCGCGGTCAACCAGGACGGCAGCATCAACTCGCCAGATCATCCGGCGCCGCGCGGTTCCATTGTCTCGGTGTGGGCGACGGGCGCGCTGACGCCGGGGGGGACCGATGGCCAGATCGCTATCGCCGCGCAGGACTTCTTCTGCTGCCAGTTGTACGCGGGGTCGAGCCTGCTAACCGTGACTTACTCGGGCGCCGCTCCCGGTATTGTGGCCGGCGTGGTCCAGGTGAATTTTCAGGTTCCCGCCGACGCGAGCGGGCAGATCAGCGTGACCGTGGTGGCCGAGAACCGCGCCAGCAACCCGGTGTCCATCGCGGTCGAGCAGTGACGCGTTCCGGACCTCGTCAAAGTTCGCTATCGGTGAGACTGTACTTCGCTTTCAACGAAGCAAGCGCGGTTCCCACGACATCTTCCGGTTCTTTGTAGGCCTTCAACTGCATATCCAACTTTCGAATCGCGTCCGGGTAGGTGTCTCCCACGTAGGCCTTACTCTGCCGGTATTCGAGAAACTGAGTTGCGGACTGCTCAAACAAGGCGCGTATATCCTGAAGCTGACGCTGGCGGGTGGTTAGTTGGGTGACCAGCGTGTTGCGCACACTCTGCGGATAATCTTCTTTGAGCGGCTGGGCGTCAACCGCCTGACGCACTTGGCTCAACTGGGTGCTGGCCGCCACGGCGGATTTGGCCAGTTGGGCGGCCACCGAGGCGTTCTGATCCAATTCAGCTCCACGGCCCGCCCCATTTGCCGTGATGCCGCCGCACCAGGCACGAGCGCTGCTCACGAAGTCTTTTTCGATCGCGTCGGCGCTGGCGAGGTTAGCTTTCTTTTCGGTAAGCGCCTTCGCCAGTTGAAGCGCTTCGGACCGCTCCTGTTTGCCGCATCCGGTGATCAATACCGCGGCAGCCAACAGCAGGCAGGGTCCGGATTTGAAGATGGTCATGTCCGTTACCTCTCGACGATCCGAGTATAGGCCGTTTCTCAGGGCGTGTCGATCAGTCGCGCCGCGGGGCACTACCCCTTCAGCGCGGCGCGCACCTGGCGCGGCACATCCGTAGTAATGCTGTGGACTCCCAATGCCGCCAGGCGGCGGGCCGCTTCGACGCGGTTCACGGTCCACACCGCGCACTTCAATCCGTTCTCCCCGAGGCGACGGAGGAACCGCCGGGACACCGGATAGCGCACATCGATGCCATCGAGGCCGGCCGATTTGACGCGCCGGACCAGGTCGGCGCCGCGGAAGAGGGTGACCAGGTAGCACTCGTGATCCGGGAGCCTGCGCTTGGCCAGCGCGATGGAGTGGATGTCGAAGCCGATGATGGGCAACTGGGCCGCGGCTTTGCCCGAAGCGGCAAGCACGTCCGCGAGCCTGGTGACGATCCGCGGACCGGATTTGATTTCGATAAACAGCCGCTTGCCGCGGGGAACCGCCGCGATCACCTCTTCGAGCACGGGCAGGCGCGTCCCGGCGTATCGGGCGCCTTTCCAAGCGCCCGCATCGAGCCGGCGCAGCTCGCTCAGGGTGAAGCTCGAGACCAAGCCGCGGCCGTTCGTCGTGCGATCGAGCCGGTTGTCGTGAATGGCGACCAGGGCGCCGTCTTTGCTCTGCCGCACGTCCACCTCGGCGGCATCGGCGCCGACCTCAGGGCTCCAGGCCCAGGCGAATGCCGACAGCGTGTTCTCGGGGGGCGTGTCCGGCTGGACGCGGCCCCGGCCGGAGCCACGATGCGCGACGATTTCGACCACGAGGGAATCGCGTGGCATGGCTGGAGGACGCCAGTTACTGTTGTAGCATCAGCGTCGCGTGTTACGCGGTGTGGGGTGGAACTTTATTCGATGACGGGCCCGAAATAGCCCTGCGCCAGCGCGGGCTCCACTTCGAGAGCCTTGGTCCAGCAGGCGCGCGCCTCATCGGACTTGCCGGCGGCTTCCAGGTTGCGGCCCAGGTTCAACAGCGCCTCGGGCATGTCGGGCTTTTGCGCGAGGGCATCGCGATAGAGTTTCACGGCTTTGTCACCGTCGCCTGCCTTCTCGTACATCAGCCCCGCGTTGTAGAGCACCTCGGCCGAGCGCTCGCCCAGATCGATGAGGCGCACGTGGAGCTCCAGCGCGGTTTCGAAATCCGAAGCCTGAATGGCCAGGCCGGCGAGGCCGCGGACCGCGTCCAGGCACTTGGGATCGGTTTCGAGCATCTTCTCGTAGAGGCGCTCGGCGCGTTCCCGATCGCCCAGGCCGACGTAAGCCATGGCCAGGTTGGCCTGTGCCTCCAGCCATTGCGGCCGGTATTTCAGGCAGCCCTCGAAGGCCTCCACCGCGCCGCGGAAGTCCTCGCGCTGCAGCCGCAGATATCCCAGCCGGAAGCGCGCTTCCTCCTCCTTGGGCGCTTTATCGAGCACCGTCTTGTACCAGCGCTCGGCCTCTTCGCTCTGCCCGGAGTGCTCGAGCAGCAGCGCGATATTCCAGATGGGCGCCAGGGCGTCGGGATTGGCTTGAATGGCGCGGTCATAAGCGGCGCGGGCGCCGTGCAGGTCGCCGATCTGCTCGCGCACGATGCCGAGGTTGGTATAGGCCTCGCAGGATTGGGTGCGCTGTTTGAGGGCCTCCTCGTAGGCCTCGATGGCCTGCTGCCAACGGCCCGATTTCTGATGCGCCAGGGCCAAGTTGAACCAGCCTTCGAAGTGGCCGGGGACGGCGTTGACCAGCAGCGTGCAGAACTTGGCGGTGAGCGAGTGCTCTCCCGCCGCGCAGGCCCACGCGGCCAGCCCTTCGAGCGCCACGGTGGATTCCGGCTGAAGCTCCAGCAGGCGCTCGGAGTACTCGCGCACCATGTCGAAGTCCTCCTTCGCCATGCCAATCAGGATGAGATTGGAGAGAGACTCCTCGGATTCGGGATTGCGATCGAGGATGCGCTGGTAGAGTTTGGACGCGTCGTCGCCATGGCCCAGCGACTGCAACGCGGCGGCCTTGCCGAAGAGCGCGTCTTCATGGTCGGGCGCCAGCTCGAGGCACTGTTCGAAGGCGAACAGGGCCGACTTGGGATCTTCCAGGCGCAGGTGACAGACTCCCAGGCCGAGGTGCGCATCCAGGTGTTTGGAGTCGAGCGCGCAGGCTTTGTGGAACGCCTCGGAGGCGTCGTCCCACAGGCCCTGGCGCTCCAGGCAGACCGCCAGGTTGAACCACCCCATGGCGTACTGGGGCTTGATTTGCGTGAGCAGGCGATAGCTCTTGCCGGCTTCCTTGTAATCGCCGGTTTCAAACTGGATGTGGGCCATCGCCCGGTAGATCTCAGCCGACGCCTCGTTGGCGGCCACGGCCCGCTGCAACTGTTTGAGCGCATCGTCGCGCTTCCCGGAGAGGTGCAGGGCGACGGCGCGAGCCAGGTGATCGGAGGCCGAGGACTTGTCGGTTGGCGCGTCGGCGGTGCGCAGTGGCTGCACCTTTGTGTTTCTGAGTGCTGTCGTGGTCATGATAAAGATTGCTCCTTGGCCGGACCTCCCGAGGAGGAGACCCTGACCCAATAAAGGCGTGCCCGATCGTCGGCCGCGCCGCGGAATCCGACGCCGCCGGAGGACAGGCGGCCGTCCGTCCAGCTTGCCACGGGCCGGCCGTCCACCGACACGGCGAACTGGCTGCCGGCGGCCTGCAAGCGAACGGTGAAGGAGGTGCGCGCGCCACCGGCGAATCTCACGGCATCGGCCGCGGCGGGTTCGGCGACGCCCTTGATCACCGCGTGGCGGCTGAATTCGTAGCCGCCGCCGGCAGCCGTGGCGATGGACGCCTCATAATAATCGTCGAAGCCGCAGGCTCGAAAAACCCACCGGACGCTGCGGTTGTCGATGCGGGCGAGAAACTCCAGCTCGTAATCGGCCAGTCCGAGCGACGGCTTGAAAAGAGCGAGCGAGCCGGTGCGAACCCCGGCGGCATCCATGCGCCAGTCTTCCGTCCCGCCGATCCAGTGATTCCAGCCGGAGTCGAAGTGCTCCTCGAGCCTGGCGCTCGGTGTCTCGGCCGGGGGATGATGATCGATCGCCGCCGAGATCACGGGCGAATAGCGAAAGGGCAATTCCTGCGGCGTCAGGGGCACCAACGCCAGGCGCGGGTCCTCGTCGCCGGGGAGTTGATAGGGCGGCAGGGTCACCAGGCCGGGCGTCCCCCGGGCTTGCCGGCGATAGATGACCGGGCGCAGGACGATGATGTCCGTATCCGTCCAGACGGGACCCCACGCGCGTGCGGCCGCGGACTTGCCATTGTGGATGCTCGCGCCGAATTGAAGAACGCCCGGCAGCACCAGGGATTGCCGGATTCGGGGCCGCACGGCGGGAAGCTGTCCGGTGGCGCGCGGAGACAACGGGATGACCAGCGTCGCGGCGGCGGCCGGACGATCCCTTCGCGGCAACGCGGGTGTCAACGGCCGCTCGGGCCACTTCAGGACGGCGGCGCGCAGCGCTGGAACGCCGATCGATTCCTTCTGAATGGCGGACAGCCGGAATCCGGCGGCGGCGGAAACGCGCAGGGCAACTCCCATTTGCGGGGCGAACTGAAGCCGCCGCGGCTGCCTGGTCCGGTTCAGGTAGGAGGCGCCCGGGGGCTCGATGGAAGGCGCTTGGACCCCCGGCGGCACTTGCCGGACCAGTTCCTGCAGCATTCCGAATTCCCGGCGCTCCATGGAAGAGGTGCGCGGGTGCGGCTTGAGGGGCCCGCGGCTGATCGGGAGACGAACCGGCGGGCTCCAGCGGCTCCGCGGAACCGCCAACTGGTTCCAAGGCGGGAGGAAACGTACGGAAGAGGTTTCCAGGGCGCGGGGGGTAAGGTCGGCCGGAGCGTGCAACGAACTGATGGCCTTGGGGTTCTCGCGACGGCGCATCACGCTGGCGACCTGGTTGGCTTCCAGCAGGCGGTCCATTCCGCGGCGCATGCGGTACTGGTTGCGGTGCTCGCGGGAACAGAATTCTCCGGCGCCAACCCAGATCCTGCTCAACGGCTTGCCGCAATACTGGCAGGTTCTCGCGCTCATTTCCAGGTCCAATTATAGGAAGATCGCCGAAAAAATTAATAGGATACAAGGCGGGAGTATACACATAATATCTATGGATATCATTGTCCGATTGGCCTTAGTAGGACTAAACCCGGCCTGGCAGGAATTTGATACTAATTTTAGGTAATTACGCTAAAAAACACTAGGAATTATGCCAAATAATCGAGTAAAATCATCGTGAAACCGGCTCCGCCCACGCGGCGCCGAAGCGAGGATCATCCGATGGTTGAATCGACCTTACGCGCAGAACATTTCGAGCTGCAGGCACCCGCGTCGCCACTGTATTTGTGGGAAGTCGCTCAGAAGCCGGTCTCCGCCAAGATCCCTCATGCCCTCGTCGACCGCCTGGAACACGAAGCGGTGGAGAGCTTTCGCTCGCTGAGTTCCCGGGGATCGGAAATCGGCGGCGTGCTGTTGGGAAGCGTGTCTCCGGGAAATCCGGCGGTGGTCTCAATCGAAGATTACGAATTGATCACGTGCGACTACAGCCGAGGGCCGCTGTACCGCCTTTCGGACGCGGACATGGACCGGTTCGCCCGCGCCATCGGGCGGCATACGGCCGAAGGCGTCGCGGTGGTGGGCTTCTTCAGGAGCCACACGCGAAAAGCTTTGGCGCTGGATGCCGAGGACGTAACGCTGTTCGACACGCAGTTCCCGGCCTCACACCACATTGCGCTCCTGATCCGTCCATTCGCCACGAAGGCCAGTGTGGCCGGTATTTTTATTCGGGAGAACGGCGCGATTCGAACCGAGGCCAGCTACCGGGAGTTCCCGTTCCGCTCGGCGCAGCTCGCCGGTTCAGGCCGCGGACCGGAGACTTCGGAGCCGTCGCCTCCGGTGAGCGGACTGGGGACCGCGCTTCCCCCGCCCGCCGTACCCAAGACCGTGGCGCGCGCGCAGATCGTGCCGATTGCCTCGCGGCGAGAGATCACGCCCGCCGTGCCGCCGTTGGCTCCAGAGCCGATACAGCCCGCAAATCCGCCGGGCCCGGAGGCCACCGGGCCTGTCGCCGCAACGCTGGCCACGAAGCCCGCCGCGGCAACCCCGGTGCAAGAGCCAGCCGCCCAAAAGCCCGTTCCGGCGCCTGTCGCCCAAAAGCCCGGGCCCGGGCCTGCCGCGACAGCGCCAGCGGTCGAGCCGGCTGCCACCCCGGTGGTGAAGCCGGCCGCGCCAACGCCCACACCCAAGCCGGCGGCGGCGGCGCCCGCGGCTGAGCCCGCCGACCCGGCAACGCCCGCCAAGCCCGCCGCCAAGGTGGCGGCGACGCCCGTCGAATCGAAACCCGCCGCGGCAAAACCGGCGCCGGCGGAGCCGGAGCCCGAGAAAGCCCGCGGCGGAAAATTGCTTTGGGTTCTCGTCGGCAGTGCGCTAGCGCTGATCCTCCTGGTGGGCTACCTGCTCATCCCGAAACATCACGTCCCCAAGGTCGCCGTTACGTCGCCCCAGGATTCTTCGGCGCTGGCGCTTCGCGTGCAGCGCACCGGTGGCGAACTGCTGGTTACGTGGAACCGCGATTCCGACGTCATCCGCACCGCCACGCATGCGGTGCTTTCGATCGGAGATGGCGACCAGCACGAGAACGTCGAACTCGACGTGGCGGCGCTTCGCACGAGCAGCTTCGTGTACACTCCCGGGAGCGCCGACGTGGTTTTCAAGATGGAAGTAAGCGGGCAAGGGCAGACCAAAACCACCAGCGAAAGCGTCCGCATCTTACAGACGCGGCCTTCCCCAATGCCAGAGCCGGGGGCCAAGCCCAACACGGCCGCGGCGCCGGCGGGCGATGGTTCCGCCGCACCCGATGGTACGCAGCCGGCCAACCCGGACACGGCCGCCAAGGGTCCGGAACGCCCGTTGCGGCCTTTCCGCGCAGAATCGCTTTCGCAGCGGCTTCGTCCGGCCGCCAACACCGACCTGCCGGATGCGCCCGGCCTGGGCAGCGTTCAAAGCCCGGGCACCGCGGCCATCTCATCGCTGAACTTGAATCCGGCGGCGCCGCCTCCGCCTCCGCCGCCAACGCAAGCGAATGCCGCTCCGGCCAATCCCACGGCGCCTGTCGGGGCTGCCCAGAAGGCAGCGCCGAAAACCGGCGGGCAGATCGTGCCAGCCGAGCTGATCCACAAGAAGGACCCCGATTATCCCAAGATTGCCCGCGATGCCGGCGCCAAAGGAACCGTGGAACTGTTGGCCACCATCGGGGTGGATGGCAGGGTCAAGTCCGTGAAAGTGATCAAGGGCCATCCCATGTTGGTAAAGGCCGCTCAGGATGCCGTGATGCAGTGGCTGTACAAGCCCACCATGCTGAACGGCAGCGCGGTCGAGGGACAGGTCAACGTGCAGGTCAACTTCCTGGGCCGGTAAGCACGCGCATGGGCGCAGCGGCGGCGATAGGTTGCTAAGCCGGCAGGCGCAAACGAGCGATACAGCCCGGGCCGTCTCCGCGGTTTTCGAGCGTCAGAGCGCCGCCGTGGCCCTCGGCAATCTGGCGGCTCAGCACCAACCCGATTCCCGAGCCGCCGGGCTTGGTGGTAAAGAACGGCACGAAGAGATTCGCCGTGTTGGAGAGGCCGGGCCCTTCGTCTTTCACCCAGACCTCCAGCAGGGCGCCGTCGCGCCGCCAGCCGGTTTCGACCCCTCCGCTGGTGGCCAGGGATGCATCCGCGGCGTTGCGCAGCAGGTTGATGAGAACCTGCTCCAACTGGTCCGGATCGCCCTGCACGGTGATGTCGGGGCCCGCCTGGATTTTGACCACGACGCGCGTTTCGAAGCTCACCGCGCGGCCGAGGCACGCCGCCACGTCGAGCGGCTGCAACTGGGGGCGAGGGAGTTTGGCCAGGCGCGCATAGGCGCCGATGAAGCGGCTGAGGCTCTCCGACCGCGAGGTGATCACGCTCAGCCCGCGGCGCATGTCGTCGCGCCAGTCGTCGGGCAGCGGTTCGCGCCCGATGATTCTCTCCAGGCTTCCGGCAATCGACTTGATGGGCGCCAGCGAATTGTTGAGCTCGTGTCCCAGTACGCGCACCAGGCGCTGCCAGGCCTGGAGTTCCTGCTCGCTGAGGGCCTGGGTCAGGTCGGAGATCACCACCAGTTCGAGCGGCAGCCCGCGCTCGCGGATTTTCGAGCGGCGGACGCCCCAGCGCCCCGCCCCTCCCGGAAACGCCGTTTGCAGCGTGGTCTGCGGCGGGCCGTCGAGGCAGGACTGAAGGTTGAGCTCGCCGGCCGTCTGTCCCAGCAGGCGCTCCGTGGGCGCGGCCATCAGCCGCTCGCCCGCCCGATTGACCAGGCGCAGCCGCTCGCGCTCATCGAAAGCAAAGACCGCGACGTCGATTTCGCGCATCACGGTGCGCAGCAGCGTGCTGGCTTCGAGCGCGCCCAGCCGCTGTTCGCGCAGCGTGCTGCCCAGGGTGTTGACTTCGCGCATCACCTCGCCCAAGGCATCGTCGGGACGAGGCGAACGCCCGCGCACCGAGAAATCGCCTTCCCGCAGCGCGCCCAGGAGATTGGAGAGGGTCTGCAACGGAAACACCACGCGCTCGCGCACGGCCATGGCGAATCCCAGCCAGGCGCCCACGATCAGCACGGTGAGGGTCCATTGGGCCTGGGGGGCGAACGGGCGCGTCCACAGAATCCACAGGGCGGTAACCGATCCCGGCAATCCGGCGAGAAGGGCCAGCAGCACGACGCGCCCCTCGTAACTCAGGTGCTTGTGTTTGCCGATTTCCGTCATGGCCTACAGGCCGTATCTCTGTAGACGCCGGTACAGAGCGCTGCGGCTGAGCCCCAGGGCATTGGCGGCGTGGCTGACATTGCCGTTAAAACGCGAGAGCGCCTTCTTGATGAGCAGCGCCTCCACGTCTTCGAGGCTCATCTCCTCCAGGCGCGGCGGTCCCTCGCGGCCCGCGCGCAGGCCCAGGTCGGCGGTGCGGATGGCCTCACCCTGCGCCATCAGGACGGCGCGCTCCACGGCGTGATCGAGCTCGCGCACGTTGCCCGGCCAGCCGTGGGCCAGAAGCGCTTTGATGGTGCCCTCGTCGAAGCCCGTGATCGCCTTGCGGTAGTGCTCGGCGTGCTGGCGCAGGAAATGAGCCGCCAGCACGGGGATGTCTTCGCGCCGGTCGCGCAGGGGCGGCAGGCGGATCTCGATGGTATTCAGGCGGAACAGCAGGTCCTGCCGGAAACGCCCCTCGGCCACCGCCACGTGCAGATCCGCGTTGGTGGCGGAGAACACGCGCACGTCCACGCGCCGGGTCTTGGACGAGCCGACCCGCTCGAAGTCGCCCGATTCGATGGTGCGCAGCAGCTTGGCCTGGAGGGCCTGCGAGATGTTGGCGATCTCGTCGAGAAACAGCGTGCCGCCATCGGCCATTTCGAAGCGGCCGACGCGATCGCTCTTGGCGTCGGTGAAGGCGCCCTTCACGTGACCGAACAGCTCGCTTTCGAAGACGCCCTCGGCGAGCCCGCCGGTGTTGACCGTCACCAGCGGGCGGGTGGAGCGCAGCGAGACGGAGTGCAGCGTCTGCGCCACGAGGCCCTTGCCGGTGCCGTTTTCCCCGGTGATCAAGACATTGGCGTCCGAGGGGCCCACGCGCGAGATCACGTCCAGCACCGGCCGCATGGCCGCCGACTGGGCGATGAGCTGCGGAAACCGCTCGGCGCGCAGCGCCCGGTTCTCGGCTTCGAGCCGCTGCCCGCGGCGCAGGGCGCGTCCCAGCTCGATCTGAGTTTTCAGAATCGCGGAGAGCCGCGCGTTGTCCCACGGCTTCTGAATGAAATCGCGCGCTCCACGGCGCATGGCCTCCACCGCCAGCTCCACCGATCCCCAGGCCGTCATGACGATGACCGGCAGCGTGGTATCGAGGGTCTGGATGCGGTTGAGCAGCTCGAGGCCCTCGTGCCCGGAGGTGGTGTCGCGCGTGTAATTGAGGTCCATCAGGACGGCGTCGAAGTCGCGCGACTCCACGGCATCGATGGCCGCCGGCGGCGAATTGACGGCCTCCGCCTGGTAGCCTTCGCCCTTCACCAGGAAGCGGAGCGCTTCCAGCACATCGGGCTGATCGTCCGCGATCAGGATGCAGGGCGTACGAGACTCGGATGATTTCATCAGATCTTATTCATACCGCAAACCGAAGAATCACGGCATTTCGCGTGCCAGACGGTATGTTTCTGTGCCGGCGCGGCTTAGGCCCGCCGGCCTGGGTGGCGCGTGTCCGTTTGTGGGACGGACGGGACATTCCCGGCGAAGGCTCCCGCCACCCGTCAGCGCAGGATCGTGAAAGCGCGACGGCGGTTGGGGCCAAAGCGGAAGATGGCGAAGTCGTCGTCGAAGGAAGCGGCACATTCGATTCCCAGGCGCCGCATCACCGCGAAACTCGTGCGGTCGACAATGGAAAAATCCTGGTCGTGATACGAAACCCCAATCTGCCAGGCGGCTTCCAGATCGGCTGCCCCGACGGGTTCGATTGCGGCCACGCCACGGCGCAGGGACTCCCAGAACCGTTCCGCGGCCTGGCGGCGGATGCGGTAACGAAGCAGTGTCCAGGTTTCGATCAGCACGTGGTCGGAGGTGACCAGCGGCTCGCCCGCGGCGAGGATGGCCTTGGCGCGCGAGTTGCCGACATCGCCGGAGTCCGCTGCGGCGTACCAAACGGATGTGTCGACAAAGATACTCATTCCCGTGATGTCAGCCGCGGCGCTTGCTCGCACGAGATGAGGCCATGGCTTCAGCGACCATCGCGTGCTTGCCTTTTGCGATTTCGGATCCGCCGGAATTGCCGAGATCGAAGACCAGCGCCGGGTTCGCTTTCGCGCGAGAGCCGCCGAGATCGCGTACCACCAGGCGGCGTACGTATTCCGCAAGGGAGACCCCCAGGTCGCTGGCGCGCTGCCGGGCGCGGCGCTGGATTTCGGGATCCAGGGTAATCTGCGTTCTTGCCATCATGATGGCACCATCATAGCATGCGGCAGGACTTCCCATCCGAAACTCGCCTTGACCTTGACACGCTGGTGAACTCGCGTAAGACTTAGGGCACACCGTATCCGGCCGCGGAGAGCAAAACATGAACGAGACACGCCGCAACTTTCTGCAACTTACCGTCGCTGCCGCCGCCGTGCCGGCTGCGGCCGAGAGCCAGACGCGAACGGGCAACACCGCGCCGTGGTACCTGCGCACGTATCGCTGGGGCCAGACGAACATCACCGAAAAAGACCCCGTCCAGTACGACATCCCGTGGTGGCGGGACTATTGGAAGCGCACCGAAGTGCAGGGCGTCATTATCAACGCCGGCGGGATCGTCGCGTATTATCCGAGCAAGTTCCCTTTGCAGTACCGCGCGGAATTCCTGAACGGGCGGGACCTGTTCGGCGAATTGACCAAGGCCGCGCACGAGGACGGCATCGTGGTGATGGCGCGGATGGACTCCAACCGCACGGCGGAGAATTTCTACCAGGCGCACCCGGACTGGTTCGCGCGCACGGCGGACGGAAGGCCGTACCGGGCCGCCGACAAGTACACCACCTGCATCAACAGTCCCTACTACGACGAGTACCTGCCGGGCGTCCTGCGCGAGATCATCGAGCGGTCCCATCCGGAGGGAATCACCGACAACAGCTGGGCAGGGATGGGGCGGAACAGCATCTGCTATTGCGACAACTGCGAGCGGAAGTTCCGCGCCAAGACCGGGCAGCCGATTCCGCGCCGCGCCAACTGGGACGATCCGGTTTACCGGCAATGGATCCTGTGGAACTACGAGCGCCGCACAGAAATCTGGGAGCTGAACAACCGGACGACGCAGGCGGCGGGCGGGCCGGACTGCATCTGGTCGGGCATGAACAGCGGATCGGTTTCCGCGCTGGCGTCGTCCTTCCGCGACCTCCAGGAGATCTCGAGCCGCGCGCACATCATCATGCTCGACCATCAGAGCCGGACCGACTCGACCGGTTTTCAGCAGAACGGCGACGCCGGCAAACTGGTCCACGGGATGCTCGGTTGGGACAAGGTGGCTGCCGAGAGCATGGCCATGTACGAGGCGGGCCGCAGTTCGTTCCGCGTGGCGAGCAAACCGGCGGCGGAGGCGCGCATGTGGATGATCGCCGGAATTGCCGGCGGTATTCAGCCGTGGTGGCATCACGTAGGCGCGTATCACGAGGACCGGCGGATGTACCGGACCGCCGAGCCCGTCATGAAGTGGCACAAGGCGAACGAGACGTACTTGGTGAACCGCCGGCCGGTGGCCAGCGTGGGGGTCGTGTGGTCGCAGAGAAACACCGATTTCTACGGACGCGATAACGCCGCCGAGCTGGTGGATGCTCCGTATCAGGGGTTCACGCAGGCGCTGGTACGAGCGCGCATCCCTTACTTGCCGGTGCACGCCGGGCATATCGACCGCGAGGCGCCCGGCCTGTCCGTGTTGATTCTGGCCAACGCCGGAGGGCTCTCCGACGAGCAGTGCGCGGCGATCCGGCGCTTCGTGGAACGCGGCGGCTCGCTGATCGCTACCGGCGACAGCACGCGGTACAACGAATGGGGCGACCCGCGCCCCGACTTCGCACTGGGCGATTTGTTCCGCGTGCACGCGGAAGCCAAGCCTCTGCGCGCGGCGGATTCCGCTGGGGGCGGGCGACGCGGCGGCGGCGTGTCCGCGCATACGTACCTGCGCCTTCATCCCGAGTTTCGCGCGCGCGTCTATGGGCCGAAGAAAGGCGACGAACCGGCGCCCACAGGCGAGCGGCATCCCGTGCTGCGCGGGTTCGAAGAAACCGACATACTCGCGTTCGGCGGTGTCTTGCAGGCCTTGAAGACCGACGCCGGCGCCATCGTTCCCTTGACCTTCGTGCCGGAGTTTCCGGTTTATCCGCCCGAGACGGCCTGGATGCGGCAGACGGATACGAACATTCCCGGCCTGGTGGTGAGCGAGCATGCCAAGGGCGGCCGCGTGGCTTACCTGGCGGCGGATCTCGACCGGCGGTACATGCGGGACCTCCTGCCCGACCACGGGAACCTGCTGGCGAACCTGGTTCGCTGGGCGGCCGGCGAGAACATCCCGCTGAGAGTCCAGGGCGCCGGGCTTCTGGATTGCCACCTCTACGAGCAGCAGGGGCGGCTGGTCCTCCACCTGGTGAATCTGACGAATTCGGGGACGTGGCGGTCGCCGATCGACGAGCTGATGCCGGTCGGTCCTTTGCAGGTGAGGGTGAAGCTGCCGCGAGGGGTGCCCGGACGGACTGCGAAGCTTCTGGTGTCGGCAGGCACGGCGGCGGTCGCGGCCAGCCAGGGGTGGGCCGAGTTCGAGGTGAAGTCGATCCTGGATCACGAAGTGGTGGTTATCGCGTAGAGATCGCCGCCGAAAAGCGGCCGCTCCGGAGCGCGCACAGATTAAATTTTTACCCACCCGGAAGCAATCCACCATACAATGAACCATAAGGAGGTGGAAAATGGAAAACCGTCAACTTTCCCGCCGCGGGCTGCTGGCCGCCGGTGGCGCGACCCTGGGCAGCCTGGCTCTGGGGGGAGTCGCCAAAGCCAAGGAGGCACCCGCCGCGGCGGTGGCGATCGCGCGCTGCCGCTCGTACGAGCGCGCGTCCATCGAGCAATCGCTCGGCACCATGTTCGACCAGATCGGCGGCATAGGGCCGCTGGTGAAGAACAAGACGGTGGCCATCAAGCTCAATCTCACCGGCCAGCCACAGCGCTTCCCCATCGACCCGGCGCTGCCGTACCGCTCGGAGCCGAACACCGTGCTGGCCGCGGCGCACCTGATCGCGCGGGCCGGGGCGCTGCGCATCCGGATCATCGAGACGTTCTTCCCCGCGGGGCAGGATATGGCGCTGTGGGGACGGTACCAGCTCGACATCAACGCCATCAACAACGTCGGTTGCAAGGTGGAATGGGAGAACGGGCAGAACATGGGGCAGGCGAAGCAGTACGCGCGCATGAAGGTGCCCTCGGACCCCTACATGTTCCCGACGTACGACCTCAACCACAGCTTCGCGGACTGCGACGTGTATGTTTCCATGTCCAAGCTGAAGAACCACTGGCTGGCCGGGGTGACGATGTCGCTGAAGAACAATTTTGGCATCACGCCGTGCTCGCTCTACGGCGGCGACTGCGGGGCGGACGGCAACGAGAATCCCCGGCAGGAGCGCGGCCCGGTATGCCACAACGGGGCGCGGAACCCGCCGGCGGGAGTGGCGCAGGAGTTGCACCCGGATTCGCCGCGGGACCCGGGCTACCGCATCCCGCGCATCGTGTCGGACCTGGTGCGCGCCCGCCCCATCGACCTGGCCATTGTGGACGGAGTGGAATCCATCCGCGGCGGTGAGGGCGTGTGGAACGCGGGCGTGCAGATCATCAAGCCGGGAGTGATGCTGGCGGGGAAGAATCCCGTATGCGTGGACGCCGTGTGCATGGCGGTCATGGGGTACGATCCGCGCGCGGACCGTGGCACAAAGCCGTTCCTGCGCGGCGACAACACGCTGAAGCTGTGCGAGGAGGTGGGCGTTGGGACCACCGACCTGGCGCGGATCGAGGTGGCCGGCCTGAGCGTGAAGGACGCGTTCTGCGACTTCGGCCCCGGGCCGACCGGCCAGAAGATCTGAGCGCTATTTCCGCGCGGGGGCGCCAGTGGCACGGGGCGCTCCCCACGGGCTGGCCGCAGCAAGCCTATCTCTCCAGCTTCTTAAGCCGCCAGCCGTTGTCGCCGGACGGTTGGAACGCGGCGATTTGTTCGAGCACCTGATCGAGACCGTATTGTATGTGCCGCCGCATCTCCGCGTCGGCCTTTTCCGGATTGCCACTGGCGAGCGCCGCAACCAGTTGCGAGTGGAAGTTCTGCGGAAGAATGCGCCGCTGCGCCGCGGTATCGTAAAGCCAGTTGAAGATAAGAACCTGCTTCTTCTCGATGGCGTCCCGCAAAGCTATGCATCCGGTGGCCTCGGCAATGCGGAGATGGAGATTCAAGTGATAGGTGTGCACGGAAAAAAGAAAATCCGCATCCGGCGTTTCGGTGGCGCAAACCTCATAGAGCCGATCCAGATGACCGCCTATCCGAGCGAGTTCTTGTTTCTCGGCCGCCGACGCCCGCGCGGCAAAGAGCCTGGCCGCTTGCGTTTCGAGCGCCTCGCGAAGAATGTAGCGGTCCCGAATATCGTTTTCGGTCGGGATCTTGACGCGTGTTCCGACGCGCGGCCGGCTTTCCACGAGGCCTTCGCTTTCCAGCCTCTGCAACGCCTCCGTTATGGGAATAAAGCTCATTTTGAGCTCGCCGGCAAGTTTGCGGCGCGATAATGGCGCGCCCAGCGCGAAGTCACCCTTGAGAATCTTGTCGCGCAGCTCGATGTAAGCCTGTGCGGCCAGGCTGAGAGCCGGTTTGCGGCGCTTCTGCCGCGCCGGCGCCCGAGGGGTCATGCTCGTGCCTCCCGGTTCATCAAGGTTCAGTCCAGTATCCATCATTGTCATATCAAGCGTACCTCTTATCCGGCAGCAGCCAAATCAGCAGTGCCGAGATCAGCGGGATGGTTCCGAATAGAATGAACGCCGGCGTGAAAGACCATCGGCCCACAATCCACCCCGTCAGCAGACTGAAAATCATGCCGCCGAATCCCGCCCCCGTGCTGGCGAACCCCCAAACGGAAGCCACGGAATCCGGCGGATAAACATCGGCCGGCAGCGCCAGCGTGTTCGCCAGCGCCCCTGTATAACCTGCCGTGGCAATGGAAACCAAAACGATGGACGCCCCGGCGCCATGGACAAGCGCCGCAGGGATGCCGGCAGTCATCAACAGCGAAAAAGCAACGATGAGGACCTTCCTCTGCCTGCGTGGAGAAAGCCGCCTGGTGGAAGCCGAGGGGGCCATCACCCAGCGGGCGAACGTCCCCCCTAGCAGATTTCCCGCGCCTGCCGTAAAGAATGGAATCCAGGCCCACTCGCCTATGGCCTTCATGTCGAACCCTCGTCCGCTCTTCAGGTATTGCGGGAACCAGAAAGTGTAGAAATACCATACTGGATCGCTGAATACCTTTGACAGAGTGAATTGCCAGAGAAAGCGCGACGAGAGAAGTTCCCGGATGGGCGTTCGCAGCGCGCGCGTCTCGTGGCGCGGCCGTTCCGGTGTCCGGTATACCAATAGCCAAACCGCCAGCCAGATAAAACCGAGAGCCCCGATCGAGCTGAATACGACTTGCCAGTTGTATCGAAGGACAATCCACACCACCAGCGGCGCGGCGATCAGAGCGCCCACCGATGAACCGCTATTGAAGATGCCGGAGGCGAGCGCCCGCTCCTCCATGGGGAACCACTCGGCAACTACTTTCACACCCGCCGGCCAATTGCCCGCCTCCCCCAAGCCCAGCAAGAAACGGTATGCGCCCAGGCTGAACGAACCGCGCGCGAAAGAGTGCAATACCTCGGCGGCGGACCACCAGCCAACGGTCAGCGCGTACCCGGCTTTGGCCCCCAGGCGGTCGATGACTGGCCCGCAGAGCGCATTCATCACGGTGTACGCCAGCATGAAGGCGAACACGATCCGCCCATAAGATTCATTGGTCATGCCGAAGTCGTGTTGAAGAACGGGCGCGATCACGGACAGCGTTTGACGGTCGAGATAGTTCACTACGGTCGCGGCGAAAACCAGCGAGATCATCAGCCAGCGCAGGGGAGATGGCTGCGGTTGTTGCGAAGATGGCGAAACGGTTTGGGACCGCGTGCCTTGCCACATGGCTCACTCACCAGCTTTTTACGTTCACTGCAATATCAGAATTCTATCACGCTCCCGAGTGCAGGAATATAGTAACGCCACGCTACCAGGGTCCCGGTTGCGACACCCGCCTGCGTAAGGTTATTGAATAACAGGCGCCTACGCGATGCGCATTGTCATTCCGCCGTCGATGGCCACGTTTTCGCCACTGATGAAATCGTTCTCGACCAGCATAACGATGGCGGCCGCGACGTCTTCCGGCTTCCCTTCCCGGCGAAGAGGGATGCGATTCTCAATATTCTGCCGCACCTGTTCAGGCGTCAGATGATCTTGAAAACGTGTTCGAATGACGCCCGGCGCCACCGCATTCACCCGTATGTTGTGTTCCGCCAGTTCGCGCGCGAGGCTGCGAGCGAACTGCGGCACCGCTCCTTTGGCCACTCCGTATGCGATGGCGCCGGCGCAACCTCGGGAACCGGCCGCCGACGAAATCAAAACGATCGCGCCTTCCTGGCGTTCGATCATGTACGGCACGGCGGCGCGGCACAGGTGAAAGATGGCGTGGACATGAACGTCAAACGCACGGTACCAATCCTCCGGGCAGACCTCCATCAATCCACCTGGCGCCGCCCCGCCAGCACAGTGAATGAGCACGTCGAGCCGGCCGAAAGCTTCGACAGTCTCCTTGACGGCACGCGCGGCCTCGCCGGGCTCGCCGACGTCTCCGCTGATGCAAATGCAGGATACCCGCAGATTCTCCACGGCTGCCCTGACGCTCTCTGCCGCATCCGCATCCCTGGGCAGACCTGAAATTGCGATGTCCGCGCCCCGGCGGGCTAATTCGATTGCGGTGGCCGAGCCGATGCCTCCGCTGCCGCCCGTAATCAGACAGACTTTGTCAGTTAGTTTCATGATTCACTCGTTAAGTAGCGGTCGGTATCGAGAATACCCAGGCAAACCGGCACGGCCGCCGGGACTCGTCCTGCACGTCTTCGGGAAGGTCGATCGTCAGTCCCGTGCCCGAGTCCACCTGCCAGGCAAGAGGCTTCGCATATCCGAGCAGGTGCACGCTCGATCCAGGTTGGGGGACAACGGAAGTGACACGCAGCTTCCGTCCGGGCCAGGAGAGCGCGAAAGCGTAAACGGTTTTGCCGTCCTTTGTGCGGGTGAAGCGAATGTCGTCCCCTTCCCGCCAGAGATCGCCCCTCCTCTCCCGCGTGGCATAGATGGCGGCGCCGTTGGCGCGAAGCCACCCCCCCGCGTCCCGGAGTTGCTCCTTCGCGGTCGGATGAAACTGCCCGTCGCCGTCGGGCCCGACCCCGACCATGAAATTTCCGCCTTTCGCCGCACAATCGATGATGTTGCGCACAATCCACTGCGAACCCTTATGCCGGGAAGGGTCGCTTTCGTAGGAGAAGGACGATCCAAGCGGATAAATGACGAACCACGGCATCTCCGTGTTTTCCTTGCTGCCCGGGACAAACCCTTCCGGCGTGTAATAATCTCCATAGTTTCCGATGCCCCGCGCCCGTAGCATCACGTCCGGCTGAAGCTTCCGCAGGTGCAAAATCGTCTCGCGCAGTTGAGGCCAGACCGACGACCCGAGCCATTGGTCCAGACAGAGCATGTCAATGGGCCCGTAATTGGTGAGCAATTCGCTTAATTGGGCACGATGGCGGGCCATCATGCGGTTGACTTCCGCCGGCGTGGGATCGGGGACGGTGAGGATGCGATCTCCCAGCTTCTTGGCAACGTCCGGATAAGATCGAGGGTCGAGCCTGGCGGACGAGGGTACCTGCATTGGCGCACAGTTGTATGGGCGAAAGTCCGCGTCGTACCAGTCCGGATGGGAGAAGTAAAGATCGATCTTCAGCCCGCGTTTTCGCGCGGCGCCGCATAACTCGCCAACCACGTCGCGACGGAAAGGCGTTTCCAGCATACTGTACCGCAAGTCGCAATCTTCCAAGCGGGGCCCCCCGGGCGCGGCCCAATTTGCGCGCCGGCTGACGCGGGTCTTGGTGTCAAACATGGAGAACCCATCGTGATGCTTGGATGTGAATGCGAACATGCGCATACCGCATTCGGCAAACAGGTCCATCCACTCGCCCGCATCGAATCCGCGTGGACTCCAGGTCCGGTACATCTCCTGGTAACGGTGCCTCTCTTCAAACGACATAGTCAGGAACGGCCACGATTCGCTGCGCAATTTCAGAATGGAGTACGGACCCCAGTGAAGGCGGACCCCATACTTCATGTCGCGAAACGCCTCGTAGGCGTTTTCCGAGGCCCATCGGTACTCGGGAACGGGTACCTCCTCGATGTAGTCCCGGACTCGCCGGTAGTGTACGTCGTTTTCCGGCAGGCGGTGAGACGGTCTCTCAGTCTGGCCGTATGCCGCGCCCGCAGCTACGCCGGCCGCGATGAATTCGCGTCGATTCATAAGGTCTGCCTTTCTCGCAACCACTATCTTCGTGCCGGCATCCGTGCCAGGCGGTTATGCCTCCACTCATCGGCCGGCCTGCTGCAGCGCGCGGACCAGGTCCTCTGAAGTCACCGTCGGGCCCCAGTACGACTCGATATGCTCGATTACCATCTCCGTCCCGCGCTGGTGACTCACAAACGGCCGGCGTGCCGGGTTGTACATGGCATCGGTCAGATCGCGAATCAGAATACAACGAATTCCCCACCTGGTCATTTGGCGGGTTGCAAACGAGCGGTTGAGTATACACATATTCGCGTGGACTCCGGCAAAGAGGAGAGTTTGGATCCCACGCGCGTGAAGGGCGTTGTACACCTCGCGTCCATTATCCGAGATCAGGTCCGTGTCCAGGACGTGGATGGCCGCATGCTCCCGCGTCCAAACGCGCGTGTTGGGCTTCAACGAGTTGTTCGGATTGTCGCACCCTCCGTCGGAGTCGTCGATCGGCAGCGGCGGCTCGGTCAGAGCCAGCGGCTCGGGCGGCTGGACCTGCGGGAACCCCAGGATCTTCAGCCGCGCCGGGTGGTCCTTATAAAAACTCATCGTATCGGAAGGAGCATGAATGATCAAAATCCCCTGCTGCCTGGCGAGATCCACCACCGGCGACATTTTGTGCGCTAACGCGTCCACCCGCTGGCTGGCGGTCTCGCACCAGTGACGGTCCCACATGTCGCAGAGGATCAGGGCGGTCCGGGAAACCGGCAACGTGTATTCAAGCGATACACTTTGCCTTTCGCCGCTCCCTTTGAAGGCCTCTACACGGCTGCGAAGGGTAAGATGCACGTCCGCACCGCCCGCTGTCCCGGAAAGCATACCAAGGCAACCCAAAAGCCCAAGAAGATATCTTCGCACTTCGCCTCCTCAAGCACACCGGATGTGCCCTCGAGATCAAAGAACCTGATATTGCAATTGATGATAATCTCCTTTGGGAAGGACTGTCAAGAAGCCTTTTGAGGGTGATTCCGGGTGTAGTGGGTAAGTTGGGGCCACTCGGGTCCGACAGCCGGGATAGCAGAGGTCCCAAGAGGCCATACCCTGAGAGGGGCGGCTGATGTGAATTCCAGCATTCGGCGCCACCACCGGGTCCGGTCCCGATCCCTTGCGAAGCTGCGCGAGTTGCACGGTCGTCTTGACGGGTTGCAGCAAAAAGTTCGGGAGGGCGGAAAGGTTCGGAAGTCATTTCAAATCACTTATAATCAATATGTTGCGAACGTTGACAAACGCCATCCCAACTCCGCGAAGGGAATCCGCCGCAACCTGTCACAACAAGACAACTGACCGCCCATGAAAGGATCGCGCATAGGGCCGGCGGCAAGGAGACATCGCCACCGGTCCGGGGAAGTCGCGGTGCCAGACTCGGACCCCACGTCGCAGCGAAATCAGCTTGGCGATGGGTCTCCCGGGCCGACAAGCAGGGTATGGCGGTATCGGGCCTGATTCGCGTTTTTGGCCCTTGACATTCAATGTGTATCGCCGTATTCTCCAAATTGTAAGATCAGTATGTAGGGGTCCGAATCCAGTTGTACACACGCGTTACAGACAATGAGGAGGAATGGAAAGCCGGCGCCGCTACTGGCGCACCTCCGCCGGAGCGACGGAGGTTTCCAAGAGCATCCTCGGCGCCAGCGACAGAGTGCGGTTAGGGGTCACCGCGCGGGCGCCAGCGGTATGGATGATACGGGCCGGTTCCTCGCTAATCAGGACCGCGCCGGTGCCGCTGTTTGCGATGCCGGCGATTTGCCCAGGGCAATGTTTACCGAGGTGGTGGCCGAGCTTCCGGCTGCCAAATGGAGAACGTCAATGAGACTGCGAATATGGATGTGCCTGATCTTCACGCTTTTCCTGGTTACGGAAGGGCTGATCGGGCAGGAGTACCGGGGCTCCTTATCCGGTCGTGTGCTGGACCCGAGCGGCGCTGCCGTTCCGGGCGCGCAAGTGACTTTGACCAACACCGCCACCAACCTCCGTCTCACGACGGATACAAATGCCGAGGGGAACTACACGGTCCCGTTCCTTCAACCTGGAACCTATAGCTTGCGTGTGGAACACCAAGGCTTCAAAGCTTTCGAACGAACCCCGATAGAGATCCGCATTGATTCGGCGGTGCAAGTCGATGCGCCACTGGAACTCGGCAGTTCCACGGAAACGGTTAATGTCCGGGGGGAGACGCCGCTGCTAGACACGGCGAGCGCCTCGCTGGGGGAGACGGTCGACGCAAGGAGGGTTGTGGAGCTTCCGATCCAGCAGGGGGTTCCCTTTCACCTGATATCCCTGACTCCGGGCGTGGTCAAGACGGGCACCAATATGCTGGACGAGAACCCGTACGACGGGACGATTATTTCGTATTCGATAGGGGGCGAAAGCGCCAGCGCCAACCTCATCACCATCGACGGCGCGACTACCGGACAGGTCTCCGGCGGCAATGGGCCGTCGTTCAGCCCCCCGGAGTATTCGGTGGGCGAATTTCGTGTGCTGACATCCAGCTTCAGCGCCGAGCAGGGATTCACGCAGGGGGCGAACGTAAGCGTCAGCCTCAAGTCGGGGACCAATACTGTGCACGGCGGGATTGCCGACTACGGAGGGGGGGACGGACGCCTCATTGCCAACCAGTATCTGAACGTCGTCGCGGGCAAGCCCAAATCGCCTTCCGGCCCGTATCGGCGCAGGGAGCTCGGTATCGGGGGCCCGGTGTATATACCCAAGGTCTACGACGGCCGGAACAAGACTTTTTGGTATTTTGGTTTCACGAATCTCGACCGAACCCAGGTCTTAACCCAAGACTTTACCGTTCCCACGCTTCCGGAGCGGAACGGCGATTTCTCCGGTCTGCTGCCCTTGGGCTCCAGCTATCAGATCTACGATCCGTACTCGTGGAAGTCCAACGGGAACGGCACGTACACATCCAACCCCCTTCCGAATAACATTATTCCGGGATCGATCTTTAATCAGACGCCGGCGTCCAAAATCGGAGTGGGCTTTCTGCAATTCTGGCCGCTGCCGAACAACGTAGGCGGCCCCGGCTATACCGCGAACGGCACGAATGACTGGTACTGCAACCAGAGCGGACAGAGCAACGAGTATTGGGGGATGGACCTTCGCATCGATCAGAACTTTGGCGATAAGAACCGGTTCTACGGCTCCATGCACCGCTTCGACCGTAACAATCAGGACTACAACATTTTCCAGAATAACGTCAGCGGAGATTCGTGGAAAATACACCCACGCGGCGGTGTTATAGACGATGTGCAAGTGTTCAGCCCGAGTTTGGTCATGGATGTGCGCTTGGGGTTCGACGATTACGACAAGCTGGTGACGAGCCTGGGGTCGATCCCCCTGACCTGGAAGTATGCAACCTACGCACAAGGAGTCGCCGGATTCTCCCAGTTGGACAGTTATATCAATCCGGAAATCGAGCGCATGCCCTCCATCAGCCCTTCGGGCTACCAAGGGGCGCCGCCCGGAGCGAACCTCACGTGGAACCAGAGCTACACGTACGAGCCCTCGGTGCATTTCACCAAGACGCGCGGGCAGCACACGATGAACTTCGGGTGGGACATGCTGATGAGAAGGGACAACGCATACCTGCCCGGGTTGGGGGCGACCGGGTCTTTCAATTTCAACGGCTCATACATGGTAGGGCCGCTGAATACCGCGGCGACCGCGCCGGAAGGGCAGGGGCTGGCGCAGATGGAGTACGGGTTGCCCTTTAGCACGGCGATTAACGTGGTGCCGAGTTCGGCGGCTCAGTCCATTTCCCATGCCCTCTATTACCAGGAGGACTGGCGCGTGAGCCAGCGGCTGACTTTAAACCTGGGTCTGCGTTATGAGTACTGGGGTCCGACCACGGAGCGCTACGACCGCAGCACCGAGGGCTGGAACCCGAGTGCGACGCACACGTATGCTTCGGCGGTCCAGGCGGCCTATCTTCAGAACCCCACCCCCGAAGTGAGCGCACTCCCCCTGACGGGAGGCCTCACCTTCGCGGGCTCTACTAACGGCGGGTCGCATGGGCTGTGGCAGGCCAACAACCACGACTTCATGCCCCGGTTCGGGTTGTCCTACGCCTTGGACCACAAGACTGTCATTCACGCCGGCTATGGAATCTTTTTCGGCGCCATGGGGGACTTGTTCCAGGCGGTGAATCAAACCGGCTTCAGCCGGACGACAACGTACAACGGCACGCTTAACAATGGCTTGGACGGGTACCCCTATAGTCTGGCCAACCCGTTCCCGGCCGCGCCGCTGCCTGCACTGGGCGCCGGCCTGGGGGCCGACACCAACGTGGGCGGCAGCATTTCAGTGGTGCTGCCCCATCCCAAAGACTTGTACGTCCAAAGATGGACGTTCGGCGTCCAGCGCGAACTTCCGACGCACGTCGTGCTGTCGATTTCCTATACTGGAGACCGAGGCACGCATCTGAGCACAAGCAGGAACCTGGACGCCCTGCCGAACCAGTACCTCAGCACTTTGCCGACCCGGGACACAAACACGATCAACTATCTCGGCGCCCAGATCCCCAATCCGTTCAAGGGCCTGGTGCCGGCGGGAACCAGCCTGTACACGAACTCGACCATTTCCCGGTCGACGCTGCTCACTCCTTATCCGCTGTTCACGGGCGTCACGTACAACACCCAGCAGGGATATAACATGTACAACTCGCTGCAAGTGAACGCCGAGAGACGGTTCGCGAACGGCTTCACGGGGACGTTTGTCTTCACCTGGCAGAACGACATGGAAGCGACGAGCTTCTTGAACGCCGGCGACCCGCTTCCCGAAAAGCTGCCCGCTACCACGGACTTCCCGGTGTACTTTTCCGCCAGCGGCCTTTACAACTTGCCTATCGGCCGCGGGCACAAACTGCTCGGCAACAGTTCCAAGACCGTCAACGCCGTCCTGGGAGGGTGGCAGGTTGAGGGAGTGTACCGGTATCAATCGGGCCCGCCCCTTGGCTTCGGCGACGCTCTCCTCAGTGGCACTTGTCCCACTCTTGCGTCGATCGCCCTGCCGGCGGATCAGCGCACCTATCTGAGATGGTTCAACACGTCGTGCTTCAACACCAACTCGAGCCAACAACTGGCCAACAACCTGATCACTTTGCCCGCCCGCTTCTCCTACATCAGAGGCATGCCTTTGAGCGTAGCGGATATGTCGGGAATCAAGAGGTTCAAGATCAGCGAAAGGGTAAACGTCGAGATGCGGTGGGAGTTTCTGAACGCATTCAACCACGTGTGGCTGGGCGCCCCCACCACGTCTCCGACCAGTGGCGCTTTTGGCCAAGCTGCTACGGAGCAGAGTTCGCCCCGCAGGGTGTACTGGAGCGGACACGTCACCTTCTAACGGGCGCGCAGTGCGTCATCGATGATCGGGCGCACGCCGGGTGCGCCCGATAAACCATCCGCCGGGATTTGAGGCGCCTGGGCAATATAAGGAAATACGAGTCGAGGCCCTGTGAGGATGAAGAGACAAAGCAGGTTCGCGATGTGGCTCCTCGCCGTGGGAGTCGCGTACGCCCAGAGGGTGATTGGGCCGCAACCGCCGGTGGTGGACCCGGGCGGCGAGGGCAAGGCGCCGTCGGACGCCGTCGTGTTGTTCAACGGGCGGGACAATACGGGTTGGACCAGGGTGGACGGGACGCCGTCGCACTGCACGGTCGCGGACGGCGTGATGACCTGCCGCACCGGCGCCCTCGATACCGCGAGCACCGAGAAATTCCGCAACGCGCAGATCCATGTGGAGTTCAACGTTCCGTACGAGCCCGAGGCGAAGGGCCAGGCGCGCGCCAACAGCGGCATCATACTGCAGAACCGGTACGAGATCCAAATTCTGGACTCCTACCAGAACGAGACTTACGCCAACGGTTCCTGCGGCGCGCTGTATGGGCAATCGGCGCCGCTGGTGAACGCTTGCCGGCGGCCCACCGAGTGGCAGAGCTACGACATCATTTTTCATGCGCCGCATTGCGGCCCCGGCAGCACCACCCCGGAGCCGGGGAGCCTGACGATGTTCCAGAACGGCATCCTGATCCAGGACCATGTACCGGTGCGAGGGCGTGGTTGCGTGGACGAGGGCCCCTTGGTGCTCCAGGACCACGGCCGTGAGGTGGGCCGGAAGATCGCAGAGAACCCGGGGATAGAGGTGGGCGCCCCGGATACGACTATGAGGTTCCGCAACATCTGGATGCGCCGGCTGGCGCCGTAGTGTGGACTGTTGCAGGCAAAACGCGTTGCGGAGTTGAGGAAGTGTAAGGATGCATAGAGAACGAGTGTTGGCCGTATGCCTGCTCGCCGTGGGCATCGCGTACGCCCAGAGAGTGATTGGGCCGCAACCGCCGGTGATGGATCCAGGCGGCGGGGGCAAGGCGCCGTCGGACGCCGTCGTTTTGTTTAACGGGCGGGACAATACCGGTTGGACCAGGCTGGACGGGACGCCGTCGCACTGCACGGTCGCCGACGGCGTGATGACCTGCCGCACCGGCGCCCTCGATACCGCGAGCACCGAGAAATTCCGCAACGCGCAGATCCATGTGGAGTTCAACGTTCCGAACGAGCCCGACCAGAAGGGCTACGCGCGCGCGAACGGCGGCATCATACTCCAGAACCTGTACGAGATCCAGATTCTGGACAATTACAAGAGCGAGGTGGCCCCCGATAGCCAATGCGCCGCGCTTTACAGGCAATCGCCGCCGCTGGTGAACGCTTGCCGGCCGCCCGGCGAGTGGCAGAGCTACGACATTGTTTTTCACGCTCCGACCTGCGCTTCCGATGGCAGCGTGCAGACGCCCGGGAGCCTGACGCTGCTGCACAATGGCGTGCTGGTCCAGGACCAGGTGCCGGTGAGGGGGCGCCGTTGCGTGGCCGAAGGACCCTTAGTGCTCCAGGACCACAGCCGTGTCGTCGGCCGTACAATCGAAATAGAGGAGGGGCCGATCAACGGGCCCGCGCCGGAAACGGACATGAGATACCGTAACATCTGGATGCGCCGACTGAGCCAGTAGCGCCCAGATCTCTTTTCAGAAGGAATGTATAAGATGGAAAACCGACGATCATTCTTGACCAGGGCAACCCTGGGAGTGGCCGCGGCGGGAGCGTCGTCTGCTCCGGCCGCCTCCGACCAGTTCGTGGTCGGATTTATCGGCACCGGCAGCCGTGCCTATAGTGCCCTGATTCCGCAGTTTAAGTTCAACCCCGGCTTCCGCATTGCCGCGGTGTGCGACGTGTACAAACCTAACCTGGACCAGGCCGCCACGCTCGTGGGCGGTAACGTAGACACGTACGGCGACTACCGGCGGGTGCTCGACCGCAAGGACATCGACGTGGTGGTGATAGCGACGCCGGACCACTGGCACTGCCCCATGGTGATCTCGGCCTGCGAGGCTGGCAAGGACATTTATCTGGAGAAGCCGGTCTCGAACGACATCGACATGTGCCTCAAGGCGGTAGAGGCGGCCCGGAAGTACAAGCGCGTGGTGCAGGTGGGCTTGATGCAGCGCAGCAGCGCGCCTTTCCTGGAGGCTTACAAGGAGGTCCAAAGCGGCATACTCGGCAAGGTCCGTCATGTGGTGGTGATAAACCCCGGCGGCAGCGCGCCCAGAGGCGGCCGGGGGGCAACGGGACGCGGCGGGCCGGGCGGCGGCCAAATGACGGCCGAGGCTTCCGCTCCTCCTCCCGGCCTCGACTGGGAGATGTTCCAGGGGCCGGCGCCGCGGCGGCCGTACAGCCCCATGCGCCAGCGCAATTGGCGCAGCTATTGGGAGTACGGCGGCGGCGCGCTCTCGGACTGGGGCGTGCATCTCCTCGACATCGCGCATTGGTACTTGGGCGTTACCGAGCCCTCGCGCACCGCGGCCGCAGTGTATGGATGGTTCGGCCGGCCGCAGGACGACCGGTTCCCGGACACCACCGACGTCTCCTGGCAGTATCCGAATTTCGTCGCCAACTACAGCTCGCGGTCGGACGTTCTCGGCACGTATCTGTGGGGCGACGAAGGCGTGCTGTTCGTCAACCGCTACGGTTACAACGTGCGGGCGGTGACCGGCAACTGGCGCAGCACCGGCGGAAAGCCGCCGTTTGAAGAGAAGAAGGTAGCGTTGCACGATGAACCGCCGAACGGGCAGGCGTCCTTCGAGTCCGACGCCGGCAGGCATATCGTGAACTTCCTGGCGTGCATCAAGAGCCGGCAGCGGCCGGTGTGCGATATCGAGATCGGCGCCTTCTCCACCATTCCGACCCTGATGGCCGGCGTCTCGATCCGGAACGGCGGGAAGACCATCGGGTGGACCGGCCACGGCGCCGCGCCACTGGCGTAGGCCGCCCAGGGGGCATGCACGCGTGGCGCGGCGGAATGGCGATTCCAGGTTTGGAGACGTAATGTCATGCAACGGCGAACGTTCTTGCAATCCGCTTCAGCGGCGGTTCTCGCTGCCTCGACGGCGCAGGCCGACCAGGACGCCAGCACGCTCATTCCCCTCGGATTCGATACCTATTCGCTGAATCGGCTGGGGTGGAAGGCGATCCAGTTGCTGGATTATGCCGCGAGCCAAAAGCTGGATACCATCCAACTCTCCAGCTTGAGCGACTTCGAAAGCCTGGAGCCGGCGTACCTCCAAAAGGTGAAAGACCATGCCGCCCAGCTCGGCATCTTACTCCAGACCGGTATGGGTTCGATCTGCCCAAGCTCGAGCAATTTCAACAAGACAGCCGGGGATGCGGTCGAGCAGGTCCGCAAAACGCTACAGGTGTCCAACGCGCTGGGCTCCCGCATCATGCGCTGCTACCTTGGCACCAACCAGGACCGTCGCGGCCCGATCCCGATCGAGGGACATATCGAAAACACGGTCAAGGTGCTGAAGGCGTTGCGGTCTCAAGCCCTCGACCTCGGAGTCAAGTTCGCGGTTGAAAATCACGCCGGCGATTTGCTCGCGCGCGAAATGAAGACGCTCATCACAGAAGCGGGTACGGATTTCGTCGGCTCAAACCTGGATACCGGCAATCCCGTATGGGTTGCCGAGGATCCACTACTGACCATGGAGGTGCTCGGGCCTTATGTGCTGACGACCCACATGCGCGATTCAGTGGTGTATGAACACCCGCGGGGAGCAGCGGTGCAGTGGGTGGTCCTAGGCGACGGTTCTATCGATTTCAAAGCCATCATGGCATGTTATCGCCGGATGTGTCCGAAAGCTACGTTCCAGCTCGAAGTAATCACCGGCAGTGGGCCCAGGATAATGCCGTTTTACGAGCCGGAGTTCTGGCAGGTGTATCCGAAGATGCCGGCAGCCGACTTTGTGCGCTTCCTGGAACTTGCAAAGAAAGGCCATCCCCTGATGGCGCCTATGCTCATCGGCGGCCGTGGCGGGAATCAGCCGCCTGAGTATCGGGCAGCCTTACTAGCACAGCAGCGCGTCGATCTGGAACGTAGCTTGGAGTACGCCAGGAAAGTACTGGATGTGGGGATTCGTTGGCGCACTTGACTGTGCCGTAGGCCGGGAGATACAGAGTTTGGAGAAGGTCAATGAAATCGCGGGCGTTGATGATTCCAGCCCTGTCGGCCAGGAATACCGTGGCTCGATGCCTGGCCGTGTAACGGATCCAACTGGCGCTGTCATTCCGGCCGCGCAGGTGACAGTGACGAATACCGCCACCACGGAACAAAGCGCCCCTCGAAGGGTGTACTGGAGCGCGCGGGTGAAGTTTTGAAGCTGACGATGGGCGGGCAGTGCGGTCGCCGGCGATCGGGCGCCCGACGCTCGAGCCTTATGATGTTGTTATATCCCTAGAATCCTGGAGGTATCCGATGGAGAAAAGTGCAGATCAAAGCCGGCGAGACTTCCTGAAAAGGAGCGCTGGAACCTTTGCTCTGACGGGGCTGCTTGCGCCGCCAATGATCGTGCCGGCTTCGGCGTTGGGCCGGGGCGCCACGCCGCCCAGCGACCGGGTCACGGTCGGCATCAACGGGAGCGGCCAAAGGGCCGTTTTTGAAACGCTCCAATATCCCTGTTTCGACAACGTCGTGATCGTCGCCGCGTCGGACGCTGTGAGGAGCCATTTGCAGGACGCCAAAGACAAGCTCGAAAAGCAGTACGACTTGAAGCAGCCCGAGCGTCCAAACCGCGGAATCCGCATGTACGACGACTTCCGGGAGCTGCTGGCGCAGAAGGACATCGATGCCGTCTACAACGTGGCGCCCGACCACTGGCACGTCTCCATGCTGCTTTACAGTCTGAAGGCGGGCAAGCATGTCCATGTCGAAAAGCCGCTGGGCGTCAGCGTCGAGCAGGATCTGGCGGCGGTGAAGGCCGTGCGCAAGTTCCCTAAGCAGGTTTGCCAATACGGCACCGAGTTGCGCGCCTATCCCGCCGCTAAGAAAGGCATCGAACTGGTGCTCAACGGCCGCATCGGCAAGGTGCAGAAGATCTACGTGACCGCTCCGGCGAGCAGGGCCGGCGGTTCGGCGACTCCGGTGCTGCCGGTTCCCGACGGATTCAATTACGATGCCTGGCTTGGGCCGGCGCCGATGAAACCGTTCTGCTACGACCGCTGCCTGAGGCCAGACCGCGCCGGCATCTTCGACATTCAGGACTACTGTCTGGGCATGATCAACAACTGGGGCGCTCATCTGCTCGACCAGATGCAGCGTTGGGCGGACGCGTCCGGCCGCAAAGACCCTCCGGTCCACTACGAAGGCTCCGGGACGTTTCCCAAAGAAGGGCTCTTCGACTGCGCCACGCAGTGGAGGGTGCAGTGCACGTGGGCGGATGGCCTGGTGCTGGACTTCATGGACAGCAACACCTATCGTGGTTTGCCCGACGCTCCTCAGCCTGTCATCAACCCGCCACGCGCCGGGGTGCCGAACGGCGTGGTCTTCATCGGGTCGGAGGGCTGGGTGGTCGTGAGCTACGGTAATAACGGTGCGGTGGTCACCCAACCGGCTTCGCTGATGGAGTCGGTCATAGGGCCGAACGAGATTCACATCGCCGACAGCGCGCTGGAGAGTATTCCGGCTAACCTGCCCAAGGGCTTCCAGGAGACTCTGACGGCGGGCCACCATCAGAACTGGATACGCGCCGTTCTCACTGGCAGCCCCGTGGCGTCTCCCATCGAGAGCGCCTGCCGGTCGGACCTGATCAGCCAACTCTCGCAGCTCTGTATTCTCACCGGACAGCCGGTTCGGTGGGATCCGAAGAAGGAAACCATCGTGGGCAACGACGCGGCAAAGAAGTTGATTAAGCGGCCGATGCGGGAGCCGTGGGGTGTGGAAGGCTTCGCTTGAGGCGGCTGGCTGAAGGACCCTTGTAGCTCCAGGAGCACGGGCCGTGTGGCCGGCCGGACAATCGAGATAAAGGAGGGGCCCATCAACGGGCCGGCGCCGGAAACGACGATGAGATTCCGCAACATCCGGATGCGCCGACTGAGCCAGTAGCGCCCAGATCTCTTTTCAGAAGGAATGTTTAGTATGGAAAACCGACGATCATTCTTGACCACGGCAACCCTGGGAATGGCCGCGGCGGGAGCCTCGTCTGCTCCGGCCGCCTCCGACCAGTTCGTGGTCGGATTTATCGGCACCGGCAGCCGTGCCTGTGGAGCCCTGATTCCGCAATTTAAGTTTAACCCCGGCTTCCGGATTGCCGCGGTGTGCGACGTATACAAACCTAACCTGGAGCGGGCCGCCGGCATCGCGGGCGGCAACGTAGATACCTACGGCGACTACCGGCGGGTGCTCGACCGCAAGGACATCGACGTGGTGGTGGTGGCGACGCCCGACCATTGGCACTGCCCCATCGTCATCTCGGCCTGCGAGGCTGGCAAGGACATTTATCTGGAGAAGCCAGTCTCCAATGACATTGACATGTGCCTCAAGGCGGTAAAGGCCGCCCGACAGTACAAACGCGTGGTGCAAGTCGGCTTAATGCAGCGCACCAGCGCACCGTTCATGGAGGCTTACAAGGTCGTCCAGAGTGGCATACTCGGCAGGGTCCGTCATGTGGTGGTGGTGAACCCCGGCGGCGGTGCGCCCGGAGGCGGCCGGGGCGCAGCGGGGCGCGGCGGGCCGGGCGGCGGCCGGGCGGCGATGTCGACCGAGCCTTCGAATCCTCCTCCGGACCTGGACTGGGAGATGTTCCAGGGGCCGGCGCCGCGGCGGCCGTACAGCACCACGCGCCAGCGCAATTGGCGCAGCTATTGGGAGTACGGCGGCAGCCCACTGTCCGACGACGTGCATACCCTCGACATCGCGCATTGGTACTTGGGCGTCACCGAGCCAGCGCGCCGGGCGGCCGCAGCGTACGGATGGTTCAACCATCCGCACGACGACCGCGTCCCGGACACGATCGAAGTTTGCTGGCAGTATCCGAACTTCGTCGCCAACTACAGTTCGCGTTCGGAGGACTTTCCTGGCGCATTCGGCACCCATCTGTGGGGCGACGCAGGCGCGCTGTTCGTCAGCCGGTTCGGCTACGAGGTACGGCCGGTGGGCGGCAACCGCGGCGGCGCCGGCGGGGCACCGCCGTTTGAAGAGAAGAAGGTCGCGTTGCACGACGAATTGCCGAACGGCCAGGCTTCCTTCGAGTCCGACTCCGGCAGGCTCATCCTGAACTTTCTGGCGTGCATTAAGAGCCGGGAGCGGCCGGTGTGCGATATCGAGATCGGCGCCATCTCCACCATCCCTACCCTGATGGGCGGCGTCTCGATCCGGAGCGGCGGCAAGGCCATCGCCTGGAACGGCCACGGCGCTGAGCCACTGGCGTAGGCCCCTCAGGGGGCATGCAGGAGTTGCGCGGCGGAATGGCTATTCCAGGTTTGGAGAGGTAATGTTATGCAAAGGCGAACGTTTTTACAATCCGCTTCAGCGGCGGTTCTCGCTGCCTCGGCGGCGCGGGCCGACCAGGACGTCGCGGATACTCCCGAGCACAGGGTAGACATTGCCTTGCGCATCAAACGCACTCACTGAAAATGGACGCCGCTCAGATGTTACTCACCTTCACATCCTGGCTCGACTGGGGGCTGCACGGTGTTTGCGCCGTGAACCGGGCAAACGGTTTCGATAGCCCCGCGCACAGCTCCGAGCAGAACTACCGTCCGAGGCATAATCTATTCGTCAATCGGATTCCGGGAAAACTTCTGCTGAGTTTTCTCTCGACTCACAATCAGATTCCACTTACCGTTTCCTACGAAGGAGAAGCAAATGACACTGCCGTCACGGCGTGACTGCCTGAAGTCGGCGTTTACCATTATCCCCGCCCTTTCCGCGAGGACATATGCAGCCAATGAGAAGCTCAACGTCGCTGTTGTTGGCTGCGGCAGCATGGGAATGGGGGATATCGGCCGGATGGTCAAGCTGCCCATGAACATCGTCGCCTTGTGCGACGTAGACAGCCGGGACCCCGTCAAACGGAATCCCACCAAAGGCTCATACGATCTTTCCGCCGCCCGGATGTGGGCGGACTTCCGCGAGATGCTCGACAAACAAAAGGATATCGAGGCCGTGTTCGTAGCTACGCCCGATCATACCCACGCGGTGATCTCCATGAGAGCCATGGAGATGGGCAAGCACGTGGCCTGCGAGAAGCCGCAGGCGCGCACCATATCCGAGATGCGCGCCATGGCGGCCGCGGCCAAGAAGTACAAGGTCGCCACGCAGTGCGACATGGAGGGCCACGCCTTTGACGAGTTGCGCAGCATGGTGGAGTGGGTGAAAGCCGGCGTCATCGGCGAGGTGGCGGAGGTACATATCTGGGAAGGCGGCAGCGACCGGCCGAGAGGATATCCGGGTACGTTGAAGGACCCGTTGCCCATACCGGATTATTTGAACTGGGACCTCTGGCTCGGCCCGGCGAGTTTTCGCGAGTATCACGCGGGACTGCATCCGGGAAGGTGGCGGGGATGGTGGGATTTCGGTACGGGCATTATGGGGGACTGGTGCGGGCACCTGTTCGATACCGCGGTCTGGAGCCTGGACCTGGGCGCGCCTACGTCGATCGAGCCACAGTGGGACGGCGGAGACGTCTCGGAAGTCGCGTGGCAGTCGGCTATTATCAAATTCCAATTTCCTTCACGGGGGAAGGGTCTTCCGCCCGTGACGCTGACGTGGTACGACGGCGGCAATAAGCCGCCGCGGCCGGATGAGTTGGACCCCGGCGAGGAACTGCCCCGTGGGGGCGGCTACCTGTTCGTTGGAAGCAAGGGTAAGCTCGTCGCAGTTGGCCGCAAATCGTACCTCGAGTCCGATCATGGATGGCTTCTGCCGCGGTCGCGGATGAAAGACTTCCAGCCGCCGCCCCAGACCCTGCCGCGCGTGAAGGACCAGGAACACCTCAACGAGTGGCTCGACGCCATCAAGGGCGGCAAGCCGGCCACTTGCTCCTTCGACGGCGGCTACTCGGACCGCATCTTTGAGATCGGGTTGCTTGGCAACGTAGCCGTCCGCACGGGCAAGCCGATCGAATGGGATGCGAAGCACATGCGCGCCAAGGGCCTCCCGGAGGCCGACCGGTTCTTGCACGCCGAGTATCGGAAGGGATGGGAACTCTAGAGAGACCGAGGAAAGGCGCGAGCCTGTTGAATCGGACAATACCGGAGGCGAGAGGAACTGAGATGAAGAAATCCACCTTGATTCTGCTAACCGCGTCGTGCGCGATCGCAATTGCGCCGCTGGCCCGAGGACAAGCGCCAGGGCAAGGGCGAGGGCAAGCTCAAGAGCACAAGCTGGTTTATAGGGATGACGGCACGTTCGGCTACATGGACACGCCGACGCAGCCTTGGTCCGGCTATCGGGTCCACGATCCGGACCGGGCGAAGCCGAAGACGATCGACCCGGGCACTTTCAGCACGCAAGATCGTCCGGGCCGGCCGCCGTCGGATGCCATTGTGTTGTTCGACGGCAAGGACCTTTCGAAGTGGAAGCCGAACCAATGGAAGGTTGAGAACGGCGACCTGATAGCCACTACCGGGCGATTCGAAACAGTCGATGATTTCGGCAGCTATCAACTGCACCTGGAATGGCAAGCGCCGAATCCGCCCGTAGGGGACGACATCATGAACCGCGGCAACAACGGTGTCCTGCTGATGGGCAGCTTCGAGATTCAGATTTTCGATCCCACGACGAAGATCTACCCGGATGGGCAGGCGGCGGCGGTGTACGGCCAGACGCCGCCGTTGGTGACAGCCTCCCTCCCTCCGGGCCAGTGGGAGGTGTACGACATCATTTTCCTCGCGCCGAAGTTCAACGGAGACAAGCTGGAAGAACCAGCTCGTGTCACTGTCCTGTACAACGGCGTGCTCGTCCAGAACAACCAAGAAATTTATGGCACTACCGCGCACGCCGCTTTGCCGAGGCCCTATCGGCCCGGGAGAACCCGCGCACCGCTGGCACTGGGTGCGCATAACAACCCGGTGCGCTTCCGGAACATTTGGATCCGGCCGCTGTGAATATTGTTCAGCAGCCTGGCGGCGACAGCTCCCGAGAGTTGGCGCTAATGGTGGCAGAGGTGCGCGCGGCCGTGACAGCGTACGGCAACCAGTTGTGTTGCGATTTACGGCCTGAATGACGATGGGCAGAACGACCCGGCGGCGAGCACCGCAAGCTCGCAGGATCAATGGATGACGTCTGGGTTTGTACTGTATCGGACTGTGGAGTCCAAAAGGGAAGTTCCAGGTAATGATACTGGCGTCCTTTATGACTCCTTGAACCGCGCCCCGTCGAATGATCTCCTCTTTCGTGAGCGTCAGCGGTCAGGGAAGCTGCACTCGCGCGGTTGCCGCCGGCCGCGCCACTGCGTTCGGCAAAGCTCCGAGTTTGCGAGTGCCTACCCCATCCCACCAATGTTGGAGGCTGTCAAAGTATAGGTATACCACCGGTGTCGTGTATAAGGTCAGCAATTGGCTCATAATCAGCCCTCCGATGATCGTAATGCCCAGTGGACGGCGAAGCTCGGATCCAGTGCCGGTTCCCAGCGCGAGCGGCAAGGCTCCAAGCAGAGCGGCCATCGTGGTCATCAGGATAGGGCGGAAGCGCAACATGCACGCTTCGACGATGGAGTCGTGTGAGTTCTTGCCTTCGTTCCGGGTGGCGGCCAGAGCGAAGTCGATCATCATGATGGCGTTCTTTTTCACGATGCCGATCAGCAGAATGATGCCGATGATCGCGATAATACTGAGGTCGGTGTGGGTGAAAAGCAGCGCCAGCAGCGCGCCGACACTTGCCGCCGGAAGACTGGAAATGATGGTGATGGGATGGATGTAGCTTTCATACAGCATCGCCAGGATGAGGTACACGGCCACCAGCGCCGCCGTAATCAGGATTGGCTCGCTGGCAAGCGATGCCTCGTAGGCTTGCGCGGTGCCGGCGAATGCAGTCTGGATCGTCGCCGGAAGCCCGACCTTTGCGGCCGCCGCGGTGGTGGCAGTCACAGCGTCGCCTAGCGCGACACCTGGCTTCAGGTTGAAGGAAATCGTCACCGCCGGAAAGAGACCCTGGTGAGTCACCGTCAGCGGAGCGGTGGTGGAGGCGAATTTGGCGAAAGCGCTCAACGGAACCTGTTGTCCGCTGGGCGAATCCACATAGATTTGGCTTAGAAACAGTGGATTCTGCCAGAACTCCGGCGACGCCTCCATCACTACGTGGTACTGATTCAGCGCGGTGTACATGGTCGATACCTGGCGCTGGCCGAATGCATCGTAGAGCGTGTTGTCGATGAGTTGCGGCGTGATGCCGAAACGCGCGGAAGTCCCGCGATCATACTGAATCATGGCTTGCAAGCCACGGTTTTGCTGGTCGCTGCTCACGTCGGAAATGATCGGGATCGCCTTGAACTGCTCTACCATCTTGGGGGCGAACTGATTGAGATCGTCCAGATTGTCGCCTTGCATGGTGAATTGATATTGAGCGTTGCTCTGCCGGCCACCGACGCGAAGATCCTGCGCGGCTTGCAAGTACATGGTGGCGCCGGGCACCCTGGCCAACTCAGGCCGCAGCCGCGCGATGATGAGGTCGGCCGAGATTTTCCGCTGCTCGAGCGGTTTTAGCGAGATGAACAGACGCGCCGTGTTGAATGTGCTGCCCCCTGTAAATCCGTTCACGGTGTCAACGGCCGGGTCGGCGGCGACAATATTGATCATCGGCAGCATGATCCTGTCCATGGCTTGGAACGAGGTGTCCTGGTCGGCTGTAATCGATCCCTGAATCCGTCCGTTGTCCTGTTGCGGGAAGAATCCTTTGGGCACGCGAAGGAACAGGTAAACGTTCAGTCCGATCGTGGCCAGCAAGACCGCCAGCGTAATCGCTCGAAAACGCAGCGCGCCGGACAGGGTTCTCCCGTACAGATTCACCACCCAATCGAAACCCCGCTCGCTGGCGCGATACATCCAGCCATGGGATCGCTTATCTTTTAAGAGATGAGCGCACATCATGGGAGTTGCAGTAAGTGAAACCACCATGGAAACCGCGATGGCGACGGAGAGCGTCACCGCGAACTCGCGAAACAGGCGGCCCACGATGCCTCCCATCAAAAGCAGGGGAATGAACACCGCAATCAGCGAAACGCTGATGGTAAATACGGTTGAGCCGACTTCCTGCGCGCCTTTCAGCGCCGCTTCGAAAGGATGGATGCCCTGTTCCAAATGACGCGTGATATTCTCGATCACGACAATTGCGTCGTCGACCACAAAACCGGTCGAGATGGTCAACGCCATCAGCGAAAGATTGTCGAGGCTGTAGCCCAGCAGGTACATCACGCCGAATGTTCCCACCAGCGATACGGGGACAGCGACGCTGGGAATGAAGGTCGTGCGCGCGCTCCTGAGGAACACAAAAACCACCAGAATCACCAGGATCACCGAGATGATCAGAGTCCTCTCCGTGTCGTGCACCGAAGCACGGATGGTGACCGTCTGGTCCATGGCCACCTTCACATCGATCGAATGCGGAATCGAAGATTGAATCTCCGGAAGGACTGCCTGGATGCGATCCACCGTATCGATGATGTTCGCGCCTGGTTGGCGGTAGATGATGACCAGAACGGATGGCTTGCCGTTCGCGTAGCCCGAATTACGAATGTCTTCCACGGAATCCTGCGCCTCGCCGATATCCGAGATTCGCACGGCCGATCCCTTGCGGTAAGCAACCACTAATGGCGCATAATCGCTGGCCTGAAAGATTTGATCGTTGGCGCCGATTTCCCACATGCGAAGGGCGTCGGAAAAGTGTCCCTTGGGGGTATTGGCATTCGCGCCGCTCAACGCGGTCCGGATCTGCTCCAGACCGATGCCGTACTTGTTCAGAGCACTCGGATTCAGCTCGATCCGAACGCCGGGAAGCGAGCTTCCTCCCACGGTCACTTGTCCCACGCCGCTCACCTGGGCCAGTTTCTGCGCCATGATCGTCGAGGCGGCGTCGTACATCTGCCCCCTGGTGAGGACGGCCGAGGTGAGAGCCAGCATGAAGACGGGGGAGTCGGCCGGATTCACTTTCCGGTACGAAGGGTTGTTGGGAAGATTGGATGGCAGATAACCGCGGGCGGCGTTGATGGCGGCTTGCACGTCGCGCGCGGCCGCATCGATGTCTCGATCCAGATCGAATTGCAGAGTGATGTTGGTCGATCCGAGGGCGCTCGACGAGGTCATCTCGGAGACCGCCGCGATCCGTCCGAATTGGCGCTCCAGCGGCGTCGCCACGGACGAGGCCATAGTTTCGGGACTCGCCCCAGGCAAACCGGCGCTCACGGAGATGGTCGGAAACTCCACCTGAGGCAGGGGCGACACCGGGAGTAGCCGGTATGCCGCGGCGCCGGCCAATGTAATCGCGACCACAAGAAGCGTGGTGGCGACGGGCTTCCGGATGAAGGGCTCCGAAATGTTCATCGATTACTCTGCCGGAACCGGCTCGGCGCCGGCAGGGACCTTTCTGGCCTCGGGGTGCCGAGCGAATCGCGCCGCCAGGCGATCGAACCAAATATAGATGACCGGCGTCGTGTAAAGCGTCAGCAGTTGACTGATGAGCAGCCCGCCGATAATCGTAATACCCAAGGGCCGGCGCAGCTCCGACCCGCTGCCGGAGCCGAGGGCCAGCGGTACCGCGCCGAGCAGCGCCGCCATGGTTGTCATCATGATCGGACGGAAGCGCAGAAGGCATGCCTGATAGATGGCCTCTTCCGGTTTCATGCCCTCCTTGCGCTCCGCCGCGAGGGCGAAATCGATCATCATGATGGCGTTCTTTTTCACGATCCCGATGAGCAGGACGATGCCAATTAAAGCGATAACGCTGAAATCGTTCCGGAACATGATGAGAGCGAGCAACGCGCCGACGCCCGCGGAAGGCAGCGCGGACAGGATCGTCAACGGGTGAATATAGCTTTCATAGAGGACGCCCAGGACGAGATAGACCGTAATCAGCGCCGCCGCAATCAGCACCGGCTCGTTGGCCAACGACGACTGGAAAGCCTGGGCCGTGCCCTGATAGGCGGCCTGTACACTCGGAGGCATGCCCATTTGGTCTTTCACGCTGTTCACCGCCGTGACGGCGTCACCCAAGGATGCGTCCGGCGCCAGATTGAAAGAGAGCGTAACCACGGGAAACTGGCCTTGGTGGTTGACGGTGATGGGAACGGTCGTCGTTTCCACGTGAGCGAAGGCATTGAACGGAATCTGGCCGCCATTCGGAAACGCCGAGGAGGATAGAATCGAAAGAGCGTTGGGAACCACTGTGGCGGCCCGGATAAACAAATCGTCCAGGTCGGAAGGACTCTTGCCGAACCCGGGCTTCACTTCCAGGACAACGTGATATTGATTCAACTGCGTAAATATGGTCGATACTTCCCGCTGTCCGTAGGCGTCGTATAACGTTTGGTCGATCGCCGATGTCGTGATCCCTAAGCGCGAGGCGGTGTTGCGATCGAACACCAGCTTCGCCCGAAGACCAAGCGTTTGTTGATCGCTTGCCACGTCGCTCAATTGCGGCAGCTTCTGCATCCTGGCGAGCATTTGCGGCGCCAGGGTATTCAACTCGTCCACGTTCGGATCTTCCAGTGTGTACTGAAATTGCGTACGGCTCACCCGGTCTTCGACCGAGAGATCCTGTACCGGCTGCATGAACAGCGTGATGCCGGCCACCTTCGCCAGTTCCGGCTGCAATCGGCGAATGACGTCGCTCGCGCTGATCTTCCGCGCGGCCAGCGGTTTCAGGTTGACCAGAATGCGTCCGCTATTCAAGGTTGTATTGGTCCCGTCGATTCCGATGAAGGAGGACAGATTATCCACGGCCGGATCTTGCAGAATGACCTTGGTCAACATCTGCTGCTGTCTGGACATTTGTGGAAAGGACACCGACTGGGCTGCTTCGGAGACCCCCTGGATGACGCCCGTATCTTGAATGGGGAAGAATCCTTTGGGAATCACGAAAAACAGGAAGATGGTCAAGCCGAGAGTCGCGGCCGCGACCATCAGCGTCGCGACCTGCCAGCCAAGCACCCGCTTTAACGTCCTGCCGTAGAAGGCGATGACCGCGTTGAATGCGCGCTCCGAGGCCCGATAGAAGCGTCCTTGGCTCGCCTCCGGAGTGTGCTTCAACAGTTTGGAGCACATCATTGGAGTAAGAGTGAGCGAAACCAAGGCCGAGGCCAGGATGGTCACGCTCAGCGTAACGGCAAATTCCCGAAACAGGCGGCCCACGATATCGCTCATGAATAACAATGGGATGAGAACGGCAATCAGGGAGACGGTCAACGAGACGATGGTAAAGCCGATTTGCGCGGAGCCTTTGAGCGCGGCTTCCAGGGGAGCATCGCCGGCTTCGATGTAGCGGGTGATGTTCTCGATCATGACGATGGCATCGTCTACCACGAAACCGGTTGAAATCGTCAAGGCCATCAAAGTCAGGTTGTTCAAGCTATAGCCGAGCAGATACATCACTCCGAACGTGGCGACCAGCGACAAGGGAACGGCGATGCCGGGAATGATAGTCGCGGCAATGTTGCGCAGGAAGAGAAACATGACCATCACCACGAGCGCCACCGTAAGCATCAGCTCGAACTGTACGTCGCTCACGGAGGCCCGAATGGTGGTGGTCCTGTCGGTCAGGATGCCGACGTGGATCGATGCGGGCAGTGTCGAGGTGAGTTGAGGCAACAGTTTTTTGACTCGATCGACCACCGAGATGATGTTCGCCCCGGGCTGCCGTTGAATGTTTAAGATGACCGAGGGAGTCTGGTTCATCCAGGCGGCCTGCCGGACGTTCTCCGTGTCATCGAGGATTACGGCAACATCGGTCAATTTGACGGGGGCGCCGTTCTTGTACGCGATGATGAGCGGAGCGTAATCGCTGCTGGAAAGCAACTGGTCGTTTGCTCCGATTTGGTACGCCTGGTTCGCTCCGTCGAAGTTTCCTTTGGCCTGGTTGACGTTGGCGGCGACGATGGAAGTCCGCAGATCTTCCAGGTTGAGACCGTAAGAGGCCATCGCCGTGGGATTCGCCTGAATCCGGACAGCGGGCTTCTGTCCGCCGCTGATACTGACCAGACCGACCCCTGGTAATTGCGACAACTTAGGCGCCAGCCTCGTGTCGGCGAGATCCTCTACCTTCGACAGCGGAAGAACCGTCGAGGTCAGGGCGAGCGTCAGGATCGGGGTGTCGGCCGGATTGGTCTTGCTGTAGATCGGAGGGGCCGGCAGGTCCGCCGGCAGGTACGTGCCCGAGGCATTGATCGATTGCTGCACTTCCTGTTCGGCCACATCGATGCTCAGGCTGAGGTTGAATTGCAGGGTGATCACCGAGCTCCCGTCTGAGCTTGTGGACGTCATCTGCTGGAGTCCGGGCACCTGCCCGAACTGACGCTCGAGTGGCGCGGTCACCGACGACGCCATCACGTCCGGACTGGCGCCCGGATAAAACGTAGTAACTTGAATGATCGGATAATCCACCTCCGGCAAGGCCGAAACGGGTAGCTGCGTATACCCCACCGCGCCTGCCAGAAGGATGCCCACCATCAGCATCGTGGTGGCCACCGGCCGGAGAATGAAGACCCGGGATGGGTTCACCTGACTCCCCTCTCGGGCCTTTCCGCCCTCACCGGAAAACTTCGGTTGCAGCTGTGGGGCCGTGACACCTTACCTGGCGGGTAACTGCGACGCATTCCAGCCTCCACCCAGCGCTTCGATTAGCAGCACGCTCGCCGTCAGGCGGCGGGTCAACAGGGTTACCGCTGTTTGCTGCACTTTGTCCGCCTCCGTCGCCGGTATGCGTAACGCAGCCAGGTTGTTTTCCACCTGCTGCATCGCCGTCAGCTCGGTCTCCCGACAGGCGGCCACGGTCGCATCATAGGCGGCCCGCTGTTCCGTCACCACGCGGCGGCGGCCCGCATCGAAAAGCGTTTCCGCCAGTTGCGGCCCAACCGACCAAGAGCGGCTGGGCCAGGTGAACCACTTTGCCACGCTGGAACTTTCCACCTGGGCGCTCCCCGTCAAGCTCAGGTTTGGATAGAAGGCCGATCCGGCGATGCCAATTTGCTCGTTCGCCGCAGCCACCTGCCGCTCGGCGCCGGCGATGTCCGGCCGCCGCTCCGGCAGCTCCGATTCAAACGCCGCGCGCTGTACGCCAAGGTCCATCATTTGCGACTGGACTCCGGACAGTTGCGACTCAGCCTGGGCCACGTCGAGGTCCGACGCTACTCCGGCGGAGACTCGGTTCCGTGTCAGCGTCAGGTACCCCTCATCCGACGCCTTCGTGCGGGTGAGTAACTCCGCTTCTCCGTCATTGCCGTGATGGCCGAAGTAGTCTTGCGCGAGTTCGGCCTGGCAGAGCAGCCGGGCATTTGCCACGTTCGCCGACTGGGCAGTCGCGGCGCTCGCCGCCGGAGCAGTGGTCACCGCCGGGAACAACGCGGTGCGGGCCACGCTTACCGCAGCCTTGGCTTGCTGGTACTGCGCCTCGGCTTGCAGTACATTCTGGCTCGAAACGCTCACCTGCTTCTCCAGCGCATTCAGGGCCACATCGTTGTACAGTTCCCGCCATCGGCCTTTCGAGTACGCGTCGCCAGGCTGCGATTGCTTCCACCCGGCCGCTTCCGCTTCCTTGAAGTTCACGGGCGGCTGTTCTTTGAACGCCGGCGGTGCGGCGGCAGAAAGCCGTTTGTAATGGGGCCCCACCGCGCATCCGGCCGAGACCAACAACAGGGCGAGGAGCGTCGTGAACGGGACGTTCGGGGACGGGTCCATCTAACTTCCCTTCCGCGCCTTTCCGCCCTTGTTGGTCGAGAGGTTCGCCGCGGTGCTGGCCGAGGGCCTTTTGGACGGGCTGACCGGGGGGCTCGCGGAGGGGATCTGGGCGTTGACCTTGCTCCCTTCCTGCAGTTTGTCGACGCCGGTCATAACCACGACCTCTCCGGGCGTCAGCCCCGCAGCGACTTCAGAGTCGTCGCCTTCCGTAGCACCGATAGTGATCGGACGCAGGGTCACCGTTGAATCCGCCTTCACAACGTATACATAGGTCGCTTGAGAGTTGCGTTGTACCGCGGCAGTTGGCACGAGGGTTACTCCGTGCTTTTCCTGTACCAGCAATCTCGCGTTTACGAACTGATTGGGAAACAGCGCGCCTTTCGCGTTCTCGAATGTCGCTCTCAGCTTGAGCGTGCCCGTGGCCGGATCGATCTGATTATCGAGCGTTGTCAACGACCCTTGCGCAAGCTTCGTCTTGGCGCCGCGGTCGTAAGCATCCACTTCGAGCGTCTGTCCGGCGGCCATCTTCTCGAGAACCACCTGAAGCTGATCTTCGGAGATCGTAAAGATCGCGCTGATGGGATCCATCTGTGTGATGACCAGCAACCCGCCGGTGTCGGCGGATTGAACGATATTCCCGGGGTCAACCAGCCGCAACCCAATGCGTCCAGTGACCGGAGCCGCGATCTTGCAGTAGGCCAGATTGACCTTGGCGCTTTCGATTTGACCCTCATCGACTTTCACCAATCCCTCGTCCTGATGCACGGTTGCCTGTTGGGTGGCAAGTTGTTGCTCCGGGATGGCTTTCTGCGGAGCCAACTGTTGGTAGCGGAGCAGGTCGATCCGCGCGTTCTCCAGGGCGGCTTGGTCCTTGATCAGTTGCCCCTCGGCCTGGGTCAATGCGGCCTGGTACGGCCCGTCGTCGATTTCCACTAATAGATCGCCCTTCTGAACCGTGTCGCCTTCACGATAGCGAACGGTCATTAGTTGCCCGTCGACGCGGCTTCTGACCGTAACCGTAGCGAGGGGTGTAACCGCGCCGAGCCCCGAATAATATACGCCAATGTTCCCCTTGTGAGATGTCGCCGCTACCACAGGTATGGGAGGCGGACCTGCCGCGGCGGCCTTCGCGGCCGCGGCAGCGGATTTCATACCAGTAATTTTCGACCACAGAAAATACGCGCCTATACCCGACAGGAGAAGAACGCATAGCACCAGCCACACCCAGCGCCGGCGGGAAGGCTTGGGCTTTTCGGGTCGAGCACTCTCCGCCGGGGCCGGGATGACGGGCGCCGGTGCGGATGGAGCTGCTATCGGCTCATGAATCTCGAGAAACTGTCCTGTCGGCGTCCCTGGGCTATCAAGCATAAGGTTCCTCTCCCGGAGTGCGGCGGTGGCCGATTCAAGCTCAAAGGCTGAAGACAGGCAGCGCAGTGGGCGCGGACGCTGCCAGAGTATCGATTTGTTCGGCAAGAAAATTGGCCATGATGCGAAGACCGGCCTCAGTTTGAGCACGAGACGGACCATGTGCGCTCTGGCGGTCTACCGGCAGGACATGGTGGCAAATGTACCGGGAAGAGTGCAGAAACTGCACATGGAAGTGCGGGATTTGCATTCTGTCTATACCAGACCGTAAGCTGGGTGAAGTTTGAATGGGTGGTTTGCCGGAACCGGATACACCCACCTTCTTCCAGATGGAGTTCGGGATCCGTGTTTCCCCTTTCTGACGCCAAGCTCACGAGTTACCCGAGAAACCCGATGCCAGAACTGTTTCGGCCCACTATTGCACGCGCTCCGTCAGCGTCACAGACTCCGGCAGGCGAAAACTGATTCTGGTCTCCGAGGGTAAAGTCACTGGGCTGCCGCGAGTCAGCAAGACACCAGCCACTACCTTTCCGGCATCGTCGCGATGCGACGGCTCCGCATTGCGCGCGAAACTCTCGGTTCGGATCGCGACTATTTGGCCGTCCGAAGTATGCAGCGTGGTCAACTCCACGGCCAATGCGGCAACGCCCTTCGTCTTGCTGGCGGGGTCGGACGCCACCACCCGGCCTTCCACCCGCGCGCCGCGCTCGGCGATCACAAAATCTTCCACAACCAGCTCTTTGTCGAGAGTAGCGGTGAACATGTCGCCGGGCCGGTTCCGCTCTGTGGACAGGCCATCCACAAGGCGCACTGTAATGAGCATACCGGCGTTTAGCGTAACTCTTGGCGGCTCTGGCGAAGGCGGAGGAACGGGAATCGCTTTCTCCGGTTCCGTTGGCGCCGGTAGAGTTGGGGACGGAGTCGGGCCTTTCAGAGGAGCTTGCGCCACGAGCGGCGGTGTGGCTGGCACGGGAGCCTGCGCCCTCGTCTGCGCCGGTTCATTCCTGGCGACGACCACCGGTTCAGGTATTGCCGCCGGCGGGACGTGGTAGAGGGGCGGTGGACGATACGCTTCCATTCTGTTGGCGGGGTGTTCCCTTGTGGGGCGAGCCGCTGGCCGAACCCCATGGTGTGCGGCATGTCCCCCGGCCGACCCATGTCGCGACTGGGGCTGCTCCGTGGTCGACGAAGCCACTGGAGCCGGCTCAACCGGATGCGCCGCGACGGAAGCTGGGGCCGGCGCCTGCTCTACGGCGGGAGTTGGCGTTTCGACCAGCGACGCAGTGGACGCGAGAGTGACCACCGATCGAGGCCTGTGCCACACCTTCATCACCAGTGCACCTGCCATGGCGCCTGCGACTACCAGGAGTCCAATTTGCAGCGGCTTCATGGGTGTCCACCCTCACTCCAGAGTGACGCCCCTCCGCGCAGTTCCGTTTCCAAATCGTAGGCGAGGGCGCTGGGGCGGGCTTAAGCGATGCCAGCCTACCGCCACCTGTTTCCGAGTGGCATCCTGGTTCTCGGAAAATGACGGCGGTTCGTGCTGCCACCGATGCGGGCACCACGGCCGCGTGGGCTGACTTGCCGGTCTCCGCCCGGCCCGTTCCCCTACTCTAGGGCGAACCCCACCACCGCCTGCCCGAAGTGAATCTCATCTCCCGGCTCCAGTTTCGTCCCGCGCGCGGTGCGATGCACTTCCTGGCTCATTCCATCGCGCACGATCCACGTGCCGCATTCGCCGGCGCTCGGCCGCGGATACCAACGGTCGTTGTACAGCCGGTACTCGCCGGTCCTCGGGTCGAACTGAATGTGCGCGTGCTCGCGCGATACCGAGCGGTTGATCTCCGTGTCCTCGGCGAATGCCAGGTCATTGCGGCGAAACAGCCCTTCTGCGCGGTACACATCCACTACTCGCCCGATGTTGGTTCTGGCCTTATCCAGCCGCACTTCAGGCGCGTTAGCCGAGCCCTCGCGCACCACCAACTTCCCGACGGCGTGGGCCGAGCCGCCCGCGCGCTCCTGCGAAGCCAGTTCCACCACCAGCCATGGCTCGCCGCGCTTCGGCAACCCGGCGGATGCTTTCACATCCAGGCGAAGGTCGTCCGGAAACCGGCAGCCCGCGTCCCGCAGCGCGTTGCGCAGCTCCTGCTCCAGATACTTCTGGAAGAAGCGGCCGGCAAAAATCGCCTGCCTGCCCTCCTCCACGCCGCGTAATTCGATGCGTAGCAGGTCATACGGAAACACCTTCCTGCCGCCTGACCGGTAGCTCTTTTCGCGGACCTTATCGAGCACCGCCAGCCGGATCTCCGCCAACTCCTCCGGCTCCTCCGAGGCGCGCTCCCGGCCCGGCTTCGCCGCCAGCGACGACTCAAACAGCGTTCTTCCCCATTTTTCCAGGTATTCGTTGATGTTCATCGCTCGTTTCCTCGCAGGGACAGGCCGGGAGGCCTATCCTTCAACAGACCTAGTTGCCGCGCTGCTTCCACGGCTTCCCTCGCGATCGGCGCCGCCAGCCGCGCCCCATAGCCGCCGTGCTCCACCAGCACCGCGAAAGCCAGCCGGCCCGAAGGGTCTCCCTCGTATGGCGCAAAGCCCGTGAACCACGAATGCGGCATGCCCTCGTCCAGTTGCGCGGTCCCGGTCTTGCCGGCAAAGCTGATTTCCGCGCCGTCCATGGCGTGCCGCGCGGTGCCTTCCGTTACCACGCGCCGCATGGCCCTGGCCAGGAACGTGGCCTGTGCCGCGGGCAGCACCTCCAGCGGACCGTCCGTACGGGGGTTGCTGTCATCTTCGATCCATCGTCCCTGTGGCATCCGGCCGCCCGCCGCAATCGCCGCGGACACGCGCGCCATTTTGAACGGTGAGATCAGCACCGGCCCCTGCCCGTACGCGGCAAACGGCAACGCCCTCCGCAACTCGGCTGGCTCACCCGTCGAAATCCCCATCTGCGCAGCCGTCTCCGCCAGCGCCTTCGACCCCACGTCGTGCACGCCCAACTGCGCGAAGTACGCATTGCAGGAGACGGCGATAGCCCGTTCCATGTCGAGCGATCCGTGAGCGTGGTCCCCCACATCGTCTTTGATCGGCCGGTTCCAGCCTGGGATCACCGTGCCCGCGCGGCCGTCCGGCAGGCCGTGGCACAGGAATGTGCGATGCGTAAGAGCAGGATCGATCCGCAACGCCGCGATGGCCGTCACCAGCTTGAACGTCGAGCCCGGCGGATACTGCCCATACCGCGCGCGGTCCAGCAGTTCATCGGGCGATGCCGCGGCGGTGCGGCTGCCCGGCGGGTCTGGCGCTGGCGCGCTCACCATCGCCACGACGCTGCCGGTAGCCGCGTCCATCACCACCAGCGCGCCCTTTTGGGCTCCTCCCTCCTGCAGGCGGCGCTCCAGAATCTCCTTGGAGCGTAGTTGCAGGCGGATATCCAACGTGAGCCGCACATTACGGTCCCGCGCCAGCACGCGCGCGATCTCCGGATTGCCCGGTTGATGCCGGTACCGCACGAAAGCGGCCAGCTCCGCATACTGATAACCCTGCAGCTTGAGGTTGGAATCGTGTTCCACCAGCGACGCGTTAGTCGCATGAAAATTCTCATCCGTCCGCAGGTCCCCCACCACGTGCGCCGTCGCCGCCCCGAAAGGATAGTGCCGGCTGTCGAAGCGCGAGCACACCTCGTCGAGCGAGATCCCCAGGGCGGCGAATTCGGTCCGGTGCCTCTCCAACTCATCCCAATTGCTGGTCGCTAGCGGAATCCCGTTGCGGTCGTACACGCCGCCACGCGGGATCTCCCTCGCGATCGAGTTCATGCGTGGATTGTGCTGCGGCCTTTTGACGCCGTCCTCCTCGAAGGCGTGGGCATCGCGGGCAAGGTAATTTGTGTCCTTCAGGATCTGGTAACGCGCCGCGACCGCAAGGAGCACCACGCCTGCCGCAGCCAGCACCGCCTTCAACGGCCAGACGTGAAGCAGGTCCCAGACCTGCTCGCGCCGATCCGCGGAAATCGAAAGCAACAGCGCGAACACCGAAAAATTGGCCAGCATGGCTGTATTTCCCGAGCTCAGGAAAGGTGAAACCACACCCGAGAGCGGCAGCGCTCCCAGCACTCCAGACGTGATCAACAGCATTTCGAACGCAATCAGGCTCGCGAGCCCCAGCCCCAGGAAAAACCCAAAATGCGTTCCCGCGCGGACCGCCGTCCGCAGTGCCCGAGACACCAGAAAGCCAAACAGCAGGAACACCGCGGCCACGCCCGCGAAGCCCCACTCCTCGCCGATCGCAGGCAGCACCAGATCCGTACTGCCTGCCGGTATCATTTCGGGATCGCCCCATCCCGGGCCCGAGCCCCATGGCCCGCCGGTCGAGAAGGCCCAGAGGCCATGCGCCAGTTGATCGCCGCCGTGGACGTCGTTGTCCCACGGCGACACCCACATGTCGATGCGGTTCACCACCGTGCGCGGCTGTCCCATCCGGTAGCCCACTGCGACCGATGCCACCATCAGCACCAGGCCCGCCACCGCGAGGCCCGGCCGGCCTCTCGCCACCCCGAACATCGCCAGAAAGACAAAGAGGATCACCAGTGCCGGTCCCAGATCCTTCAACACGAAAAAGAAGACCACCGCAATCCCCACCGCGCACAACACCGGAATCACATGCTCCAGGCGCGGCACACCGAAACGCCGGAACAGGCGCGGCAGCAGTCGTTTTTCCCGCAGGTCGCGCAGCCGTTCCCAATTCCGCGTGAAATAGCCGGCCAGAAATAGCACGATCAGGATCTTGATCAGCTCCACCGGCTGGAACGGCCCCAGGTTCACCTTGGCATCGTTGCCGGCGGGCCCCATTCCGAAGGTCAGCAACAGCCCGAAGAGGCCCAGTGCCAGGAACAGCGGGGTGTAGCACCAATCCGAAAGCCGCTGGTAGTCGAACGCCTTCAGCGCGGGCAGAACCAACAGCAGGCATCCCAGGAAGACGCCCACAGCGAATTTGTGAAACTCGAGCGTGTCACGCAAGGGGTCGCGCATGCTCACCATCAGGATCAGGCCGATCCCCGAGAGCAGGTGCAGCGGCGGGAGGAAAGCGCGATCGCCCCGGAAGCGGGCCCGGCGCCACGCCGCCGCCACCAGGTAGAACCCCGCGAAATACAGCCCCACAAAGCGCAGAAACTCCATTTGGAATTCTCTGGGTGTCCGCACCACCAGCAGCGGCTTCAACTTCGCCAGGGGAAGAAGCTGTAACCGGTGCGCGGGGTTCTGCCGGAGGCGCTTGCGCAACGTGGCCCACCGCATGTCGGTTTCGATTTCGTCCGCCGAAATTCGCAGCTTGGAGAGGGCCCCGACATTCCGCAGCGGCCGCGCCTTCTCCAGAAAGTCCAGGGTCCTCTGCGCCACCAACGCCCGCTCCGCGCGGCTGGGAAACGATTCCAGGACGGGCAGCAGTTCCTCCGGCGCGGCGACCCTGTTGATGTTCACCAGTTGCGCCGCTCCGGTGAGGCTTTGCATCTTCGCCACATAAACCATCGCCAGGCCCGCGGCCACAAATAAGGAAGCGGTTACCAGCCACACCATCTCGCCACGGGTCGCCGGAGCTTTCGCCACCGCCACCGCGACCGGCGTGGCGCCCGCAGCGGTCCAACTCCTGGTTACCGCCATGGACGTCTCCGCCCCAGGCGCGCTCGCTTGGCAGGCCGGGGCTGCACCGCACGATACGCATGCGCCTGCTGGTCAAGTTCGCGCCGCCCCAGCACCGCTCCCAACTTCTCCGCGGCGGCAAACTCCGCCAGCGCCTGATTCGCGTTCGGTAGCCAGTACACATACATCCGCGCCAATGCCAGGTGCGGATCGGGGCTCTGCGGCATCTTCTGCGCCGCCGTTCGAAACTGATCGATCGCGTACAATCGCTGATGCGCCGCCGCCCGATCCGAATACTGCCCGCCGCTCAGCCGCTCGAGTGTGGCATAACCGCGGCTGAGCGCCAGTTCTCCCAGCACGCGGTCGTCGGCGCCGCCCAGGTCCACGGTGCGTTCCAGGCAGACCTCGGCCTTCTGCCAGTCGAAATCGTGAAGCGAGGAATCCGTGCTCTTCCGATACGACTCCAGGATCCGTTCCGCAACCGCGGTGTACAACACCGGCAGCCCTTGCTCCGGCGCGCTGATCACCGGCGCGGTGGATGGCGCGGTGGATGCCGCGGTGGATGCCGTGGTGGATGCCGCCGCCACCCGGCGCGCCTGCCAGAGCTGCCATCCGGCCGCGCCGGCGATCCACAGCGCCATGCCGACCGCGAACCACCCCACGGCACCCGTCAGGCGTAACTGCGCGCTCGCCTTTCGCACCGTTCGCGTCGCCATCCGGAGGCAGGCTCGCGCTGCCTCGATGGTAGAGTTGGCATTCCAAGCCCGCCGCCGCTCCATTTCCGCTATCGTCGGCTTGCGCTCCAGGAAAGCCTGCAGATCGGCCTGAAGCTCACTCGCCGATCCGTACCGCTGCTCCGGGTTCGGCGCCAGGGCCTTCGTCACCACGGCCCGAAGAGCACGTGGGCAGTTCGGGCCCAGCGCGCGAGGCGTGCGCCTCGAACGGATCAGGCTCTCCAGCTTGCGCGTGCTCTCCGCCTGGTACGGGGGTACGCCTGACAGCATTTCGTAGAGGGTTGCTCCCACTGCCCACAGGTCCGATTGCTGATCCACCTCGGATCGGTTCAGCCTTTCGGGCGAGCAGTAACCGGGGCTCCCGAAATGATGGGACGTGGCATCGCCATCCGCGCGCAAAGCTTTGGCGATCCCGAAGTCCAGCAGCCGTACCGTATCGGCCGGCCCCAGATGAATGTTCGACGGCTTGATGTCTCCGTGCACCACTGCCAATTGGCAGGCGTGAAACTTCGCAAGCTGTTCGCAGATCTCGAGCGCAATGGTGGCCGCGCGGACGGGGTCGATGGCCCTGTCCGATCGCAGCACCTCCGCCAGGTTCCGGCCAGCCACGTATTCCATGGCCACGAAGAAGTACCCGTCCCGATCGCCGAAATCGTAAATCTCCACGACGCGACGATCGAGCAGATGCAGATCCTTCTGGAGCGCGGCGCCGCGCCGCTCGGCCTCCACGATCAGTTGGGTCGCCATGTCCGCGCCGGTTTTGATCAGCTTGATGGCGGCCTTGCGGTTGTTAACCGTGTCGATGGCCAGATACACGTCCGTCATGCCCTTGCCCAACCGGCGGACAATTTCGTAATGCCCGATTCGTGTTGGTGAGGTCATCGCCGGCTCCCCGCGTGGGCCATTATGAAGACCACCACAAAGGCCAGGAACCCAACCACGAACGGCGTGTGCAGAGTGTAGATCTCTCTCAAGTTCGTTCTCCGTGGGCCGGACCATCGTTTCTTGTGGTCTGCCTTTCGTCTCTCGAGCGGAAACTGCCGTGCGCAAGCGCGGACCCGGCGCCGAGCGCGTGCCGCTCCACACTTCGCCTCATTTGTGGGCCTCGAAGGACAGCTTCAACACCTGGCTGATCGCGATCTCCGCGCGGCTCGGCATCGCCTCTTCCACGCCGCGCGCCAGCTTACGCCCGTTCAGCCACGTCCCGTTGCGGCTGTTGTCCACGATCGTGAATGCGCCGGTCGCCGGATCGCGCCGCAGCTTCAGGTGTTCTCGCGAGACTTCATCGTTGGTCTGGAGCGGCAGGTCCACCCAGACATCGTCCCCGCCCCGGCCAATACTCACTTCGTTCTGCTTCACGAAGTAAGTCTGCGGCCCCGAATCGTCCTGATAGCGAATCTCGGCGAAGACTCTGTCCGGCTGGCGCCGCGTGCTTCCCCGGTCGCGGGCCACGCGCGCCGACGTTACCGAAGGCTCGCGCTCGATCAGCGTGGTCTTGACGCCGCGGTACCCCGGCTGAGCCACCTCATTCAATTCCGAATGGATCTCCACATCGCCCGGAGGCACGGACATCTCCGTATCGGCGAACAGCTCGATCCACCAATCGCTCCGTGCGATTCGGCACACTTTGGGCGGACCCCCGCGCCGGAACAGCGAGTTTTTTCCGTTCCATTCGGCCATTCGCGCTGTCAATGCGCGGATGGCATCCTCCCGCACGAGATCCTGCACGCCGGCCAGACGCGCGAAGTCGTCCGGATGAACATACACGCTGAAGATACACGGCAGGAGAATGCTGTACCCCATCTCCAGCCGTCCCAACTCCATGTTGCGGATCAGCTCATTAATGATGGTCTGCCCGCTGATTCTGGTCTGAGGCCGCTTGGTTTCGCTCTGCGCCATGCTTGCACACTTCCCCTTATGGACGCGGAACGCAACTATAGACGAAAAGTCTGTTGCCGGGTTTCACCCTCCTGATACCATGGTTCATTACGAAGTTGTTAGTCCTTCATGCAGCGTTTCTCGATGATTCGCCGGCAGTTTGGGCGAAACAGACGCCAGGAAAGAGGCCTTGTTGGCGCCGTCAGTGAACTCGGCTTAACATTAAAATTCGGTAAGCGCATCGCGAAGTCTGCCCCGCATGGCTGCCCAGCTATGGCCGGACTGGACTTCACGGCGGAAGGCCGGCTCTGGGCGGCGGTGACGGCATCTCCTGTCGAAGGCTGGTGCGGCCTGTTGGCGACCAGCCGCGGCGGACCCGCCGGTTGGCCCCGGAAACCGGATACAGGTCTTTGAAAACATGGCGCATAAAGTCGCCGCCGGCCCCCAGACTTCACTTGCTTGTCGGCCTCACCGACGGGATGAACAGGTCATGCAGGAGAGGCCATGGCCAATTACCACCCCTACACTTCTGTTCCACCCATCACTCCTATTCTGCCGTCGATGTGCGTCAGGGACGTGCCAGAGGTGCAGGAGTTGGGTTCGGTAAAGACTTGGGATGCATCGCGGCCACTGGCATCAAGGTGGAGGGAACCTCAGGGCACCGAGACGGAAGCGCTGAGGGGCGGCCATCGAGTCAAGCACCTTCCGCCGCGCGATCGCGCGATGCGCCCAGCACAGCGCTGGCGAGAAGCGCGCGCGCTTCGCCCGAAAAGTGGCCCCGTCGGCAAGCGCCCACGTCCGGGGGGCGCCGAACCTCTCCTGCGCAGCCGTCGATCCCGTCGCCTTCCGTCCCGCGGGCGCGCGAGCGGACAGGATCGCAGCACGACGCCGCCAGGCCTGATGAGCGTTGCTGCGATGCGGCGGGATTACTGCTCGTACCACCCGGAGTGCGGCGACCACCGGCCGCAGGCTGACGCCACAGACCCGAGCAGCTTCGCTCAAGCTTACTTTCTCAGGATCGGGTAGCGCTCGTTTTTGACCGGAAATCGAATAGTTGCGTCCTCCTGTGGCCACACGGTTCTGATTCCCACCGTTTCCCGTGGAGTACCCGAGCCGGTTCAACACGGGAGCAATCTGATCATCGCCACGGCGAACGGCTGCTGAGCGGCCATGATGCGGCCGGCGTAGCGCACGTCCTGCAGGATCTGATCCCGGAATGGGGACATGGCATAACCTCTGGAATTAGACGACGGCCCCCCCGCAGGCTTTGGGTGGAAGGTTTTTGTGACGGGCCTCACCACAGAGATCCAGCGCCGAAGGATGGCAGCCTCGTTCGCGTCTTGTCGGGCCACAAAAGAGCGACCGGCCCAACATTTGGCCTGCGACCACCGGGCCAAAAAGCCGTTCAGAGCGTCCTTTAACCGCAAAACATCGGCGAGCTCCCGTGACTATCGCAGACCTCCCTGGCGCGCGAACTTGAGGGCTTCGAGGGCCGCGCCGCGGGCGCCGGCGGTATCGCCGTTGGGCATCACGTGAATCGGAATCGCCGCCTGCTCCTCTCGCTGGTCAGGCATGCCGGCGCGGGTTTCGGCGATAAACCAGCGCTGGAAGTCCGCACTGGTTTCAAGTGCGCCGCCGCCGATGATCAACACATCCGGATCGAAGGTGTTCACCATCTCGTCGAAGAACAGTCCGAGCGCGTGGGCCTGTACGCGGAAGATGTCGCGGCAGAGGGGATCGCCCTTCTCGGCCATCCCGCGCACGAGTTTTGCCGCCTCGTTCACGTCGAGCCTGGCGAGATCGTGGCCAGGAAAGCGAACGAGGAAGTAGGGCAGGAGCGTTTTGGTGATGGCGGTGAGCGAGCAGAGCGACTCCAGGTCGCCGGTGCGGCCGCAGTTGCATTTCGGCTTCAGGCCTTCGGTGCCGGCGATGCTTTGGTAGGGAATGAGGACGTGGCCGAGTTCTCCGCCAAATCCCATTTTGCCCTTCACTACGTTGCCATCTACGATGACGCCCCCGCCGAGACCGGTGCCTATCACGGCCGAGATCGAAGTCTCCCGGCTATGGGCGCCGAAGATAGTGAAGTGTCCCCAAAGGGCTCCGGCGTTGCCATCGTTAAGGTAGGTGACGGGCCGGCCGAGGCGGGCTTCGAGCATCTTGCGGATATCGAATCCGGCCCAATCGGCATGGACGAAGTTGGTGGAACCGCGCGCGCTGAGGACGCCGGAGGAACTCGCTGGACCGGGCGTGTCCAGGCCGACGGCGACCACGTCGTCCAAACGCACTCCGGCTTTTTCGACGGTGATTCTTAGGCCGTCTTCGATCTGCCGAAGGCAGACGCCCGGCCCTTGCGTGGAGAGCGCGGGGTGCTCGCATAGTCCTTCGATGAGGAACTGCTCCTGCGCATTGACGATCGTATAGTTAATGGCGGTCCCGCCCAGGTCGACTCCGGCAACTACTTTCACGGTTTTATTCTCCATTTCGACAGGAAATGCCCAAAAGGCAAGCTTAGCAGGAGGCGGAGCTTTGTCGATTTGGGCAAAGAGGGCCCCGGACGCGACAAGGCTAATCGGGGAACGGCCACACATGACAAATTTGCAAAACAGACCTGAGGCGGAAGGGAAAACGTCAACCTGCCCGACATCCATCATTGCTGTAGAATGGCTACAGCTATGGCCACGCGGGAAGGCTACATGAATCGGATCGAGTTGCTGCAAGGCACTCTCGACATGCTAGTCCTTCAGACCCTGAGCTGGGGACCAGAGCACGGTTACGGCGTCGGCCGGGCGATCCGTTCCGGTTCCGGGGAGGTTTTGCAGGTGGAAACCGGGTCTCTGTACCCGGCGCTGCATCGGCTGGAAAAGCAAGGTTGGATCAGGTCCGAATGGAGGGCTTCGGAGCACAACCAGCGGGCCAAGTACTATCAACTCACGGCGGCGGGCAAGAGGCAGCTTGCCCGCGCGCAGAGCCGGTGGAACCAGTTGAGTGTCGCAATCGCGGGCCTCATGAATCCCGGTGAAAGCGAGGGCGAGGCATGAGCATGTGGCCGTTCTCCAGCCGCAGACCCCGCGGCCAGGAGTTGGACGAGGAGATTCGAGCTCACCTGGCCATGGCCACGCGCGATCGGATCGAACGGGGGGAAGAACCGCGGACCGCCGAGAGGGCCGCTCGCCGGGAGTTCGGCAATCGCACGCTTATCGAGGAAGCCGTCCGCGAGACGTGGGGATGGAATTCGCTCGAAACGGCCTGGCAGGATGCGCGCTATGCGGTTCGCGCGCTGCGACGCAATCCCGGCTTCACGGCGGTAGCCATTCTTTCGCTGGCCCTGGGCATCGGCGCCAATACGGCGATCTTCAGCCTCGTCAATACCCTGATGCTGCGCCCGCTGCCGGTACAGCATCCGGAGCAGCTTGTGGAACCTCTGCACCGGCTTCAGGACGAGCCGCATTTCAACTCCTTCTCCTGGCGGAATTACCGGTACTTTCTCGACCACAATCACGTATTCTCGGCGCTGACGGCGATGTCCGGCATCCATTACGATTTCGGGGCCTTCTTTAACGTGCGCGATCAGGGCCCCGAAACGGAACGAGTCAGCGGCGTTTGCGTAACCGGCAACTACTTTCCGATGCTCGGTGTGAAGCCAGCGCTGGGCCGCCTCTTTGGGCCCGAAGACGACCGGCTGAACGCGCCCGAGGCGGTGGCCGTGGTGAGCTGGCCGTATTGGAAGGACCGTTTCAACCTCGACTCCGCTATCCTGGGCAGGCGAATCGTCGTGGATGGCTCTCCGGTAACGATCGCCGGAGTCACGGCGCGCAGCTTCCGAGGAGTGATCATCGATTACCCGCAGGACATCTGGCTGCCCCTGGCCATGCTGCCGGTGCTGGCTCCTGGGCGCAGCGTCGAGAAGAACGACGGCATAATGCTCGTCGGGAGATTGAAACCCGGCGTCCGCATGGAACAGGCACGCGCGGAGATGGCGGTTCTGTTCAGGCAAGCCGTCGCCGAAGAGCCGAATAGCAGGGCCAAAGTGTTTTTGAGCGCCATGCAGTTCGAAATGGAGAGCGCGGCCGCCGGCCTCTCCCGCGCGCGCGACCAGTTCGCCAGGCCGCTGCTCCTGCTGATGGGCGTGGTGGCTTTGCTGCTCCTGTTGGCGTGCGCCAACGTGGCCGGAATGCTTGCGGCGCGCGGTGCGGCGAGGCATCGCGAAATGGCGTTGCGGGTCTCGCTCGGCGCGGGCGGTTGGCGTATGGCGCGGCAGGCGCTCACCGAATCGTTGCTGCTCTCGGGGTCGGGAACGCTGTTGGGGGTCGGCCTGGCCTACGCCGGCGCCGCCGCGCTGCTGAAGATCGTGGCCAGCGGGCGCGAACGCCTGGAGATTCACCCGGTCCCCGATGCGCACGTGTTGCTGTTCACCGCGGGATTGGCCTTGCTGACCGGGCTGCTCTTCGGAATGTGGCCTGCTCTGCGCGCGTGGCGGACCGCACCGGCCCTTTCGCTGCGCGAACCGGGAAAGGGCGGCGACACCCGGTTCCGCCGGCTCTTCGGAAGGAGTCTGGTGGCGGCGCAGGTGGCCCTTTCCGTGGGTCTGCTGAGCGTCGCCGGCCTGTTCATTCTGCACCTGTCGAATATCTATGCCGGCCTGGGCTTCCAGCGCGACCATGTACTGCTGGCAACCCTTGACCCGTCGCGCACCGGATACAGCCGCCCGCAACTCGCCCGCCCGTACCAGGAGATACTGGAGCGCCTGCAAAAGATTCCGCAGGTGCGCTCGGCCACGCTCAGCGGCGTCACTCCCACCCTGGGCGCCGGCGCCAACCGCGATGCCACCGTGGAAGGTTACCAGGACAGGCCGGGAGAACTTCGATACCTCATGGAAAACTGGGTAGGGCCGAAGTACTTCGAGACGTTCGGCACGCCGTTGCTGCGGGGCCGCGACTTTACTTTCCAGGACCAGGGCGGACCGCGCGTCGCCATTGTCAACCAAGCCATGGCGCGTTACTATTTCGGAGACGGCAATCCACTCGGAAAGCATGTCACGTTCGATGACGACCCCAAGCCGTACGAAATCGTGGGAGTGGCGGGCGACGCGAAGTACATCGACGCGCGCGAAATCACACCCCACACAATCTACTTCAACGCATTCCAGGAGGGCCACGTATTCTCGCGTTTCTCGCTGCGGACCCGCGGTGCGCCGGCGTCCGTGGTAGGCGATTTCCGCCGCATCGTGAACGGCGCGCTGAAGAATGCGACGGTGGAGCGAATTACGACGCTGGCCGACCAGGTGGACGCCGGCATCGTTCCGGAGCGGCTGATTGTCACACTCTCGGGATTGTTTGGCGCGCTCGGGGCGCTACTGGCGGCGATCGGCGCTTACGGGTTGTTGGCGTATTCGGTGGCGCGCCGCACCAACGAGATCGGCATCTGTATGGCGCTGGGCGCCACGCAAAGCCGCATCGCCCGGATGGTGTTGGGAGAGTCGCTCGGGACGACCTGCGCCGGCCTCGCCATCGGGGCGCCTCTCGCATACCTGGCCAGGCGCACCGCCGTCAGTCTGGTCCCGGGCCTGCCGGTGAAAGGCGCGCCCGTGATCGCACTCAGCGCCGTGATGATGCTCGTGATCGCACTCATCGCGGCCTATATTCCGGCGCGCCGGGCAACTCGTGTGGACCCGATGGAAGCTTTGCGATGCGAATAGAACCGAGGCATCGATTCGGTCGAGCCGCAGGCAGATTAAAACGCTGGTAGCGAGGCGCGGCGACCTGTCGCGCGGTGGAAGACGCAGGAGGCGAGATCCCGCGTTACCGGGTCGCATGAGAAGCCCAGCGGCGGGACGAGGGCCGGCTGTCCGCCGACGACTCGCGGGGTGGGGCCGATGATCCGGAACATCGGTTACGGCAATGCCAAGGAGTTCTTGGGCTTGGACGTGAACTGAGACCGAGCGTGGGCCGCCGTTACCGCAATGGTAAAGGGCGCCGGTGGCGAGATGTGGTTCTCGGTGCCCTGGCACTCGATCAGGACCGGATTGTTGACCGTCACATACACGGTTCGCGGCGTGCTCAGCAGGCTTGCCGGCACGACTCCCCTCAACTGGGTCGCGTTCACATATTGAGTCGGGATCTCGGAATTATCGAAGGTCACGACGCTGGTGGACGGACACGCAAAACCACAAATAAAAGCACAGGGTGCTGCTACGGAGAAGGGGCCGCCGGTCACGGTGAGCGTCAGGCTGGAGGAGCCCGCAGGGGCGGACGATGGGTCCAGCGCCGCGATGGCCGGCGCGCTGGTGTCGCGGACCGTGACCGTCCCAACCGCCTGCCACCCGGAGTCTTGCGAGTTGCTGCGTGCCGCGGCATAGACGACCTGGTTTCCGGCAAAGCTCGGGCTGAATGCGATCGCCAGAGTCAACGTCAGGGTGTTCCCGACAGCGGTAAACCCGCTCCCCGTGCCGGCGATCGTGCACTGGCTGTTCGACACCGTACCCGCACCCGGCAGCACCATGCCTTTGTATGGTCCTCCGGCATCGCCGGCGTCATCCACCAGGAAGAGCGAGCCCGATCCCGGACCGGACGGGACCAAGGCCACATAGCACGCTCGAATGCCATCCATGGCGGCATTGATCAGCACATTCGCCACGGAGATGTCCTGCCATCCGTTGGTGTCCGTGAAGGTGAAGTTGTAGGTTTGGCGCAACCCGATGCTGCGGGCCGGGCTCATTCCGCTGACGGCCGGACCAGTAGTTACCGCTCCGGGAACAGTCCAGGTCGCTAACGCCTGCCAGCCAGAATTGCCTCCTTCGAGATCGCGCGCCGCCAGATAGTCCACCAGGTTGCCCGCAAAGCTCGGGCTGAAACTCAGGCTCAACGTCAAGGTCAACGTATCGCCGCTGCCGGATGTCGAGGAGGCCGGCCCTGCCACGGTGCACTGACTGTTAGCCACGCTGCCCGGCCCGCCGAGCACCAGCCCTTGCGATAGCCCCGACCCCGCATCGTTGACCAGGTACAGCACGCCGTCGGTGCGGCTATAGGCCAGGTAGCACGCCTGGCGGCCATCGAGCACGCTGTTGACGAGAACATTCACTACGTCCAGATCCTGCCAGCCGCGTGGGTCGCTGAAGGTGAACACGAACGTCGAGCTGCTGCCGCTTCCGAATGCGGGACTGACTCCCATGGGAACCGTCGCTGCGGTGGAGCTCACCACGATGGTATTGGAGGTTCCGGTGATGGACCCAGTCACGGTGTCGGCAGCGGTGATGCTCTGGGGGCCGGATGTGTCCAAGGCCGCCGAAAACGTTCCCTCGCCATTGGTCAGGGTGGCGTTCGCGGGTAGGACCGCGGCCGGATCGGTGCTGCTGAAATGTACCGTCCCCTGGTAACCGGTTACGGTAGTGTTGTTGCTGTCCTCGGCGGTCACGCTGAAGTTGAATGCCGCCCCGGCCAAAGTCGATGCCGGCGCCGAGACCGCGAAGTGAGTGGCAGCTGACGGCTGCATGATCGCGGAGGCGTATGCCTGTCCGGTGGCGCTCAAGTTCCCGCGGCGCAGCGCCGCGGTGGCCGCAGTAGTCTCCGCCGCGTTGAGCTGGTCGGGAGTCAGATTGCTGGTCTGGTCATAGTCCAGGTAGGCGAAGAAGAATTGAGTCGGGAACGGAGAAATGTAATAGAGGTTCTTCCAGAAGGCCAGATCGATCATCTCCCCGAGAAACATGGAATCGAGCGGCGACCAGAAGCTGAAATTATCCAGGGAAGTAGTCGCGCTGCTGCTCAGCAGGCCGATGATGCCGAAATCGGTCTTCCCCTGCAGTTGCTTATCGGTCAACTTGCGCATCCAGGCTTCCGAGATCGCCCCGCCCTTGCCGGCCGCGTGCGCCATGTCGATGTAGGGCGCCAGGGCGGACAGGAAACCGAGGTTGATGCTGTAGATGTGCAGGTCGATATAGTCCAGGCCGGTAGCGGTCAGGGCCTGGATGTACGAGGTTCCGTTGGTCTGCCAGGCGCCGATGCCGGCGCCGATCAGCGGCTGGCCGGAAACTCCGGCGGTGCGCAACTGGCTCACGATCGTGGAAATCTCCGTGCTCCACTGCTGCGGCGTGTACTCGGTGGAGAGGCCCAGCAGGGCCGACTGGGTATCCGGTTCCGAACCGAGGTTCAACCAGTCAGGCTGCAATTGCTGCGCGATGATCTGGGCCACCTGCGCGCGGCCGACAGTCACTTGGGCTGCCGAGAGGGTGGCGTAATAGGCAGTCAGCGGCAGGTCGGTGGCGTAGTCGGGGAACATGACGGAAGTTTCAATCACTACTTTCATGCCGCGGCTGCGCGCCGCCGCCATCACGCTTTGGTAGAAGCTCAGGACGGTGGCGTAGTCCTGCGGATCGTTGTTGTACTGGTAAAACGGCAGGTAGAGGATGGGAAAGCTGACCCCGATGGTGACGGATTCGACGCCGGCGTTGGCCAAGCCGTTCAACTGTGAGGCGACGCCGGCCAGCGTGGTGGACGCCAGGAGGGTCTGGAGGCCGCGATTCGAGTCGGCGGTAGTGAGCTCGCCGCCGAACGCCACGGGGCTCTTGGCGCCGTTCCATTGCGAGGCGATGGTGGTTCCGAGGGTGTCGAGATAGCTTTGGAGTTCCGTGCAGGTGGCGTTGAACACGGCGGGCACCGACGAACACTGCGCCGTCCCATGGCTGGCGCAGACCCCGGAGACCACCAGGCAGACACAGAGATGCCGTAACATACCAGGTCTAACCCGGTTCCGTGGGGCAGGTTCCGGTGGCCCCAAACTTGTCTCCCGCTTGTGCGATCCCTCGATCTTCGGCGGGGCGATCATGACAAACCTATGCCAATCGATCCCGAACCAGCAGAACAACACAGCGCCGTGGCCGCCGGAAAAACTCTACAGGAACACGATCCCCGCCGAAACCTCTGGACGTCGCGGGCATCGAGCGAAGTGCCTCCGCTGTGTGCCCCGACGGCGGGCCAATCGGGTAATTTGCCCAACCCACGCCTGCTCACTTCTCCGGGAGAAGGGGGGGATCTTTTTACCGATGGTCTGCATCGTCTTCAGCGACCCGAAGCTATTCGGCAGCGTGCCGTCATCGAGAGCGCAGGTGTCCCAGTTGTTCAGAGAACTCCGCGCGGTATCAAGCGCACTCCCAAGTGCGTCAGCTAATTGCCGAAACCGAGATCCTCACCATCGTGTATCAGCAAACCGATCTGCTCGGGGGCGCCGTGGCGTCCGTTGTACCAGAGCAGCCATTTCTTACCATCGAAGATAGCGAAGGGTTTATAGCACGCGTCATGGTCCCATGAGTCCTGGCCAGGCCGGACGATTGGATTCGCGGGATGACGCTGCCAGCCGGTTGTGCCGTCGCGGGAACGGGCAAGCCCGATTTGTGCGTGATCGATGTCGCGAAATCCGATGTAGAACATGTAATACCACCCGCCGCGGCGCAGAACCTGACATCCCGTCACCCTGGCCTGGTCGAAGACCTTCTCTGTGCCGGGACCAAAGACCGGATTCGACGGGTGCTTGGTCCAACGCAGTCCGTCCGAACTCGTCCCATACCCGATTGCATTGGGCTCATACTGTTCGCCGCCTGAATACCATATTCGGAACAGTTTCGTCCTCTCATCCCAGATCACATGGGGGCACATGACGGCGACCTTCTCCCACGGTTGATCGGCCGACAGGACGGGTTGCGTACTCATCCGTTTCCATACTTTGCCATCCGGGCTGGTCGCGTACCCAATCCATGAATGGCCGTTCGCCTGGCCCGTATACCAGAGGTGGTAACCGTCGGCGCGCTTGACGACGGCGGGACGGTTGATGTCTTGTTCCCAAGCCGTTTCCCTGTTCGGACCGAAGACCATCTGAGGTTCGCTCCAATGAATCCCGTCCTCGCTTTCGAACAGCGCGATTCCCCTCTTAGGCCGCCAGGAACCCCACATGCGGTACTTTGGCCCTTCCTTCAGTACGGCGATATCGAAGACCGTCCCGTACTGGCCGCCAATGATCGGGTTCTTTTCATACTTGCGCCAGCCGCCGCCGGTTTCGGGCAGGTTCGCCATCAGGCGTTCCAGGCGCGGCGAGGAAGCGATCTCCCGGCCATCGGCATAGATGTGCAAGCCGGCGCCCCGGCGGTAGCGGTTCCCAGTCTGATCGTAGAGGATATCGATGGCAGCTCCGTGGTACGGCACGCCGGTCAGCGCGAAGTAAGGCAGCGCCCCGTCGGGAACCAGCGGATTCACCTCCAGCATGTTATCCAGGCGTGGGCGGAGACCGGCCAGGCCAGTGACGATCAAGTCGTTGAAGCCGGAATGATTGTAATCCCGGCCGCGGTCTTTGTTCTTATCGTTATTCCGATAAAGGACGGTTCTGGCGACCGGCACGCCCGTCATCGGGTCGCAGTCTTCGTCAATCCACGGGATGACATGGCCGTCGTCAAGCTTGCGATACTGCGTGCGCGCGTACGTCCGGAGCAGTTCCAAATAATCCTTCTTGCCAACAAAGTCCTGCTTATAGTTGTTGAGCAGGTTCGCCATGGCGACGAGCGTCTGCGTCGTGGCAAAGGGCCATGAAGGACCATTCCAAAGACATTCGTGCGGGCTCGCGAACATGAATTGCGGGTCGCGCCGTTCGGCGGTTGTAGGCCCGTACGGAGCAAAGAAACCCTCGGGATCCATCAGTTGCTTCCAGGCAATCGCGTGGCCGGGGCTCGGGAGATTGAAATACCACGGAACGTAGCCGTGCAGTTCGCGGACGGTCGCGAGTTTCCGGCCCTCCCCACGCGGAAGCACTTTGTAGAAGCCAGCCTGCGCGTCCCACAGATTCTTCTCAACCAGATCTCACAGCGTCGCGGCTTTTGCGTGAAATTCTTTTGCCAGGTCCTTTTTCCCGGCGGACTCGGCGATCGTGGCAATGGCCATCGCATCGCCGAACATGTAGCTGTTGATGGTTGCGCGATATCCACTGCCGCCAATTGAAACTTCCATGCCGTCCCGGTCGTCGGTCTGCCAGAAGAGGCCGTTGGGGTCCTGGTGCGTTTTCTCCCATTGCCGATAGTTCTCAACGAGGTCGGGCAGCAGATCGATCGGGAGTTGCTGGTCGTGCGTTACCATAGCGCGCGCTTGCAGCGAATCCGCGGCCCAGAAGCTGTATCGGCGCGGTTCTCCGCCTTGGCGAAACCAGAAGCGCGCGTAATCGGCGAGGTACTCGCGATTGCGAAGCCAGCGGCCCTCGTAGAAGTGGTGGCCTGCCGCGCAACTGATTGTGTTGAATTTGCCGGCCCAGGGCACCGGTGGGAGGAACTCGGTGACGGCAAAGCCGCCGGGTGTCTTCTCGATATGCTTCCGGAAGGTCCACCAGCGGAAATAGTAGATTTCCTCCAGACTCTTGTCGGCGCAGTCGAACAGCGGGATACTTCCCCGCAGCCACTCCCAGGAGAATTTGTTATCGATGTAGGTTACGACCCGCTCATCGTCGTTGCGATTGAAATGCTCAATGTAGTGCTGGAACGACTCGGGCCGCAGCACGGGCGCCGTGCGCGGACCGGCGAGCAGGTGCATGAACGGCGCCATGCCGGCCGCGCTCATCAATCCGCCCAAGAACTCGCGTCGATTGGACACAGTTCTCCCCCCGAATGAAGGAAAGCGGTCCTATTTTACTCCGCAGCGGCGGAGAAAAAAAACGTCCCGGTGGTCCAGGCACAATCTGCTGGGGAATATCTTCCGCGCTTCTTGATCACGGAAACTGTTCCACTGTGCGAATACTGTGCAGCTGGGGCTGCGGAACGAAGCTATGGCGAGCCAGATGCGCAGACATTTTACGACGTCGTTTTTTTCGCCTCCCGCGCCTTCCCGTTTCTCCTGGAGGAGGGGTGGGTATCCTTTTTCTGCAGAGTCTTCAGCGACTCGAACCGATTCGGCGGCGCACTCCGCTCGAACCATCGAGCGCACGAACTCCCGCATTCGCGCGTTCCTTGTCCGTAAGCCCACAAAGCGGTAACCACTGCCAGCACGCCGACTCCCCGTGCGCAATCGGCCGAGTGTGCACGTATCTGTGACAACGGCGATTATTCCCTCGGCCTCGCGTCGAACGTCTGCGGCGCCGACCCTGAAAGCGGGAGATCCTCCGGCCGTACCGGGCACGGCGGAATCGACGCTGAAGCTGGCCCGGAGGGAATGACGTTCAGCGCTGCCTCGATTTTGGCCTCGAGGGTTTTCTCATCGCCGGGCTTGTAGCCATCCTTGTGGAACAGGACCCGGCCGTTTTCATCCAGCAGATAAGTTGACGGGGTCGAATCGATGTGGTAGTCCCTCTGCAAGAGTGCCTGGGCCGCCCCAATCAATACCGGAACCGTGAGATTCTTGGCCATTTGCCAGCCTGCGATCAGACCCGCCTCTTCGGGCAGAATGTTAATCCACACGGCGGACAGCCCTTTGTCCTTGTAGTTGTCGTAAATCTTCTGGATCTCGGGAAGCTCGACATTGCAGTAGGGGCAACGGGGGAAGAAAAAACTCACCAGCGTGACCTTGTTCGAGAAGTCTTTGAGAGTCTTCCTTTTCCTGTCCAGGGTCCTCAGACTGAATGGTTTGAAAGTACCAGCAGCCATCTCGGACCACCCTTCCGGGAGCGCGCCGGCAATCGATGCGTGCGAGGCGTTTGGCCTGGGTGCTCTGCTGGAGTTATTCTGCGCGGCTTCTTCGACGGCATTTTTCTTACCCGGCATCCTCAGGGTGTAACCTGCCATCCACACGTAGTTCGCAAAGGCGGCGTCCCCTTCGTGCACACCGTTTATGTCTTCGGCAACGCTCTTTGTCCGATCGCGGACCATGACTTTGCCCACGCTGAACTGCAGCATGTGGTGTCCCCGTGTGTAGATGAAACCTGGTGTCAAGGCAACGCCGAAGCCGGGCCGGCGAAATCCCAAATCGTTCCCGATCAGGTTGTGCGCGGGCACGCCCTCGTCGCGGATCGATAGGGTCAGGCCCAGCCCCTTGATCCGAGGGGCAGGATGAGAGGCCCCGATCTCGATCATGTATTGATCCTGAATGGCATCGAACTGAGTCATGCCTGGGGTAGGAGCGGGAGGGCCATTGGCTGTTCCTCCATGGGAAGTCCAAAAGCTATGGTAGCCGCCCTGGGTCATGACATAGTTGCCATCGATAAACGCGAAGGTATTGTCCCCCAGGTTCTGGAAGGCCTGCCACGACATGATCGCGCCCCAGGTGCCTGCCCCTGGCTGGACTGAATAATCGGGGTATTGCGTCGATGTGGGTCCGCCGTACGTCGTTGCCACAACATTACTCTGGCGGTCGTTACCCGACGGAATCAGCAGGCTCAGTCCGAACTGAGCGTTGTTCGTGCCTGCCTTTTCACTTTTCGGGCGGCGCAGCCAGTACTGCGCTCCGAGACTGGTATCGCCAATCCCGGACGTGTGCAGGGTCGCGTATTGAGACTGGAGGCGCCTACTGGCGTACACAAACGGAAGGGTCCCCGTCAGGCTGATCCGGGAGGTGAGCTGGTAAGTCACTATGAGATTGTCGAGGTTGGTTTTCGACTGAACCTCGGTACCCAGTTGCGCGCGGGAGAAGTTCTCCGTTGGACCGCTGAAATGCACGTGGGAAAAGACGTGCCGCACACCTATTGTCGAAGTCCAGTCGCCCGGCTGCAGGTAGCCGCCACCTTCCGCACCATTTGACTCCAGACCGGAGCGTGAGATCACTCAACCCTGAGCGAATGCCACGCGCGCGGGCATCAGTATTCCCAAGATCAACGCGGCCAGAATCACCGCGAGTCTTACAAATGTTACGTCGAAGCGCCTCATTAACACGCCCCTTTCCGATTCCCAGCGAAAGAGATTCCCAACAGTATAGGGCGAGCGGTGCTTCAAAAGCAACAAATACGGAAATATTATGTCAGAAACTCAAAACTGCGCTTCACGTCATGGCAGAGAGACTGCTGCGGAAACGGAGCACGGAGAAAACCAGTGCTGTTCTGCCGCAGGATGCGGCGCCCGCAGACAAGTCGGAGGCCGGCGAACCGGCTCCAGCCGGTCATGGGCGCCGTGGCGCCGCTGCGTTTACCGGCGCAAACCGAGTTTCCATCGCGCACGCCACGCTCCACGCCGGCGACAGGTGCCCGGAGTGCCTGGAGGGAAAAGTGTACCGCCAGAAGGAGCCGGCAACGCTGGTAAGGTTCGTGGGGCACGCGCCGCTGGAAGCGACCTTGTTCGAGATGGAGCGACTGCGCTGCAACGCCTGCGGGCAGGTCTTCACAGCCGACGAACCGGAGACGGCCGGTCCGGCCAAGTACGATGAGACGGCCGTGGCGATGATCGCCCTGTTGAAGTACGGCACAGGAGTGCCATTCAAGCGGCTGGAAGGCTACAGGAACACCTGGGAATGCCGCTGCCAGCAACCTCGCAGTGGGATTTAATGGCTGCCGCCGCGAAACTGATCCGCCTGGTGCTGGAGGAATTGATCCGGCAGGCGGCGCAAGGCAGCGTGATGCACAACGACGATACGGGCATGCGGATTCTGCGCCTGACGCGCGAGCCGGGCGACAAGCGGACGGGGACCTTCACCAGCGGCATCGTATCGGTGGTAGGCGCATGGACGATCGCGCTGTTCTTTACCTTATGGAAGCATGCGGGCGAGAACATCGCCGACGTACTGAAACAGCGCGCACGCGAACTGCCGGCGCCGATCCAGATGTGCGACGCGCTGTCGCGCAACACGCCGAAGCTGGAAGGCGTCGAACCGCTGATGGCGAACTGCCTCGCCCATGGAAGACGGCAGGTGGTGGAGGTGGTAGATAACTTCCCTGAAGAATGTCGTTATGTGCTGGAGACACTGCGCGGCGTTTATCACCATGACGCTGGCCCGGGAACAGATGCCTGCTCCGCCGATATGCTCGTGCTGATCCGCTGGCAAGGCCGAACCATGGCGGTTCCCTTGTCACAACTGGCGGATGTTGATCCCGACGACTCGACCGCCGAAGCAATTGCCGACTGGCATTACTGGGTGGGGCAGGGTTACTGTTTCTGACTTACGCACGGCTACCGAAAGCTCACCCGTGAGGTTCCGATAGTATAGAATGGTGCGCCTCACCCTGTCCCTCGTCCTGTTTGCGCTGGTGTGCGGCGTGGCCTACAGCCAGCCGTCCGACCCCACTCTCACCTTCGAAGTCGCTTCCGTGAAAACGTCGCCGCCGAGACCGCCCAACGGCCTCATTCGCGTGGGATGCACGGGCGGTCCTGGCACCAAAGATCCCGGCCGCTGGACCTGTGAGAACATGACCGTCTTGAATCTGATCAGCAACGCCTACAATCTCAAGCGCTATCAGATGCCGTCGGACAATTTCGAGGCCGACCGCTACGAGATCAACGCGACCATGGCCGCCGGCACAACCCGCGAGCAGTTCCGCGAGATGCTGGATAATCTCCTCAAGGAGCGCTTCAAGCTGGCAGTGCATTTCGAGCAGAAGGAAGTGCCGGGCTACGAACTGGTGGTGGCCAAAGGTGGGGTCAAGATGAAGGAAGCGCAGCCGCCCAAGGACAACCCGGATGACGGCAAAACCCCGGGGCGGGACGGCCCGCTCCAGCGCGACAAAGAGGGATTTCCGATCCTCGCGCCCGGGGAGGACACTATGGCGATCATGGGTGGCAAGGCCCGATGGGTGTCGCCGCAGTGCACCATGGATCGGATCGCCAACATGATGGTCAACCAGTTGAACGCGCCGGTAACGGACGCCACGGGGCTCACCGGCAAGTACGACGTCAACATGTTCTGGGAGGCCAGTGGATTCTCGGACGGTGTACTGCGCGCTGCGCCGGCCGGCGCCGAGCCCGTCGCTTCCGAGCTTGATGGGCCGACCATCTTCACCGCGCTTCAAGATCAACTGGGCCTGAAGCTACAGTCGAAGAAGGCGTCGATCGAAGCCTTGGTGATCGATCACCTGGAGAAGGTCCCCACCGAGAACTGAAGCGCCTTCATCGGATCGATGCGCGAGTCGCGGCGGGCGGGGAAGTAACCCGCGGCCGTTGCCGTCAGCGCGAGGATGGCAATCGCCACCGATAGCGTCACCGGGTCGTTGCCCCGCACTCCATAGAGGAAGGTCGCGAGGAGGTGCGTGGCTGCCAAGGTTGCTGGAGTCCGAGCGTCGTGCCCGTATCGCCGTCCGGGACTAGAATCGTTCGCCAGGGGGTCGGGAGGTAGCCGAGGTTCAACCTCCTTTCACCGACGCAAAATAGGTGCCCGAAGCCTCGTTCTAGCTCTAAGTAGCTGTGTTTGCAACACCGGTTTTTGGCCGCTTTTGCGGTCCGGGTCCTCGCCTGGCGCCGGTTACCTCAAGCCCGCGGTCGAGGGCGTTGGTATTCGCCTCGGATTCGTGGGCGGTGTCGCGTTCGATCCGGCCGTTCAGGCCCATTCACGCGCTTATACTAGGGAAATCTGTCAAGCCGTTCACCGCTTAGACCACCACGCGATGAATTAGCGGAGCGCGTTTCGTCATTTCCGCGTAGCGCCTTCCGGCTTCCCAAAATGCCTTGAATTGCGCCATCGCGTATTTGCGTTTATGCGAGAGGGCCATATTGAAATCGATCCAAGTTCCCTCAGATCAAGGCTCCACCAGGATGATGCGGATTATACTCGCGCACGGGGCGCCCAAGGCCGGCGCAGGCACGTTCGAGTCCGAGCCTCCGCCGCCGAGACCGGGCAGGTCGGTAGTAGTATAATTCCACCGAATCAGTTCCGAAAGGAGATTCCCGATGAATCGCAGGGACTTTGCAAAGGGCTTGCTGCTTGCTTCCCAATCGCTCGACGCGGTGAGGAATCTGCGGGCGCTTGAGCCAGGGCCGCAGGCGCCGGTCAGCGCGGGTCAGCCGCCATCGCCGAGTTGGACGCTGATCCCGGAGATAAGCGACGAATTCTCCGGAACATCGCTGGACACCACGAAATGGAGCACGCAGCCAGGGTACCCGACGAGCGGAGTGTTTGCGTTCAATTCCAACAACATCGTGGTCTCAGGGGGATATCTCAACCTGTCTGCCAGGAAAGAAGACTTCAACGGCAAGTCCTACAGTTCCGCATTTCTCGAATCAAAGATCAGCGACCCCGGAAACGGCAGTCATTTGGAAGTCCGGGCTAAGCCAATCGATTTCAGGGCGAATATCTGCTGCGCCATCTGGGAGCAGAATTTTCCCCTGCAGCAGTCGAATAATCCCAATCCGGAAATCGATATTCAGGAGTATCTCCTCGGGAGGGTCGGAATTCCAAACAGAGTCCGAAGCACATTGCACCGGTGGCCTACCAGGCCGGGTGTCCATACTGAGGATGCAAACCAAAGTTACGATGCCTCGGTGCCCCTCTATTACGATTTTCACACTTATGGCCTCGAACGCAGAGACGGGAAGCTGCGCTTCTACCTCGACGGATTCAAGTACTGGGAGTACAACGTGTCATCGACGCCTGAGTACGTAACGATGCCGCGGCACATCATCTTCAGTCTCGAAGGACATGCCGGCAACCCGGTGGATTCCTATTTGCCGGCTGCCTTTCAGATCGACTATGTGCGGATCTACAGGTACATTGGCCCCACTGGCGGAAACCGCAATCCATGACCGGTTCTCGACCGAGTGCGATGTGGCTGCGGAAATTCTGCGCTGGCTGAATATGGCGTACGAGCAAGACACATGAGGAACGATTGGGCTCAACGCATCAACCGCTGTGCCCGGTCTCGAATCGCATGGGATCTCCGACGATCTCTTGGAGAGTTCCCCTTGAGCAGAAGCCTTCCCTAGCTAGAGGACTTGCAGAATCCTCCTCGATTGCCCATGGGAGTGCCTTCGTGGCCGACGATTCGACATGCTGGGAGTGCTGACCCGGGAGCGGAACAGCGCGGATGGAACTCCCGCCAAGAAGTGAGCGGAACGGGTTGTCGCAGTAAAACGTCAGATCTCTATCGGAAACGCCCGGACGGGAAACTCCGGACCTTGTCGATCAATTAAGCGTTTTCGATAGAGCCGTTTGAAGGGAGCCGCTATCGCTTGCGGCGGACGCGGCACGTATGGGAATGGAATGGTGTTTTGGTGCCTTCGTACCATACAAAGTGGGGTTTTCGGGGAGCAGCGGGCTGGACTGATCTGCGGTCCACGGAACGATACTACACCGACGCCTTCCGCGAAACAAGAAGGTTGAGGTAACAATGGAGGCCCACCTTTTGCCCACGCGTAGCGTCCGCCTCGATAGCGGCTACGTTGTGTGCTGGGCATGCTCAGCAGCTTGGGGGTGAAAGTCCCCCGCCCAACCTGATGGAGGTGAAGGGCTAGGGTCCATGACCGCTTGAAAGAGTTCGTTTTGTAACCAAACTTGCGGCGAGCAGTCTTCCGGTCGAACTTCCAGTTGATTTTCACGCGATCACGGTTCATTCGCCGATTCCAGGCGCGCGCTTCTCTGCGCAGAGTCTTTAGATTGGGGATTCTTCGGCTGCCCAGGCATTGCCGGCAGAAAATCCCGATTTCGATTTCCGCTTGATTCAGCCAACTTCCGTGGGTGGGCGTGTAGTGGACGGTAAACCGGTCCCAGACCTCAGGAGCCATTTCGGCGCCAAAGACGTCGCTCAGCGATTTGCGGCGATGGATGTTCAGATTGTCCATGACCAGATGAATGGTCTGGGCCTGCGGGTATGCCAACGCCAAAGTGACGACAACCTGGGCGAACTCAAAGCCCGAACGATCCGGCGTGGGGAAGGTGAAATGCCGCCCTGCTTTTGGCTCTACGGCACAGAAAACATTGGCTGTGCCGCAGCGCTCGTATTCATTGTCCCGTCTGGCTTCCCGCCCAGGCACCGCCGGAGAAGCCGGACCGACGTCAGCGTGCAATGTAATCGGCTTCTCGTCCACGCAGACCACCGGTTGCTGCGGATCGTAGGGTCGCTCATACGTCTCCAGCACGTCCTCCATCTTGGCGATGTACTCGTCATCGAGATCCGCCACGCACCACATTTTTTTCCCGCCACGGCTTGAGGTCGTGGTGGAGCAGCAGAATCCGAATCGTCTCCCTCCCTACCTGCGGCACCAGTTTACGTTTCACCGCTTCTTCGGCCACCAGGCGAACCGTCCAGCGGGCACGACCTTCTGGCGGATCGCTGCAGACCATCGCGATGATGCGCTGTTTCTGGTTAGCGTCCAGCACCTCGGCGCCGGGCCGCTGTTTCTCGTAAAGTGCACCATCCAGGCCGGCCTGCTGATAGCGATGGCCGAGTCGGCGAATTGCCTGTGGGGTGAGAGGGAGCACCTGGGCGATCCGCGTTAGCACTGGCATCCTCTGCTAACTGCAAGAGCGCCAAGGCCCGCAGCACGACTCGGACCTGTTGCACCCCGCCCTTCAGCAGCCTGCGTAATTCGTGCTGATCCTTTTTGGCGACATCGATATTCAAAGGAGGACGACCCATACCCTGAGTATGCGCCAAAACAATTCTACATAAAAATGGTTTTTAGAATCTTTTCAGGCAGTCAAGGACCTAGAATTGATTTTTAATGCCGCTTTGGGACCGATGCTTTCCAAAAAAAGACCCCAGGCAGGATGGAGTAGGAATGCCGCGGATTCACTGAGTGCATCGGTAGCAGCGGCTCATCGGCTACTCGGCTTAACGGCTTGTGTGCTCGTGACGAGCGCCGCAGACGGATTCAGTCCAATGATCGGGATCGTATAGCCCTAGTTGAATCTCTGCACCCCAAATATCAGCAAAGTCCCACTGTTCGGCGATTTTGCCATCCACAACTCGATACATCGCCATCTCAGGCATCCGCAGGGATTTGCCTCGACTCGGAACCCCAGGGGAGTGATGGGGAATGGGCTGCAAGTCGTGGGCCTGGGTACCCGTGGAGACATAGCGGTCGACGACAAAATCCCCTTCAGCGACGATCGACTCGAGGCGTTCCGACCAGTCCGGGAAATCGGCACGAATTCCGGAGACGCTCTTCATAACACCAGGAAGGCCAGAAGCATCATCGCCAGTCCAGTCATGGAGAACGAAGGCGGAAGCGTAAAGTTCGCGCGCTGCCTGAGTTGCTTTCGGAACGTTGGGTTCGCTCCATACGGCTGTATGGGTTCGCCGGACCAACGCTTTGTTTCGCTCCAGCCGATCTTCCTCCTGTATAAGGGCAAATTTATGGCCTGCGATTGCGCCCAGTGCGAGACATACAACTGCGAAAAGAGTCAGTCGAATTATCTTCATCGCGATCCCCACTGTGCTGATGAATTCGCCGGTTCTTTCCGATTATGGCTGAAAAACGGCGTAACCGGAAACTGGCAGGGCCACTTGGACGAGACGGAATGTCGGACAACAAGCTCGTCTGGCAGGATTTCTTCGTCCCCCTGTCCGGACCTGAGGCCATCGAGCGGAAGGGCGCCGCTCCGCGGGCCTGATTCGCGAGGCTCTACCTCGATTCCGAGGCTCCCCGGTTCGCGCCCGGCGGCGGCGCCACAGTCACCCAATGCGATGCCAATCCGCTCTTGATCACGTAGTCGTCCCCCGCGCGCTCGAAGCGCGCGAACCACTGGTTCTGCCCCATCGCCTTCAACGGCCCCAGGTCCACCGGCCGGCTCTGTAACGTTCCCGGCCGGCGCCGGGACGCATCCGGAACGGCCGTGCCCAGCCTCGCGAAAACGGGCCGATTCCCAGCGGGCAGCCGAAAGTCCTCCAGGCGGAGCAGCAGGTCCACGCTCTGTAACGGCGCCAGCCTTCCGACTGCACGGCTGTCCCGGCCCTGATAATACCGGAGAATCCGCAGAATCCGGCACACCACCGGCGTGCGGTTCGCCACCAGCACTTTCTTCGACTGGTCCCGCACATCGGTGGTCAACACTGCCTTGACCGTCTCGCCGGCGGCAGCGGTCGCCACGTGGATGTCCTCCGCGAGCGCCAGGCTGAATGGGAGCCTCGCTGGAATGCCGCCGGCCGTTTCCGCGCGAGGCGCCGCGGCCTTCTGGGCCGGCCGATCCGGCGGCTCCTCGAACTTCAGCGTGGATTCCCCCAGAAATTCGTGACATCCCGAATACACCGTCCGGTTGTCCTTTTCCACCCCGTTCAGGTCCTTGATTTGCAGGCGCGTCTCCGAGGGCAGAAGGAAATCCGAGTCGTTCAGCCGGAGGCGGCTGTAGTACATGGTGGTCGTCGCTTCGCACGTGCCGGTCACGGTGGGCAGGTGGCTGGTTAGCACCGTCAGGCGAACCAGGTCCGCCGTCTCCGGGTCGGCCAGAACGGTCCCTTCGTACGCTGTGGTCACCACCTGTCCGCTCCCCCGGAAAATATAGTGGCTCCCCCCCCCCGGCACTCGGTAGTGGTATTCCATAAGTTTCCGGCCCCCGTCCGTGGTCTCCCCGGCGTAAGAGAAATCCGCGTTGTCCGAACGGAAGACCACTTCGAGAAAGCCCTGGAAATATCCCGTGGACATGCTCCCTTCGGTCACGATATCGAACAGGCTTCGATTCAGGAACCAGTTCTCGCCCACCCAGGAGTAGATCTCGCGCCCCGAGGCGACGCCCACGTCCAGCCGGACGCGGTCTGCCGCGGTGCGCACCAGCTTCCACCGCGTGTCGCGCGAAAGCTCCAGGTCCTCGCAATCCTTCACGTAAACGCTCCGGTCGGGTTCGTACTGCGACCGGTCGACCGTTTGGGTGCACATGTACCGCGGAAGCCGGTCCACCGTATGCAGCACCCTGTCGCGGACCCGCGGCAGCAACTCGCTCGGATCCGGTTGCGCCGCGGCGCGTACCGCCAGCCCGGCCACCAGGAGCAATAGCCTGCGCATCTCCTACGCACCTTCCACGTCTCTCAGTGTAGTCCCGGAACCGCGCCATCCCCCACACGGCGGCCAAACTGCCGGCTGCCGGGGGCCCGGCCCGATTTATGATCGCCAACCGGTTTTGTTTTCAATCGCTTGCGCTGAATGGCAGAGAAAATCGGGTCTGCTCGAAACCCGGTGACAGCTCGGCGAGATAATCCTAAGTCTCCACCGTTCAGCGACTTACGGGAAAACCGGCTTTCCGCCAGGCCGCCCGGCGGGCCTCGCCTCCTACAATATAGGTAGATGGAGCCGCAGTTGAATTCCGACAAACGCCGCCGCCCGCCGCGCCGTCTCTCCCCGCAAACGCGGGTAAAAAGGCGTTCCACACGCAAAATCTCCTGTCACCCCTCCGCCAATTCTCACACTTGCAGACCCTATTCTCCATTATGGTCTCTGGCGTGCAAGCATATCCCCGACACACATCAGGAGGGTTTCCTATGGCAAAGGGTTTCGTCGCCGTCACTGTGGAGCGCTGCAAGGGCTGCGGGTTCTGTGTGGAGTTCTGCCCCACCCACGTTCTATCTCTTTCATCTGCTTTCAATTCCAAGGGGTATCATCCCCCGCACGTCACCGCCGCCGAGAAGTGCAGCGGCTGCGATCTGTGCGGCATGTACTGCCCCGACTTCGCCATCTTCGGAGCCCGCTATGCACGCTGATCCAGCCGGTGTCCTCACCGGTGTCCATTTTCTCGACGGTGATCATGCTTGTTGTGAGGGATCCCTCGCAGCCGGTGCGCGATTTGCCGCAGGATATCCCATCACGCCTTCCACCGAAGTCGTCGAACGGTTCGCCGTCAGGATCCCCACCGTCGGCGGCATCTTCATCCAGATGGAAGATGAGCTGGCCGCTTCCATCGCCATCCAGGGCGCCGTTTGGGCTGGCGCCAAGGCCTTTACGGTCACCTCCGGCCCCGGTTTTTCCCTCATGATGGAGCACATCGGCTACGCCGCCATGACCGAAACGCCGTGCGTGTTTGTCAACGTGCAGCGCGGCGGCCCTTCCACCGGCCTGCCCACCCTGCCCGCCCAGGCCGACATGATGCAGGCCCGCTGGGGCTCCCACGGCGATTACGGCATCATCGCGCTCTGCCCCAACTCCCCGCAGGAGGCCTTCGACCTCACCATCACCGCGTTCAACCTGGCCGAAGAGTTCCGCGTGCCGGTCATGCTGATGCTCGACGAATGCGTCGGCCACATGACCGAAAAGGTGGTCATTCCCGCAGCCGACAAGATCGAAGTCACGCCCCGCCGCCTGACCAGCCTGCCGCCCGAAGAGTTCAAACTGTTCGAGCCGCGCGAAGACCTGGTGCCCGACATGGTGAAGGCGGGCGATGGCTACCGCTTCCACGTCACGGGCCTGACCCACGACGAGCGCGGCTACCCCAACATGAGCGTGGAGACTCAGGATCGGCTGGTCCGGCGCCTGGTGGATAAAGTGAAGCCCCTGGCCAACGGCCGCGCCCTTTGCGAAACCGGGGACCTGGAAGACGCCGACGTCGTGGTGGTCTCCTACGGGATTACCTCTCGCGTAGCGCAACGGGCGCTCCAACTGGCCCGCGCCCGGGGCGTGAAGGCCGGGAAGTTCCGCCTCATCTCGGCGTGGCCGTTCCCTGCCCGGCACATCGCTGAGCTGGCCGGCCGCGTCAAGGCTTTCGTCGTGCCGGAGCTGAACCTCGGCCAGATGGTTTACGAGGTGGAGCGCGCGGCCGCCGGAAAAGCCAGGGTCATCCCCGTGAGTCACGCTGGCGGCGGTGTGCACGATCCCGAAACCATTCTGAAGGCCATCGAGGAGGCAGCGCGATGAACGAAACCACGCTCGAGATTCCTTACGAGATTCCGCCCGAGGCCTCCAACCCCGTGGAGCCGTTCCTGCGCATGGACCGCATGCCGCACATCTGGTGCGCCGGATGCGGCATCGGCACCACCGTAAACTGCTTCACCCGCGCGCTGATCGGCTCCAAGGCCAACCTCGATAAAGTCGCCATTGTCTCCGGCATCGGCTGCACCGGCCGCGTGGCGGGCTACGCGCGGCTCGACTCGTTCCACACCACCCACGGGCGCGCCATCCCCTTCGCCACCGGCCTGAAGCTGGCCAATCCCGAGTTGCAGGTGGTGGTTTATTCGGGCGATGGCGACCTGTTCGCTATCGGCGGCAACCACTTCATCCACGCCGCCCGCCGCAACATGGATCTCAAGGTGGTCTGCGTCAACAACCTCACCTACGCCATGACCGGCGGCCAGACGGCCCCCACCACGCCGGGCAAGGTGATCAGCGCCACATCGCCCTACGGAGTATTCGAGCCGTCTTTCAACCTGGTGCAGCTTGCCGAGGCGGCCGGGGCGTCCTACGTGGCCCGCTGGACCACCTATCACGTCAAGCAGCTCAGCCGGTCCATGGAGGAGATGTTCAAGAAGAAGGGCTTCTGCTTCATCGAAGTCATCTCGCCCTGTCCCACCCTGTACCAGCGCCGCAACAAGATGGGCGATGGCCTCGACGCCATGAAGTTTTACAAGGAAGTGAGCAAGGTGCGCAACGGCGCGCCCACCGGCGAGTGCGCCTTGACCAAATCGGGCGAGATCGTGGTGGGCAAGTTCGTGGACCGCGACCGGCCCGATTACCTCGAGCTGCTTCGCTCCCAGATGACCGAAACGCTGGGCGACCGTTACGCGGAACCGGAGGTCTCATGTTGCAGCGAATGCTAACCGAAATCAGAATTGCGGGATTCGGCGGGCAGGGCGTCATCCTGGCCGCGGCGGTCATCGGCAAAGCCGTGGCGATCTTTCAGGACGGCTACGCCACCATGACCCAGAGCTTCGGCCCCGAGGCGCGCGGCGGCTCTTCGAGCGCCCAGGTCATCCTCTCCACCGAGCCGATCCTGTATCCTTATGTAACCCATCCCGACGTGCTCGTGGTGATGAGCCAGGAGGCCTACACCAAGTTTGCCCCGCAACTGAAATCCGGCGGCATCCTGATCACCGAGCGCGAGCTGGTGAAGGTGGACAGGATCCCCCACGGCGTCCGGGCCTACGGTGTTCCCGCCACGCGCCTGGCCGAAGAGCTGGGCCGCAAGGTGGTGCTGAATATCGTGATGGTCGGCTTCTTCGGCGCGGTCACCAGGCTGGTGGAACAGGACGCGCTGCGCCAGGCCGTCGCCGATTCCGTTCCTCCCGCGCTCCAGAAGCTCAACCTCGAGGCCTTCGACAAGGGATTCGAATACGGCTCCATGCTGATGGACCGGCTCGCCGAAGGCGGCGACGCCGAAGAGGTGTTGTCGCTCGAATCCGTGTAGCTCCGCCGGCGCCCGGGACCCCGCGGAACGCCCTCGCACCGCCCCCGGCCCTGCTTGTGCTACACCCAAAGAATGGACTTCGTTAACCTCGGATCTACCGGCCTCAAGGTCTCGCGGCTCTGTCTCGGCATGATGACCTACGGCTCCAAGCAGTGGCGCGACTGGGTGCTCGAAGAAGAGGAGAGCCGCCCCTTCATCCGCCGCGCCCTGGAGCTGGGCTTCAATTTCTTCGACACCGCGGACGTCTATTCGCTCGGCGTCAGCGAAGAAATCCTCGGACGCGCCATCCGCGATTTCGGCCCCTCGCGCGACAAGGTCGTCATCGCCACCAAGGTCTGCAGCCCCATGGGCGACGATCCCAATCAGCGCGGCTTGTCCCGCAAGCACATCCTGCGCTCCATCGACGACAGCCTGCGGCGCCTCGGCACCGATTACGTCGACCTCTACCAGATTCATCGCTTCGATCCCGCCACGCCGGTCGACGAGACGCTCGAAGCTTTGAACGACGTGGTCCGCATGGGCAAGGCCCTCTATCTCGGAGCTTCGTCCATGTATGCCTGGCAGTTCGCCAGGATGCTCTACCGCGCCGATCAGTTGCGCCTGAAGCGCTTCGTCAGCATGCAAAACCACTACAACGTGATCTACCGCGAGGAGGAGCGGGAGATGCTGCCGCTTTGCCGCGCCGAAGGCATTGGGGTGATCCCGTGGAGCCCGCTGGCGCGCGGCTTCGTCGCGGGCAATCGCCGGCCCGAGGGCCAGGGGGAAACCGTCCGTGCCAGGACCGACGCTTTCGGTCACGGCCTGTACTACCGGCCCGGCGACTTTGCCGTCGTCGATCGGATCACCGAGGTGGCCCGCAACCGCGGCGTCTCCAATGCGCAGGTGGCGCTCGCCTGGATCCTGCACCAGCCCGGAGTGACCGCGCCCATCATCGGCGCCAGCAAGATGCCCCATCTGGAAGAGGCCGTCGCCGCGGCCGCGCTGAAGCTCGACGCCGCGGAGCTGAAGACGCTTCACGACTGCTACCAGCCGCACCCCATTCTGGGGCACGCCTGAGCCCCGGTGTAATAGACTGGAATCGCATATATGCACAGGCGATTGTTCCTTTACGGCGCCGCGGCGTCGACCCTTGTGCGCGGCCAGGGCGATCAGCCCGCGTACCGTGTGGTCACGCCCTTCAAGGCGGCCGCGAAACCCGGGATGCCCGGCCCTTATCCGGGCCGCGTCGTTCGGGTGCATGCCGACAAATCGATCGACGCGGCATCCCGCAGCGTGAACCAGGACACCGTCAAACAGATGCTGGCCGCCGGCATGAAAGCGCTCACCGGCGACAATCGCAACGAGGACGCGTGGGCGCGATTCGTTTCGCCCGCCGATGTCGTGGGGATCAAGGTCAACTGCTCCGGAGCGCCCAACGTCCGCTCGAGCCCCGAAGTGGTCGGCGCCATTGCCGAGAACCTCGTGGCGGTTGGAGTGCCCGCCAGACAGATCTACGTCTACGAGCGATTCGACAACCAGTTGCGCACCGTGCCCTATGCCAAGTTCCTTCCGGCGGGCGCCAACATCGTGGCCGCGGAAGACTCGCGAGGCTCCATCCTCGGTTACGACCCGCGCGTCTACGTCGAGACCAGCTTCTTCGGGGAGGACGACACGCGGTCCAACGTCGTCCGCCTGGTGTCCAACACCCTCACGAAAATCATCAACGTGCCCAACGCCAAGGAGCACCAGGCGTCCGGCGTCACGGGTTGCCTGAAGAACGTCGCCTACGGCGATTTCTCCAACGTCGCCCGTTCGCACCGCTTCGAAAAGACGTTCACCTACTCGTTCATCGGCACGCTGGCCGCCACCGAGCCGGTCCGCTCCCGCGTGGTGCTCAACGTGATGGACGGCCTGATGGGCGTCTGGCATGCCGGCCCCTTCAGCGAAAGCGAGCGCTTCCGCTTCTACCCCAAGCAGCTCATGATCGGAACCGACCCTGTGGCCATGGACCACAAGCTCATCGACTTGATCGAAGAGAAGCGCAAAGCCGAGAACGCGATCACGATTTTCGATCGTTCCCGCGAGCGCCTCGGCGACCCCAAGGACCCGAATTTCAACCGCTACATTCGCGAGCCCGGCCATGTCGAATACGCGTCGAAGCTGGGCCTGGGCGTTTTCCCCAGCGATCAGATCAAGCTGCAGGTGGTGGAGGTGTGATGCTCCTGTTGCTGGCCGCCGCCCTGCCCGGCCTCTTGTGGGACGCCCCGCCGGACACCGCCCCGGCGCTGCGCGAAGCGGGCATCACGAGGGTCCTGGTCCCGCGCGCCCGCTTGAGCGCGTGGCAGAATGTCGCGGGAATCTCGGCGGAGCCGGCCGACCCCCAGCCCGCCGTGAAGTTGCGCCCTCCCGGCGTCAATTACCGCATCGACCTCGGCTCCGCCTCGCGCTCTCCCTGGCTCGACCTGAACGGCTGGCAATACCAGCGCCGACCTCAGGGCCGCTTCACCTACGAAGCGAAAGGCGCGCAAGCCGCGCTGGCCGCCGCCGAGGCGTTCTGCTATGGCGGCAGCGCCATGGTCCATCCGGATGACGCCGGACTGAAACCGTTTGCCCAGATGCTCGAGTTTCTCCGCGGCGTCGACAAGCCCGATATGCCCGCGCTGGCCGACATCGGCTTCCTCGACGATGGCTCGCCCGCCGCCGGCGAAGTCATGAACCTCATGATGCGCGAGAACCTTCTGTTCCAGATCGTCCGCCAGCCCGACCCGAAACTGAAGCTCAACGTGCGGCTCGGCACCAAGGACTTCCCGCTCGAAGATGCCAAGAACCCGGGAGTGATGGCCCACGCGGTCCGCGCCAAATTGACCGACGAGAAGCGCTCCGTGCGCATCTACGGAAGCCTCGTGGTGGTGGCGCGCGTCACGGTTGCGCCGGATGGCCTGCGGGTTCACCTGCTCAACTATGCCGGCGCTCAGCGGAAAGTCGATGGCGTCCGAGTGCGCGTTCTGGGGCACTATGAAAAACACCGGCTGGCCGCGGCCGGCAGCCCGGGAGAAGAGTTGCTCGATTTTGTCGCCGACACCGACGCCACCGAGTTCACTCTGCCCGAGCTGAAGACTTACGCGGTAATCGATCTTTCCCGGTAATGGAGCTATGAGACACATGCGAATCTCCGCCTGCATGGCCGCCCCTCTCTGGCTATGCGGCTCGGCGTACGGCCAGTCCCGTTACGATCTGCTCCTCCAGGGCGGGCACGTCATCGATCCCAAGAACGGCATCAGCGCGGTCCGCGACGTCGCCATCAAGGACGGCAAGATCGCCGCCGTCGCCCAGAATCTCGATCCCAAAGACGCGCTGAAGACGGTGAATGCCGCCGGCTTGTACGTCACGCCCGGCCTGGTGGATATCCACGTCCACGTCTTCGCCGGCACGGGCGAGCGCGCGTCCTACGCCGGGGACAACAGCCTGTACCCCGACGGCTACATGTTCCGCGTGGGCGTCACCACGGTGGCCGATGCGGGCTGCGCGGGCTGGCGCAACTTCGAGGATTTCAAGCAGCGCATCATCGACCGCTCGAAGACCCGCGTGCTGGCCTTCCTGAACATCGTGGGCAACGGCATGCGCGGCGCAAAGTTCGAAAACGATCTCGCCGACATGGAGGCCGCACCCGCCGCCGACATGGCCAAGAAGTATAAAGGCTTGATCGTGGGCATCAAGACCGCGCACTACACCGGCCCCGAGTGGACCCCCGTGGAGCACGCCGTCGAAGCCGGCACGCTGGCCGCAATTCCGGTGATGGTGGATTTCGGAAACGACCACCCGGAGCGCCCGCTGTACGACCTCGTCACCAAGAAGCTGCGGCCCGGCGACATCTACACGCATTGCTATTCGGGCCTGCGCCACGAACTGGACGATGCCGGCCGCGTGAATCCCGGCATGCCCGAAGGCCGCAAGCGCGGCGTGATCTTCGACGTGGGCCACGGCGGCGGCAGTTTCGCGTGGCGCGTCGCCGTGCCGGCCATCCGCCAGGGCTTTCTTCCCGACTCGATCTCCACCGACCTCCACGTGGGAAGCATGAATTCGGGCATGAAGGACATGCTCAACCTGATGAGCAAGTTCCTGGCGCTGGGCCTTTCGGTGGACGACGTGATTCTGCGCTCCACCTGGAACCCGGCCAAGGAAATCCACCACGAAGAGCTGGGCAACCTCTCGGTGGGCGCGCCCGCCGACGTCACGGTCATGAGCCTCGCGACGGGCAATTTCGGATTCACCGACATGTACGGCGCGCGCCTCGCGGGCAAACAGAAGCTGATCTGCGAGCTGACCCTTCGCGACGGCAAAGTGGTCTACGACCTGAACGGCATCACGCGCCCGGAATGGACCACGCTCCCGCCCGGCTACACCAACACCGGCAACGCCGCATGGGACGCCATCACGCCCGCGCGCGGCGGCCGCGGCGCCCCGGCCAAGAAGTAGTCATCCGATCAGATGTAGGCGATCACGTCGATCTCGACCAGCGAGTTCCCGGGGACGCCCGCGGCCGCGATGGTGGTGCGCACCGGCGGCTCGGCCCCGAAGCTCCCCTGGTAGACCTCGTTCATCGCGGCGTAATCCTTCAGGTCGGCCAGGTACACGTTGCACTTCAGCACCTTCTCCATGGACGACCCGACGGCTTCCAGTTGCTTCTTGATCGAGTCGAGGACGCCCTTGGTGTGCACCTTGATGTCGCCTGCCTCGTGGTAGCCGACTCCAGCGATGAACAGCAGGTTGCCGTAGGCCACGGTACCGCTGAACATCGGCGTGGTGGCCGGCTTCCGCCCGTTGGCATACAGCACCTTCTTGGTGGGCTTCGACTCCTGCGCCGCGGCGGGCGCAGCGGCGGCGGTTGCGGCGGCTACGACCGCCCCACCTTTGAGAAATTTCCGTCTGTTGCTCGTCATAGACTCTCCTCGGCTAACCTCGCCCCGTTCGATATTGGTGCTTCACCGCGCTCCACCGCGCGTCACCATACTCGCCCAGTCCCACGGTCCCGGACATCTTGCCGTTCTCCACTTTCCCAGTGAACTGGAACGAAACCCGCGTCCCATCGGTCGGCAGGGAACTCTGGAAGCGCACGGTGTCGGCGGCCACCGATCCGGTCAAATCGCCTGAAGCGAATTCGCCCTCGTGGGTGCCCGTCAGCCGCGTGCCGTCCTGCTCGAAGACCAGCTTGTGATTGGCCGACCCGTACACGAAATCCATGCGCAGCTCCCACTGGCCCGCCAGGGTCGCCGGCTGTCCCTGCGGCGTGGGCGGTGGCGGCTCGATCTTCGGCGGCTTGGAAAGCAGCGCGTACAACCGTTCGGCCACCACCTTCTCGTCGCCGGGCATCATCTGGTAGGGGACCACGGCCACCATGCTGGCCATGTTGCCCGAGCGGCTGCCGCTGGCGCGCGCCAGGTTGATCCGCGGATCAGTATCCATCAGGATCTGGTTCACCTCCTGCCCGGTGATCCCGAGTTTCGCGCCGTCCCACTGCACCATCAGCTCCGGCGTGCGGTTCGACAGGTCCGCCGACGGCTGGTTCACCCTGGTGCTGACGCCGTCGATTTTCTTGACCGCGGCGGCGATGCTGTTGAGCCGCGCTTCCCACTCGGCCCACTCGGCCTTGTGATCGCGTTTGACCCACATCTCCACCGCCGCCAGCATCCCCATGATCTCCTCTTTGCCGACCTTGACCGAGCGGCCGAAGGCGTGATGCGGCGCGCTGTTGATCCACGCGGCCTGGAGGAAGCTCTTGTCGCCCAACAGGAGTCCGGCGGCCTGCGGTCCGCGGATGCACTTGCCGCCGCTGTAGGCCACCACGTTGGCGCCGCGCGCCAGATGAACATTAGGCTTCAGCGTGAGGATCTCGGCGGCCGCATCCACAACCACGGGCACGCCCTTCCGCCGCGCGACCTCGGCGACCACGCGCGTGCCCAGCGGCCCGTCGTCCTGCGGGCCGGCCAGAATGTAGACCAGGGCGGTGCGGTCGTTGAACGCGGGCTCCAGTTCCGCCCGGTCGCGCACCAGGACCAGCTTCGCGCCCGGCATGCGGATGGCGTGGTCGTAGACGTTGTGCGAGTATGCGGGGACCACCACCTCGCTCTTCAGCCCGGCCACGTTGGGCAGCCGCTGCATGCGCTCCGGGTTGCCGCCGGCAATGGCCGCGGTGGCGCAGTGCGTCAGACCAGCCGCGCAGCCCGCCGTCACGATGCCCCATTCGGCGCCGCTCAACTCCGCCAGGCGCCGGCCCACCGCGTCCATCAGCTCGTCCATCTGCACGAAGCCGCGGGACGCCTCGTCCATGGCGCGCTTCACTTCCGGAAGCGTTTGCGACCCGGTGATGATGGTGAACGTGCCGCGCGCGTTGATGAGCGGCCGCACGCCGATGGAGCGGTACATGTTGGGTCCGATCTCGAGCGGCGCCGCCACGGCTTTGAAGCTTCCGCCGAGCGCCTGCGCCGCGGCGAGCAGTCCGCCTCGCCGGAACAGGTCCCGGCGATTGAAATGGGTCCACGGCTCTTTAACTTTGTTCCAGAACAACGTTGCCATAAGTTGCCACCTCGCAGAACACCTACGGGTATTATTCTATTACACACGCCGGGAAAGCCGGGGCGATTATTGCTTGACCATGCGTGCCGCCGGTGATATTGTTCTTCACAGAGAGGGGGCGGCATGCGCCATGATGGATGAGCTTGTACTCTACGAAGATGCAGGCCTGGAGCCGGCCAGCCTGCGCCCGATGAATGGTTACCTGGGGGTGAGCTTCAGCATGACGAAGTTCTTCTCGCGGGAGCGTATGCGGCAGTACATAGAATGGGCGGGCGCCAACCTTCAGGATCTCCTGATCATCGTCGCCGACCACTTCGAGGGTTATAACATCGAGGTATTCAAGCGGTCCGAACCGGAGACGGCCTTTCCGAAAGCGTTCGGGGTGGGATACCAACTGCTGAAGGGATATGTGCGGGCGATACCCAAATCGCTGGAATCGCGCGTGCGCGTGGTGCTGGCTTCCGAACTGCTCATCGAACAGCAATGCATCGAGATCCTGGAGTCCGTACGGAGACTCGGCTCGCAGAAACCGGATTTCGTTCGGGACTGCCGGACGGGCATCCTGGAGCTGATCTCGGGAAAACTGGCGGAGGCGGGAATCGAAGATGCGCAGCGGGAGTCGGCGCTGGAGGTGCTGCTGAATTACATGTACGAGGAGATCGCCATCATCCTCTACGTTTCGCACGCCATGTCGCCGCCGTACCCGGTGGCGATTTTCCCGTACGAGCCGAGGCAGGTGATCCGGAACCTGTATCAGAACCAATACGGGGACATTTCGGCGATTACCCGCGGCGAGGCGTTCCGTTTCGTCAGACTCGCTCCGCCTTCTTTTGTAAGAGCATCGGCAGCGGGAGGAGGCGCGCTGCCGGACCAATAAAAGCGAAGGCACACTGCAAGGGAGGCGCTATGGCCGACGAACCCGACGAGGCCCGATCCAGCGGCGCGGCGGATGAACTGCTGCCGGAAATCACAAAAGCCGACTGGGACGACCTTCTGGCGAACATCCGGGCGGGGGCCTGTACGCCTTTCATCGGCGCGGGCGCATCCATACCGCCGCTGCCTCTCGGTTCTCAACTGGCGCAGGAATGGGCGGAGGCGTACGAATACCCTCTGGCGGACGGGAGGGACCTTGCCCGGGTAGCTCAGTACCTTTCGGTGCAGAAATCTCCGATGTTTCCGAAAACGCTGATCGTTTCGCGTTTTCAGGGCCTCGGGCCGCCGGACTTTCAGAATCCGGTGGAACCGCACGGGTTGTTAGCCGATCTTCCGCTGCCGGTCTACATCACCACCAACTACGACGATTTCATGATGAGAGCCCTGAAAAACAGGGGCAAGGACCCGCAACGGGAAGTGTGCCGCTGGAACCGTGAGATCCAGCGCCTGCCTTCGGTGCTCAACGAGCCGTCGTATCAGCCCAGCGTGGAGCAGCCGCTGGTCTTCCACCTCCACGGCCACACGCAACTGCCGAGGTCGATCGTCCTCTCCGAAGACGATTACATCGATTTCCTGATGAACCTGAAGGGGGCCATTCCGCCGCGCGTGGAGGGGGCGTTCTCCGACGCCTCGGTGCTGTTCCTGGGTTACCGGCTGGCGGATGTGAATTTCCGGCTGCTGTTCCGGACGGTGGTGCATTACATGGAGATGGCCACCAGTTACGGTCACGTATCGGTGCAACTCCTGCCCGAAGACATCCCCAAGGGGAAGCGGCAACAGGCTCTGGATTACCTCAACAACTACTACGAGAAGCTGCGCATCCACGTGTACTGGGGCTCGTGCCAGAAATTCACATCCGAGCTGCGGAACCGCTGGGACGCGCGGAGCGCCGGGGCCGGGGTTTGACAGATTTCGAAGAAAGGAGGCGACAGGTGGCGACCAGCTCACGACCGGCAGCGGAGTTCGCCAGCCCGTACGTGGGCCCGCAGCCTTTCCAACCCGAACAGGCATCCCTGTTTTTCGGACGCGACAAAGAGGCCGGCGACCTGCTGTCGCTGGTGACGGCGCACGGCGAGGTGCTGATGTACGCACCATCGGGCGCCGGGAAAAGCTCGCTGCTGAACGCGGGGTTGATCCCGCTGCTGGAGGCCAGATCGTTCGACATACTCAGGCCGGCGCGCGTGGGCGGGCTGTTGCCGCCCGGGATTCAGGCCGGCGACATCAAGAACCTGTACATGTTCAACGCCCTCAGGAAATGGGCGGGACCCGACCGGGACTGCAATGAATTGGCCGGCTGGACCTTCCGGCACTTCATCGAAAGCCGGGAGAGTACCCGCGACAGCCACGGGCGCAAAAAAGCGGTGGTGGTCATTGTGGACCAACTGGAGGAGATCTTCCAGTATTACCCGGAACAATGGGAAACCAGGAAGGACTTCTTCGATCAGATCGGCGATGCCCTGGAGCGCGACGTTCAGCTTCGGGTCCTGTTCGCGATGCGGGAGGACTACATCGCGCAACTGGCGCCATTCTGCCGTTTTCTGCCGGAGCAGCTGAGGGTTCGCTACCGGCTGGAACAGTTGAAAAAGGAGGCGGCGCTGGCGGCGATCACGGGTCCGCTTGCGGCGCAGGGATCGGGGCGGTCCTTCGCGCCAGGAGTGGCGGAGGAACTGGTGCAGGAACTGCTCAAAGAGCGGGTGGTCAACGCGGAAGAACAGATTGTGGAGATCGTGGGCCAGTACGTGGAGCCGGTGCAGCTTCAGGTGGTCTGCGAAAGCCTCTGGCACAACCTGCCGCCGGAAGTGACCGTACTGACCGAGGAGCATTTAAAGAGCTTCGGCGACGTCACGCGTTCGTTGGCGGTGTTTTACGGCGACTGCATCGCGAAGACAATCGCGCAGACAGGGTTGAAAGAAGGCAAACTGCGGAGCTGGATCGGCAAGGCGCTGATCACGTCATCGGGCACGAGAGGAGCGGTTTTCCGGGAACACGGGCAGAGCACGGGAATCCCCAACGAAGCGCTGGATCTACTGGTCGGCCTGCACCTGATTCGGGTGGAACAGCGAGCCGGCGGATCCTGGTACGAGCTGAATCACGACCGGTTCATCGAGCCGATTCAGAGTTCCAACCAGGCGTGGCTGCTGAACCAGGGGCCCTCCGTACAGCTCAAGAAATCCCTGGAGGAGAAAGCCATTGCCTGGGCGCAATCCGGCCGGCCCAGCACCGAGCTGCTGGATGCAGCGGAGCTGAGGCAGGCGGAGCAGTTGGAGGCGGCCTCGGAGGTGATCGGGGTTGCCTGCTCTTCCGACCTGGTGCAACTGGTGACGATCAGCCGGTTCGAGCGGGACCGCGCCGCGGCAGAGCAACTGAGGCGGGCGATCGAGGCGTACTCCAGGGAACTGGCGGCGGCGGCGATCGCCGACTCGGTGGTGGATCCCGAACTGGGACTGTTGCTGGCGCTCGAGGCCGATTCGAAGATGCGGACGCCGGAGTCGCTGGAATCGTTGGATCAGGCCGTGGTGAGCTGCCGGACGAGGCGGATTCTTTCCGGGCACCGAGGCCCGGTGTTCGGAGTGGCATTCAGCCCGGACGGAGTGGTGTTGGCCACGGCGGGCCGGGACGCGACGGTGCGGCTGTGGGAGGTGGCTTCCGGGCGAGAGATGCGCTGCCTGAAGGGCCACAGCAATCCGGTTTACGGCGTGGCGTTCAGTCCCGACGCCCGGCAGATCGCGACCGCGAGCCTGGACGGAACGATCCGGGTTTGGGAGGTGGAGTCGGGTGAGGCGCTGCTGTCGCTTTCGGGCCACGAGGAGCCGGCGATCGGAATTGCATTCAGCCCGGATGGGAAGCGGCTGGCCAGCGCCAGTTTCGACCGGACGGCGCGGCTGTGGGACGCCACATCCGGCGAGCAGTTGCTGGAATTCAAAGGGCACACCGGCCCGGTGATCGGTGTGGCCATCAGCCCGGATGGCGGAAGCGTGGCGACGGCCAGCCTGGATGGCACGGCGCGGCTCTGGGATGCCCGATCGGGCCGCGAGCTGCGTACTCTGAAGCGGCACGGGGCGGCGGTTTACGGGGTGGCCTTCAGCCCCAAGGGCGACCGGCTGGCGACGTCGAGCCTGGACCAGACCGCGCGCGTCTGGGATTGCCAGCGCGGCAAGCTGCTTCTGACGCTGGGAGGCCACGCGGCGATGCTGGGGATGGTGACTTTCAGCCCGGACGGGAAACGGCTGGCCACGGCGAGCGCGGATGGGACGGCCAAGGTATGGGAGGCCGACTCCGGGTATGAGCTGGTAACGCTGGTCGGCCACAAGGGACTGGTATTCGGAGTGGCATTCAGCCCGGACGGGGAAAGCGTGGCAACCGCGAGTTGGGACGGCACCGCGCGGATCTGGAGTGTTTCCACGGAACTGGACCTGATCGGGCACAGCAAAGAAATCAAGGACATCGCATTCAGCCCGCACGGCAAGCGCCTGGCTACGGCCAGCGTGGACGGGACGGCGCGAATCTGGGAGTTCTCGAGCGGGAGGGAACTACGATCGCTGGCCGGGCACAAAGGACTGATCTACGATGTCGAATTCAGTCCCGACGGCAACCGGGTGGCCACCGGGTCGCTGGACAGGACGGCTCGGATCTGGGATGCGCATTCCGGGCGCGTGACGCGCATTCTGCGCGGCCACCGCGGTCCGGTGTTCGGTGTAGCGTTCAGCCCGGACGGCAGCCGGCTGGCGACCGCGAGCGGCGACACGACGGTCAACCTGTGGCGGGTGGAGACAGGGGAGCAACTTCTCACCCTGGCCGGCCACGGCGACCTGGTCTACGAGGTGATGTTCAGTCCGGACGGCGCGAGGGCCATCACGGCAAGCGCGGACGGGAGCGCGAGAATCTGGGACACGCAGTCGGGCCGGGAAGTGCGGACGTTGCGCGCGGCGGCGGGAATGGTCTGCAGCGTGCGATGGAGTCCGGATGGGAAGCTGCTGGCGACCGCAGGCTCCGACAGCACGGTGAAACTGTGGTCGGCCGAGTCGGGCGAGCTTCTGCGGACGCTGAGTGAACACATCAGCTCGGTCAATTCGGTGGCTTTCAGCGCGGACGGCCTGCGGCTGGCCAGCGGCAGCTCGGACCGCACGGCGAGAGTGTGGCAGGTGGCGACGGGGAAGTGCCTCTTTGCCCTGCGCGGCCATGGGGGCATCGTCAACGGTGTTGCGTTCAGCTCAGACGGGAAGCGCCTGGCCACGGCCGGGGTGGATCATTACGTGCACTTGCACGTTCTGGACGCGGACGAGTTGAAAGAGATCGCCGGCCGTTACGCGATCCGGGGATTCTCGGCCGAGGAGCGCGCGAAGTACCTGAGCCGGGATCCCACTGGACTCAAGCCGAGTATTTCCTGACGCCGCGCAGGAGTTCCGCCGCCAGCCGCGGCACCCCGGTTTCCGGATCCGGTTCCTCGTATTCGAGCGAGATATAGCCCCGGTATCCCGCACCGGCGAACATGCCGAGCAGGCGGTCCACGTCGACGTCTTCCTTTGCGCCGCTCTCGCTCGCGATCCGGCCCTTGAAGTGGACGTTGACGGCATACGGAATACACATCGCCACCTGGGCGTAGCCGTTTTTCGGAAAGTTCCCCGTGTCGAGATTGATGCCCGCCCACGGCGAATCCACCTGCTTGACGATCGCCACAGTCGGCTCGGCCGTGGCAGAAAGACCACCGTCGTCTTCCACTCCGAGCAGGACGCCCTTGGAGCCGGCATATTCCGCCGCCCGCTTCAAGACCTCCACCGCCCACGGAATGGCCTGCGCCTCGGTGGCGCCTTTGGGGATGGCGCCGCCGAACACACGCACATGCGCCGCTCCAATCTTCCAGGCGACATCCACCCACTTCCTGGCGTTCTCCACCTGGGCGCGCTGCAATTCTTCGGTTGGCTGGCAGAGGCTCACGCGCGCCGCGATGCTGTAAAGGCTCACCGCGTTCTTGTATGCGGCGCGGCGCAGCGACGCCAGGAACTGGTCCGACGTGTCGGGAAACCAGTAGACCGTGGTATCGAGCCCGTCGAGGCCCAGGTCGGCGACGTAACGGATGAGGGCCTCGTACGTCATGGCGCGCTTCTCGAGCTGCGCGCGGAACGAGTAGGCGACCAGTCCGGCACGCAGCCGGCCCTTCGCAGCGGGTTGGCCGCCGAGTTGCGGGGCGGCAGCCAGCGCCGGCGCGGTTTTCAAAAGTTCCCGGCGAGTCATATGGTTCAGACAATGTCCTCCGTCTCCGGGTCCCAGCGCACCGTGCGCTGCTGGCGGTAGGAGGCGATGGCCATCTGGCAGGCCACAGCTACGCGGTACCCGAGGTCGAACGGACAGACCGGTTCCTTGCGGCTGCGCACGCAATCGAAGAAGTTCTGCAAATGCCGGGTCGTGAAGTCCTGATAAGAAGTTCCTCCGATGGCCGGGGCGGCCGGCGGAGGGCTGGCGGCAGCTTGCGCCCGCCCGCGGCGCTGGGGCAACAGGGCCACGTTGTCGCCCTGTTCGTGAATCAGCGTCGCTCGATTGCCGAACAGCAAATCGTAACCTTCGCCGAAGTAGCCGTTGCCGAACATGGAATTCCAGGTGAAGAGAACCTTTTCCGGCTGCTGCATGGTCACCGACATGGTATCCGGCACGTGCATCTGGGGCGCGAGGTAATCGGCCCCGGTCATGGTCACGGCTTCGGGGATGTTCCAGCCCAGCGCCCCGTACCAGAAACCCACCTGGTGGACCATGTTTTCGAACACGTTGCCGCCGGAGTAGTCCCAGTAAAAGCGCCAGTTCATGTAGCGCTGCGGATCGAACGGATAGGACTTCGCCTCGCCCTGGAAGGCCGTCCAGTCGACGTGCTCAGCATCGCAATCCGGAGGCACTGCACGCATCCAGCCGCCGTACAACGAGTTTCGGAAATGAAAGGCCTGGAGCGCGGTGATGGCGCCCATATTCTCTTTGGTGGCCAGCTCGCGCGCCTTCTGAAAACCCGGCCCGCTGTTCATCTGCATGCCGATCTGAACCACCCGGCCCGAGCCCTGAAACGCGTGCTTCATGCGCCGGGCGTGAGCGGGAGTAAACGCCATGGTCTTTTCCTGATACACATCCTTGCCCGCCTGTATGGCCGGCACGAAGTTCAGGCAGTGTTGGTGCTGAGGCGTGACAATCAACACCGCGTCGATGCTTTTGTCGTCGAGCAACTGACGGAAATCGCGGTAGGTCTTGATGTTGGGAACCAGCTTCCTGGCGGCCTCGAAGCGTCCGGTGTACACGTCGGCCACCGCCACGGCTTCGACGTTGGGGCAACGAAGGGCGAAGCCGAAATCCTCCATGCCGCGCGCGCCCGCGCCGATCAGGCCGAAACGGACCCGGTCGTTGGCGCCGAGGATGCGGCTGGCCGGGGTCTGCGCGGAGGCAACCACGCCGGCCGCACTTATCAATCCGCCCAAGAACTCGCGTCGATCAGGCACAATTCACCTCCGGGATGAAGAAAACCGATCCTATTTTACTCCGCGGCGGCGGGGAAAGGACCAGGATTCATTACGCTTGAATCGAGGATCAGTCCCAGGAGGGGGGATTCCATGGCTGGCTTCGCTCTCTAATCCCTTCCTCGACATCTTTGCCGAAACCGCCGTCCAAGATCAACTTCGAGCCGCTGGCCTTGGCAGAGGCTATGCATGCGGAGATGGGCCGCTGGCAAGGATTGCGAGGGAGTTCAGCTTCGCTAATGTGCAGCGTTCCCATATCCACAATGATAATTCTTTGGAGGGGTGGTGGGCTCGACAGAACTCGAATCTGTGACCTCCTGCGTGTCAAGCAGGCGCTCTAACCAACTGAGCTACGAGCCCCTCTCTATGCTGAAGGACCTTGATTCTTTGGTGCGGATGAAGGGACTTGAACCCCCACACCCTTGCGGGTACATGGACCTGAACCATGCGCGTCTGCCAATTCCGCCACATCCGCACAACCGGATGGAAACTCCATTTTTTCAAACCGCGAAGCCGGAGTCAATCTTCCCGGTTTTGTCGCTCCGGGCCTACACCACGTCGACGCCCATGCTGCGAGCCGTACCCGCAACCGAGCGCTTAGCCGCTTCCAGGTCGAAGCAGTTCAGGTCGGGCATCTTTATCTTGGCGATCTCTTCCACCTGCTTCTCGGTGATCTTTCCAACCTTGTTCTTGTGCGGCTCGGCCGACCCCTTCGCCAGGTTCACGGCGCGCTTGATCAGCACCGGCACCGGCGGCGTCTTGGTGATGAACGTAAACGAACGGTCGGAGAAGATGGTGATCACGACCGGGATGATCAGCCCTTCCTGGTCCTTGCCCGATGTCTTGGCGTTGAACGCCTTGCAGAAATCCATGATGTTGACGCCCTGAGGGCCCAACGCCGTGCCGACCGGGGGCGCCGGGGTAGCCTTCCCGGCGGGAATCTGCAACTTCACCTGCGCTGTAACTTTCTTTGCCATGCGTGCAATCCTTTTTCCTGGCGGGGTGCCCTCCGGCCCCGGCGCCTAAACTTTTTCCACCTGGAGAAATTCCAATTCCACCGGCGTGGCGCGGCCGAAAATCGTCACCATGACACGCAGGGTGCCGCGCTCGGTGTTGACCTCGTCCACTTTGCCCGAGAAGTTGGCGAACGGACCATCGACAATCCGCACGGAATCGTTCTTCTCGAACGTCATCTTGGGACGCGGCCGCTCCGCCGAGGAAGCCTGGCGGTACAAGATCTGGTTGACTTCGTCCGCGCTCAGAGGCACGGGCGAATTTCCACCGCCCACAAAACCGGTGACGCGCGGCGTGTTCTTCACCTCGTGCCACAACGCGTCGTTCATTTCCATCTCCACCAGCACGTACCCGGGATAAATCAGGCGCTTGCTGGTGACCTTCTTTCCGTTGCGCAGCTCCATCACCTCTTCGGTGGGAATGAGGATCTGCCCGATCTTGTCGGCGAACCCGAAGGCTTCGGAGCGCGTGCGCAGGGACTCCGCCACCTTGTTTTCGAATCCCGAATAGGTGTGGATGATGAACCACTTCTTGGGCGACGATGCGTCGTAGCCGGCGGGCGCGGGTTGGGCGGCTTCGGCCTCGGCGGTTTCCTCGGGCTGGGGCGCGGCCGCCGCGATTTCTTCCGGCTCGCCAGACGCGTCCGGTTCTACGGAATGTTCTTCGGGCTCCGCGGATTCCGCGTCGCCCTCGTCGTGAAGGTTCTCTTCCGCTTCCATATCCGCCTACTTATTAGTAAAAAAGTCGAGCACCCGCTTGACTCCCGCGCCAAGCAGGCCGTCCACCACCCAGAAATAGGCCGCGAAGGCAAACACGGAGAAGATGACCACAGCGGTGGTGCCTTCCACCTGCTTGCGGTTCGGCCACGTCACGCGATTCATCTCCTGCTTGAGGTCGTTGACGTAATCGCGCGTGCTTTGCACCCAGACTTTGACATCGGTCATAACAGTTCCCTTGCTGACTGGCTCCCTTTTGTATTCGGGGTTGGCAGGGGCGGAGGGATTCGAACCCCCACTCGCGGTTTTGGAGACCGCTGGTCTGCCGTTAAACCTACGCCCCTGGGTCACACCCACCCGATACGGGGGGGCATCCACCTATTTTACTTGATTTCCTTGTGGGGCTGGTGCTTACGGCAGTGCGGGCAAAACTTCTTCAGCTCCAGGCGCTCGGTCGTAGTCTTTTTGTTCTTGGTCGAAGAATAGTTCCGGTTCTTGCACTCGGTGCACTGGAACGTAATTATTTCTCGAGGCATTGGTTTTCTCCTACTTGCTGATCTCGGTTACCGTGCCGGCGCCCACCGTGCGGCCGCCTTCCCGGATGGCGAACCGCAGCCCTTTGTCCATGGCCACCGGCGTGATCAGCTCCACGGTCAGGTTCACGTTGTCGCC
>Ga0209517_10000223_pt1 | contig 101755 bp, 81 predicted proteins | sample PeaSoiMetSII2010_FD_187695 | JGI IMG/M metagenome (GOLD analysis project Ga0209517, IMG submission 187695) | Peat soil microbial communities from Weissenstadt, Germany - SII-2010 (SPAdes) (version 2) | ecosystem: Environmental > Terrestrial > Soil > Wetlands > Peat | place: Germany...
TCTCGAAGTTGTGCGATGAAGTGGGACTCCAGCCGACGGTCTTTTACCGCTGGCAGAAGGAATTCTTCGAGAACGGGGCTGCTGCCTTCGAGCAGAAACGGCCCACCAACCATTCCGCTGACCGGGAGCGGATTGCATACCTGCAAAAGAAAATCCAGACGAAGGACGAGGTTCTGGCCGAGCTGATGGCGGAGCACGTCGCGCTAAAGAAAGACATTGGGGAACTCTGACCGGGAGCTGGGTTCCGCACGATACGCGGGATCAGATCGTGGATTTTGTCCGGCGCTGGTCGGAGAAGACCGAGATCGGCGCCGGGCGGTTCATTGGGTGGCTCGACATCACCGCCAGCAAGTTCTACGACTGGCGGGAACGCTACGGGAAGGTGAACGAGCACAACGGCTGGGTTCCCCGCGACTTCTGGCTGGAGGATTGGGAGAAGCAAGCCATCATCGGCTTTCATCTGAAGAACCCGCTGGAGGGCTACCGCCGGCTGACGTTCATGATGATCGACGCAGACATCGTGGCGGTGAGTCCGACCAGCGTATGGCGCGTGTTGGGGCAGGCAGGACTCTTATCCAAGTGGAACGGCAAGCCGTCGAAGAAGGGCACGGGCTTTGAGCAGCCGCTGGCAGCGCATCAGCACTGGCATATCGACGTGTCGTATATCAATATCAGCGGGACGTTCTACTACCTGTGCAGCATTCTGGACGGCTGCAGTCGCTACATCGTGAACTGGGATCTGCGGGAGTCGATGACAGAGGCGGACATCGAGATCATCTTGGAGCGCGCCAAGGAACTTCACTCGGAAGCGCGGCCCCGGATCATCTCCGACAACGGGCCGCAGTTCATTGCCAAAGCCTTCAAGGAATTCATTCGGGTCTCGGGCATGACCCACGTCAGAACTTCGCCCTACTATCCCCAATCGAACGGAAAAATCGAACGTTGGCACAAATCGCTAAAAGGAGAGTGCATCCGGCCAGGAACGCCCCTGTCGCTGGAAGATGCGCGGCGTCTGGTGGAGGGGTACGTGGAACATTACAACGATGTCCGCTTGAACAGTGCCGTCGGCTACATCACGCCGAAGGACATGCTCGCCGGCCGTCAGCAGGAGATCCATGTTGAGCGAGATCGGAAGCTGGAGGAGGCCCGAAAACAGCGTCAGATTCGTCGGCAGCAGGCCGCGTGAAGGAAGGGTCCGATAAGCCCGTTTTCGTCGTAGCGGACAATAGTAAACACTACGCCGTCAGGGAGGAGTAATTTGCGAAGATCCCGCCAACCAACTTCCGGTCTTGCTCGTAATTCGCCCCCTATAGTGGGTGCTGCTATCAGGAGGCCTCTGACAGCAGTGAACAGTCAGCGCGTGCCGGGACGTGACATCAGCCAGATGTTGCCGGTATCCTGTTTGAGCGCGATAGCGATTCGCCCGGCGGCCGCGGACCAACCATCTTGACAACAGTATGCATAGGACGCCCGGCCATGAAAATGCCAGGCTGCGAAGGGCTCGCCGACAGGCCGATGCCCAACGGTGTCGATGCGTTGGCCCCATAGGCATCTGTGTCCATCTCGCTCGGAGGGGAAGTAGAGCGTCCGGCCGTCCGGCGACCAGTTTGCCCAATCCTCCGTCGATACGTCCGCGATCGTGATCCAGGCGCTTTCGGGAATCGACCGCGGCCCATTAAAGGGCGCGATAGCCACACGCGCGCGAGTCGGTGAAGTCCGAATCGTAAAGCTGATCCAGCGGTTGTCGGGCGAGAAGTGGCCATACAACAAATGTTCCGTGGGATGCTTCACCAACGGCGTCTGCTGATGAGTGGCCACATCAAGAAGATTGATTTGGTAGGGAGTGCTGGCGAAAATCAAGAGGGTCTTCTCGTCGCTCGACCAGTCCGTGGGTCGCACGCACCCTTCACACACTTTCTCCGGCTCGCTGCCAGCGGCAGCCACATACACCGTCCGAGTGCCGTCTTGCTCGTTCACAGCAAATGCGATCTTAGCGCCGGATGGGCTGATTACCGGAAACCGCTGCAGGAGCGATGAACTAGCGACGATGGACTCATCTCTGGTGAGCAGATCCCGCTTGTAGATGTTGGTTTGGCCCGACTGGTTGGAAAAGAAGGCTATCAGGCGTGCATTCCTCGACAGCGATGGAAATCCTCGGTCCCCCGGGCCATGGGTGATCCGCTCCGAAGCTCCTGTCGGCGTGCCGCGATTCAAGTCGAAGGGCAGGAACCAGATGTGACTGCTGCTCTCCCGGCTGGTAAAGGCCAGAGCGCCGCCAGACGCGCAGGATACGTCCTCTTCGATTCCTGCACCCGCGGTCAATCGCCTGGCGATACCGGCCATCTTGCCGGTTTGCGGGGAAAGGCCGATTTCCCATAGGTTCTGGGCATCGCCGCTGCTTCTGGAAAAGATAACCGTGTTGGTGTCCCTCGACCAACAGGATGGGTCGGGGAGAAAACCGGACGCTATTGACCGTCCGGCACGGATCAGCGCATCGTGTAGGCCGGTCTTAACCCCAGCGCTTCCATCCACAGGGACCAGCCACCAGTCGAGGTTGACATCATCGTACAACTTGGCTGACGTGTATCCGACGAGCAGGAGATGCTTCCCGTCTGGAGACCAGATTGGAGTGCGAGCAGCCGTAAGATCCGGCGCCACACGCTGCGGCTGCCCTCCCGCGGCCCGAACCACCCACACGGAGGCGGTCCCCGGTATCGTTTCGTAGATGGTTTCCGAACCAGCCCAATATGCCACCTTGGTGCCGTCCGGAGAAAACCTGGGTCGAGATCCGCCCCGCGCCAGCAGCCGGATCTGACCGCCAAATGCAGGAATCTCATAGATGCCACCGCCGCCACGATTCGAGCGGAAAACAATCTTGCTGCCGTCCGGCGAAAAATCCGGCCAGGTGTTCCCCGCGCCGTCGAAAGTCAGACGGATCGGCTGGCCGCCGGCAACTTGCTTGACATACAGGTCCATTCCGCCGTCCTGGCTGGAATCGGAAGAGTAAGCCAATAGCTTGCCGTCACGCGAGAGCGCGGGGCGATGGGATAGTCCGGCATCCCGCGTTAGGCGAATTAGCTGAAAGCCCGAGAGTCCGGCATCGGCGGTGATCCGAGTGGGCGTCCAAAAGGACAGTTCAGCCGGCGGATAATGAAATCGCAACCCAACTCCTAGACAAACCAAGGCTCCCGCAGCCCAGGTCAGCCTCTCCCATACACCTACGCTCCGCCACCGTCGTGGACGCTCTTCGCCAGCCTCCGACTTGGCGAGAAGGGAAATTGGCACGCCTTGCCCGGAGTCCAGCATTCCGACAAAACGGTAACCGCGGCCGGGCATGGTTTCGATGTAGCGTGGGTTCTCGGCAGAATCGCCAAGCGCCCTCCGCAGCTTGTTCATTGCGGCGTTCAGGCCGTGCTCGAAATCGACGAACGTTCCTTCCCCCCAGATCTGTTCGCGCAACTGTTCGCGTGTAACCAAGTCGCCGGGAGTTTTGAGCAGAAGAAGCAGAATCGCGAAAGGTTGAGCTGGCAGGCGAACGCGGGTGCCGCCTTTCAGCAACTCACCGGTGGAGGTGTTTACTTCGAACGGCCCAAACCTGAGCCGTACCGGCAGTTGATTTGCAGACGTCATGATTCCATCCCGCGAGGCAAGCTAGTGTACCACAGGAAAGATACTTGATGAGGTCGGAAACAAGTCCTCGGCAATCAATAGCTTGGCCGGTGATGTGAAGTTTACCCCCAAATGAGCGCTCAGTCATGGATGAGGCGCCGCGCCTGACTGTACCCTTCGCGATGGAGGGAAGACTATGAAACAGAAATCAAGCTCAACGAGGTTCTCTATAAAACACTTCGCAACCGCGGCAGTGATGCTCAGCTTCGGTGTCGCAGCCGTCTACGCGCAACCGGGTCAGGTAAACATAACGCTGTCGGGCACTGCTGCCGCCAGCACGATCAGTCTACGGCCGAACGCACCTACCGCTGAATATCTGCTCGCCGGGAACGGTGCACTAGGTCAATTCGACCTTCGTGCTGTAAGTGTCAGCATACCTGCTCCGCAGCCGCCCAGCACTTGCTCCGGCCCAAACAAGGTATATGGGTCGGCTGTCGCCGGCGGTGGCGTGTTTCGCTTCGCGGATGGAAGTCTATTGAACGTGTATCTCACGGGGGGAGGCGATTGCGTCGATTTCTCTGCTGGGCAGGCCCTCTGTACCAGGATTCTTCAAATCACTGGTGGCACCGGCCGTTTCAGGAATGCGTCCGGCGGCACCGTTACGTTGACTATGACGGTGGTGCCGGTCTTGGGCGACGCCTCTAACAACCCCGTCTTTTTTGCCGTTACGGGGACGGTTACAGGGACGGTTCCCGGAGGAGCCAGGGACGAGGGAAATCAAGACAAGTAGCCATAGAAAAAAGCAAATGCGCGTGCTCGGCTCGCTGTGCGCACAGCTGTAACGAGCCCAATCGGAGAATTATGCGGAAGTGTATCCGGTATGTCTGCCTGGATAGGGTGCGGCAACTGTCAGGCGCGTGGGCGGCGAGGTACACGTCTCTGCTGGGAATGGTCCGGAAAGGTGCTCTTCCCACGATTGGGGATTCGCGGTTGATCATATGGGACGGCGCTCACGCGCTGCGCCCGTGGCTGGATCGGAGTTAACGTTGAAACCTTCTGATCGGCCTAAGGCTCGGGTGTGAGCGCCTCGCTCCGGCGATTTGTCATCGATCTAATATTCACTTGGACGGAAACGCCATCTCGGACTTTGACCCGGCGGCGCCCCCCAACTTGCGCGATAGATCCTCCCTTGTCGCCTAGCGTTTACCAAAAACTGTCCGCCGCAGCAGCAGCCTCGGAATTGAGTGGTGATTGATTTTTTTCCTAGCCAGTCTCGTTTTGCGCGTCAATGGGGCATGAATCGGCGGGAACCAGCCAACCTGATTTCTTTTTGAAACCAGACCTTCTCTTCCGGCGCGTATTGCTTCCGCTGCAGATTTTCAGCAGCGCAGCTTGCCCCGCGACTACATTGGGCGGTGTCGTCCAAACTGGACCCTCGAAATCGCTATAATACTCGCTACCAGGGATCGCGCGCTCTCCATTTCACGCTGAACCAGCACAATAGCTCAGCCTTCCGAAAGCCTGGAAGAAGTGCCAGTACGTTCGAATTCGTAGTCGTAATAGCTATACTTCGGAGTTACCAGTTCGAACGGCTGTTCGGTGTGCGGCTGCCCGGCCATTTTAGTGAGGACACACCTCCGGCCCCATTGGTCACTACCCTGGGTTTACAGATTATCGGGGAATCAGCAAAGACCCTTCCGGATAAGCACGCCTAACGCCAGATTCAACAAAGGCGCCGCTCCTGTCGCCGCGGTCGGATGTGAACGTGCCCGGCCACTTGCCTGTAACAGCCGCCACGGCGGCTATCAGCAACCCTCACTGTAATGATCTCATGCAGCCTCCAGACCGTAAGACGGAAGGCAGCCAGAGAGCTCGGCAGTCTCTCTAAGGGAGCGAAAAGGGCCGTCCGGGCGTGACTCTAGTCCTTTGCTGTCGATAGACCCTGTGCTCCGGTCTTCGCCGCGAAACGGGTCAAATGGAGCGCGAGCGGTGCTACCTCGAATGGCATCTTTTCTCTCGCCGAGAGGAAGGTGATGGCGCCGGTTTTGATGAGGGTGATCTGGTTGGTCCACACATCCAGCTTGATTCGCGAGCCAAGGGGAAGGGCCGCAATCTGCTCGATCTTGTTTTCCTCCAGCGGTGGAGCTTTCCTGGCCAGGTCTTCTAATCGCGCCATGTTGCTGCCGTTGGCGAACTGGTTTCCAAGGTTGGCCTGAACCAGACTCGGGAGATTGGCCATGCGGCTTGTCAGAGCTTTGAGGAAAAGTCCGGCGTTGCCGAGCTTGTCGGCGTAAGGCGAGTTGGACAAGAACTCGACTGCTTTGTTTCCCGCGGCCTCCATTTCCTGCGGGGTGCGGTTGAGGTGGAGTTTCTGCAGTAATTCCGTGTCGTTGAACATGATCCGGTCCCCGAAGGCATACGCCGTCGCCGTCCGGTGGCCCAGCGCGATGTGCGCCAACTCTTCGGCCAAGACCATCGCCAGGCTGGCTTCGTCCGGCAGGACGTCTACCAGGCCGCGGCTGATCACAACGGTCTGCCCGATCGAAAACGTCTCGAACGGCGTCGTCAAAAGGACGCGGCACTGCACGTCCAGGTTGATATGGTTGGTGGCCATCAGGTTGTTGACCACCGTGTTCAGCACTTGGTCCAGTTCACCCTTGGGCGAGAGCAGGCTGCTTCTTTCCAGGCGCAGAATGACGTTCTGTTCGGCCTGCTTCTCCCAAAGCCGCTGGCTTTCCACCGGCGTAACGTCTTCGGATCCGGACTTGTCCAGCACCGGCTCTTTGGATTCGATCTGAACATCGGAAAGCTCGTCCAGTTTGCTGCTGCGCACCGCGTTGTAGCCCCAGAGCCGCGTCTGCGCCTTGAACCGGATTTTGGCCGCCGGTTGGCCAGGTTCGGGAGATTCTTCCACATATACGAAGGCAGGCACCCACAGACTAGGCGCGACATTGACTCGCCAACCATCGAAGTGGAAAAACAGCCAGGAGGACTTGCTCCGCGTGTACGTCCCGTTGAAGCGTACAATGCGGAACTCCTGGTCGTCAACCCAGATGGTTCCCATGAACTTGCCCGCGGCCTTCTTGTCCTTGGGCGAGACCTCGAATACCAGGCAGCGAATGTCGCCCAGGAACTCTCTTCGGGAATACTCGAAGCCGTAAACGGTGCGGTTGAATTCGTAAGCATCGGGCACTGTCATCTGGGCCCAACCGGTAGGCAAAAATGTGATCGCATTCTTCACCCGTGACCGCTTCTGAAAACCGGCGCTCAGGGCAATGCCATTCTGGCCGATTCCCTTACTCAGGTCCAGCCTTCCCAGCATGTAATGATCGAACGTCAGGCCGTTATCTTCCTCGTCGCCAAACTCCTGAATGTAAGTCTCGATAAACGGCTGGAGGGTTTTGAATTTGGCGAGAAACTCCTGCTCGCCTGCAACGATCCGCTCGACGATGCGCGCCGCCGGGTCCGATTCCTGGCAGACCGCGGCGCCCGGCAACAGGAAAGCGGAAAGCATCGATAAAGCAGACAAACGACTTCGCATGGTCACACCTTTCAGTACGCCAGGCTGAACGTGATCCGGGCGATGGCCGAGGAATCCACCGCGTGGCCAACCCGCTCGGCCGGCTTGAAGCGGATATTCGCGGCCGCCGTGACGGCAGCTTCGTCCAAACCGTGCCCCAGTCCCTCCAGTACCCGTAACACCTTCACTTCACCCGACCCGGCGAAGATCACCTCCACCAGCACCTCCCCCTCGATCTTCAGCCTCCGGGCCTCTTCCGTGTAATTCGGCCTGGGTTTATAGAGGATCTCCACATCCGACTGGCGCGCCTGCTCGATCTGCCGCCGGGCGGAAGCCGCCTGCCCGGACGCGCTGTCGAACCCCCCCGCCTTCACTACCGGCTTGGCCTCATCTTGGGGCGGGGACACGGCCGGAGCTTCGAATCCGGCACCGCTGCTCGGAACATGCCGTTCCGGCCCCGCGCCAACCGGCTGGGGCGCACCGAATCCGGCCGGACCGATCTTCGGCGCCGACGCCGTTGCGGGCTGCTTACGCGCCTCCGCGGAGCCGAACATCCCGGTCCTGGGCGGGGCATCCCGGGAGACCGCCGTTTCGTGGGGAGTGACTGCCGCAAATGTTCCCGCCTCAACTACCACTGCCGGCTTCGGATTCAAGGTTGGAGCCGGGGAGATGCCGGCGAACACTTCGGTCCGGGCGGCAGTGCTCGGCGGAGGCGTGGGCGAGGCGACGGGAAGCGGCGGGGCCTGAAGTATGGCGGGAGGGGGTTGAGGCGTCGCAGGCGGAGCCGCCGGGAGCGCCGGGGCTGGGTCGCCAGGAACAACCCGCGGCGGTACGAACTCTGTCCTACGGGATGCCAGTTCCACACGCGGTCCGGGGTGCTTGGCCGGCGGTTTCACAGAGACCGGAACGAGGACGGCCACAGACGACCGCACTCGCAACTGGACGGCCGGCGACGACACCCACAAAGTGGTCAACAGCGCCGCCGCCGTGCTGTGGAGCAAAACACTGGAGACGAATGCCCGCCGCCGCGGACAGGGTGTCAGTGTCGCAAAGTACACATTGAGCTCTTCCAATATGCGTGTAATCGTGTTCGGACTTTACGAATCTCAGTAGGCGCCGCGCGGCATGAGGACGGTCTTGACCGTGCGCGCCAGGATGTATGCATCGAGCCAAAGCGACCAGTTACGGATATAGTACGTGTCCAAGTGCTCCTGAAGCTTGACGTCCGCGTCACTCCGTTCGGAAACCTGCCAGAACCCGGTCAAGCCCGGCGGTACGCTCTGGCGCAATTCGCGGAACTCCGCGTCGAAGCCGTCCATGTGGTACACGGGAAACGGACGCGGACCGACAAGGCTCATCTCACCTTTCAGGATGTTCCACAGTTGTGGCAGTTCGTCCAGGCTGGTCTTGCGCAGCAGGCTGCCGATGCCCGGCAGGATGCGCGGGTCGTGCTTCAGCTTGAAGAACCGTTGCCACTCATCGCGTTCCCGCGGGTTCTCCGCGAGGAAACTCATGAGGCCCTTGTCGGCGTCGGGGTACATGGTGCGGAGCTTCCATACCCGGATTTTGCCCCCACGGAAGCCTTCACGTTCCTGCGTATAAAACGCCGGCCCCGGACTTACGCGCTTGATCCACAGCGCAAAAACCGCTATCAGTGGGACGCTTGCCAGGAAAAGAGGCACACTGATCGCGTAATCCAGCACTCGCTTTAAGTAGTAGTTCCTTCTGAGCAGCAAGTTCCGCTGGAACTCGATTCCCAGCGTGCCTCCCAGATCGCGCGCGGTAATCCAGAGGCATTGCATTCCGGGAAGATCGGGCACGAAGATGACTTTCGGGAACGGCAGCCTTGCGACCAGCGCAGCCAGTTGCGGGCGGTGCAAGCTCGGCATCGCGACTATAGCTATGCGCGCGTGCGCGGCCAGTTCCGGCGCTAGCGATACCGCTCCCAGCACCGGCACTCCGGCGACACTCTTGCCCCAAATCTCCGGACGGTTCTTCAGCATCCCGATCGGAACCAGGCCCAGTTCCCGCCTGCCGCGCAGCGACTCCACGAGCCGTGAACCGGCGTTGTCGGAGCTGAGGAAGATCACGGGCGTCCCCCACCAGCGGCAGCGCATCAGTATCGTAACGACAGTTACCTCCACGAGCGGCGACAAAACCAGGGCGAAAGCAAAGCTGGAAAGCTCGATGGCGCGCGACCATCCCCCCTTGAGAACGAGGTTGTCCCACACAACCAGCCCTGCAAACGTGACCGCCGCTGCGATCACCCGTCGCCGCAGCCGCTCTACCGGACCCACTCCGTACCCGGGATACAGGCCCATGAGCCAATTTGCGAGCGGCAATGCCAACAGCCCCAGGACGATACCGCGGTAGCTCTCTGGGCCGATGCTCTTCGGCAGCCACGGCGCGGCTATGTGGCGGGCCAATATCCCCAAGGCGAGTGCGACTTGGGCGCCGCAAACGTCCGCCAGCACCATCAGCCAGGGGACAGAAAGCCGCTCTCGAAACGCCAGCGGATCTGCAACGCGCGAATCGGCTTCGAACTCCAGAGCAGCCGCCGGTGCCTGCGAGTCAACTCCGAAGGGAAGTACTGTTTCAGATGCCATTCAAGTTAAATTCGGCACAGTATGCGGCGCTACTGTTCCGCTCCGAGCCGCGGCCACCGGGGTTGGCATATTACTCGCCGGAAATGCAGCGCCAGACAATGGTGATACACATCCAACGTGCCGGAGGCCATGCGCTCGACGCTAAAGCCTTCCACGCGCCGCGAGCATTCGGTTTGCATTTTGAGCCGGAGAGAGGGCTCCGCGGCAAGGCGAGTGAGAGCGCCGGCAAAGTCCTCCCGGGAATCGGCTACAAATCCACTTTCCCCGTCCACGACCAGCATGTCCACACCCCCGACGGGTGTGGTTACAACTGGCACACCGGCCACCATCGCTTCCAGCAAAACATATGGAAACCCTTCATACTCGCTTGTCAGCAGCAGGACATCAAGGCCCGGCATGACCTCTGTCGTGCGTACTTCCCCCAGCCACCGCAACTGGTCTCCGATACCCAACGCTTCAGCCCGCTGCCGGAGAGGTTTCTCGAGGGGACCGTACCCGGCCATGATCAGTTTCGCTCGATCACACCGCCGCCGGAACTGGGCGAACGCCCCCAGGACCCTCTCCGGCTTCTTCTGCGGCGTGAGCCTGCCCACGAAACCGACGCAGATGTCATCCGGCAAGACGTTCCATTCCCGTCGGACGGCTTCGCGCACGGTGTACGTCTCCTGCGAAGTGCGCACTCGCGCAATGCCATTCGGGACAACGAAGACCCGGTCGGCACTAAGTCCCAGAGCAAGAGCGTGCCTGGCCTCCGCTTCAGAGACGGCCACCACGGCACTCGTAACGGACGCCAGGATTCGTTCCAAGATCGCAGCGAAGCGTCGTCTTAAGGTGGAAAGCTGCGGATCCAGCGTCAGGAACGCATGCGGCGTATAGACTACAGGCGCACCCAAACCGAATGCCGACAGTCGCAGCAAGAAACCGGCCTTGGTGCTGTGCGCGTGCAAGATGTCGAAGCGTCCGAAGGACCCAGCATACCGGCGAAGGCCGGCTCCGGACCGAACGTCCGTCAGAGCCGGCGCGTGCGCTATCGGCAACGGAACGCACTTTACACCGGAGTCGCCCATTCGCGAAAGCTGCCGCCGTGCGTGACCATCGGCGCGCAGGTCGGAGTACAGCACGTGCACATCGTGCCCGCTCGCGACAAGCGCCACCGACAGATCCGAGACGTGTGTCGCGACGCCGCCAAGAAAGGCCTCGACGACCATCAGGACGCGCAGCGGGCCGCCGCTCGCCGCCGAACGGCTATACAAGGACAAAGGAGTCATTTGCAGACGACGTGCAAACCGGAGACGCTGAATTCCCGATCGTCGAGCATCTGGAAATCCCGATGTACCGACTGCCGCGAAATAACCGGGTGCTCCCAGCAAGTGGTGCTCACGACCGAACATTGGAATCCCGCCCGTTCCATCAGGAGTAAAATCTCGGAACGGCGCAAACGGTTGGTGTAGAAACCAGAGCCCACAACGAGCGCCGACTCCCAGAAACGGCGTGGGAACCGCAATTGCTGCAGTCCCATGTTCAGATGATCGCGCAGATCAACCTCGTGAGAACACACGCCGCCTGGCCGCAGGATCCGGTGCAGCTCTCTCTGTAGACCTTCAAACTCGGAAAGCCGGACGTGCTCCAGAACGGCATGAGACCATATAAAATCCACGCTGTGGTCCGGCAGCTTCCAGAGCGAGCTGAGGCCGTTCGTAAGATATTCGGCATGGCATGCCCGCAGAACCTGCGCGAAGCTGTCGCAATTATGGATGTCGGGCGCACTGAGCCCGATTGTCCGCAGGCGCTGCGCCATGCGCGAGTAGACGGCGACATCGCGTGACGCAAAATCTCCGTTATCGACAAAGTAAGTCCGGCTCACGCCAGAGGCAGCGGCAATGATCGCTGCTGCGAGCGAATCGCCCGGTCCCAGTTCCAATGCGGCAAAGCCGCGACCGCCTGGATTTGCATACCTTGAGTGCTGGTTCCATACCGCCAGAGCGTAGTCCGGATCTTCCATCCTGCCAAGCCTGAAGCACCCCAATCGCTTCCAAAAGGAATGCCGGATGGGGAGGCGGGACAACAAAAGCTTCGCCGCCATCTTCAACGGCCACGGCACTCTGGACGTGACCGCCGGAGCGTCCACCTGGATACCCGCGCAGCACCCATCCATATGCTTTCCAGTTAGGCTCCTACTGTTCGATCACCGCGTCACTGCAACTCCTGTACAGACCTTGGTATTTCGCGGTCATGAGTGGCAGGCTGAACTGACCTTGAATACGCGCCCTGGCCTTGGACCCCAGCTCACGGCGATAGATCTGTCCTCTTTCGATGAGGCTCCACCAGGCGTTACACAGCGCGGACGGATCCCGGGAAGCGATCACAATACCGGTGTCGCCGACGATGGCGGCGGAATCGCCTACATCCGTGGTGACACAAGCGACGCCCGCCGACATAGCCTCTCCCATGGTGGTTGAAAAGGCTTCGCCGCTAGAGGAGCAGGACGTTGCAATGTCCAAAGCCGCGGTGATGCGCGGCATGTCTTCCCTGCAACCCAGGAGCCGGCAACGATCCTGGATCCCTTCGTCCTCGATCCACGAGCGAAGTTGAGCGTTCGACCAATCGACACCCTTCCCACAAAGAATGAAGTGCGGGTCGCGATGGCGCCGGGCCAGCATGCTCGCCGCGGAGACAAATGTGCGGTGGTCCTTCATGCCGTGATACCGTGCGAAGAGGCCGATCAGAACGGCGTCGGCCGGCAATTCCAATTCCTGCAGGACGCTCGCGCGAGCCTCGGGGCAAGGCTCGAATGCCGTCAGGTCGAACCCGTTGGGCACCACCACCATTTTCCGCGTGTCGTAACGCAGGGCCGCATGGCTGACTCGTGAAGCTTCCGAGCAACAGACGATCTTAGAGGGCACGAAGGACGACAGGATGCCGCACGCCCTGGCAACCAGCACCGTGCGGGTCTTGGTGACGGCGGGATCGAAGTTGCTGTGATGGATGCCCCACAGCACGCGCCGGATTCCGGCCGCCCGGGCGGCAATACCACCCAGCAGGTCGGCATGATGCATCCACGTCTGGACGACGGAAGGCTGCTTCTGTCGTAGCAGGCGTACCAGGGCTACCAGACCCATCCCGCCGGCCAGGCTCGATCGAGGCAGGCCGAGGCAATGGACCGGAAATCCGAGCGCCCGTATGCGCGGCGCCATCGGTTCCTCATCCCCGAGGCACACCACGAAGTGGGAAAATTGCTGGCGGTCAGTGGCCTCGAGTAGCTTGCAAAGCATCATCTGAGCGCCACCGATCTCCAGTGTGGTGATGATATGGCAGATCGTTATCATGATCGAAGCGCGTTACTCCTGCATTGGCTGCTTCACACCGTTGCCGTGACCGTTTCGAGCAGAACCTCTTCGGTTCGCCGGACCAAACCATCGATACCGAAGGCCGAGATCACACGTTTCCGGGCCTGCTCGGGATCCCAGCCATACCTGCCATCCGCCAGTTTTCGCCAGGCTTCCGCGATCGCATCTGGGGACTTGACAGGGGCTACCAGCTCCGGGCGCCCGAGAACGGCCGCCGAATCACCCGTGTTCGTTGCCACGCAAGCGACTCCGCAGGCCATGGCCTCGGCAATCACATTTGGAAACCCTTCGCCATACTCCGATGTGGAAGTCACGATGTCCAGGCTGTTGTATACGGCCCGCATATCCTTTCGTGGCGCGGCGATGGTGAGCGCATCGTCTATACCAAGGCCGTGCGCCAGCCCTCGCATCGCACGGATGTATTGGACATCCCCCGCGCCCAGGCACAAGAACCGGCAGTCTCGATGACTGCTGCGGAACTTCGCGGCGGCCTGCAAAAAGGTCGGGTAATCCTTCATCGGATGGAACCGCCCAATTCGTCCGATGAATAGCGTGCCCGGGCTGATGTTCCATTCCGCGCGCAGGCGCAGCCGTGCATCCGGGTCTGGAGCAAAGCAATCTGTATCGATCCCGTTGGGAATGACGGAAACGTTATGGTTCGAAAAGCCCGATATCACGGCCGCCGCTGCGCCGGCCTGGGAGTTTGGGATGATCCGGTCCGCCCACCGTGAGAAACACGGCTCGGCAACCGATATCAGCCTGGATATAACATCGTATCCCCCCGGCTTCTTTTCCGAGCAGCGTACCCCCCACACGATCTTGGTACTTGGCAGCAATGGCTTGAGACATGCGGCGAGAATATTGGGCGACTCCAGATAGGGATGCAGTACGTCGGGCGCCTCAGTCCGGAGCGAGCGGACGAGACGGACCAGAAACCCTAACAGATCGCCCCTCCCGCCCTTCTTTAACTCGATAACCCTCACGTCGCCGCGCCTCAGTTCCTCTGAAAACATGCCGCCGCTATAGAATGTCGCTATGCTCACATCGTGGCCGCGCCGGCGCAGTCCTATCGCCAGGTTACAGGCCTGCCGTTCGGCGCCGGCCAGGCGCAACGAGTGAAGCAGGAATGCGATTTTCACGCGCTGGACCCTTGCCCGTTCTCGCCGTATCGATACTCGATATGCCCACGGTATCCGAGGGAAGGCTGAAAGGGCGTAAAAAGGCGGCGCGAATAGATGTCCTGGAGCGATTCCGCCCGGTCCCATCCGCGGATGCGAATGTCGCGCGTGGCAAATCGCGTCAAAGGGAAGCGATCGAGCCCGAAAGCGCCCGCGAACATGCTCACTTTGTCGATGTCGAATCCCATGCAGCCTGTCGCGACCGCATCGACCGCTACCGGGTTGCGGCCGCCAATCAGCCAACCGCTCCGAATCGGAAAGGGTGCCAGCGGACCCTCTTGTTGCCCGCCTACGATACCGTCCAGAATGGCCAGGTACGCGATGTCCTTTCGCGGCTCCGGGCCCAGGCGGCCGCTGGCAGGATCGTAATAAAAGAACAGCCGGTTCAGATCGAGAACCGTGCGCCAGATCGTGTCGTTCCCGTGCCAACTGCCGCCGCCCAGCCACAGGAAGTGCCGGCGTGTGCCGGTGATCCTCAGCGCCGCTGCCGTGGCCCGCGCGCACGCGCGGTAGAATTGCTTCCGGCGCCCGCCATCCAGTTCCCACTCCAGGTGATGGAAGTACCACATCAGGTCCCAAAGAGGACCTCCGTCGGGGTACTCATCGCCGCCGCTGTCCGGACTGCCGTACCGAAAATGCGGGAGGTGGTCCTTGTGTCCGTTGATCCCCACCAGATTCTTCAGCGCCCCCGTCATTCCGGCTTTCTGATGTGTTTTCATCTTGGGCAGATTGATAAACGCATCGCACGAAAGCACCGTCTTGGGAACGACATAAGTGTTCCGATCCGGACTGTGCGCCGCCCGCATGCGCCACCTCGGGTACTGCGTCACGCCAAAAGAGGAATCCGCGCCGCGAGCCATCAGGGGAACCAGCAGACTCTCCCCGGCCAGGTCGATTTCGACATACTCGGTTGCTGAACGCCTGCTCGGTAACCGCTCCGCCACCCATCCCGAGCGGGTGCGGGCCGTGGCCAGGCGATAGTCCTCGATACGGAAGTCAATGCCGGGAAACGCGCGCTGGAAGTGTACCTGAATCTCCGGAAGCCCCGCCATTCGCCGAACCTGTTCCCAATCGGTTCCCTGCAGCGGGCAATCCGCAACTATGATGGTGCCTGAACCTTCGAGCGCCTTTGCGACATAATCCGCAACAACCCTGATGATGCTCCCATGAGTGATCAGACTGACCGTATCGGTCGTCCCGAAGGCCCGGTCTCCAATGTTACGATGGGCGACCAGGTTCGGCTTCATCAGCACTGTCTGGCCACGCTGGATAATCTCACTAAGGGGATTCCAGAGTAGGGAACCGAAATGTGCGCGATCCAGTCCCAGATGAGAAAGTAACTGCCGCACCCCACGGTAAGCGGGATTGTCGATCCTGCCGGTCGCCGTTCCCCGCCACTCGGGCCATTCCTCGGAAGGATGATAAGGTGCCTCCGAGCCGTAAGTCGCCGCCTCTCTCACTACTGCCACGGTGGCATCGTCAAGCCAATGTGTCATTGTGAATGTGTGCTTACTGCGGCTATCTCGAGGCGGGTCCGTCTTGGCCAGGCGTGGTGGCAAATGGACCCATGACTCATTACAAGTCAAATCGCTACAGAATGGTCATGCCCTGACAGCCCTTCTGCGGCTCGGCATATCAACCCACGGCAGTACATTCGAGGCAGAGCTTGCGACTCATCTGCGTCCGTTCGTGATTCAGCAGCCGTCCGAGTTTTTGTGCGATTTGACCGCTCAGTTTGACGTTGCAGTCGGCCCTAATGTTGGCGTCGAGTTGCCGCCAGCCTCGCACACGACATTGCACAGCGCATCTACACAGTGCAATTGCTCGCTGAACTCTTCACGGCAGTGGAACGAATACCGCCAGAATGGATTCGGGCGCAACACCGTGAGCGAGTACCCAAGATCCTGCAGCCATCGCACAATGTCGCTAATTCGCACGCCCGCGGCCTGCGCCGACTCTGGATTGAATTCCATAACGAGTGCGGGGCGGTGCTGCTCGATTGTTTTCTGCGCTCCGCGCAGGATCATGATTTCGGCTCCCTCAGCATCGATCTTGAGCACGTTGGGAACCATGTGCGTGCACTGCACATACGCATCAAGGGCGGTTAGCGGCACGGTGAACTCAACAACCTCATCGCGGCCGGCCTGCGTTGCGAACTCGCGGATGATGGACGAATTCCAGGTCACGTCACCCTGCTGTGCAAAGAACCTGGTTTCGCCCTCACGGTCACTCAGGGCCACCGGTTCGATGCGAATGTTGTCAATGCAGTTCAGCCGGCAGTTGTCCTGCAATATCTTGCACGACTGCGGATTCGGCTCGAATGTGACCACCTTGCCGTGTGAGCCCACAGCCCGGGCCGAAACTATCGCCATAAGCCCGTGGTGGCCACCGACGTCAAACACAGTGCGGCCGGGACGCGCAAGCGCCTGAATGGCCGCGATTACATCCTCTTGGTACAGACCCTCGAAGAGCATGTGACGGGTGAGCAGTTCGGGGAACTGGCGCGAGGACCATCGGATGCCTAGCTGGGGAGACCGGAACACGAAGGTGGGTGGACGCCTTCGGTCGTGCCAGCTTGTGGACTTCCTCACAAAGTGCATTTTGCGGTTGCCAATTGGTATCCATCGCACAACGGCAGAAATTACTCGCAGCGCAATTGGGTGCATACGTTTAAACAATTATTGATGCTGTACTTCCGAGATTGTGTAACGATACTTACCGGAAGGGCTCGGCAGGATATCGGGCACGAAGTCGAGCCGCACCTGGCACGAAGGACCAAGAACCAGTTTCGTCTTGGCGATGATCTCCTCCACTTCAGCCGGGTGGGCGCCTCCCGCGGACCCGACGATCTTGTATTCGACCTCCGAATACCCCCGCTGGACGACCTGGAACTGGCGCACCCAGTTGCGGAAATAAAGCAGATGCGTAAAGTATTCTCCGTCGATGAGAGTGCCGTCCGCGGTCTTGAAGGCATCCACGTTTCTGCCCAGAACGGCCTTCAGCATGGGTCCCTTCCTGCCACAGGAGCACTGCCGGGCGGTCGACATCACGCCCCTGTCGCCGATGGAGTATCTCACCAGAGGCATGGCGTAATTCATGAGACACGTCACCGCGATGTTTCCCTCCACGCCGTCCGTCAATTGTGCGCCATTGTCATCCACGATCTCGATAAAGTGACCGGACGGAGCGATGTGCAAATGCTCGTGTGTATCGCATTCGCACGCCATGTCTCCCACTTCCCGCGATCCGTACCGGTTGAACACTCGGGTTTGAAAGACGGATTCGATCTTCTGCCGCATGAATTCATACAACGTGCCTGCGGAGGTCAAAATGGCGCGCTGCGGCGATACCCGGATCGCGTTCGCCTCCGCAAACCGGGCGAGCTCGTAGATGGCTTGGGCGTAGGCGACAATCAGCGTCGGCTTACTCTCGTTGATGATCCGGATGTAGTCCCTCATCTTACCTGGGCTCATACGGAAGGCGTTCAGAATTCGGGTGTTGGTGCCGAAGTTCCACAGTTTGGCGGTTAAGCTCTCGGTCCCTTCGAAAACGTCGCGTTCGGATCCCCAAACCCGTATCTCGCGATCGCCGCTGTCTTTACCCGCCCATTTGGAGTACATCATCGTCACGGCGCGTGACCTCTCGCGGTACTCCCAATCCTGAATGAACCGGACGGGCTCTCCCGTGGAACCGCCCGAGGTGTTGAGCCGGCAATCCCGGCGGCCGAGGTCCACCGACTGAAGTTCTTCGAAATGCTCCCGGATTAGAGCCTTGGTTAAGAGTGGCAGGCGGGTCAGGTATTCCTGAGGGTCGCACGACCCCGGCGCTACATCCTGCAGCAGGCGCTGGTAATACGGTACGGATTCGCGGCAATGGCGCAAGAGGCTCGAGAGGTTCTTGCGCATCGGTTCCTCGTATTCCCCGAGTGCGTCCAGCCGGAGACACTCATAGTAGTCGTCCACATAGCGGTGACCGCGAACTCGGGAGTAGAGGAACAGTGCTTGCTTTCTAATGGACATGGCTATATACGGCTTGGTGCAGAGCGCCTTCCCAGAGGTCGATGCAGCGTTCGAGCGAGTACCGCTCCAGGACATCCACAGCCGATCTGCCCAGCCGTTTGCGGGTCCCCTCGTCGCCCATCAGGCTCGACAGGGCCTCTGCCAGTTTCGCGACGTCCTGTGGAGGTACCAGAAGGCCGTTCTGGCCGGAAACCACGATTTCCGCGGGGCCACTCGGACAGTCGGCGGAAATGACCGCGCATCCCTGCGCCATGGCTTCCAGCAGAGCATTCGGAAAGCCTTCGAAACGCGAAGGCAATACGAAGATTTCGGCCTGCCGGAGCAGGGCCTCCGGATGAGTCAACTGCCCTGGAAAACTTACCCTTTTGCCAATGGCAAGCTCGTCAGCCAAGCTCTCCAGTTGCGCTCGCGCCTCTCCCTCCCCCAGAATCACAACACTCCAACCGGGGCTTTCGTGAGCGACCTTGGCGAAGGCCCGCAGCAACAGATCGAATCCCTTCTGATGCGTCAGCCGGCCCATTCCGACAATGAGCCGCGACCCCGGCGGCACGGTGCAGCCGGCCGCCTCGCCCGAAACAGGCCGTCGGAGCGCCGGATTGGGAATGACGATTACCGGCTTCCGCCGCATGACTCGTTTTCCCCACACGGCCACCCGCTCGGTCTGCACCACCAGCACCGACGCGGTCGGATAGAGCAGCCCGCGCAGTCCCTCCAGAACGGCGCCAATCCAGCGTTGCGTAGGGTCGATCCGTTCCGAAACAACTGTCGGTATCCGTTTCCCAAGCAAACTCAAAAGAACCTGGAGATTCGTCTTGTCCGTGAACGAGACCACACAGTCCGGGCGCGCGCCCTGAATGGTCTCTCGTAACGCTCGCACCTTCCGCAAGTTGTTTCTTGCGGTGTCCAGCAGCGACAACGATACACTGGACAGTCCCAGCGGCACGTAGCGGATCTCGGGTGCGATCTCGTAGAAGGATGCCGATGCCGGGGCAATCGTGACCAGCGTGACATCGTGCCCTTTCTTGCACCACGTCTCGGCGAGGGTCGCCATCACGCGTTCGGCGCCGCCGCCACCGAGAGAATCGATTACCAGTACTAGGCGCATACGGGTCGCGGCCGATTCACACATTCGAATACAACGGCTTGCCATAAATCCTGGTCCTGGATGCGGCCTCGCATCCGGATTCCCGCCGCAGAGAGCTCGGTCTGAGGCATGCGGCGGTGGAAACGGCTGCCAGGGCGATCCAGTACTCGAACAACTGGTCACTGCTGCCGCTGAGGCTTCCAATAACCATAAACACCAATATTGCCAGCGGCACCCGCGCCGCCGGGACGCGGCGCTTTTTCCACAGCAAAAGCGCCGGCCAGGCATGCAATGCCAAGAATGCCGCTATGCCGGCGAGCCCTTCCTCGAACAGGACTTGCAGAAATGAATTGTGAAAAGTGCCCAACCCCGTCACGGTCGCATCCACCAGGGGCTCGCCTGCGTCGATCCCTTGACCCGCAATCATCTGTGCGGCGCTGCCCTGACGATATTGCGTAAGCATAGCTTGCCAGATCGGCACCCTGAGATTCAAGTCTTCCACGCGGTCCTGGGCGCGCGCGAGGAGGTTCTCCGATCCAGGGAGCGACAGCACGCCGGCTGCTATCGCGCCTAGGCAAATGAGCGCCGCTATTGTGTGCATCACCCGTTTCCGGCTCATTCCGAGTGCCAAGCAGGGGATGGCGCCGGCTAACGCCAACACCTGGCCGCGAGAAGCCAGCAGCGACAGACTGTACAACTGCGCTCCGAGAACGGCAACCATGAGCGCGTACCGCGGCTTGTACAGCCGGCCGAGGTTGGCATAGCAGAACTGAAGGACTGGCAGGGCGCCGATCGCAATCACAAAACTGACATAGTTCCAGTTAATGGTTATGCCGCCGCGATAGCCTGAATTGGTTGTCCATGATGTGTAGATCACCCACAGCGCCACGCAAAAGGCCGACCCCACCTGCGCGAAAACCAGCCCTCGTCTCTGCGCCGGGTTCGTCAGGTTGAGAAATGCGATAGCCCCGAACGCGTACGTGCCGAGCCGCCGCGCTATTTGCATGCTCCCGCTGGTCTGATTCAACAGAAGAGCAAGTAGGGATAACGCGAGAAAGGTGCCGTAACAAAACATGATGACCCGTGACCATGAGGACCTGCTCGTCAATCCGCGCAGTGCGCCGAGTGCGAGGAACGGATACATCGGCGAATACATGCCCTGTACGCCCGGGATAGCGCTGAAAACCGTACTCTTCAAGGTCAGGACGACCCAATATACAGCGATAATATTCGTAAAGAAGCTATTCACGATGACTCAGTAAGTGAAGGCTGCATGCGCCCGGCATGCGGATGTTCTCACCGCGGAGCTGAGGCCGCTCCATGCCATATATACGACCGTACAACTGGCGATGGCATACATCAGCGTGCTGGACAACCCGATGCCCGCTATGCCGGACATCTTGACCAGCCACCCGGTGATAAGGCCGGCAACCATGAGGTTCATGACGCCCACCAGCAGGAGTTGGCGGTTTCTCTTGAGCGTGATCAAAACTCGCGTTCCTATTAATCCCGGGATGGTAAACGGCAACTGCAGAAAGTACATCGTTTGCAACCTGGCGACGGTTGCCGCATCTGCGTCCGTGAAGGCGCCCCGATGGAAAAGTATGCGTACGGTGACGGGCGAGAGCGCGACCATCAGAACGGTAAAGGGAATGAGTGCGCACACGGATACGATCACATATCGCAGGCACGTACCGCGGAACCCGATCCAATCATGGGTTGCGGCGAGATTCGCAAAGTGCGGCAGCACCACGGTGCCCAACGCCATGGTAGTGGCCGATGTGAGCATGTAAGGGACTTTCGACCCAAAGCTCAGCGTTGCCACGCCGCCGGACCCGCAGGTAGCCGCGAATGCCTGCTGAATGATGCCCACGCCCGCCATGGCGATATTGCTGCTGGCGAGATAACCGAATTCGCGCAACACCAGGCGAGTGCTCGCTCCCCATGCCGGCGCTGACGGCCACAGCTGGAACCCCGTGCGCTTGAGTGCCAGTCCCACACAGGTGGCCTCCAACAACGCGCCGCCCGTCGTCGCGAGGGCTAGAAAAATCGCCGGATCGCGTTGCGGCCTCACCAGCAGCGCCATCGCGAGAATCGCCAGCGGCGTTACCGAAGGCGCGACCTGGCTCACGGCGAACCGCTTCATGGAGTTGAGGACCGCCCCCCAGAGCAGCGTCAGCCCGGAGAGCGTGATCACCGGCAGAAGGAACAGCAGGCACTGCCCGGCAGCGTGCACTTTCCACCCCGGAAACCCCGGGGCAATGAGCGCCAGCATTCGCGGACCACCGAGCGCCAGGAAAGCGCCCAGACCGGCTGTGGCGAAAACGTTCGTGACGAGGACACCGGAATAGAAGCTGTGAACGTTCTCTTCGCCCGTAAGGCGGAGCTTTTGAAACTGGGGAATGAACGACGACGCCAGACATGTATTCGCGATGTTGATCACCGTGGTGGGAACAATGAACGCCGTCAGGTAGATATCCAGGGGATCGCCCACACCGATCCACGCGGCCAGCGAGGCCTCCTTCATGGCCGAGACAACCTTGCAGAGTCCGATCAGCAGGCCGACGTAGAGAGCCCGTCGAAGCACGATCCGGTCCCGGTCTATGCTGACGCTACTGACCACGCGAGCTCCGAAACCAGCTGGCGAATTGCTGCAGCCCGTCCTGCATCGGCGTGTGCGGGGCGTAGACGAGAAGTGCCGCCGCTTTGGAAACGCTGGCAAACGTCTGCGGCACATCTCCCGGCTGCGCAGGCACGAACTTGAGCCTCGCCTTGACATCCAGCGCGCATTCGAGCAGCCCAATCAATTCCAGAAGACCGGTAGGATGGCTATTGCCGAGGTTGATGATCTCGTACCGCGTTCGCCGGTAGCCAATGGCGGCGACGATTCCGGCCACAATGTCGTCGACGTATGTGTAATCGCGCCGGGAGGACCCGTCGCCAAAGACGGGGATCTCCTTACCTTCGGTGATCAGCCGGGCGAACTTATGGATGGCGAGATCCGGACGCTGCCGCGGGCCATATACCGTAAAAAACCTCAGCCCTATGAACCGCAGCCCAAACACATGCGCGTACACGTGCCCTTGCAGCTCACCTGCGACTTTGGTGGCAGCGTACGGACTGATGGGCCGCAATCCCGCCTCGTCCTCGTCCCATGGCACTTTCGGATTCACGCCGTAGACGCTGGATGAGGAGGCAAAGACAAACTGCTCTATGGAACGGCGTCGCGCGAGTTCCAGCAGGTTTTGCGTACCACGCAGGTTGACGTCTACGTAGCTGTCCGGGTCTTCGAGCGAGGGCCGGACACCCGCTTTCGCCGCCAGATGCACGATACAATCGAAGCTGCCACTCGCGGCCCGCGACACCGCCTTACGGTTTCGAATGTCGCATTCGACCAGCCGGAATGCGGGATGCTTCAGATGTGCCGATATGTTCGCTTCCTTCTGAGATCGGCAATAGAATGCGTCGAAGTTATCGACCGTAGTTACCTTATACCCATCCGCGAGCAGGCGATCGACCAGATGGCTGCCAATGAATCCCGCGCCCCCTGTCACCAGGATCCGCCCGTTCACCGGATGCCCCCCATCGACGAAATCAGGAAGGGATCGCCACGCTTACAACAGAGTGTCGCCATAAAGCGGCCTATCGCCTCGGCTATCGGCTTCATAAGTCTCGATTCCGGTTGTGATACCTTGCTTCCGAGCCTCAGCCCTGGTTCACGACTTTGCCGGCCTGTAATACCGGGAATAGTATTTGCCGTAGTAGCCGTAGTAGTAATATTGATCGCTCATATCCTCACGAACTTCGTTGAGGGCTACACCGATTACGTTGGCCTTCAGCCGCTTGAGACTGCTGAGCACGGCGGCGACGGCATGCCGGTTGGTCTGCCCTGCCAGGGTGATCACCACTACCCCATCCACAACCGCGGCCATCTGCAGGGGCTCGGCGAAGCCAAGAAGCGGCGGAGAATCGACGATGACCAGGTCATACTCGGCCTCGGTCTCCACCAGCAGCGTCTGGAGCACCGTGCCCAGCCTGTCCGCGGCGCGGCGCGACGCGGGACCGGCGGGAAGGATATCCAGGTCTGGATGGGCGTCGGATCTCTGGATTACGTCGCGCCACTCCACTTCGCCGGAAACTACTGAGGAGAGGCCCCGCTCGTTTGGCAAACCCAGGCGTTCGTGAACTCCGGGACGGCGCAGGTCGGCATCGACCAGGAGTGTCTTGCGCTTTTGCTGGCTGTGAACGATGGCGAGATGAATCGAGGTGGTAGTCTTGCCCTCGCGTGGCGTGGCCGACGTGAGGAGCAGACTTCTAGGGCGTTTGCCGAGATCGGACAGGAGGATCGAATCCCGCAGCGTCCGGACCGCCTCTTCGAACGCCGACGCCTGGCCGTCGTGGCTGCCGGCTTTCACGAGACTGGCGCCGTCGCCATTCATGGCCACAGGCAGGAAGCGGCCGCGCCAGGGCTTGACCACCGGCAACGAGCCCAGGACTTCGGTCTTGAGCCCTTTCTGGATCTGTTCGGGGTCGCGGACAGTGTTATCCATGACGTCGGCCAGGACGGCGGCCCCCACGCCGAGCAGAGTGGACAGGAGTAGCGCGAGAATGCCATTCAACTTCAGATCCGGGAAATCGGGCTTCAACGGGGGCCGCGCGGAATCGGCCAGGCGGATGGAGCTGTTCTGGAAGCTGGAATTGATCCCGGCCTCCTTGATCTTCCGGACCAGCTCTTCGTATAGGCCCTTGTCGGTGTCGGCTTCCTGCTTCAACGCTTTGTACTCGAAAGAACGGGCGTTGATGCGGTCGAACTCGGCCTTGGTTTCGGCCAAAGCTGTTTTGAGCATCGCCTCGCGGCTGGCCGACTCCTGAAAATCGAGCTTCACACGCTGGCCCACGTTGGCCTTCAACGAGTCGAACTGCCGTTCCAATTCCGTGAGCTGTGACGCGGCCTTTTTGTACTCGGGGTGGTTCGCACCGTACTGGACCGTCACGACCGCGAACTTCTCCCGCGCCTCGTCGATCCGGTCGGCCAGCTTGCGCAATTGCTCCCCCTGGCTGGATGCCTGGGCGGCTTCGAGCGAACCTGTCTTCACGTTGTCGAACGCCGCCTGCCTTCGGACACGATCCGCCTGGGCATTCGTAAACTCCGTGTTGAGCTGGAGCAGGCGCGCCGAGAGGATGCTGGTCTTTTCCTCCGGGTTGATGACGCTCAAATCTTTTTCAAACTGCGCCAACGCGGCGGAGGAGCGCTCCATCTTGGCCTTCAGCCCTTCCAACTGTTTCTCCATGAACGCGGAAAGCCCGGCCGCGGCGCGGAAGCGGATGTTATAGGTGTGCTGAATATAGCTGTCGGCAACCGCATTGGCCACGTCGGCGGCTAGATCCGGATCGGGCGAGCGGTAGCTGATCTGCAGCAGGTACGTGTTCACCGGGCGGGCAACCTTGAGCTTCTTGAGAACCACCGGAGCATTTTGCGCGCGCGCGGTGGGAAGACTGCGCTGGAGTGGACCGGCTTCCACAACCGGAATCTTGAAGCGCTGAGCCACGGGACGCAGCACGGAATCCGACTCGATGATCTTGATCTGGGTGGCAAGGAACTGGTCGGCGTCGTTGGGGGCCATGCGCATGGCGTCCTGGCCGATGACACCCGCCGGCATTTGACGGTCGATATCGACGCTGGCGGTGGCCTCGTAGATCGGGGTGAGCCGGGACGAAACCACCACGGTGGATGCGACACCGAACACGACGAATGCCAGGATCTTCCACGTGTGGCGGCGTAGGATCCAGAGGTAGTGGGAAAGCGGCACAGCCGCTTCTTCGGGCTCGGGCTCGCCCCAGCCGAACGGCGGGTAAACGGTGATCGGCTCGGAAACGGCCGGCAGGGAGCCGTTCCCGTTATTTTCGGGAGCGGGGAATGCGCGGATTTGGATTTCTCGGGGCATGGGTTGTTCTGCGCCTATCGCACGGTTCCGTATATGACGGCGGCGGCGGCGGCGGAGCCAAACACCAGGATCTTTTCCAGTGTGGTCACGCTGAGCCGCTTGCCGGCACGATCCGGGATGTAGAGGATATCGTTCGCGGTCAAAGCGACGTCCGGAGCGTGGCGCTTCATGATCTTGTCGAGCGGCACGGCGATTTCATCCTTGTTGCCCGCGGCCTCGCGGCGGTAAATGTAAGCCTGCTTGCCCGCAAAAGGCATCAGCCCTTCGGCCAGCGCGAGCATCTGCAGGACGGTCGTGTCCGCCCCGTCCTGCACGGGGAAGGCGCCGGGCCTCTTCACGTTGCCCACCACGTAGATCTTGCTGACCTCGGGCACCCGGATCTCCTCACCGCCGGTGAGCTTCAGGTTCAGATCGGGATCGGCATCATCGATCAGCGCGCGAATGGAGATGCGGCGCGTGACCATCACCGGCTTGCCGTCGGCGCCGGGTTGCGAGCGGCTCACGATGATTTCGCGGCCGGCGTCTTCCCGCAGGCCTTGCGCGCGCGCCAAGGCCTCCAGCAGGGTGGTGGGGCTTTCCGCCTGGAAGACGAGCGGCATCTTTACGGCGCCGGTGACACTCACGGGGCGGCTGTGGTAGGCGGCGATGGTGACGGTGACGAACGGGTAATTCAGGATCTGTTCGGCCTTAAGGGCCTTTCCGATCGCGGCCTCCAGGTCGGCAGGGTAAAGTCCTTCGGCTTTGATGAGCTCATCGAGCATGGGTAGCCGGATCAAGCCATCCGCGCCCACGCGTATAGTGCGGCTTAATTCCGGCGCATCGTAGACGGAGACCGCGATCAGATCGTTGGCGCCAACCGGCTGCGCGGGAAGATTGGCGCCGAGTTCCGGAACGGGGACCGCGCGCGCGGGCTGCTGCGCGGAGGCGCTTGCGGCCAAAAGCATCAGGGTCATCAGAAAACGCATGGCAACACCTTCACACGGCGATCAGAAATCCGGGAACAGCCCCCGGCGGCCGGACCTGCCGTCACGATGGCGGACAAGGCGGCAGGCAACGCTCAGCCCTTCACCCCGGACGACTCGGAGGACAAGCCCCTGGGAGCAACGACGTCACGCTGGAGGGCCTCGAAATCCGATTCAAGGGCGGCGAGCCTGTGCTCAAACGAGAGCATCCTCCTGTCACAGGACTCATGTGCCGGGGAGGGCGGCGGCGCATCCGCGTTTTCCAGCATGACGGACCGGGCAAAATCCGAAAGACAGCGGCAGCCCCGAACCGCGGAAGCGGTTTTGAGTCGCTCGAGCTCTTCGGCGGTCACCCGGAAATTCACGATACGGCTCCTCAATCTGTACACGGAAAAAAGTCCTGAGCGGCGTGGAGATATCCGGCTGGAATTCAACAGTTGAGCTATGTGATTCGGCTCACTCCGGTATGACTCTTGCTACTTCGGGTGATGCGCCTGCAAGGACATAGCTCGCGCTTTGTGAGTCCCATTTGACTCAACTGATTTTGACTGAACAACCGTGAGCGCCCGTCGCGAGCGGCTGCGGCGACAGGCGCTTACGTTCAGAAATGCAAACGTACTACGTTGTCTACCACTTAGTCGGATGAACGGTTTAAATTCTCAGCAAAAATAATTTGCTCAGGGGGCTGACTATCATTTTGCCGGCCTGCAACTCCGCGCGCCGCGAGCATGGCGATGATCACCACTACCCACGAGCCAAGCGCCGGACGGGAAAAAGGATAGTCCACTGAGGCGTGAAGGAAAACAGCCACCACCCCGAGTCCCCATACGGAACGCCATGCGGCCCGAATCGACCAGGTGAACAGGGTAGCGATCATGAGGACAAAAGGGACGCCGCCTTCGGCCGCCCATTGCAGCCAGTCGCTGTGGGCCTGGTTGACGTAGACGCCGAAATCGGCCAGGGCGTAACGCGGATACACCGTGGGCCACGTGCCCAGGCCTACGCCGATCCAGGGGTGCGCCGAGATCATGTGGAGCGACGCTGCCGCGAACTGCGGCCGCATTTCTTCGGCAATTTGAAAACGGGACCAGACGGCCTCCGGTCCAACCACTAGCGTAAAGACGGCGCAAAGGGCCGCGAGGCTCACCAGGGAGAGTCCGGCAGCGCGACCCGAAGCGCGCCCGCCGAGCCACAGGATCGCAATTACGGCGACAACTTCCGCCGACGCCAGCACGGAGCCGGCGCGGGACCCGGAGGCGATCACGGAAGCGTACATGGCGGCCGGAATTGCGGTATGGAGAAGTGCCCGGCGCTTGCCGCGTAGCGCCTCGTAGAGGGCCATGGGCAGGACCGCCTCGATGAACGCGGCGTAGTGGTTATGGTAAACGATTGGCCCCAGGACGTAATCGGTGTAGCCGGTCGGAAACAGCCAGAACACCCGCCCGCCCGCGGTGAAGTTCTGGAGGGTGGCCTGGACGGAGACGGCAAAAGCGAACCACACCATGGCGGAGCGAAACCACTGGAGAGCGGATGCGTCGCGTAAGACGGAATAACCGATGAGGAAGACCGCGAGCAGCGTGGCCCAGTGCACGATGGCGGTCTGGGTTTTCAGGGCGTACGCGGTGCGGCCGGTGAGCCACTGCATGGTGCCCCACAGCACCGCGAAAGCGAGCGGCGCCAGGGGCCATCTTAACTTCAACGGGCGTTGCGGTGCCTGGAGCACAGCGACTCCCGCGAGCGCAAACACGCCCACCTGGAAGACCGTCACCGGCCACCACGCAGGGACCCACAACGTCAGGATGGCGAAGAAGAAGAGCGCCGCCAGGATAATCCGCATCGGACGGGCCGCCGCAGGTTCCGTGGCCGGCCGGCCCTATTGACGGCTGGCCGAACTGTCGCCGCTAAACGTGCCGGCGGCAGCCATACCGACCGTGGCGGCGCCTACCGCGACGCCGCCGACGATCGCGGCCGTTGCCGCTGCCGAAAGGCCGCCTCCCGCGATGGCCGCGCCGGCCGCCCCGCCCGCGCCGGCTGCGCCCGCGGCGACCGCGAGTTTCGCGCTCGAAACCCGGACCACCTCGGTGGCGGGAGCGAGTGGCGTTGCGTCGGGAACAATCTCGCCCGAAACCTGGGTTTTCTTGCCGACGTACTTCGTCAGATCGGTGCCCACAATTTCCGCCGTGACGTTGGTGGTGACGTCGATCATGAGGAACCTGCCGTGTGTGGCTATGACCTTGCCGGTAATCTTGACGGCCTTAGGGTTCCCCTGGGGTTCAAACGCCAGAGACATGCCGGCGCGCAGGCTGGCCACTAGGATGCCCGATGCGTTGTGGACTTCGGCCCCTCCATCGCGCGCCGCCACGGCCACACGGCCGGGCGTGGGAATTTCAACCTGGACCGACGAAGTGGCGGCCGAGGGGGCGATCCGCATCCCGAGAGCTTCCACCACGTGCTTTCCGGCGCCCGACACCACTTCCGAACCTTTTTGCAGAACCGTGCGGTCGCGGTAGATCGTCGCACGGGACATCGGGAGAAGCGTGAGCTGCAGGTTCCCGAGCTGAACAACCGAACGCGCCTCGGCAGTTTCCACGGTGCTGCCCTCGAACAGAGTGCCGTTGTCCTTTATGACCGCGCCATCCACGCGGAACTCTCCACTTGATCTGATCGTCCCGATGGAGGGAGGGGCCGCCGCCAGGACAAGGGGGCAGCCGAGGGAAATCAAACAAATGGCCGTTTTGAACATCTTTGGCTCCTAAAAGGAATCGACTCTGATTTATAGTAGATTCTTGCCCGGAAATTCGCACTTATTTCTGGATCTTAAGACCTTGTTGCGTCAAGTGTCTTACGCCTGCTGCGATATCGCAGGGAACGCACATTGAATTATTACGAAGAATTCGGCGTGGTTCCGAACGCCTCCAAGGCGGAAATCCGCCAGGCGTACAAGACCCTGGCGCGACTGGTGCACCCGGATGGGCAGCCGGACGAGAAATTGAGAGCGGCGGCCGAGCGGCAGATGAAGCGGATCAACGAGCTGTTCGCGATCCTGACGGATCCGCGCCGGCGGCGCGCATACGACGATGGCTTGAGGCGGGAGGAGGCTCGCGATGCGAGGCTTGGCCACCGGCGGGAGGGGCGGTTGGTTCCGTGGGTGCACAAAGTGAACGTGGTTGTGCCACCGCCCAAGCCGGGATCCTGGACCCAGATTGCCGCGCGTTATTGGTTCGGGATTCTGATCGGGACGACAGGCCTAGTTACCGCGATTGCGTGGTATGCGATGACCCTGGTTCCGGGCACGGAGGTCCTGCCGATGGAGAGCTCGCAGGCGGTTCGGCTCGAGAGCGCCGCGCCCGAGAAGTCCGAACGGCCTCCGAAGGATGCCGCCCCCCGGAATCGTGAAGCGTCGTTCTTTCGGGGGAAGTGGCTGTATGCCCCGGGAAACCAGCCGGACGCCAATTCCGGGGAGTATCCGGCAATGTATATGGAATGCTCTCTGCGGGAAGATGGGGACGCGATTGTGGGAACTTATCGCGCGCGGTATAGACTTTTGGACCACAGCATGTTACCGGACGTGAATTTTCAGGTGCGCGGCTTGTCCTCGACCGCGAGATCGGCCCGCTTGGCCTGGGCGGCAAGCGACGGGGCCACCGGGGTGATGGAGTTGACGCTGCGGTCGCCCCAGCTCATGAAAATGGCATGGTGGACCACCAGCGAGGGCCGCGGGGCGGCGCCCAAATCGGGGGAAGGATTGTTGATCCGGCAAGGGGAGCCATGACGGGGGTTGGCGCGGGACGGGTGCTCGTTGGTGCCGGGCTGGCGGCCGGTTTCGCAATTGCGGCGGTTTGGTCGATGCGCGTGGGATGGGCCGATTACCAGGCGCGGAAAGACACGTTGGCGGGAACGGAAGCGGCCCTCCGATGGATGCCGGACCAGGCCGAGTATCATTTCCGGCTTTCTCTCTTGACTGCCGATACCGATCCGGCGAGGTCGATACAAGCCTTGCGGCGCGCGGTCGAGGTCAATCCGTTGGATTCGCGCTCGTGGATCTCACTCGGTCTGGGGTGCGAAGCGGAAGGTAACCTGAGAGAGGCCGAGAGGTGCCTGCTGCGCGCCGCCGAGGCGGACCGGCAGTATCTCCCCAGGTGGACGCTGGCAAACTACTATCTCCGGCGCAATGACGCGGCTGGGTTCCGTTTATGGGCCAAAGCGGCGGCGGAAATGGTTTCCGGGGACGCCTCGGGGCTGTTCCGCCTGTGCGGGAGTGTGGTGGAAGACGGGCAGCTGATCGACCGCATCGAAATCCGGAGGCCGGAGGTGCGCGCGGGCTATCTCTCTTACCTCCTGAATCGGGGACGGCTTGATGTCATGATGCCGGCCGTGCGAAAGGTGATCGAGGGAGGGCGGGAAGCCGATGTACCGCTGCTCGTGGCCGCGTGCGACCGGCTTCTCGAAAGAGCGGGTGCCGGCGAGGCTCTGGAGATTTGGAACCGCCTGGCGGAGGCAGGCCGGATTCCGTTCGGAACCCTGGATCCGAAAAGCGGCCGGGTGCTGACGGACGGCCGTTTTTCCACGACATCCGTTTCGAGCGGGTTCGCCTGGCGCATGCCGGCCGTCGAGGGTATTAGCGCTTCGGCGGAGGACAACGCCGGCGGACTGCGCTTGACGTTCTCCGGGGGTGAGCCGGAGGATTTCGAGCTCCTCGCGCAGATTGTTCCGGTTCTCCCTGACACCGGATACGAACTCGGATTCAGGTACCGCACGTCGGGAATTGCGGCGGAAACGGGCCTGGGATGGCGCGTCACGGAACTGGGCCGGGACACGGTACTGGGCCAGGCGGAGAGCCTGTCTTCGGAAGATGAGCGGTCCAGCGCCATCTGGTTTCGGAGTTCGGCACGGTGTCGGCTGGCGCGCCTCGCGCTGCGGTATAGCCGAAAGCCGGGAACCACCCGGATTGCGGGATTCCTGGTGCTGCGCGAGATCGCCGTGCGGCCGTCTCCTCCCTGACGGTCGCGGTTCTCGGGAGGAATTCCTAGTGCGGATCCGCGGAGTAACCGTTATCGTGGGTGAGGTAGAACAGGTAGGCGAGGAATAGCGCACCTGCCCCGAGCCAAAGGACAAACTCGCGCCGCTTGACCTTCCGCCGGGCAGCGGCGCGCGTGGCACGGATTTCAGACCCGGCGGCCTTCGCTCCCTTGGTCGTCTCGACCGCGGGCGGCGCATAGCGCTGGCTCCGGAAGCGTGCCCCACACTTGCACCGGTAGGGGTACCAACCGAAGAGGCTCAGCACGTTCTCCTTTAAACCCTGTCTGTGGGAACGGTAAGCGGATTCGACCTTGCATTTCGGGCAAAGCATAATTCAAATGTCCAGAAGCCGCATAGGATTGAATTCGAAAAAAATCAAAACGGCCACCATCGCCGCCCGGGAGTGGCGGCCGCCAGCATGCCTCGGGCCACGGGAAGGCCTTGTATGACGCAGTTCGGATTGTGCGTGAACAGGAGGTCCGCCGTGTCCTCGTCAAAACTGCGCCGAACCACGGCGTACGCGGCCGAAAGGCGTGGGTGGCGGTGCTTCGAATCGTGCGCGTCGCTGGCAACCATGTGCGCCAGGCCGCGCTCGATAATCTTCATTGCCGCCGACCGGGGCGGCCCGCCGAATCCGCCGGTGATCGATAGCGACGTTACTTGAGCCAGGCAACCCAGTTCGATCCAGCTTTCGAGGCGGTTGAGCGCTTTCTGGAGCTGCGGATTGCGCTCCGGATGGGCCACGATGGGCACCAGGGCGACGTCGATCAGCCGCTGGAGAACAGCCTCCGTGTGCCTGCCAATGTGGAAATCCGGGCATTCGAGAAGCAGGTAGCGGGTGCCGTTGATGGTGAAGGCGGTGTGATTTTCCAGCAGCTGGTCGACGTTGTCGAAGGTGAGGTGGAACTCGCATCCGCGATGGATCCTGGGATGTGCCGTGCATCGGCCGAGTTCCGCAATCCTGCCCTGCACCAGTTCCGCATCATAGGCGTACCGCTGGTTGGAGTGAGAGGTGGCGACGATATCGGTCACGCCATCCGCGGCGGAAGCCTGGAGCATGGCCAGGCTTTCCTCCAGACTGGTTGGCCCATCGTCAACTGCCCAGACGACATGGCTGTGGATATCGATCACTGCACTTGGAGAGTGTCATGCCGGAACGGATAATCTCGGGATTTTTCGCTCTGAATTTTTTGGATTTATTTCATAGAGAAGAGAAGATGCGAGACGAACGCTGCCCGGTTGCGGCGATATTGTCGCGACCGAGCATCGATAATATTCCAAAATGTATTGCGGGAAACGGGACCTTCTTGTATGATATTTACAAATATCCTTCCTGGCAGTGGTCAGAGCCTGCGGACCTGCCAGAAGCGCCTCGCTGTCGCCGGTGGATTTTATGAAAACGCGAAGTACGCCCGACCCTCAAGCCTCGTGGTTTGCTGTGACCGTCAAGCCGCAGCATGAGAAAGCTGTTGTGGAGCAGCTCCAGGCGAAAGCCCTGGACGCCTATGTCCCGCTCTACCGCGCGAAGCACCGCTGGTCCGATCGCGCTAAGACCGTGGAACTCCCGTTGTTTCCCCGTTACGTTTTCTGCCGCATTGGCTCGGGAGAGCGCTCGAAGGTCCTGACCACGATGGGGGTCACCTCGATCGTCGGTTTCAACGGAAAGCCCTGCCCGGTTCCCGACGAGGAAATTGCGGCCGTCAAGACGATGGTCCGGTCGGGTTTGGCGCTAAAGGTTTGGCCATCTCTTGGCGTGGGACAGCGTATCCGAATACGAGAAGGCGCAATGGCAGGGCTGGAGGGTATTCTCGTGAGGGAGAAAACGAGCTACCGGATAGTGGTAAACCTCGAGTTGCTCAACCGCGGCGTAGCCGTTGAAGTCGATCGCGATAATCTCGAGTCGGTCGCGTACAGGCCATCCGCCACTGCTCGCCCATCTAACGACGTCACCGCGACATTCAGGGCAATCGTCGCGTCGAATCACCCCTTTTGATACTGAGCGCGACCCGTTGCCTCATGAAAAAACATCTTTCTTCGCGGCCCGGGGGAATTGTGGCGGGAATCTACTCGTGGCGAGTTGATTGGGTGTCGGTAAATTGTCGATTCTGTGGTGCGCCCGGCGTGACTCGAACACGCGACCTTCTGGTTCGTAGCCAGACGCTCTATCCAACTGAGCTACGGGCGCTGATTTTCTCCAGTGTACTACAATCGCCGCCGCCCCCGACACCGCCGGGCGCTACAATACGTCACGGGTAGTGCATGGATACTCTGGCTGAACAACTCGCCCGCCAGACCCGCCAAGCGGAACTGTACCAGCCCCTCGACCGCAATCGCGTCCTGTGTTTTGCCTGCGGCCATCGCTGTCCTGTCCCCTCGGGATTCGCCGGCGTCTGCAAGGTCCGCTTCAATCGCGGCGGCAAGCTTTACGCGCCCTACGGTTACGTCAACGCGGTCTATTGCGATCCCATCGAAAAGAAGCCGTTCTTCCATGCTCTGCCGGGCAGCCGCGCCCTCAGCTTCGGCATGCTCGGCTGCGACCTCCATTGCGGGTACTGCCAGAACTGGGTCTCTTCGCAAGCTCTCCGCGATTTCCGTTCGACCCTCGACTCTCGGGAAATTACGCCGCAACAGCTCGTCAAGCTCGCCCAACGCCAGGGCGCCCGAAGCATCGTGAGCACCTACAACGAGCCCCTCATCACCTCGGAGTGGGCCGTCGCCGTCTTCCGCGAGGCCAAGGCGGCCGGGCTGATCACCGGTTACGTCTCCAACGGCAATGCCACTCCCGAAGTGCTCGATTATCTTCGCCCCTGGGTGGACCTCTACAAGGTGGATCTCAAGAGCTTCGACGACCGCCGCTACCACGAATTGGGCGGCCGCATCGCGCCGATTCTGGAGTCTGTCCGGCGCATCCACGACATGGGCTTCTGGCTGGAAATCGTGACCCTCGTGGTGCCCGGCTTCAACGATTCCGACGCCGAGCTCCACGCCATCGCCGAATTCCTGGCCGGCATCTCGCCGGACATTCCCTGGCACGTCACGGCGTTCCACCAGGATTACAAAATGATCGGGCCGGACAATACCCCGCCCGAGACGCTGATTCGCGCGGCGAAGATCGGCCGCTCCGCCGGCCTGCGCTTCGTCTATGCCGGAAACCTGCCGGGCAATACCGGCGATCTCGAGAACACCATGTGTCCCTCCTGCGGCCGCCCCGTCGTCGAGCGGCTGGGTTTCCGCGTGCTGCGCAATCGAATTTCTTCCGAAGGTGCGTGTCCCCATTGTGGGGTCCGGATTCCGGGCGTGTGGGGCGAGTTGCCCCGGCGCCCCGGCGAGGCCGGCGGCCTGGTTCATATTCGCTGCGGTTGAGTCATGCAGTCTGTTCACTTCTCCCCGTTCCAGGGTACGTGGTACCCGGAACGGCGCGCCGAGTTGGAGCGCCTCCTGCAGGATCGGTTCGAAGAATCGCGCGCGCGCATCGGCTGTTTTCCTTTCACCGAGGCTCTTGCCTTCGTCACGCCCCACGCCGGACCCGCGTACTCCGGGGCCGTGGCGGCCGCCGCGTACCGCGCCCTTCAGCTCTCTAAGCCCGAGCGAATCGTAGTGCTCGCGTTTCCGCATCATGGCGGCCTGCGCGGAGTCGCCGTGCCCGACGTGGACGCCATCTCGACTCCCCTTGGCGAGGTCGCTATCAGCCCCGAGTTCGCCGGAGCCTTCCCGCGCGCCGCCGAGGAACGGGTCTGCGATCACTCGTTCGAGATCCAGTTGCCCTTCCTTCAGCAAGTCGCCCCGCGGGCGCGGGTGGCCCCGTTGTACGTGGGTCGCACGACTGCGGAGGAACGGGCTCGCGCGGCCCACGCGCTGGCGGCCGAATGGCGTCCTGGCACGGTTTTCGTGGCATCTTCGGACTTCACGCATTACGGGCGCGATTTCGGTTTTGTGCCCTTTCCCCCGGATGGCTCCGCCGCGCGGCGTTTGCGCGAGCTGGATTCCGAGTGCATCGATGCCGCGGGCAGCCTCCACTCTTCGTTCTTCCGCGCCACCCTGCGCGAGACCGGCGCCACCGTGTGCGGATCGGAACCGATCGCGCTCCTCCTCGATATCCTGGCGCGTCTCGGGGACGACGATATCTACCAGTCAACCTTGGACTACCAGACCTCCGGCGAAATCACCGGCGACTACCACCATTCGGTCAGCTACGCGGCCCTGGCATACTGCCGCCGCGAGGCGCTCCAACTGACCCCGGCCGATTGCGAGGCGCTGCTCGACAGCGCCGCGGAAACGCTCGCATGCCTGCGCGGGTCCGGCCGCCGCCAGCCTGTCGAGGCGCGCGGATCGAGCGCCCTCGGCGCCCAGCGCGGCGTCTTCGTCAGTCTGCACCAGGGCGAAAAACTGCTGGGCTGTCTCGGCAATTGTTCGGGCCGCGAGCCGCTCAGCGTCCAGGTGCCCGATCTGGCCGTTTCCGCTGCGCTCGAAGACCCGCGGTTCCGGCCCGCCGCCGAGGTGGCTGGACCGATCGATATCGAAATCTCCGTCCTCACGCCGTTCAAGCGAATTACTTCCGCCAATCAGCTCCGGGTTCACCGCCACGGTGCCATGCTGCGGCTGGGCGAATGCTCGGGCCTTCTTCTGCCCCAGGTGGCGGACCGCTACGACTGGACCGCCGAGCAGTTTCTCGAAGCCGTGACGCGCAAAAGCATGCTGGGTCCGCACGCTTGGAAAGATCCTGAAGCGCGCCTGTCCGTGTTCGAAGCGCAGGTGTTCAGCAGGCCAGGTCTTCCCGCCCGATCCTGAAGTTCTCCAGGTTGCCCAGCACCGTCAGCGCGATCTGCCGCGGATCGAAAAACGTCTGCGCGATGCGCTGCACGTCGCCGGCCGTCACGGCTTCGATGCTTTCCACCAGCTCGTCCAGCGTGAAGAAGTGGCCGAAGTACATCTCCTGCCGCGCCAGGTTGGACATGCGGCTCGCGGTCGATTCCAGGCTCAGCATCAGCGAACCCTTCAGGTGGTCCTTGGCCCGCCGCAGCTCCTCGTCGCTGACCACTTGCTCCTTCAGGTTGTGGAACTCGTTGGTGATCGATTCCACCACTTTGCGCGCGCTCTCGAGCGACGTTCCCGCGTAGATCGAAAGGCACCCCGTGTCGCGATACGGGCTCAGCTCCGAAAACACCGCGTAGGCCAGGCCCTGGCGCTCGCGGATGTTCTGGAACAGGCGCGAGCTCATGCCCCCGCCCAGCAGCGTGTTCAGCACGTAGCAGGCGAACCGCTCTTCGTGCGGCAGCGGATACGACGGCACTCCCAGGCACAGGTGCACCTGCTCCAGCGCCTTCTTGTTGCGCAGGGCGATGCGCGCGTGCGTGCTCGGAACATTCTCCGCCGGAGGCGGCTGGCCCGGCTCGAGCGTCTCGAAATGTTTCCGCACCAGTCCTACCAGCCGATCGTGCGTCAGGTTGCCGGCCGCCGTCACGATCAGGTTGGACGGCGCGTACACCGCCGAGTAGTAGCGCTGAATCACGTCGCGATCGAACCGCTTCACCGTCTCGCGCGTGCCCAGGATCGGCTTCCCCAGCGGGTGGTCCTTCCAGAAGTTGGACGAGAAGATCTCGTGGACCAGGTTGTCCGGGCTGTCCGCCTCCATCTTGATCTCTTCGAGAATGACGCCCTTTTCCTTCTCGATGTCGTCTTCGCGAAACAGCGGATTGAGCACCAGGTCCGCCAGGACGTCGAAGGCCAGCGACAGGTGCTCGTCCAGCACCTTGGTGTTGAAGCACACCAGTTCCTTGGCGGTGAAGGCGTCGAGGTTGCCGCCGATGGAGTCGACCGATCGCGCGATGTCCTCCGCCGAGCGGCTCGTCGTCCCCTTGAACAGCATGTGCTCGATGAAGTGCGAGATGCCGTTCTGATCGCTGCTCTCGCGGCGCGAGCCGCTGCCGATCCACACTCCCACCGAGACCGACCGCACGTGCGGCATGGCTTCGGTGATTACGCGGACGCCGCTTTCGAGGCGGGTCAGCTCGATATCCCGGGCGGGAGTTGCCGGTGCGCTCATGTGTGGTAAGTAAGTGGGGAACTACCCTTACTTATTCCTTTGTATCACGTCTCGTGGCGCAGCCACTCTTGGCTGCCGCGCAACCCCTGAAAATGCTCCAAAATAATGTCACCCCCTAACTGCAGCCAAATTCCGTCACCCTTTGCCAGCCGGGAGGGTGATCGAGTTGAGCCAAAGCGAGTTGCAGCGGGTCAAGGCGATCGAGAATGCGGTTCGGGTCGCCTTTACGGTGGGCGCGGCGGCCAGCCAGTTTACCGCCCCGCCAGCCCGGCGCGCCCGCCCAGGACGTAAATGCGGGGCGGGGCCGGCTTGCGCCGCATCACTGGCCGCTTGGGCGCCATCCTGACCGTGTACTCGATCGGCGCCTGGCATGGGTGCAGGTGCTGATCTCCCAGCCAGACAGGCGGCTCGCCATTGAGCGGATGGCTCACCTCCACCTTCTGGCCGGCATACCCCTGCTGGCCAGAAAGTGACATCTTATGGTTGCATCCACAGAGTGTGAGGTCGAGTACACTTGGCGCCCTGGGATGCCGGAATCTTCCACACGCTCGTGTAATTCCTGCCAATCGCGGTCGTGTAAGGGCTACGCGTCGGGCGGCCCCGGCCCCCCGGCCCGCCAACTCCTGCCACATTGGCCCGCATGTTGCAACGTTCAGGTCAGTTGAAGTGGCGCGAACCGGTGGTCCGGGCTCAGTTTGCAAGAATTGGATCCGGCGCCACCGGTTTTATTTCTTACAACCGAAGCCTTCCCGGGCGCGTCCAATCCTTTAGGGCGGATTCACTTCAGCAGTGTATAATGGCTGAAAGGCCTCCGGAGTCTTCTTCACCTATGAGCAGCCGTACCAAATATGTTGTCGTGAGCACGTCGACGTGTCTCACCTTGATGCTTCTGATTGGGAGTGTGCTCGGCAAGGGCGAATCTTCCAGCGACGACACTCTCAAGCACATCGGCGTCTTCAGCGACGTGGTGGCCCACATCAAGAGCGAATACGTCGAAGAGCCCGATATGAAGAGCGTCACCCTGGGCGCTTTGAACGGGCTGCTCGAAGCCGTCGACCCATTCGCCAGCTATCTGAACGCCGATCAGTACAAGGAATACCTGAAGAACAAGGACGTCCAGCGGGGCGGTGTCGGCCTGATCCTCTCCAAAAAGACCGGCTGGTTGGGTGTAGTTGCCGCCGTGCCGGGTTCGCCGGCCGCAAAAGCGGGCTTTACCACCTTCGACATGATCGAGAGCATCAAAGGGATCTCCACCCGCGACATGCCCCTGGCGTATGCCGACCTGCTGCTGCAGGGCGAATCGGGCACCACCGTGGAAGTGAGCGTCGTGCACGTCCGCCGAACCGAGCCCCAGACCGTGAAGCTCATCCGCGACAACATGGTCTTGCCGCCGGTCGAAAGCAGGATGCTGGCCAACCAGGTCGGCTATATCAATATCGACGCGCTTTCCCCGGCCAACGTGAAGGAGGCCGCCGCGGCCATTCAGAAGCTCCAGAAGGACGGTGCGCAGAAGCTGGTGGTCGATGTGCGCGCTTGCGCTCTGGGCAGCCCGGACGACGGGATTGCCACGGCCAATCTCTTCCTGAAGAGCGGCCACATCACCTACCTCCAGGGCCAGAGAGTGCCGCGCCAGAACTTCGACGCGGATGCGGCGAAGGCCGTGACCACCCTGCCGGTGGCGATCCTCACCAACCGCAGCACGGCCGGCGCAGCCGAGATCCTGGCCGCCGCCGTGATGGAGAACAAGCGCGGCGAGGTGGTTGGCGAGCGCACCTACGGCGATGCCGCGGTGCGTAAGGCCATCACCATGGATGACGGCGCCGCCATCATTCTGTCCGTCGCCAAGTACTATACGCCCAACGGTAAGGCTATTCAGGACACCGGCGTTACCCCCGGAAACCCGGTGGCCGACCTCGACGCGCAAATCGAATTCGACGACAACGGCGAGCCCATCCCCGAGAGCATCGACCAGCAGCAGTCCGAGCTCAAGAAGAAGGTCGAGGACGACCCGGTGGTCAAGAAAGCGCTGGAAGTCCTCAACAAGTAGAACCGGCGCCCTCTCTCGCTTGCGAACTCTCGCTTGCGAGCACTATAGCGTCTTCAGATACGCGATCAGATCGTCCTTCTCCTGGTCGCTCAGCATGTCCTTATAGGCGGGCATCCCATTGCCGCCTTCGTCGACTTTAGCTCGGATATTGGCCTCGGTCGGCTTTTTGCCGTTGGTCAGCTTGTCTTTCTGGAACAGGCCTTTCAACCCCGGCCCCATCTTCTTCTCGTCGCTGTCGGCGTTGTGGCACACCCCGCACTGCTGGAAAACGTCCTTCCCCTTTTCGGGATCGCCCTTGGCCGCCCACGTCGCCGGCACTCCGGCAGCCAGCGCCGCGCATATAACCCACATCTGATATCGCTTCATCTCTGATATTCTACAATCTCCTCACAGCCTTGGACGCACCCCGGCCGGCGATTGTTGTGAATGTGGCGTAAAATTCTGTCAGGCCAACTGCCGCCTGGGCCGCGGGATGTCGGCGATGCTGACCACTTCCTTGTCGAAGATGGTCATGTCCTGCACCAGCCGGTTGATATCCGCCCCGTCTTCCATCACGATCTCGTGCTCGATCCAGTCGGACAGCGGGATGTTGCGGAAGTACATGCGCTCCTGAAGCACCAGGCTCTTGCGATTGTGGAGCAGAAGGCGGTTTTCCCGTGTGTAGTGGCGCTGCTCGATGGTCAGTTCGCTCAGGAAAGTGTCCAGCGCCACGCGCTTCGCGGTCTCCTCCGCCGCGCGCATGGCCGTTTCCAGGGACCCCTTGAGCGCCTCCCGCTCGGCTGCCAGCGCTCCGCGCTCCGTGGCCAGGCTTTCCCGCTGTTCAGCCAGCTTCACGTCCATGCGGGACTGCATCACGAACCACGCAAGCACCCCGGAAGCCAACGCTACAAAACCGGGCAGCAGAATCCAAACGAGGGTCTCCATGGGGTTAATGCTAACCAACGCCGGCATCTCACTACCAGATGTCGAAGGTAAACTGGTGGCGCTAACCAAAGTTTGTAGGCGCTCCGGCTGATCCGGCGGTCTCTGAACGCGCCAGACCGTGGAGATGTCGCGCCGCCAATCCGCGCGCCTGCGCGAAGTGCTCACCCTTCAGCTCACTCCACTTTCCCGGCGAATCGCGTTGCCGGCGCCGGTCCCACTCTTTACAGCAGTCGAAAGCTCACTTCGAGCTCCATCTGGGCGCTGACCGGCTTCCCGTCCTTCTCGGCCGGCTTGAACCGCCACTGCCGGACCGCCTCGATTGCTTTCTCGTCAAGCCCCAGGCCCAGGCTCCGCACCACCCGGATGTCCACCGCCTTTCCGGTGACGTCCACTTCCACGTCGAGCAGCACCGTTCCCTGGTACTTGGCCTTGCGAGCCTCTTCCGAGTATTCCGCTTCTTTCTTGAAGAGCAAACGCGGAGGCGTGGTGTACGGTAGCGGGGTAGCCGCGGGACTCCGGGACACGGCGCCCGCGGCGCTCTCGGGACGGTTCAACACGTAATATCCGGGGCGGTAATCCAGCTGTGCGGTCGTAGGGGTCTTCACCGTGATGCCGATCTTCCGGAACTCGCCGTCGGCCCTTCCGTTGCGGGGATAATACCCCAGGAGGTAATAGCTCGACGGCGGCTCGGTCCCATCGACCTTTTGGAATTCGAAGAGGCTGATCGTTTGCTGGACTCCGTCCTCCGTGACGGTGAAATCGCCCGCGACGAGCCCTTCGACCGTGTTGCCGTTGGGATACGAGACCTTCACGGGCGTAACCACCAGCATGGTTTCCGACCGCATCCGCGCTGTGGCCTCTGTGCCCGCCGATTGCGGTGCGGCGACCACCCGCAGCGGCGACACCGTTACGACCAGCGCCGCCGCCACCACCGACGCGACGGTCACGCACAACGCGCCGGCCCGGCCGCGCCGCTGGCCGCCGTCGAGCACCGCCCTCACCCGCGACGCCAGGTCCGCGCGGCTCGCCATCGCCGGCAGGGGCGATCTCGCGGCCGCCGAGAGCCGCCGCGCCAGGGCGACCAATTGGCCGGCATACGCGGTCGCCTCCGAGCGCGCCAGCACCGCGTCGTCGCAGGAGCGTTCGGCCTCCAACTCCAGCCGGCGCCACGCCATCCACACCAGCGGGTGAAACCAGTACAGGCCACAGACCGCCCGCGCCACGCAGTGAATCACCCAATCGCGCCGAATCACGTGCTCCATCTCGTGAACCATCGCCCGATTCAGATCCTCGGAATCCCAGTTCGGCGCGTCCAGCGGAAGCAGGATCGCCGGACGCACCGCCCCGCAAGTCATCGGTCCCGCTAACGCCTCGTGCAGCAGCACATCGACGTGCCGCCGAATGCCCGCGTCGAGCGCCAGCCCATCCACCACCGGCTGTCCGTGCTGCCACGGCAGTCCCGACCTCCGCAGCCTGCGAACCTGGCGCAGCCCCACGCCGACCGGCAGCAGAAACAGCACCGTCCCTGCAATCCAGCACACCGCCAGCAGGTCGGAAACCGTCCACCCCGGCGGCTGCGGCGTTGCGGGGACGCCTGGCCGTGCGATGACGATGGGCGACGCCGCGCCGCCGGGCCTCGCGCGCAGCGTCCGCAGGTTTCGCGCCTGCGCCAGGCGTACAACGATCCGGACCGGCGGAGAGACCGCGGAGACCAGCGGCAGCGCCAGCAGCACTCCGAACATCCCGGCCAGCAGCGCGTGGCGGAATGCTGCGTGCTTCCTGCCGGTCAGCGCGGCGGCGCAGAGGCCCAATATCGTCGCGAAGGTAGCCTTGGCCAGCGTGGAGAGCGCCAGTGAACCACCCACCGCGAGAATGGCTTCGTCGAGTGCGGTCTTCATTTGTTCTTCCTTTCCTTGCGAACACGGTCGATCTCGCTTTGGAGCGCTTTCAGCTCTTCGTCGGTCCACGATGCCTCGCTGACCAGCGCCGTCAGCATCTGCCGCAGCGAGCCGCCGAAGAAGGTTTCGAGGTACTGCTGCAACGCCGTCTTTTTGGCCACCGCCGGCGATGTGGTGGCGGAGTAAATATAGCGAAGGCCATCCTGCTGGTGCTTCAGGTGTCCCTTCCTCTCCAGCCTTGCCAGCATCACGCGAACCGAGGAATCGCCCGGCGGGTTGGGCAGGCGCGCGCGGATATCGTCCGCCGACGCGCGGTTCCCCAGCGAAAAAACGGCGTTCATGATCTCCCGCTCGCGCCGCGTCAAACGGTCGGGGATTGTCTTGGGCATCGGAATTTCCTCGGCTTGGCGTTTGCGTGCGACACCTGTCACATCATATACGCGACAAGTGTCGCATGTCAAGACCGAATTCGCACGGGGCGCCCGGAAGCCTGCGAACCTCGATTTCCCTGGGCATTCTCTGGTGTGGGGCCAGGACGGCCGCTCTGCTGCAACACCGGACCGGCGTGGCGGCCGTTCGCGCGCCTTCACGAAGACGTGGCGCCGCTGCTTCCCATGCCGGCGGCGGCAAGAAAGAAGTTCAGTTCAGTCGATTGCGCGAGCTTCCAGACTATGCGAAATCGCGGAGTGCGCACCGCCTTCTGCTGCGGCGCGCATTTCCGGGAGCAGGGCTTCGCCAGGAAGCCTTAGCGCAAGCCCAGGCTCGTAGTTCTTTCACTCCACTTTCGTAACCGTCACGCTCCCGAACTTCTTCCGCACTTCGCCGATCTTGATGCCCAACCTGCCCCATCGTCCGTCTGGGAGCGCTATGTAGACGGCCCTGGAGCCGTTGGACGCGGACAGCCAGTGGTCACTCGCGATGCGCGAAGCGATGGAAAAGGAGTTGAACGAAATGCGGCTGACTTTGCATCCGGGCTGATCCCAATGCCGTTCACTTAACGCGGTGGGAACCTGGTAGCCGGTTGGCTGCCCTCCGAGATGAAGGAATGCATTCGTTTAAGGACTCGTCTCCCCGAACGCGACTTCGGGGGGCCCGTGTGGGGCCCAGTTTCCGATATCCCCGTTTGAACGTAGCCGCTATCGCGGCGGACGCTACGCGTGGGCAAAAGGTGGGCCTCCATTGTTACCTCAACCTTCTTGTTTCGCGGAAGGCGTCGGTGTAGTATCGTTCCGTGGACCGCAGATCACTCCAGCCCGCTGCTCCCCGAAAACCCCACTTTGTATGGCACGAAGGTACCAAAACACCATTCAATTCCCATACGTGCCGCGTCCGCCGCAAGCGATAGCGGCTCCCTTCAAACGGCTCTATCGAAAACGCTTAATTCATCGACAAGGTCCGGAGTTTCCCGTCCGGGCGTTTCCGATAGAGATCTGACGTTTACCTGCCGCAAACGCTCTGCGATACTTCAACCATGCGTACGGCCACCGCCGCCCAGCGCGCGCAACGCCGTTGGGGTGGCGTCATGGGACGGTTTTTCCTGCGCCTCATTCCGCTAGTCGTTCTTGTCCTGGCTTGCACCGCAGCGTATAACCGGTGGGCCTTCCTGCACTACCGCAGCGTCTATCCCCCACCCGGAAAAGTATACGCGGTCGATGGCTTTGGCATGCACTTGTTCTGCACGGGCTCGGGAATTCCCGCCGTGATACTCGAATCGGGACTGGGAGACGATGCTCGCATTTGGGGCGAGGTGCAGCCTGAGTTGTCCAAGCTGACCCGAGTCTGCTCGTACGACCGAGCTGGACTGGGCTGGAGCGATCCTCGACCGGACCTGCGCGACTCCAATTCGATCGCGGACCAGTTGCACCACTTGCTTGCCGCTGCGGGGATCTCCGGTCCTATCGTTCTGATGGGCCATTCGATTGCGGGTTTGCACATGCGGGCTTACCTCTCGAAGTATCCACCAGGAATGGCCGGAGTTGTTTTCGTGGATGCGGCTACACCCGATTATATCCTGCGGATCCGCGAAGGCTACGAGCGGTTTATGCGTCAGCTTGTTTGGATCAAGCCACTCATGGCATTGGGGCTCGGCCGTCTTGCGGGTAGGTGCGGATCCAACCCGCCTCCCGGGATGGAAGCGTACGCGAGATGGTATCGGGCCGACAACTACTGCAACCCGGCTTACCCCACCACGTGGGTCCACGAGGTTGAAGGGTTTGAGGCATCGGCCCGCGAAGTCATGCCTACCGGTCCGTTTCTTGATCTGCCGATCCTGATTTTTTCGCGAGACCCGGAGCTGGTCTCATCGGGGTCTTCGGGGGCTGCAAATGCCCAAGACACGAGGATTTGGTGCGATTCTCAGGAGGATCTGAAGAAGCTCTCGTCGAGACCGCGCCGAATCATCGTCCGACGGAGCACGCACTACATCCAGATCGATCGCGCGGATCTCCTAAATCGGGAAGTTTCGCTTTTCATCCGGCAGATACGAGGTGACGTTCCGCCACCTTCGGACTACGGTTCCACCAAGACCGAATGAGGCTGCGGCGAGGCGGTTCCTGGAAAACCTCGGCTTGCCCGGGCTGAAGTGGCATGCAGGAGACCGACCCTCAAAATTGGACGTGCGCGGTGCACTTTCCGTGAACCCCGTTTTCCGACCGTTAGGCGTGTACGTTGTACTGCGTGTGATAATATGCCGGTCTATGAAATCCGCGTGGCGGCGATCCTGGGATTTCGTGCTGCACCGATTCTGGGCTTTCATGTTTTTCGTGATGTTGGTCCCGCAGCTTATCACCGCGTGGCGTATCGGAGATCACATATGGTTGGCCGCCGTGTTCGCCATCCTCATCAGCATGACGATCGCCGCGATCCTGGAATGGTTCAAGACGACGGCGATCCCACGAACGGCTGCGAAGGTTATCAACCTAGCCGCCCTCATGGTTGGACTTGTTTCGATATTCTTGGCCGCCTGGCGGGAGCGACAGCAACCAAATGCCGCAGTGCGAGAGCGAGAGCAACCAAATGCCGTCGTGGAACAGGTGGTGCCCACAGCGGTGCAGATCACCCCGGCCCAAGGCACTCAAGGACAGACTATGGAAGTGACTATCACCACCGCAACACCTCGCTTGACCCATGGATCGATTCCGCATTTCGGACCTGGCATCACGGTGCTGGACAGCCACAACACCAGCGAGCAGGCCCTGGTTGCGCGTATCAGAATCGACGCGGCCGCACCGCCTGGTACCCGCCGGATCTGGGTAAACACACCAGGTCCACAGATAGCAATTGACGACTCGCCCCACGGTGCGTTTTCGGTTGTCGCAGGTATTCCCACAGAGAGATAAGACACTTTTTGAGGATGTAATGGCACGGGTCCAAGGCGAAACACCGGCACGTCAAAGGGGAGGCCGCGTCGAACATCCTGGTATGTGGGTTACCGTACACTGGCCCCAAACCGCGTCCTGGGAAGTGTCGGGAGCCATCCCTTGGGCGATCTTCGCCTATGCCTCCGCCGCGTGGGAGGTCCGTCGCTGACTTGATCCGGCAGGGAGTCGATCAATACCTGGCTGGACGAAGCGAGCTCGGGCGAGCGGAGCGTATCGAGAGAGCCATCCGGGTAGCGGGAAAATCTTCCGGCCTGAGGGATGTCAGCGCCAATCACGACAGGCATTTGGCAGAGGCGTTCGGGCGATGACCGTTTTTCTCGACACGTCGGGCCTCTATGCCGTGTTTGACCGGGACGACGCCAACCACTCCAGAGCCAGGAACGCCTGGGTGGAATGGCTTGGCGGCCGTTCGCGCGCTTCACGAAGAGGTGACGCCGCTGCTTCAGGTCGATTGGGTCTCCGAGGAGCAGCATCGCGCCGCCGTGGAAGCCGTGCTGGCAGCGGCGCGAAAGAAATTGAGTGTAGTCGATTGCGTGAGCTTCCAGACTATGCGGAACCGCGGAGTGCGCACCGCGTCCTGACTCGACCCGCACTTCCGGGAGCGGGGCTTCGCGATCAAGCCTGAGCGCGCGGCCGGCTTGTTAGTTCCCTCACTCCACCTTCGTAACCGTCACGCTTCCGAACTTCTTCAGCACTTCGCCGATCTTGGCGGCGTCCCCCACCACCACCACCGCCGCCTGGTCCGGAGCGATGTACTTCTTGGCCGCCGAAAGGATCTGGTCCGGCTCCACGGCGCGCACGTGCGCGGTGTAGGTCTCCAAATAGTCGTTGGGGAGGCCCAGCGCCTTCATGTTGGCCAACTGGCTGGCCAGGCCGTCCTGCGTCTCCAGGTGGAGCAGATACATCCCGGAGAGGAAGTTCTTGATGCCGGTCAGCTCGTCGGCGCTCACGCGAGCCTGGGCCATCCGGTCCAACTCCGCCAGCACCGCCTTCAGCGCGGGTTCCAGCACCTCGTTGCGGACTTCCGTCACGCCCTCGAAATCGCCCGCGTCGCGATGCGTATCGTAGGCGCTGTGGGCGTCGTAGGCGAAGCCTTCCTTTTCGCGAATGTCCTTGAACATGCGCGAATTGGCGCCGCCGCCCAGAATCGCGCTTCCCACCATGAGAGGAAAATACTCCGAACTGGCGCGCGTCGGCGCCAGCCGGCCCACGTGGATATCGGCCTGCACCGAGCCGGGGCGGTCCACCAGCACGATCTGCCGCCGGGGCGCGGGCAGGTCCATTTTCGGGGGCGCCGGAAGCTGCTTCTGCTGCCAGGAGCCGAACTGCGCGGTGATCGTCTTCATGACTTCCGCCCGCGCAGGCAGCTTGCCGATCAGAATCAGCGTGGCGTTGTTGGGCGCCAGCCAGGCGTCGCGAAAGCCCGCCAGCACCTTGGCGTCGAGCTTCTGAATCGACTCCGGAGTGGGCGCGATATGGGCATAGGGCGACGATCCGTAGAGCACCTCGGCCATCTTCTGCGACGCCAGAAAACCGGGGTCGGAGCGGTCCGCCAACAGGCTCTGCGTGCGGTTCTGCTTGTGCAGGTTCACTTCGTCGAGTGGGAAATTGGCGTTGCGCGAAACGTCCGCCATCAACTCCAGCAGCTTCGCCGTATTCTCCGAAAGCGCGCTTCCCGAAACCACCAGGGAATCTTCGCCCGCGCCGCCGCCCAGCGACCCGCCCAGCCCGTCCACTTCCTCGGAAATCTGCCGCGAGTTGCGCGTCTTGGTCCCCTCGGTCAGCAGCGCCGCCACAGCTTCGGCGAGCCCCGGCATATCCTTCGGGTCGAACCTCGACCCCGCCTGGAAAACCAGCCTGGCGGTCACCAGCGGGAATCGCGAATCTTCCACCAGCGCCACGCCCATTCCGTTGGGCAGCCTGGTCTCGTACACGGGTGGCAGCTTGTAGCTCGGAATCGGCGGCGTCTGCGGAGCTTTGCTGCGGTCCACGGTCTGCGCGCCAAGCGCCGCCGCGGCCAGCAGGAACGCGGTCATCCGTCGGGTGAACATCACTTGCCCTCCTTCGCGCCGGAATTTCCGGGCTGCGCGCCAGGCGCCGGCGCAATCTCCAGCACCGAGCGCTTCTGGGCGACGAAATACTTCTTGGCGGCCGCTTGAATCTGCGCCGAGGTCACGGCCAGCATGCGGTCCAGCTCGGTGTTGATTAGCGCCGGGTCGCCGTCCACGATGGCGTACTGCGCCAGCGCCCGCGCGCGGCTCAAACTCGACTGCATATCCTTAATAATGGATGCCCGGAGCTGCGTCTTGACGCGCTCCAGGTCCTTCGCCTCGATGCCCTGGTTCTGTAGTTTGGCGAATTCTTCCTGCACCTGGTCCACGATCTGCGTGGCCGTGAAGTTCGGGTTGTACAGGACGAATATGCCGTAGTCCTCCGGGTCGCGGTAGTCCAGGGAATTGCCGAACGGCCAGGCCAAGTTGGCCTCGTACTGCACCACCGATTGCTTGCCCTTCACCAGGTCCATGCGGAATCGCGCGCTGTCGCCCGCGGTCAGGATGGCGTCGATCATGATGATGGCGTAATAATCCGGCGAGCGGCGCTTGGGCCCCGGATAGCCGATGATGACGCCCGGCACCTTGGCCAGCGGGTCCTTGTGCACCTCGGTGCGGCCCTGAAAATCCGCCGGCTCGGTCATGTCGGGATGCTTCGGCTGCGGCTGCGAAGGGATGTCGCCGAAGTAGGTCTCGATCAGCTTCCTGGCGTCCGCGCTCTGGATATCGCCCACAATCACCAGCGCCGCGTTATCGGGAGCGTAATACGTCTTGAAGAACTTGGCCACGTCGGCCACGCTGGATGCGTTGAGGTCTTCAAACGACCCGATGAGCGAATGCGAGCTCTGCCAGTTGCCGTACATCAGGGTGGGCCAGATGTCCACGATGGCGGTGGCATAGGGCTGGTTGTCGAAGCTGAGGCGCCGCTCCTGCTTCACCGCCTCTTTCTGGTTCTTCAGGTTCTCCTCGTTGATGGCGAGGCTGCGCATGCGGTCGGATTCGAGCCACAGCGCCGTGGCCAGCTTGTTGGACGGCAGCACCTCGAAATAGTCCGTGAAATCCGGATGGGTGGAACCGTTGAGCGTTCCGCCGTTGGACTCCACGGCCGCGAAATGCGTTCCTTTAGGCGCGTTGGCCGAGCCCTCGAACATCATGTGCTCGAACAGGTGGGCAAAACCCGTCCGGCCCTTCTCTTCCGAGCGCGCGCCCACATCGTAAATCATGTAGACGGTCACCACCGGAACCGTGTTGTCTTTGGATAGAATGACGCGCAGACCATTCTTGAGTTGATACTGCTCGATCGGAATGGTCACCTCCGCGCTCTTCCCCAGAAACGCGGCGCCCATCAGGAGGCTCGTAGCGATTATCTTTTTCATGGAATTCAACTCGGTGCGATCTGTCTTTAGAATATCACCAGCCTCGTTCGCGCCCGCCGCGCCCGCCGCCCGCCGCGCCCACCGCCCCCACGCCCGCCGCGCCCGCGCCCACCGCGCCCACCGCTCCCGCCGCGCCCACCGCGCCCACGCCCCCGGCCCCCGCCCGGCGGTGCGACTGCTAACTGAATGACGTGAACTTCGTCTTAATTTTTGAGAGATCGCATGAACATTCGCGATCCTTTTGGCGTCTAACCAATCGAACGGGGGGGCATGAGCGAAGGAATCCGCCGGCCAACACCGCTGACCCAGATCATCGGCGAGGTGGAACACCCGCTGCCCGCGGCGTGGCGGGAATTTATCCGCTTCTGCCGCGATTTGAGGCACGGTGAAATCGAACGGTTGAGCATCCAGGATGGGCTGCCCGTCCTGGCGGAGGTTACCACAAGGAAGATCAAGTTTAATCGCGACCGCTGACGGCTTTTGAAATTGCCGGCGCGGGCGGCTGACCGAAACACTTGGAGGCCGCCGCCAGGGAACCAGTCCCTGGCGGCGGCCTCTTTTGCTTTCTGGAGGGGCTCATGAGACTCGGAGTGGTGTTCGTGTGCGCGGTGGTCGCGGCATGCGGACAGGAAGATCCATGGCGGCGCCTGATCGACCGGGGCAACGCCCTGGAAGCTAAGGGAGAATACGCCGAAGCGGTCACCGTCTTCCAGGAGGCGCTCAAAGTAACGGAAGGGCCCAAGGATGCGCGCCTTCCCCGCAGTTTGAACCTGCTGGCTTCCACATACGACGAAGCGGGCCGGCCGCTGGAAGGCGAGAAGATCTACCGGCGGGCGATGGCGATCCTGGAAACCAGCGGCCGCAAGGAAACCGGCGACTATGCGACTCTTTTGGCCAACCTGGCGGCGAACTACGGGGATCGCGGGCAGCCGGCCGAGAGCGAGGCGCTGCTGCGCAAGTCGATTGCGGTCTACGATCGGACCGTTTCCCCGGACGACCCGAGGCCTCGACACGCGCGCAACAGCCTCGCGGTCCTGATGCTTGGCAGCCAACGCTACCAGGAGGCGGAGCGCCTGCTCGACCAGTTGCTCGACGCTTGCCGAAAGCATCCCGAGCCCGGAAGCGTGCTCGAAGCGGTGGTCCTCGACAACCTGGGCGTGTTGCGCCGTCACCAGGGCCGGCTGGAAGAGTCCGTCCGGCTGATCGAACAGTCGCTCGGGATCTTCGAAGGCACCCTCGGCCCTCAGCACCCGCTGCTGCTTTTCCCGCTCAACAATCTCGCGACGGCTTATGCCAAGGCGGGCCGCCGGGACGAAGCGGAGCGCCTCTTTCAACGCGAGCTGACGATCGCCGCGGCCCGCCTGGGCGCCGGGCATCCGACGTATGGCACCCTGCTGCTGAACTACTCCGAGTACCTGCGATTCGTGGGGCGGAAGAAGGAAGCCAAAACGATCGAAGCGCAGGCCCGCGCGGTGCTTCGAGACAGCCAGGTCAGCAACGGCGGCGGAATGACGATCGATGTGTCGGCTTTCCGCTGAGGGTTGTGGACTACTGCTCCGCCGTGCCCGGCGGCGCCGTCACCTGCACCTTCGCGGCCGGGCTCGAGACGCCGCCGATAGTCACCACTACTGGCTGCGTTCCCACCGGAAGCGAAGGTGGCGCCACGAAGTTGATCTGGGTGATGCCGAGTTTCCCCGGCGCCAGGCCCACGTACTGCACCAGCGCCGGCACTCCGCCCACCGTCACGGTCACCGGCAACTGGGGCTTCGGCAGGATAGCGGCGGGGCCGGTCGCGTAGAAGGCGGTCCAGCGCTCCGGCGAAACCTCTCCGGCGCCCGTCACGTACAGCGTCCCGATCCCGCCCTGGGGCGCACTGGCGTTGGGTGACAGGATTCCCTTGTCGTCCGTGAAGATGCCGGGCGCGGAGGGCGCAATTTGAAACTGCCACCCCGCAATCTGCCCGTTGTTGTCGATTCCCAGCACCGCCGGACCGGCGCCCGCTTCGTAGGGAATCTGGATGTTCAGTTGGCCGGGCGAAACATAGATCAGGGGCGCGGGCAGCCCGTTGACCGTGGCCCGCACGCCGGCAATCGAGAACGGCGCCGGGTTGGTGGAGACTTGCTCGGTGACATTGGCCAACTGCGAGCCGAACACCGCGAGAAGCATGCCCGGGCTGGCGGCGGCCTGGTACGACGCGGAGTTGGCGGCGCCGCTGATGAGGGTGCCGGACGCGCTGCCGCCCAGCACGAACATCACCGGCACGTTGATGGATTGCGGAACGGCATTGGCGGATTGAATGACGATGGTGGCGTGGTAAACGCCGGGTTCGAATCCCGCGCCGGACGCGGTCAACTGGATCTGGCCCGGCCCCGTCCCGGCAAACTGCGAGGCGGTGAGCCAGGCGGTGGTGCGGTTGGTGGGGAAGATGGTCGCCGTCCACGGCTGCGTCTTGTCGGAAATGTTCACCGCCAGGGCGGCTTGCGCGGGTTTGCCCGCGTCCGGCGCGGCGAGAGTGATGGCGGCCGGGGCGGCGGAAACCTTCGCCGGACCGGCGGGCGGGCCGGTGAACGAGACGGACACCTGCTGGAAGGTGCCGGTCGAATTGAAAACCGCGATGAGATCGGTCGCGGGTGGCGTGATTCCGGAGAAACACAATGTGCCTTGCAGGGAGGACCAGGCGTCCAGCCGTTCCGTGCCGAAAATGGCGGGAATCTGGCTCGACAGATCCACGCTCCCCACCACCAGCGCGTCCACCGTGGTCAGGTAGCCGCCCAAATCGTCGATGTTGAGTTGAACCGCCCATTGGCAGGAAACATCGGCGGCGGTGTTCTGCGACACGATCAGCGGCGTGACCGTGAAATCGAAATCTCCCAGGTACGGATAAGTCCCGGCGTAATTCACCGGGATGCTGCGGGACCAGGCCTGGCCCGCGGAGTCCACGCCGGTGAAGCCGTAGATGCGCGTGGACGGAGTGGCGAGATTGCGCAAGACGAAGGTGGTGCTCACGGTGGCGCTGGGCGGGATATCGGGCGACGGGAAATATGGCGCGAGCGGCTGTGCCTGGCCGTCGATGGTGAAGCCGGTGATCATGGCGGGAACGCCCGCCGCTTCGCGCAACGTCAGGGTGGTCTGCCAGGCCGGACCCTGGGCGTCCGGCGGCGGGTTGGGCCAAACCGTGTCGGGTCCCGTGGCCACGATGGCCGCCGCACCGGTGGGCGGAACGATCTGCACGCTCTTGGTGGCGCCGCCGCTGCTGAACGCGGCATCGCCCGAGTAAACCGCGGACAGGACGATCGTCCCCGGGCCGAAACGATATGCGGGGAAGAACAGGTCGGCAACCTGCTGGCCGTCGCGCGTGATGAGCGGCGCCGAGCCGAGCGGGATGGTGCCCACGGCGAAATCCACCGTGCCCGTCGGCGTGCCGCCGGATGTGGAGAGAATCGCGGTGGCCCCGATGGTGTCGTTCACCGTCACCCGTAGGGAGTCGACAAACAGGTTGATGCTTACGCCCTCGGTTTTGGTGTTCCACTGGGTCACCAGGGCGTTGGCGTCCACCGATCCCAGGCCGGTGGCCATGTCGTATGCCGGCCCGGTGGGATAGCCGTAGGATCCGCTGAGGCAGTCGGGGCTGCCCTGCGAGCAGTTCACGATGTTGTTGCCCGAAGTAATGTCGTGGAAGACGGAAGGGGCGCTCTGCGCCAGCCGGTACAACTGCGGATTGATGTTCCCCAGGCCCGGCTGCTTCTGGAATCCTTTGCTCACCTGGTAGTGATTGAGCAGCGCGATGATGCCGGCCATGGAAGGCGCCGAAGCCGAGGTCCCGCCGACCGCACCATTGCCGCCCTGATAGGTGACGTAGTAGGCATCGTGCAGAGCGGCGCTCAGAGCCACATCGGGGACGTGGCGCACGCCGTCAGTGGGGACGCCGGAACCCGTCTGCCACGCGGGCTGGGGATAGTAGAGGCTCGCGCCGCCCCCGCCGGAGACCAGTCCCAAGGAGACCGACGATTCGTTCCAGGCCGCTTCCGGAATGTAGGAGAGGGCTGAACCGAAATTGGCGTCGTTGGTGGTAGCCCAATAAGTGCCGCTGCCCTCTACGAACTCGGTGCCGCCGACCCCGGTGACCTCGGGCATGACGGCGGGGAAGGTGACCGTCTTGCCGAGCGTGGCGAAGGGCGCCGAGGCCTGCTGGTCGCATCCCGCCGCGCCCGAATCGCCCGAGGCGCTCAGGATGGTGATTCCCTGGGCATTCCCCTGCTGCGCGATGGAACGGTAGTAAGGCGCGGAATCGTCGATCTCGCAATCGCCGTAGCTGATGGTGATGACCGGCGCGATGTTCAGGTTGATCGCCGCGATGGTGGCGGCGAAGGGGTCCTGCCCGTAGACGTAATAGATGGCCGCCTTCGGCGCCACTGCGCCGGCCCATTCCAGGTCGAGGTTGCCCTCCAGTTGCGCTCCGTTGAAGCCCGGATCGACACCGCTGTAGGGGATGAACTGCGGGTCGTTGGCGGGCAGGTTGTAGCGCGTGCGGAAGGCGCGCAGATCGCTGAGCAGCACGGAGGATGCGCCCACCACGGCGATGCGCTGGCCGGTGCCGTCGATGCCGGCCTGATACAAGGGCGCCAGGTTGTAAATGGTGGCGAAGTCTTCGGGGACCAGGTAGTGCGACGAGCCGGAATCGTAGGCGGGAATCGCGCCGGACGCGAGGCCGGCCGGCATGGCGTAAGACTTCAGGTGGAAGTCGTCGAGGCCGATGAAACCGCCCACCACGTCCGCCAGGGCGTCGGGCACCGAGGCTTCGCTCACGTTGGCGTAGTGGGTTTCGCCCGCCACGCGGAATCGGTGGATGGCCGTGTGGAGGGACTTCGCCACCTGCGCCGCGGCGCCGCTGAACGCCACCCAGTTGCGCCCGCGCCCGAGTTCCTTCACCTCGAAGCCTTCGGAGTGGAGCCACTGGACGACCTTGGAGCGATCCCCGGGGCTCAGACCGAAGCGGTTGCCGAACTCTTCCGGGGTGAGCCACTGATGGAACAGCGGCGAAGAAGGATTCTGCTGGCTGGCGAGCAAGCTGTCTAGCTCGGCCTGCTGCCCGGAGGACGGCTGGAACAGGACCATCATATACTCCATGGGCATGGCCGGGTCCACCGCGCCCTGGTCGAACCGGGCCTGTGCCAGGTGGTGGAGGCTGCCCCTGACGGCGCGCATCTGGCGGCCATCCACAGGCCGCGTGATGCGGTCCGGCGGAGCCGCCGCGGCGGCGCAGGCGAAGGCGAGCAACACCGGAATGCCGAGGGAAGGAATAGGAGCGCGTAACATAGGATTAACGCTTAACGAAGTGCGCGGGCCGAGTCAAGGCGCGAAGTGGCGGCGCGCGCGGCAGTCAGGATCGGCAGTAGACCTTCCTCAGGCGGGCTTCGGCCTACCCGGGCGCTTGATGCGGGGACGCACGTAATGGAACCGAATCAGATAGATGTTCTCGCCTTTGCCGTGCTTCGCGACCTTGAGCAGATCGATGACACCCAGGAAACCCGACTCGCGCGCCAACTCGGGTGTGATATCCGGAAAGCCGATCGGCTTGATCGAATCCACCTCGATCTCACCTTCCTCCATACCGTACCGGGCGCCCACTTTGACGTGGAGACGCTTCCAGATGCGGACACTGCAAGTGATTTTTCCAAGGCGAACTCCCTCGCGAAGACGCTTGGTGAACACCATAAGGAGAGTTTATCCCGGTGGAACTCTTCCGCGCCCCTCGTTCCCCGCGCCTCGCACAGCGTCGCGATCGGCTTGACCCCACGACCGGAAACGAATCGGACGGCGAGACCCAATTGAACGTATCCGCCAACTGGCGCGCGGAAGTGTGGAAATGACCGGACGCGGGCCAGGGGAGACTACCGTGCCGCATTCGGCGCGGATGCAAGAACGCCTTCCAGCTCGGGGCCGCCGAGCACCTGCTCGCCGCCCGCGTCCAGGAAAGCCGCATGGATTTCCAGCCGGCGGCGTTCCGCCCTTTGCGCCAGATCCCGGAAGCCGGGCGCCCCGCGGAGCGACTGGAGCCACGGATCGCGAGCCAGGGACGACGCGCACAGAAAGCCGCCATCGATCACCTTATGGAGAGTCGCGATGGCCCGCTCCCGCTGGTTGATACGCGCCAGGTGGCGGGCGAAGTAGAAAAGGGATTCCGGATCCGTGCGGGTCGGGGTCTCCAGCTCCGGGATGGCCTTCAGGCATTCCGCGAAGTCGCCCTCCAGATAAGCCCGCAGGGACTGCATGATGCCCCCGACCACGGAGGTAACACTGGCAGCCGCCTCGCGCTGGCGCAGCAGGGTCAGCGCTTCCTCGTTACGGTCCAACGCGGCCAGCGCGGCGGCGTCCAGGTAGTAGCCCGCCTTGGTGTCGTAGAACGCGAGCGTCTTCCGATACTCTCCCAACAGAAAGTACGTGTGCTCGGCGCTGGTCACGACGTGCGGATCGAGCCGCCGCGCGCACTCGTGGGCGGCGATGGAAGCCTCCAGTTCGCCGGAATAGCGGCAGGCCTGGACCAGGCCGGCGAACAGGTCCGCGTCGTGACGGCGGAGACGCGCACGCTCCAGCAGGCGGACCATGGCTTCGGGCGCGCGGCCCTGGTCGCACTCGATCGAGGTATACAGGTTGTGCGCCAGTGCCAGGTCCGGATTCAGGCTGAAGGCCCGGCGGAAATCTTCATCGGCCAGCTTGAAATTCTCTTCGGACTCCTCGCCGAATTTTTCTATGAAGCGATGGACCCTTCCCAGCCGCGCCCACGCGGGAGCATAGTCCGGGTCGTCCTCCAGGCACTGGACATAAAGATCGCGCGCGAGCCTCATGTTATCGATGCTCCGGTGCCTCGATATCTGGTTGGCGCGAAGATAATACTCGTATGCCTTGGCGCTGCGGGGCACATCGTGGCGGAGGATCCGCCGTTCCCGCTCGGTGAGGGGCAGCATCAGAGACTGCACCACCTGGTTAGCCAGGCTATCCTGAACCTGGAAGAGATCGTCCATGGACACGTGCAGCACGTCCGACCAGATCACCGTTCCACCAGGCGCCGCCAGAAGCTGGCAGGAGAGCCGGAGCTGCGCGCCCACGCGCATCAGGATACCGGTGAGAATGGCGTCGACATCCGCCTCGGCGGCGATCCTCTTGGGGTCCGCCGGCTGCCCTTCGAACCGCAGGGCCACCAGGGTGGAGCGCACGGTCAGGCTGTCGAGGCCGGAGAGAGAGCTGCTGATGGCGTCGGGCAGGCTGTAGGCCAGGAATTCCGTCTCCTCATCTTTCCGGAGCATGCGAAACGGCAGCACGATCAGACGCGTGGCCGTCCGGGCCGGCGGTGCGGCGACTGGGCCGGCGGACACTGTCGCTGCGTCCAGCGCCTCGGCCATTTCCATCGCCGAGGCGTAGCGATCTTGCGGCCGCTTGGCCAGGGCGCGCCGGACCACCTGGTGGAACGCTTGGATCTCCGGCGGCCCCTCGGGCGCCGGCGGTTCCTGGTGCATCACCTGGTACAGAACATCCACGAAGGAGTCGCCGTCGAAGGCCCGCTTCCCCGTGAGCATCTCGTAAAGGATGCAACCGGCGGCGAAGATGTCGGCGGCCGGGCCGGCGGCCACGCCGCCCGCTTGCTCCGGCGACATGTAGTGCGGCGTGCCGAGAATCGTTCCGGGAGCCGTGAGGTTGGTGACCGTTGCCTCGCCCCCCGCACCAGCCGGGGGCGAGGCGCCGGTCGAGCGCGCGAGGCCGAAATCGAGCAGCTTGACAGCGTGCGGAGTCAGGAAGACATTGGAAGGCTTCAGATCGCGGTGGACGATACCGAGGCCGTGCAAAGCCCCGAGGGCCGCGAGGATCTGGCGCGCAATCCGCGCGGTTTCGGAAGCGGCCAGCGGCCCGGCCGCCAAACGGTCCGCCAACGATTGGCCTTCGAGCAGCTCCAGCACCAGGAACAGCGTCTCGCCGTCTTCGTCGGCATCGAACACCTGGCAGACGTTGGGGTGGCTGACGCGGGCCAGCGACCGGGCTTCGTGCCAGAGGCGCTTTCGGGCTTCGTCTCGCGCGCCCACCCCGCGGATGGTCTTGATGGCGACGGCGCGCTCCAGCCGTTCGTCCCAAGCCTCGTAGACGACCCCCATGCCGCCCTCGCCGATCTTGCGCACAATGCGGTAGTGTCCGATGGTCTGCGGCATCGCAACCAACTTCATGCTAGACCAGCGCCCCGCGCCACGCAACGGAGTTTCAGGCCCGTAAGCTGTCTATCCGACGGGGATCTGCCCTGACGACCACGTAGTCCGGGCCGATGTCTTTGAGGGTAACGCGGCGCGTAACGGAGAATGTCAGATCTTGGAATGCTCCAGCCAGCGCAGCATAGCGATGGCGATCTTCTCCACGCAACGCGACAGCACGTGGTCCAGGTCGCTTACCCACAAGCCGGTGCTGATCGAAAAAACCAGCGAGTCGTCTTGCGCGGTCTCCGCCAGGGCGGCCTCGATGCAGTCATTTACCGCCATGTCCGCGCCTGTACCGATCGACCCGAGGAAGCCTGCGAACGCCACGAACTCGAAGGCGAATTCCGGCCGCAGCCGGGCGCGCTGCTCCGCGGGAATTACGGTGACAATCTCCGCCGGCCCACTCTTCGATTCGTCGCAATACACCATGGCGACGCCGCAGTCGCGAAGCGCATGGGCCAACGCAAAGAACCGGCCTGGCTCACCGGACGCCGAACAGTTCACCGGCCCGTACCAGGATTGTCCGGGGGCGCCGCGGAGGGCTTCGTAGAGTTTCTGCGTACCGGTACTGCCGTGACCCAACTCGTTCGGGCCATGCCAACTGTGGCTGCGCGAATCCCAGCCGTACAACTGGACCGTGTGCCCGTCCGGCCGCCGCTTGTCCGCGTTCTGGCGAGGCACGACCACGGCGGACGAATCCTCTCGTGGCCGGACGTTTTGGAGCATATAAGGATTTTATACACCTAAACTCTTAAAATGTCTTGTGGTTTCGCCAGGAATTTCAGATGGATCTGTCTGAATACGCACACCCGCTGGACTGTCCTATAATCGGACGACGGCTGGTTTTCAGACAGCAGCCTGCCGGTTTCAGGCGCCGGAGTTGCCTCCGCCCATCTTCTCCAGCACTGCTGTGGCCGCGTTGCCGGCGCGTTTGGGAGCGCCGTACCGAACTATGGAAACGAACTTGCCAACCCGCAAAGGACTGCTATGCAAAGCACTCATTCCTCGAATGCCAACGAAGATCGGCGAACCGTAGTCTCCTGGCTGTTGGGAGGCGGGGTGGCCGCCTCGCTGGCATCATTCTTCTATCCGGTCGCGCGCTTCCTCAATCCGCCGCAGGTCGCCGAGGCCTCGGTGAACGAAGTCGTCGCCGGCAAGGTGCAGGATCTGAAGCCCAACTCCGGCAAGATTATCAAGTTCGGCAACAAGCCCGCCCTGCTGGTCCGCGTCAACGACACCGACTGGAAGGCCTTTTCGGCGGTCTGCACGCACCTCAATTGCACCGTGCAGTACCAGGAGGCCCGCCGGGAAATCTGGTGCGCCTGCCACAACGGCACCTACGACCTCGACGGCCGTGTGACCTCCGGCCCGCCGCCCAAACCTCTGGAAGAGCTGGCCGTGAAAATTCGCGGCGACGAAGTCGTCATCTCGCACCGCGTCTGAGGGGAGGCCCACTTGTCGATCACCGAAATCAAATCCAAGACACTCGACTGGCTCGACGAGCGAACCGGCTGGCGCATGGCTACGGATCTGCTGGATCACAAGGTGGTCCCGCAGCACGCCGGCACCGCGTGGTACTACTTCGGCGGCATCACTCTCTTTCTGATCGGCGTCCAACTCTTCACCGGCGTCCTGCTGCTGCTCTACTACCGGCCCACGGTCGCCGAAGCCTTCGACAGCGTGCGCTTCATCATGACCCGCGTGGAATTCGGCTGGCTCATCCGCTCCATCCACAGCTGGTCGGCCAACCTGCTCATCCTTTCGGCCTTCATCCACATGTTCAGCGTGGCCTTCACGCGCTCCTACCAGCGGCCGCGCGAGCTGACCTGGCTGAGCGGCATCGTGCTGTTGGGCCTGATGCTGGGCTTCGGCTTCAGCGGCTACCTGCTGCCGTGGAACATGATCTCTTACTTCGCCACCAAGGTCGGCACCGATGTAGCGGGCACCATGCCCGTCGCGGGCCCCACTCTCGCGCGGTTCCTGCGCGGCGGTGAAGACGTCGGCGCCGCGACGCTCACCCGTTTCTTCGACTTTCACGTGATGATCCTGCCCTTGCTGACCTTCGCTTTGATCGGCGTGCACCTCCTACTGGTCCAGAAAAACGGGATGCACACTCCGAGCGGAATCCCCCCGTCCAAACTGGCGCACATGAAGTTCTTCCCGAATTTCTTCCTTCGGGAACTGATGGTGTGGTACGGCGTCCTGGCGGTGCTGGGGACCCTGGCGGCAATGTTCCCCTGGGAACTGGGCGAGAAGGCGGACCCGTTCGCCTCGGCCCCGGCGGGCATCCGTCCGGAGTGGTATTTCCTGGCGCAGTTCTACACGCTGAAGCTGATTCCCAGCCACGTGTGGATCTTCGAAGGCGAACTCCTGGGCCTGCTGGGATTCGGCGCGCTGGCCGCGGTCTGGGTGCTGCTGCCGTTCTGGGGAACGCGCGCCAACGGGGAGCCACGCACCAGGCTCACCGCCGGCGTCGGCATTTTTCTGATCTGCTACCTGATCACCTTCACCTATCTGGGATACGTCAAATGAGAGCGCCTGTCATCCTTCTTTTCTTCGCTGCCGGGGCGTTCGCCGCCGGGCCGGATTCCTGCATGACCTGCCACACGGCCATGGATGATGCGGCCACCGGGCCGTCCGCGCTCATCAAGAACGACGTCCACATCGCCCACGGCCTGAGTTGCGCCGATTGCCACGGCGGCGACCGCACCAACGACGATCCCGACGCCTCCATGAGCAAGGCCAAGGGCTTCAAAGGCAAGCCCGCGCGCAGCGCCATTCCGAAGTTCTGCGCGAGCTGCCACAGCAATCCGGATTACATGCGGCGGTACGCGCCGCGCGAACGCGTCGACCAGTTCGAGCTGTACCAGACCAGCGTTCACGGCAAACGCCTGGCCGCCGGTGACGCCAACGTGGCCACGTGTATCGATTGCCACAGCGTCCACGACATCCGCGCGGTGAAGGACAGCATGTCGCCGGTGCATCCGCTGCACGTGGCCGAGACCTGCTCGCGCTGCCATTCCGACAAGCAGAAAATGGCGGCCTACAAAATCCCCACCAACCAGTTCGAGGAATACCGCACGAGCGTTCACTGGCAGGCGCTTTCCAAGCGCGGCGACCTCTCCGCGCCAAGCTGCGCCTCCTGCCACGGCAACCACGGCGCCAAGCCGCCGGAGGTGGAATCCGTCTCGGCGGTCTGCGGGACCTGCCACGTGCTGTTCGAGCAGCTTTACACCAAGAGCGTGCACAAGGCCGTCTTCTCCGGCGAGGGGGGCGGCGGAGGCTGCATCGTGTGCCACTCGAACCACGCCATCCACCAGCCATCCACCGCCATGCTGACCGGCCCCAACGCGGTATGCAGCGGCTGCCACGAGGCGGGCTCCAAACCGGCGGAGGCCGCCACCCAGATGGCCGGCTGGATCGATGGCCTGGATGGAGCCCTGCAACAAAGCGAGGCGGTGCTGACGAAGGCCGAGAAGTACGGCATGGAAGTATCGGAGGCGCAGGTGCGCCTGATCGACGGCCGCGAAGACCTGGTGAAATCGCGCCTCAACCTGCACTCCATGCAGACGGAGGACGTGCGCAAGCCGGTGGAAGCGGGGATGGCCGTCGCCAAGGAGACCGGGAAAGCCGGCGAGGACGCCCTGCGCGAGAAAGATTTCCGCCGCCTGGGCCTGGCCGTGTCGGTAGTGCTGATCGGTATCGCGATCCTGGCGATACGCGGGTTGATCCGCCGCATCGAATCGAACGGCGACGGCGGGGCGGCGGCGGCGCACGAGTAGCGGCGGCCAGCTTCCGGTAGCCCGGACGATGTCAAGATGGCGATCCGGCAGACGCGCGGGCTCCGGTGTTCAGGCCCGCAGCGTGCTCCAACCGGAACCAGTGTCTATGCCGTTAAACACTGCGGCGTTACTCACGTGCAATCGGATCAACTTCGAAAACCTCGCCTCCTCGCAGTGAGATGAAAGGTCGTCTTGTGCCAAATTGGCGTAAGCTGGAGAACATGCTCACGCACTTTCCCCAAGCGGTTCCTGAGATTCCGGTTAGCAATGTCGAGAAGGCCGCCGAGTATTACGTGAATGTGCTCGGGTTCCATTTCAACTGGGGTAACGACCAGGGCGGGATCGGGGGCATCTCGCAGGGGGAGTGCCGTATGTTCCTGACCAATGCACCGTTCTGCCAACACTACGGTAATGGCGGGACCGTCGTGGTCTGGTTGAATCTGAGTAGCAAGCAGGAAGTCGACGAACTGTACCATCGTTGGCGGGAGGCTGGGGCGAAGATCCTTGCTGGGCCGGAGGACAAACCGTGGCACCTGCGCGAGTTCAGAGTCGCCGATCTGGACGGCAATCAACTGCGCGTGTTCTACGACTTTTCTCGGGAATTGCAGCAGGAGCAAGCGTAGGCCAGATTCGTGTCCTTATTTCAGGAAATGGGCTTTCGCGATATTACTCCTGCCTTGTCGGGAAATGCTTACCGACGTTTCTGGCCACCGCTGGCTCTGCGACTCGCGCCCTTCCTATTCGCAGCGCAGGGCGTCCAGGGGATCGCAGCGGGAACCGCGGCGCGCGGGGCCGATCATCGCGGCGGCGGCGGCCACGGCCAACACCAGCGCCGCGCCAAGGTAGAGCAGCGGGTTGGTGGTGTCCAGGCGGATCGGAGAGTCCGCCATCGTGCGGCGCAGGGCGGCAGCGGCGGCCACCGACATCCACAGGCCTTGCAGCAAGCCGGCGGCGACCGGCTTTCCGGCCGAGACGAAGACTTCGCGGATGATGTCGAAGCGCTGCGCGCCCAGCGCGGCGCGGATTCCCAGGTCGCGCATGCGCTGGCTGACGGCCAGGTTGACAGCGCCGTAAATGCCGGCGGCGGCCAGCACCGTCGCGAGCACTCCCAGGAGCACGATCAGATCGACGACGTTCCACAGGATGGTGGTCACCTGGTCGATCCAGGCTTCCAGCAGGCGCGCGACGATAAACAGGTCGGGGTCGGATTGGCGGAGCGCGGCCCGCACCGCAGGCGCGCCGCGCGAGGCGCCGGAATCGAAACGCACCGACATGTAGTTGCGGTGCGCGTCGATGTGGCGGAGGCGGTAGACGGCCGGGTTGTCGGAGCCGCCGAAACGCATCGGCGCCACGTCTTTGGCCACGCCCACGACGGGCGCCGTGCCGCCTGGCATGCGGAGGATCCGCCCGAGAGGATTCTGGCGAGGCCAGAAGAGCTTCGCCAGGCTTTGCGAGACCACTACCGCCGAGGCGTCGGCGTCCTGAAACTCGCGGCCGCTCACCAGCGGGATGCCCAACGTTTCGAGAAAGGCAGGCGATACGGCGTAGATATCCACCGGCTGGCTGGCATCGGGACGCGTGGGCGGGCGCAGTTCCACGGTGTCGCGGGAAAGCATCGGCGGGCCGTCGGAAAAGGCCACCGAGCGCACGCCGGGCAGCGCCTTGACGCGGCCCGTGATGGCGCGCACGCGAAGCGTGGTCTGTTCCAAAGTGTTGCTGTCGGGAAAATTCAAGGGCGAGACCACCACGCGTTCCGGCAGGTAGCCGGGGTTGGCGCGCAGGGTTTGGTTTTCGGATTGCGCGAACAGGGCGGCTTCCACCAGCAGCACCATGCTCATGCCGACCTGCGCGCTGATCAGCCAGCCGCGCAGGCGGGCGCCGCCCGCTCCCGCGAGGTTTCCACCGTAGCCTTTCAGGGACCCCAGCAGATCGACCTTCACGGACTCCAGCGCCGGAGCGAGGCCGGAGAGAATCCCCGTGGCCAAAACCACCACCGAGAGGTACACGAAGATGCGCCAGTCGGGGGGCATGGGAAAGTCGGGAGCGCCGGTGGCCACCAGGTGAAACAGCGGCACGGGCAGCTTCCAGGTGAGAAACAGGCTGATCGCGCCGGCGATGGCGGCCAGCAGCAGGCTCTCGGTCACCAGCATGCGGACCAGGCGAATACGCGGTGCGCCGAGCGAGAGGCGCACGGCGATCTCGCGCTTGCGCACGGCGGCGCGCGAAAGCAGGAGCGTCGCCACGTTGGCGCAGGCGATCAGGAGCACCAGGAAGAACGCGCCGAGAAAGAAGGCGACGAGCATGAGATCGCGGCCGCTGGCGGTGAGTTCCATTTCCTCGATCCAGGAACCGTCGGTGGTGGTGACGACCGTCTTGCGGCCATAGTGCTCCTGGTCCTGCTGGTGTTCCAGAATGTTCAGCTCGGCTTCCGCCTGGGAGCGGGAAAACCCCGGCGCGAGGCGGCCGGCCAGGGCGAGCCAGAGCGAATCGTCGCTGGTGAAGCGGTTGTTCCCCGGCTCGAAGTACGCCACCGCGGTGTACGGCAGCCAGATCTTGACGGGGATGGTCCAGCTCGAGGTGCGGTCGGGAACCACGCCGGCCACTACGATGGTGCGGTTGTTCACCTGGATCGACCGGCCGATCAGACGGGGATCGGCTCCGTAGCGGTTGCGCCAGGTGGATTCGCTGATGAGGGCCACCGGCGCCACGCCCGGCGCGAGGCAATCGTCGGGAACCAGGAGGCGCCCGAGGATGGGGCGGTCCAGTCCATCGACGGTGAAGAAGTTGCAGGAGACCAGGAGGCCGAACGAGCCGGTGGAATCGTCGTCGCCGATGAGCGCGGGGAAGTAAGACCAGGCGGCCAGTTGGCGCAAGGAGCGGGTACGGTCGCGCAACGCCTGGTACTCGGAAGAGGAAACGCCGTGGGAGGCGGTCTCCCAGCGGTTTTGCAGAATCACGCGCAAGAAGGTGTCGGGATCCTTGTAGACGTGCGGGCGCAGCGCCAGGCCGTTGACCACGGTGAATACACTGGCGTTCATCCCGATTCCCAGGGTCAGGGTCAGCACCACCACCGCCGAGAGCCCGGGGTTGCGGCGGATGACGCGAAGGCCGTAGCGAAGGTCTTCGAGGAACGTTCCGGCGAGGGCCGCGGGGCGGCCGCGGTCGGCGTCGATCTCTTCCTCCCACGCGGCCGGAAGAAGGCCCCGCGAGGCGACCAGGCTGCGTTGAGCGAACAGGAGCGGCTCGGTTTGCGTCGCGGCCGTGGAAACCAGCGGGCCCGCTTCCGGGTCCACGTCCGGGAGCCCCAGCTTCAAGGGGGCGTCTTCGAGCTGGTCTTCGTACCAGAGGGAGGCGTCCGCCCAGGTGTTGCGGCGCTTGCGGCGCATGCGCCACCAGATGACGGCTTCGAAGGTCACTAGCGCGGCGAAGGCCGTAGGCTCGCCGGAACAGTACAGGATCAACTGTCCCACGGTGGCCAGATAAATGATGGAGGGGACCCATCGGCCCACGGTGAGCAGCACGGGCTCTTTCCCGGGCACATGGGAACAGGTGAACGGCAGCTTGTGCCATCCGCGAAAGAGGATCTCGAAACCGATCAGGACGGCGAGCAGGGCCAGAACGGATGCGGCCACGGCGCGCAGCCAGCCGAACACGGCGATCTGCGCGGGGAGCGCCGCCAGAAAGACCGGAGCGATGCCGCACCAGATCACGAAGCGTTCCACGGCGGCCAGCCAGGCGGCGCGGCCCTCCCGCTCGTTCATCTGGAAAAGCCAGTTGGCGCCGAGGGCGACCGGCAGCGAGAACAGATAGCGCAGGCCGGCAGTGACCACCACAGCGGTGGCCAGCGGCGCGACCACCGCCAAAAAGCCATAGATGCCTTGGTCGTGAAGCGAAGGTCGGGGCGTGTCGAGCGCGCCCTTGGTAATGCAGCCGAGGCCGATTCCGCCGTAAGCCAGCAGGATGAGCCGGTGGCTGCCGCTGCGCACCAGGGTCTTCCACATGAAGGCGAAAGCCGCCTGCTCGCGCGGCTCCCGGATCCAGCGCTCGAGCAGCCGCCACCCGGCGCCATCCCAGCGCGAAGCGGCGGTGTGGCCCGGCGCGCCCTCCATCAGCAGACGGTGGTAACGGTGATAGGCGATGAGATACGACAGAACCGTGATCACCGCCGGCGCCGCCATGGCGAGGACCGCGGTGCGCGAACCCGGCGTGCCGCGCAACATCGATTCCCAGAGGTCGGCAAACCAGGCTGTAGGGAACCAGGCCCCATGGGTGGGCCAGCGTCCCACCAGCGGAAGCGCGCCCAGGATCACCATGAACAGCACGGCCTGCAACGTCAGGGACACGCGCGCGAAAATGCGCCCCGGCAGCAAGTTGAGAAGGATCCCCTGCAACGCCAGCAGACTGAAGAACGCAAAAACGCAGGCGCCCGCGGCGGCCGCAAAGTTGGCCCCGAAATTGGCCGCCTCCGATGGGTTGTAGCGCCATGGAAAAGCCGTGACGGACGCAAACAGCGCGGCGGGAATGGCCGCCACCGCCACGACGAAGATGGTAAAGATCAGCAGCAGGGAGCCGAATTTCGCGGCGAAGATTTCGCGCGGGCTCACCGGCCACGAGCCCAATACCAGGCAATCGCGGCGGCTGGGAAACAGCGACTGCCACTGGAGCACGGTCAGCAGCGCGGTGACCCCCATCGCCAGTCCGATGAACAACAGCCAGTCCTCGCGCATGGCTTGCCGGAACACCGCCGGGTTGGCGAGGCTGAACAGAGCGTCGTAGCGCTCCATGTACGTTCGGAACCCCAGGATGCCGGACGAGAGCAGTATCGCCAGGATTCCGAACGCCACCTTCATCCACTCCCCGGAATCGGAGGCGGATACGAAATCGCTATCGAAGAATCCCACGAGAAAATGGCGCACCAGCTCGAAGCCCGTGCCGTGGGTCTCTTCGAGCCAGGACTGGAGGCGCTGTCTCACGCCGCCACCACGTCGAGGATGCGCTGCGCCACGGCGTCGTTATTCTCGGGCTGGGTGAGTTGCGCGAACACGCCTTCGAGCGAAGACTCCGACATCAGCTCGCGCAGCCGCGCGACGGAGTCGTGCGCCACCACTTGTCCCTTGCGCAGGATCAGCACGCGGTCGCAGACCTTTTCGACCACTTCGAGCACGTGCGAGCTGTAGAGCACCATCTTGCGGCGGCCGGCCATGGCGTGCAGCAGGCTGCGCAGCACCAGGGCGGTGTTGACGTCGAGCCCGGAAAACGGCTCGTCGAGGATGAGCAGCTCGGGGTCGTGCAGCAGCGCGGCGGAGATCAGGATCTTCTGCCGCATCCCTTTCGAATAGGACGCCAGCGGCGTGTACCGGTCCTCCCACAATCCGAAGAGGCGGATGAGCGCGTCCATTTTCGGCTCGAGCACGCTGCGCGGCATGCCGTGCAGGCGCCCCGCCAGTTGCAGGTATTCGCGCCCGCCGAGGTGGGGATAGATGTGCGGCTCCTCGGGAACGTAGCCGATGCGGCGCTGATAAGCTTTCATGTCGGCGCGGACGTCCTGGCCGTGGAAGCGGATGTGGCCCGAGTTGGGCTCGAGCAGGCCGGTCAGCATTTTCACAGTGGTGCTCTTGCCGGCGCCGTTAGGCCCCAGGTATCCGAGGATTTCGCCGGGCTCTATGGAGAAACTGACGCGGTCCACCACGGGGATTCCGCTGTACAGCTTGGTCAGGCTGCGCACTTCCAGCATGCCCGCTTAGACTCCGCGGGCCACGCGCGAGTTCCCGAGGGGCGGCCCATGCTAACTTGAGGATTCATGCACACCCGAAGCGCGGCCGACCTGTCAAACTGGACGCCCGATTCCTGGCGCGAGCGGCCCGCGCTGCAGCAGCCCGTGTATCCCGACCCGGCCGCGCTCGATCGCGTCCTCTCCGAACTGCGCCAGCTTCCGCCGCTGGTGACCAGTTGGGAAATCATCGGGCTCCGCGAGCAGCTCGCCGCCGCTTCGGCCGGAACGCGGTTCGTGCTCCAGGGCGGCGACTGCGCCGAGCGCCTGGTGGACTGCAACTCCTCGCGCATCGCCAACATGCTCAAGGTCCTGTTGCAGATGAGCCTGGTGCTGGTGGTGGGCGCCAAGCGGCCGGTCATCCGCATCGGGCGCTTCGCGGGGCAGTATGCCAAGCCGCGGAGCGCGGCGGAGGAGACCCGCAACGGCGTCCGGCTGCCGTCGTACCGCGGCGATATCATCAACCGGCCGGAGTTCACCCTCGAAGCGCGCACGCCCGATCCGCAACTCCTGCTGCGCGGCTACGAGCGCGCCGCCCTCACCCTGAACTTCATCCGCGCCCTGGTCAAGGGCGGCTTCGCCGACCTGCACCACCCCGAATACTTCGACCTCGATTGGGTGCAGCATTCCCCGCTCGCCGACGATTACCACCGCATGGCGGAGACCATCGGCGAGTCCCTGCGCTTCATGGAAAACGTGCTCGGCGTGCGCGCGGGCGAAACCGACCGCATCGATTTCTTCACCGCGCACGAAGCCCTGCACCTGGGCTACGAATCGGCGCAGACCCGCCGCGTGCCCCGCCGGCCGGGCTGGTTCAATCTCACCACGCATTTTCCGTGGGCCGGCCAGCGCACCAACCAACCCGAGGGCGCCCACATCGAGTACCTCCGCGGCATCGAGAACCCGGTGGGCGTGAAGGTGGGGCCTGGCGTCACTCGGGAGCAGGTGGCGCGCTGGATCGATATTCTGGACCCCAGGCGCATGCCCGGCCGCCTGACCCTGATCCACCGCTTCGGCGCAGCCCGGATCGGCCAGGAACTGCCGCCCCTGGTGGAAGCCGCCCAGGCCGAAGGCGCCCAGTTGTTGTGGATCTGCGACCCCATGCACGGCAACACGCTGACCACCGCCTCGGGAGTGAAGACGCGCAGCTTCGAGGACATCTACTCGGAAGTCGAACAGTCCTTCGAAATCCACCGTTCCATGGGCCACAAGCTCGGCGGCGTGCACATCGAGCTGACCGGCGAGAACGTTACCGAGTGCATCGGCGGCGCCCGCGGGCCCGTCGAGGCGGACCTCGCTCGCGCCTACGAGTCCGAGGTGGATCCGCGCCTCAACTACGAGCAGTCGCTGGAGCTGGCCTTCCTGATCGCACGGAAAATGCAGACTGAATCGCGGGTGTAGGCGCTCATCGGGTCTTCGGCGCCGCGCAGAAATCGAAGAGCAATTGCCACTCCGCGCGCTGCACCTCGAGCGCCCGCCGTTCCTCGGCCGAACCGGGACTGCGGCGCGCGCGCTCGCAGTATTGGATGAAGGCGAAGGGATCCCAGCGCGCTCCGAAGTCCACGCCGCTCTGGGCGGCCGACTCGCGCAGCGCGGGAAAAATGGCGTGCGCGCCGACGCGCTGAAACCAGTAGCCGGAGTTGCCCGGATCGGGCTCCTGGCGATGCATGATGGCGTGCCAGTAGCTGCCTTCCGCGGTGTCGATGTCCTGCGCGATCGTGTGCGCGTCATCCAGGCACGAGAAATACAGGTACAGGCCGCTGAGCGCGGCTTCGGGCGCGCGCGACCGCGGAAACCATCGCTCCGCCGTCTTCGACTTCAGCAATTGGTAAGCACGATCCGACGAGCACGTTCCCGACGCCAGCGGCATCAGCCGTTCCCCGCTGCCATCGAGCGCCAGGACGGCGGCAACTTCGTCACCGTAGGCTGCGGGATCGAAAGGCATGCTACTGGATTCGCACCAGGCGATCGGCCTGGCGGTCCCCGATTGCCGCGGGCGCCGCTTCCTGCGGGCCGCGCCAGAAATCGATATAGGAAACCTGGTGCACACACGCCACCGTGCAGCGGGGCGCGCAGCTCTTGGCGGTGCGGTATTCGCGGCGAATGTCTTCGACGGTGTAGTCCGCCAGGGGCTTGGCCGGATAGCCGCGCTGCTGCGAGCAGTAGTGCACCAGCCCGTCTTCGCACACGTACAGGTAGCGCGAGCCGGCGCGGCAGCGCCAATCGTTTTCCTTGCCGTGCGCGATGTTGTCCTGGAAGTAGTTGATCCGCGCGTAGCTGCTCTTCTCCATGGCGCGCATGGCCGCGTAGACCTCGCGCTCTTCGTCGCGCAGGGGCTGGAGCTGGCCGCCGCCATCGTGAATGATCCCCACCGTGGAGGTGAATCCCAGCTTGAGAGCGCGGCGGCCGATCGCCAGCGCGTCTTGCGGATGGTGGATGCCGCCGCCGACCACCGAGTTGATGTTCACGTGAAACCGCGCGTGTTCGGCCAGGAGCTGCAGCTTCTTGTCGAGCACCTTGAGGCTCTTTTTCGAAACGTCGTCCGGCATCACGTTGTCGATGGAGATTTGCAGATGATCGAGCCCGGCGCGGTTCAGGCGCTTGATGCGATCGGCGGTGAGCAGGTAGCCGTTGGTGATCATGCCGGCGATCATGCCGTGCCCGCGAACGCGCGCGACGATCTGGTCGAGCTCGGGGTGCAGCAGGGGCTCGCCGCCCGAAATCGTGACGATGTTGGTTCCCAGCGCCGCCAGCCGGTCGAGCCGCTGGTACATGGTGTCGATGGGGACGGGCTTGGAATGGTCGTCGTACTCGTTGCAGTAGGCGCACGAGAGATTGCAGCGGCGCATGGGAATCACGTGCGCCAGGATGGGGTGGTCTTCAGATGCCAGGCCGCGCGCGATCATGCGGAGCTCGCGGACGCGGAGGTGCAGTCGTTTCCAACTCCTCCGGAGATGTTTGACAGCATCCTGCATCAGGGCAAGTGGTTCTATTACAACATACTCCGGGCCATTTGCCGAGGCTGCGGGGCCGATTGGGCCAGAACCGGGGTTGAACGGTCGGGAAGGGCAATTCAGCGCTTCCCGCGAGGCGGTGTTCCGATGGCGAGTAGCATCAAACGCTCCTTCCCAAATGGCTCAACTTGAGCCATTTTTTGGTAAGCTTCCCTGAAAACAGGAGGGTTAAAAAACCAAAACGGCTCAAGTTGAGCCGCTTTATGTCCCCTCCTTGCCCTCACTCGCGAACTGGCCAATACGGGCCACAAATTCCGGCGTTCATTCGCTTTCCAACCAACAGGATGCGTGATTTGACACTCGTCCGGCGCAAATGGTAAATGTTATGGTTCACTAAACAGGAGACTCAATGGCTGACGAGCAGAAGCCTGGGGGCTCGGAAGCGCCGCCTCCCCCTGGAGGCGGTGCCGCGGGACCACCGGCAAAACCAGCCGCTCCTCCGAAACCAGCCGCCGCGGCGGGCCATCCGGCGCCTCCCAAACCGCCGGCAACCATGGCGGCGACTCCCTGGGACAGCGACCTCACCCGCGAACTGAAGGAGCGCTTCGGCGACCGCATCGTCGAGACCTCTACGTACCTCGGACAGAACTTCATCGTGACGAAGCCGGACGCGGCCGTCACCGTCCTGGAATATCTGAAGCTCGAAGCCGACTTCGACTACCTGGTGGACGTAACCGCCGTGGACTGGCCCAAGAGGCCCGAGCGGTTCGACCTGGTCTACATTGTTTATAGCTTTGCCCGCAACGAGAGGGTGCGCATCAAGACTTACATCGCCGAAGGCCACAAGCCGGAGACCGCCGTGGGGGTCCACCTGACCGCCAACTGGCTGGAACGCGAAGTGTTCGATATGTTCGGGATCGAGTTTGACGGGCATCCCGACATGCGGCGCATCCTCCTGCCGGAGGATTGGCAGGGCCACCCGCTGCGAAAGGATTATAGTATTCTTCAGCAGGACCAGCGCTGGGTGCAGGAGAACATGAACATCGAAAGCGGCCAGTGAACCTCAGTATGCCGGATACCACTTTCCTAGACTCCACCGAACTCGTTCTCAACATGGGCCCGCAGCACCCCTCCACGCACGGGGTGTTGCGCGTCATCCTCAAACTGGATGGCGAGAAGATCATGGGAACGGAATGCATCATCGGGTACCTGCACCGCGGGGTGGAGAAGATCGCCGAGAACCGCACCTACGCCCAGTTCAATCCGTACGTGGACCGCATGGATTACGTAGCGGCCATCTCCAACGGCCTGGGCTACTGCCTGGCGGTGGAGAAACTGCTGAACGTCGAGGCGCCGCCGCGGGCACAGGCCGTCCGCGTGATTCTCACCGAACTGAACCGCATCGCCAGCCACCTGCTCTGGCTCGGGACCCACGCGCTGGATATCGGGGCCATCACGCCGGTGTTCTACTGCCTGCGCGAGCGCGAAGAGGCGCTGAAGATCTTCGAGAAATACTGCGGGGCCCGGCTCACGACGCACGCTTTCCGGATCGGCGGGCTGCTGTACGAGACCTACGAAGGCTTCGAGCAGGAGGTGCGCGATTTCTGCGACATGTTCCTGCCCAAAGTGGACGAGTACGAGGAACTGCTGACCAGCAACCGCATCTGGGTGGGGCGGCTGAAGAACATCGGGGTGCTGACGGCGGAAGAGTGCAAGGAGTACGGGGTGACCGGCCCGATGCTGCGCGCGGCGGGGGTGAAGTGGGATCTCCGCAAGGCGCAGCCGTACTCGGGGTACGAGAAGTACGAGTTCGATATTCCGACGGGCCAGAACGCCGACACCTACGACCGGTACCTGGTGCGCATGGAAGAGATGCGGCAATCGGTGCGCATCATGCGGCAGGCGGTGGCCAACATTCCCGAGGGGCCGGTCATGGGCAAGGTCGGGAAGGTGATCAAGCCGGCGGTGGGCGAAGCTTACGTTTCGATCGAGGCGCCCAAGGGCGAGCTGGGATATTACGTGGTGAGCGACGGATCGACGCAGCCGTACCGCTGCCGGGTGCGGCCGCCGTCGTTCGTCAACCTGCAGGCGTTGGACCGCATGGTGCGCGGCGGCCTGGTGGCGGACATCGTGGCGGTAATCGGGACTTTGGATATCGTGTTGGGCGAGGTGGATCGATAAGAAGTATGGCCGCAGATGAACGCGGATGAACGCAGATAAAACCAAGAGATATTCTTATCCGCGTTTATCGGCGTTCATCGGCGGCTAAACGGGTTGGGTTTTTTATGCGTACTTTGTTGAAGAAGATTTTCCTGGTGGACCTGTTTCAGGGCCTGTGGGTCACGTTCCGGTATCAGCAGCCGAAGTATATCTATACCGAGCAGTATCCGGCGGAGCGGCCCAAGGTGGCGGAGCGGTATCGCGGGGCGCCGCGCCTGAATATCAACCCGGATAACGGGGAGACCCTGTGCATCTCCTGCAACCTGTGCGCCCTGGCGTGTCCCGAGACGCTCATCGTGGTGACCAGCGAGCGCAGCGAGGTCACCCGCCGCAAGGAACTCACTACCTTTATTTATGACACCTCGCGTTGCATGTTCTGCGGGCTGTGCGAAGACGCCTGCCCGGTGGACGCGCTGGAGCTGACGCAGGATTTCGAGCTGGCCACCTACACGCGCGACGGCCAGATCTGGGACCGGCAGATGCTCGAAGAGGGGCCCAAGCCCACTCCATACAAATGCTGATCGATACCGTGCTGTTCTATTTCTTCGCCGTCCTGGTGGTGGGCGGCGGGCTGCTCACGATCACGCGGCGGAATGCGGTGCACAGCGCGATTTCGCTGATCGTTTCGCTGCTGGGCGTGGCCGGACTGTACCTGTTGCAGCAGGCGGAGTTCCTGTTCGCCGTGCAGATCGTGCTGTATATCGGCGGCATCATGGTGCTGTTCCTGTTCGTGATCATGCTGGTGAATCTCGACCTGGCGGCCAAGGAGCGGCAGTTCAACCGGCAGTGGCTGGTGGCGCTGGTGGCGGTGGCGGTGGTGGGCGCGCAGCTGAGCTGGTTCATTTATCGCGGCAGGGACGCATTTCACGTGGCCGAGAGCGTGGCGCAACCGGTGGAAGCCGGCATGGCTGTCGGGAACACGGCGATCCTGGCCGACGCGCTGTTCAAGGACTACCTGCTGCCATTCGAGATCGCTTCGGTTCTGCTGCTGGTGGCGGTGGTCGGCTCCGTAGTGATGGCGAAGAAGAGGATCTGACGATGCATCCGATTACGACGGTTCATTACCTGGCCCTGAGCGCGGCGCTGCTGCTCATCGGCACCGTGGGCGTGCTCACGCGGCGGAATATCGTGATCATCCTGATGTCCATCGAGCTGATCCTCAACGCGGTGAACATCAACCTGGTCGCCTTTTCGCACACGCTGCACAACGTCGACGGGCAGATCTTCGCCATCTTCGTGATCACCGACGCGGTGGCCGAGGCCGCCGTCGGGCTGGGCATCCTGATCGCGCTGTTCCGCAACAAGGAAACGGTGCTGGCGGATGAAATCGATTTGCTGAAGTGGTGAGAGACCAGTGAACTTCCTCGATCTGATCTGGCTAATCCCTCTGTTCCCGCTGGCCGGGGCGGCGCTGATGCTGGTTATCGGCAAGAAGCTGGACCCGCAGCCCGCATCGGACGTAGCCGTGGCGCCCGGCGTGGAGCCGGTTTACGAGCACGGGCACGAACATCATCACCATCACGGGCACCCGCACGATCACCATCACGATCATGGCCACGGGCATGAGCATGGCCATGACCACGATCACGGGCATGACCACGGGCACGGCCACTCGCCGCTGAAGTTCCTCATCAGCCTGATTTGTCCCGGGCTCATCCTGGCGTCGTTCCTGCTGTCGGTGGGCGCGGTGTGGCAGCTTTCCGGGACGGCCGATCGCATCCACCAGGTCGTGCAGTTCACCTGGCTCGCCGGCCTTCCCTTCCACATGGCCAACGGCCAGATGGCGACCTTCCAGGCGGACTGGGGATTTCTGCTCGACCCGCTCAGCTCCGTCATGATTCTGGTGGTGACGGGCGTTGGATTCCTGATTCACGTGTACTCGGTAGGGTACATGGCGCACGACAACGGCTACTACCGCTTCTTCGGCTACCTCAACCTGTTCGTCTTCTTCATGCTGATGCTGGTGCTGGCCAACAACTACGCACTGCTGTTCGTGGGCTGGGAAGGCGTGGGGCTGTGCAGCTACCTGCTGATCGGTTTCTACTTCCACAAGAAGTCGGCGGCCGATGCCGGCAAGAAAGCGTTCATCGTCAACCGCGTGGGCGATTCGGGCTTCGTGCTCGGCATGCTGCTGATGCTCTCGGTCCTCGGCACGGTGAAGTTCACCGATGTCAACGCGGTGCTGCGCAGCGGCCAGTTCGCTCCCGAAGTCGCGCACTTCGGCGTGCTGAGCGCCATGGCGGTACTGCTGTTCATCGGCGCCACCGGCAAATCGGCGCAGTTCCCCTTGTACGTCTGGCTACCGGATGCCATGGAAGGCCCCACGCCCGTCTCCGCCCTGATCCACGCGGCCACCATGGTGACCGCGGGCGTGTACATGGTGGCGCGAAGCGCACCGCTGTTCCAGTTGACGCCGAGCGCTTCCATGATCGTCGCCGCGATCGGCGCGTTCACCGCGATCCTGGCCGCGAGCATCGCGCTGGTGCAGAACGATATCAAGCGCGTGCTGGCCTACTCCACGGTGAGCCAGCTCGGGTACATGTTCCTGGCGCTGGGGGTGGGGGCGTATTGGGTGGCGATCTTCCACCTGTTCACCCATGCCTTCTTCAAGGCCCTGCTCTTCCTCGGCTCGGGCTCCGTGATCCACGCCATGAGCGGCGAGCAGGACATGCGGCGCATGGGCGCGCTCAAGGACAAGATCCCGATCACGCACTGGACCATGTGGGTGGGCTCGGTGGCCATCGCGGGCATTCCCGGGTTTGCCGGCTTCTTCTCGAAGGACGAGATTCTGTGGCAGGCGTTCAGCTCTCCGCTGGGCTCCAAGCTGCTGTGGGGCGTGGGTCTGGCCACCGCTGCCCTGACCGCCTTCTACATGTGGCGGCTGATGAACCTGACGTTCTACGGCAAGTCGCGCGTATCGGCCGAGGCCGCGGCGCACATCCACGAGTCGCCCCGCTCGATGACCGTGCCGCTCACGGTGCTGGCCCTCGGCAGCGTGCTGGCGGGATGGCTCGCCATGCCCAAGCCGTGGATCGAAGCGCTGAACCTGGGCGAAAAGGTCCGCGTGTTCGAGCAATGGCTGGCGCCGTCCTTCGCCTCGGCCGCCACCGAAGCGGCCAAAGAGGGCGAGCACGGCGCGTCCCTGGAGTGGCTGCTGATGGGCCTTTCGGTGGCCGTCGCGATCGCCGGCATCGCCGTGGCGCGATATTTCTACAACACGAAACCGGAGATACCGGACTCGCTCGAGCACTCGTTCGAGCCGCTGCACAAGGTGCTCTACAACAAGTGGTACGTGGACGAGATTTACGATTTCCTCTTCGTCAACGGCCTCGCCAAGGGAGGCGGCACGGTGCTGGGCGCGTTCGACCGCGACGTGGTGGATGGCGGCGTGAACGGCGCGGGCTGGCTCACGCGCTTCAGCTCGCAGGTCTCCATGTGGTGGGACACCTGGATTGTGGATGGCGCGGTGCGCTTCAGCTCCTTCTTCGTGAAAATGCTTTCGTATCCCGTGTGCATTCTGCAAACCGGCCGGGTGCAGGCATACGCCTTTTTCGTGGTGTTAGGCGCGTTGGCGTTCCTGGGGTATTTCATAGCGCGGTGACCATATGGACCAGCACTTACTCAGCATCGTTCTGTTGACCCCCCTGGCCGGCCTCGCGGTCCTGCTCTTCATTCCGGGCGAGAGCAAGAACCTGATCCGTTGGTGGGCCAACCTGACGGCATTCGCCGGGTTTCTGATCTCCCTGCCGCTGGTCTCGCGGTTCCAGGTGGGCGCCCCCGGGTTCCAGTTCGAGGAGCGCGCCGACTGGATCCCCTCGCTCGGCGCGCATTACCACATCGGCATCGACGGCATCAGCCTGCTGCTGCTGATGCTGACCACGCTGATGGGGTTCATCGCGATCCTCTGCTCGTGGAACGGGATTCAGGACCGCGTCAAAGAATACTACGCCATGTTCCTGCTGTTGCAGACGGGGATGATCGGGGTGTTCGTCTCGCTCGATTTCTTCCTGTTCTACATCTTCTGGGAACTGGTGCTGGTGCCCATGTACTTCATCATCGGGGTGTGGGGCGGGCCGCGGAAGCTGTATGCGGCCATCAAGTTCTTCCTCTACACCCTGGCCGGTTCGGTGCTGATGCTGCTGGGCATCCTGACGCTCTATTTCCAGCACTACAACCAGTTCCACTTTTACACCTTCGAAATCGCCGAGCTCATGAAAACCGATCTGCCGCTCGGCTTGCAGCAGTGGGTCTTCTGGGCGTTCTTCGTGGGCTTCGCCATCAAGGTGCCGATGTTCCCGTTCCACACCTGGCTGCCCGATGCGCACGTGGAAGCTCCCACCGCCGGGTCGGTGATCCTGGCGGCCGTCCTGCTGAAGATGGGGACCTACGGGTTCCTGCGCTTCTCGCTGCCGCTGCTGCCCAAGGCGTCGATGGACCGGACCATCGTGCAGGCCCTGGCCATCCTCTCGCTGGTCGGCATCATTTACGGCGCGCTGGTGTGCCTGATGCAGCAGGACTGGAAGAAGCTGGTGGCGTACTCGTCGGTGAGCCACCTGGGCTTCTGCACGCTGGGCATCTTCTCCATGAACCCCAACGGCATCGCCGGCAGCGTGATCCAACAGGTCAACCACGGCATTTCGACGGGCATGCTCTTCATGGTGATCGGCGTGATTTACGAGCGGAGGCACACGCGCGAGATCGCCGAGTATGGCGGCCTGGCGCACGTGATGCCCAAGTTCGCCACAATCTTCGCGTTCGCCATGCTCAGCTCGGCGGGCCTGCCGCTGCTCAACGGATTCATCGGCGAGTTCACCATCCTGCAAGGGGCCTTTGAAGCCAGCCGCACGTGGGCGGCCTTCGCCGTGTCGGGCGTGATCCTGGGCGCGGCGTACCTGCTCTGGTTGTACCAGCGCACCATGCTGGGGCAGGTGACCAACGGGAAGAACCTCACCATACCCGACATGAGCCTGCGCGAGATTGCCACGTTCGTGCCGCTGATCGCGTGGGCCATCTGGATCGGCGTTTATCCCAAGCCGTATTTCGATATCTTGCGGCAGCCGGTGGCGGAGATTGTGCAGCGCGTGCGGCCGGGGTATTACGGAGGGACGACGCAGCTCGCACGAGAGGGACCGGCGGCCAAACCGGCCCTGTCCGGAGGCGCAAGATGAGCCAGTATTACACGACCATCGATCACTTCACGATTGTCCCGGCCGTGATGCTGGCGCTGTTCGGGTGCGCCATCCTGCTGTTCGATTTCTGGGTCTTTCCCGATCCGCGGCAGCGCAAGTGGCTGCTGATTTTTGTGGTGCTGGCCGAACTCTTCACGGGCTTCGGGCTGTACCGCCAGTCGGCGTACCTGGCGTCGCAGGGTGTGCCGGAGCTGGCCGGTTTTCAGGGCTCCGTGACGGTCGACGGGTTCGGCATCTTCTTCAACTGGATCTTTGTGGTGGCGGCGCTGATCGTGGCGCTGGTCTCCTACAAGTACCTCGAAGTCGCCGGCGAGCACCACGGCGAATACTACAGCCTGATCCTGTTCGCCCAGTGCGGCATGTATTTCCTGGCGAGCGGAACCGACCTGGTCACGCTGTTCATCGGGCTCGAGCTGATGGCGCTGTGCTTCTACGTGATGGTGGGATTCCTGCGCGCCGACAAGCGGTCCAATGAAGCCGCGATGAAATACCTGCTGCTGGGAGCGTTTTCCTCGGGCTTCCTGGTGTACGGCTTCTCGCTGATGTACGGCATGGCCGGCTCCACGCGGCTGGCCGATGTGACGGCGGCCATCGAGCAGCGCCAGGCGTGGGATCCGGTGGTGTTCCTGGCGCTCACCACGACGGCGGTGGGGCTGCTCTTCAAGATCTCGGCCGCGCCGTTCCACATGTGGGCCCCCGACGCGTACGAAGGCGCGCCGACCACCGTGACGGCGTACCTTTCGGTGGCCTCCAAAGCGGCGTCCATCGCTTTCCTGCTGCGCATTTTCCTCGGGCCGTTCGCCAGCGCGCGCGTGATGTGGGAGCCGATCCTCTCGGCGGTCGCGATCCTGACCCTGACCCTCGGCAACCTCGCGGCGATCAACCAGACGAACATCAAACGGCTGCTGGCCTACAGCTCCATTTCGCACGCGGGCTACATGCTGCTGGGCCTGATCGCGGGCAACGAAACCGGCATCAAGGGTATCGCGGTCTACGTCATGGTGTACACCTTCATGAACCTGGGCGCGTTCCTGGTGGTGGTGGCCATGCGGCGCGCGCAGATCATCGGCGAGGACCTGGACGATTTCAACGGCCTGGTGCACCGTCATCCGGGCTATGCCTTCCTCATGCTGATCTTCCTGCTCTCGCTGGCCGGCATTCCTCCCACCGCCGGGTTCCTGGGCAAGTATTATATTTTCCTCTCGCTGATCCAGACGCAGCACTACACGCTAGCGGTGGTGGCCACGCTGTACGTGGCGGTGGCCATCTATTACTACTTCAAAATCGTGCGCAGCATGTTCGTTCGCGAAGAGACGGAAACCGCGCCGCTGTCTTCCAGCTTCGGATTGCGGCTGGCGCTGGGAGTGACGGGCGTTCTGACGCTGGCGATCGGCATCTACCCCGAGCCGTTCCTGCGGCTGGCGCAGACTTCGGTGCTGCGGTAAGGACGATATGCAGACGATCTTATCCAACCCCCTGTTCATGCCGGTGCTGATCACCCTGTTGATCGTCGGGCTGGTCCCTCTGGTGGGGGGCTACCTCACGCTGGTGGAGCGCAAGATCCTGGCCGATTTCCAGGTACGGCTCGGCCCCATGCGCGTGGGGCCGCACGGGCTGCTGCAGCCTATTGCCGACTCCCTGAAGCTGATGCTCAAGGAAGACATCATTCCCACCGATTCGGATAAGGCGATTTTCTGGTTCGCGCCGGTGATTTCGACCTTCACGGGCCTGACCGCATTCTCCGTGCTGCCCCTGGCCAAGAACATCTTCGTAGCGGACGTGAATGTCGGGCTGCTGGTAATCTCCGCCACGTCGGCGGTGGGGATCCTGGGAATTATTCTGGGCGGCTGGTCGTCCAACAGCCACTACCCGCTGCTGGGCGCGCTGCGCAGCGCAGCGCAACTGGTCAGCTACGAAGTCGCCCTGTCTTTCGCGCTGCTTTCCGGGGTAATGCTGGCGGGCACGTTGAGCATGCAGGGCATCGTGAAGGCGCAGCTCGACCGCGGCATCTGGTTCGTCTTCGGCAACTACTTTTTCATGATCGTGCCGTTCGCGGTGTACGTCGTCGCGGCCATCGCCGAGACCAACCGCGCTCCCTTCGATCTTCCGGAGGCCGAATCCGAGCTGGTTGCGGGCTTCCACACGGAGTACAGCGGCTTCCGCTGGGCGCTCTACTTCCTGGCGGAGTACGCCAACATTCTGGTGGTCTGCTCGGTGGCGGTGACGCTCTTCTGGGGCGGATGGCTGCGGCCGTTCCCCAGCGCCGCCTGGCTGCACTACCCGCTGGACTATGCCTTCCCGGTGCTCCTGTTCGCAGGCTCGGGCGTGCTCACTATGACGCTGGTGAAGGGCCTGAAGAGGGATCCCATCCAGCAAAAGGTCTTGATCCTGGTGGCCCTGATGCTGGTCGGCCTCGGCGCACTGTTCCTCATCCCGGCGGTGAACGACGCGGTGATCGGCCTGTTCTGGTTCCTGCTGAAGGTGTCTTTCCTGATCTACCTGCTGATCTGGTTCCGCGGCACGTTCCCGCGCTTCCGCTACGACCAGCTCATGAACATCGGCTGGAAGCTGGCGATCCCGGTGGGGATGGCCGCGGTGCTCATCAACGCCGTGCTGGGGATGATCAGGAAGGCGTAATCCTATTGTGCGCACCGGAATCCGATCGTGGGGGATTGCGTCGCGGGTCTCTCCAAATTTCGCGCGGCGGTGGTGACGTGGCGGCGATCGGATTCGTACGATCCACCGCGGATCGCCTTGGCTCCGGGCGGAATCGCAATTTGGGCGGCGCTCCCGCGATAGAGCGCAAAGTCGTCTCGACACCACTCCCAGACATTACCGGACATTTCGCGAACCCTGAATGGGCTGACGTTTTGCGGATGGGCGTCCACCGGCAGAACGTGCGCCAATCGGCTCTCGGCGGAGTTCACCTGAGCGGGCCGGAAGTCCTCGCCCCATGGGTAGATCCGTCCATCGGAGCCGCGCGCGGCGAATTCCCACTCGGCTTCGGTGGGGAGGCGTTGGCCCTTCCACTCGCAAAATGCCTCGGCGTCGCCCCACGAGACCCTGGTGACCGGATCGTTGTCCCGCCCTGGAAAAAGGCCGGTTCCGCTCCAGGTGGGCGGCGCCCGGTGATTGGCCGCCCGGACAAACGCGAGGTACTGCCCGTTGGTTACGGGTAACTGGTCGATCCAGAACGGCTGCACGGTTGTGGAGTGCGCCGGCGCTTCCTCGGGTTCGCCATCCCGATCGCGGCCCATCACAAATGTGCCCCCGGGCACGGCCACCATGTCCGGGGGCGGCAATCGAGCCACCGGCGGATTGGGGCGCGGCGCCGGCCGGCGGTACCAATAAACACCCACGGCCGCGGCGAGGAGCAAGCCGGCAGCCAACCAGTAGGCCTGCCGCCGCCGCGGGCCGGGCGTGGGCCGCGCGAAGGGCCTGGCCGGCCGGGTGTCCGCAGCCGTGGAACGCCCTTCGATTTCCAGGCGGCGCTTCCGGAGAGTTTCCACGAGGCGCTCGAATCCGCCTTCCTGCGAGAGGTCTGCCGATTGCCACCGGGCGAGCCGCCGGGGGATATCGCAGGGTTCCAGTTTGACGGGAATGAGAAACGTGGCGCCTTCGGGTTGCTCTTCCGCCGCATCCAATGCCTGGCCGATCTCCTTCTGAAGGTAGCCGGCCTTGGTCACAGCGGCGCGCGACAGGCAGACCAGAACGGCGTCGCAGGCGCGAACGGCGGTGTGGATTCGCTCATCCCAGTCTTGTCCGGGCAGCAACTCTTCCTCGTCGAGCCACGGAGCAAACCCGGCATCGCGGAGTCTTCGACAAAGTTCGCGAACGGCGGCCTTATCCTCGGACGCGTGACAGATGAAAACCCTGACTCCATCGTGGCGCGGGGCCGCATCCGTCATAAAAATCCGACAGAGAAGAATTATAGCCCAAGCGGCCGGAGACTGCTCCGAATGGTGTTTACACACAGGAGGCTTGGGCCTATGATTCAGTTAGGAGTTCGGGGATGCTTTCTTGTGTATTCCGCATCTGGGCGCCGGTCGCGTGGCTGGTTCTTGGGGCGCCGGCCGCAGCCGTGCGCGCGCAGATTCTGCCCCAGGCGACGGCGCAGATCCTCGTTGAGAGCTCGAATGGGGCCGAGGTTTACCTCGATGAAAAACGGATCGGGGTGGTGCCTGTCGCCGGGAGCCTGACGATTCCGAATGTCTCGCCCGGTCCGCACCGGGTGAAGGTTTCGCTCGCGGGCAAGCGCGATTTCGAGCAGCGGCTGGTGGCGGCCGCCGGAGAAACGAATCGGATTCGAGCGGTGCTGACGGACCGGGTGGGGAACGTGGAATTGTACACGGCTCCGGGCGCAACGGTTGAAGTGGACGGACGCAAGGCGGGGACAGCGGACGACACAGGCAGCATCCTGATCCGCGCTTTGAAGGTGGGCCCGCGCAAGCTGCGCATTTTCCGGGAAGGCTACAACGAGCGCACGGACGAAGTGGAGATCGACTCCGGCGAAACGTTGACCATCACCCTGGACCTGGATGCGGCGGTTCGTCCGGCCGCGCCTTCGGGCCCGCTCCCGACGTTCGTGCTTGCCCGGACATTGGTCGGGTTTCGCGCCAACAATGTGAGCTCCGTCGCTTTCAGCCCGGACAGCAAGTGGGTGATGGCCGGGAGCAATCAAGGAGGCCCGTACGAACTCCGAATCTGGGAGACGCGCACGGGCCGTGAAGTCCGCGCGCTTTACGACGACGCGAGCATCGTGGTTTCCATCTTATGCGCGCCTGACTTTACCTGGTGCGCTTCGCAGCACACAAGCTCCAGCGGCGCGAGGACCCTTCGGTTATGGGACCCAAAGACCGGCACGGAGCTACACCGATTCGCAGACGGCGAACCGGGCGACAGCGTCGGCCTTACGTCGATCAGTCCGGACGGAAAGCGCCTGGTGGTGAGCCGGTCATTCGGTCTTGATGCCGGAGAGACCACCGTGTTCGATACCTCTACGTGGCGTCCTTTTTTCAAAGTGCCGCGAGCGGGCGGGACGTTGAATCCCGATGCCAGCCTGCTCGTGACCACGGGAAAATCCATACAGTTCTGGGATGCACTCACGGGGAAAAGACTGCCCAAGTCGCTTGCGGGCAGCGGGGATGGCGCGCAGTTCAGCCCGGACGGAAAGTGGCTGGCGGTCTACTCGAATGGCCAGGTGCAAGTCTGGGAGATCGACACGGGACGGATGGGTGTCCGGTTTGGGGCGCCGGAAGACAATATTTATTCCGCGGTGTTCAGTCCGGACGGGCGGCTGCTGATCGCGAACCGTCCGGAGGTGACCGTTTGGGATTTTGCGTCCGCGAAGCCAATCCAGAAGCTCAGCCAGGGGAACGCAATCGGAGTCAGCCCGGATGGACAATGGATCGCAGTGGGCGTAGACCTCTCTGTCCGGCTGTGGCAGAAGCAGCCTGGTCCGCGTTAGCCCGAGTTTCCACTAATCTAGTTGCCGGCTGTGTGAGGCGGCATCGGTATCCCCACCCGCGCTACAATCGCCCGGAAGCGCGGATCCTGGCGCACAGGACCGAAGGCCGGATATACGTTCAGCAGAATCAGCGCCCCGGTGCGCTCCTCGATGGCCTGCTCCAGCCAGCGCACGGTGGCGTCCACCTCGCCAAGCGACGCATAGATCGTGGCGATCTGGTAGGGCATCTCGAAACTCGTGGCGCGCTGGTCGATGGCGCGCCGCAGCCATTGGCGGGCCGCGCCGGTGTGCCCGGCAAACGCCTCCACACATCCGAGCGTGGCGGGACGGACGGGGTTTCGCTCGTTTACCCCGCCGGCGGCCTGCAAGGCCTCCGCATACTCGTGTTTCGCCGCCAAAGCCATTGCCAGAAAATGACGGGTGATGTCGAAACCCGGATCGATCTCCAGCACGCGCCGGGCTTCGGCCACAGCGTCGTCATAGCGGCCGGCATACAGATAGAATTCAGCCAGGTCGCCGGAGATGATCAGCGACATGGGATCGAGCTCCCGCGCGCGTTCGACCTCCGCAATCGCTTCGGGCGCATGTCCGGTCGCGAGCAGGTTGAGCGCGTGCCACTGGTGAGCGGTGGCGTAGCTGGGATTCAAGTCGATGGCGCGCTGGAACCCCTTCTCCGCGGCGGCGAAATCCCAGTCGTAATGCATGCGGATGAAAGCCAGGGAGGTCTGCGCTTCCGCCAGCGTGTCGTCGAGTTGGACGGCCTTTTGGGCGGCGGCGCGGGCGCGGGACATGGCCGTGGCGCGCGGCATGACCGTGTTCGGATTGGATCCCAGCAGGGCGTAAGCATCCGCCAGGCCCGCATAGGCCAGCGCGTAGCCGGGGTCGATCCGAGTGGCCTCTTCGAACGCCTGGATCGCCTGCTGATAACCCTCCACGTTACGGCGATTCCAGTAGTAGATCCCGCGCAGAAAGGCGCGCCAGGCGTTCGGATTCACCGCGGGCCTGTTGAGCAAGCGCCGGTCGCCCGCGGTGAGGCTGCGAAGCACCCCGGCGGCCACGTCCTCGGCGATGGCATCCTCGACGGAGAAGAGATCGTCGTAAGCGCGGTCGAACTTGCCGCTCCAGAGCGAGGCGCCATCGCGCACGCGCCACAGTTCGGCAGTCACCCGCACGCGATCGCCGTCGCGCTGGAAGTTTGTATCCAGCACCGCGTCGACGCGCAGTTCTTTCCCCGCCGCCAGCGGATCGCGCAGCCCATCGGCGTAACGCAGTACCGCGGCCGTCGGGCGGACGGTCATCCGGCGTAGGCTTCCCAGACGGTTGATGAGCACGTCCGCCATGCCCAGTCCGGCGTCGGCATCGGCCGCATCGTTATGGAGCGGCCGGAAGGGCAGCACCGCCAGTGACCGGATCTCCGTTCCGCCCGAGGCGCGCGGGCGCGGCAACAACAGGCCGGCGGAGAAAAGGACAACCGCGAGCGCGGCGCCGATAGCGGCCCGATGCCAGCGCCGCGCCGGCCGGAGCGGAGAAGCGGCGAGGCCGGGCCGCTCAATGGCTGCCGAAAACCGGTATCCTCGCCGCGGCACCGTCTGGATGCAGTTCAGGCCGTCGAGAGCCTTGCGCAGGGTGAGAATGTTCTGCGCCAGCGTGCCTTCCTCCACGAACGTACCTGGCCACACGGCCTGCATCAGCTCTTCCTTGGTGACCACACGGCCAGGGTTTCGCACCAGCACCAGCAGGGTCTCCACCGCCTTGGGAGTCAGCGGCACCAGCCGGGATTCCCGGCGCAGGACGCGCTCCGCGGCGTGGAGCCGATATGGTCCGAATTGATAGACCTCCGATTTCTCATCGATTTGAGAAGTCTTTGAGAAATCTTTCATGGTTCTTGCAGGACTCCGAAGACGCGTTCGCCTGAATGTGGTCCTCGGCCCCTCCAGCGGATTCATTCTAGCAGAAGCGGTTGCGGGGGAGAGGGGCCGGAGGTCCAAATGCGTCGACCATACGTTTACGTTCCGATTGCGATCTGGCTTGCGGTTCTGGCGGCCTGGGCGCAGCAGGCACAGAAGCAGATTCCGAAATACAAGGCCATCTGGGAGCCGGTGAATTACCCGCAGGATGCCGAGCTGGGCGACGTGTTCTTCGTCAGCGCCGAGGTCGGTTGGGTGGTCGGCATGGCCGGCTCGGACGCCGGCGACGGAGGCATCATTCTGCACACCGCCGACGGAGGCCAGCACTGGGATGTGCAATTGGGCAATCCGCACTCGGCCACGCGTTGTTTCTTCAACCTGTTCTTTCTGGATGCCAGGCACGGCTGGGCGACGCAAGCGGGCGGCGGCCACCTGGTGCGCACCACGGATGGAGAGACCTGGGAAGAGATCAGCAAGTTTCAAGCCGACGAACCCTACACGTTCGCCACGCCGGACGTCGGCTTCGACGTGCACGGAGACGAGATCTACCGGACGGCGGACGGTGGACGCAACTGGAAGCTGGTCTTTACGTGCCACGACAAGGTGGAGGTGGACGGCTTGATGCGAGACGTGGGATGCCGGTTCCACAGCATCTCCTGCCCCACCGCGCAGGCGTGCTATGCGGCATCCGGCGCACTGCCCAACAACAACGCCGCGATCGCCGCCACCGAGGATGGCGGGCTGACCTGGAACATCTCGCGCTACGTTCCGAATGCCGGCGGCGGGGACTATGGGTTGTTGTTTACAGACGCGAAGACGGGCTTCATGCGCGGTTTTGCCGAGATCTGGAGCACGCTGGACGGCGCCCAGACCTGGCGCAAGCTTCCGGGCACGTTTCCCGGCGGCTCCACGCCCCGTATCCGGTTTGCCGACCGGGAGGTGGGCTGGCTTGCGAACGGCAGGGATCTCGCGTACACTTCGGACGGCGGAAAGCACTGGAACGCGATAGAAGTGCGGCTGCCGGCAGGCATCAATTCATCGAGCCTGCCCGCGCGCGACCGCGGTTACGTGGTGGGAAATCACGGAATGGTCTACCGCTACCGCGTGGTTCCGGTCGAATACACCGCAAAGGGCATGATTGCGGCGCCGGTCATCGCCGCGAAATGAGCCTGGAGGTACCCGATGAAAGTGGTGCGCCTGGTTTTTGGCATGCTTGCCGTGGTCGGTTCAGGGTTGCTTGCCGGCGGGATCTATTCGGTCCGGCACACGCGCCAGTTCCTGCAGGCTGCCGTGACGGCGCCGGGCGTGGTCGTGGAGAATGTCTGGAGGGAAGACACAACCAGTAACGGCGGCACATACTGGGCTTACTATCCGCGCGTCCGCTTCCGGACCAGCGACGGCCAGGATATCTCTTTCATATCGAGCGTAGGGGCAAGTCCGCCTTCCTATCGCGTGAGTGAACCGGTCACCATTCTCTACGATCCGCGGCAACCGTATAGTGCGTCCATCAACTCGTTCGGATCCCTGTGGGCGGCTTCGATCGTGCTGTTGGGCATGGGCGTGATATTTACCGCGCCTGGAATCGGGTTCATCGTCTGGAAGCGCGCCAGTAATCGAAAGAACCAATGGCTGCATTTGAATGGGCGCCGCATCCAGGCGGACATTGCGCGCGTGGAGCTGAACACTTCGCTCACGGTCAATGGATCGAGTCCGTATCGAATTGTATGCCAATGGCTGGATCCGGCGAGTAACCAGATGCATGTTTTTCACAGCGCCAACATCTGGTACGATCCGACGCATTACCTCCCGGGGAAGGCGCTGGAGGTGCTGGTGGATCCGAACAACCTGCACCGTTACACCGTGGAGACATCGTTTCTGCCGAAGGTTGGATGAACGCCGGATCACGGCGCCGTCTGCGTCAGCTTGTCCTTGTACAGCCCGAACACCCGCTTGAAGTCCAGCTCCAGCATCACCGTCACCGGCGTGGCGTCCGGCGCTGCGCGTCGATCGAGCGGCACCGTCGAGCCGTAAAACCGCCCCCAAGCCGTCAGCACGTCGAGGTATCGCGTGTCCGACCTGGTGACGAAACCCGGGTCGATCATATACGCTGCGACCAGCGAATCCCACATGTAAGTGGTCCCCTCGGGATGCTTCAGGAAGCCCGGATAGCGGTTGCCCAGATCCTCGCGGAACAGGTCGGTGACCGGCGTGCGCACGGCCACGACCTCGTCGAACTCGCGCTTGCGGATCGGCGCCGTGTTGCAGATGTCCAGGCCGAACATCACCTTTCGCGGGATGCGCGAGCGCAGCACGATGCGCGCCGCCTCCGGGTCGAACCAGAAGTTGAACTCGGTCGCCGCCGATGCGTTGCCCGGCACTCCGAGATTGCCGCCCATAAAGACAACCTGCTGGATCCTGCTCTCGATCGCCGGCTTGAGGCGCAGCGCGAGGGCCAGGTTGGTCATGGGCCCCAGCTCCACGATGGTCACTTTGCCGGGCAGGCGTTCGATCTCCGAAATCAGGAACTGCACGGCGCTTTCGCGATGCGGCTTGCGCAGGCTGAGTGCGGCGCCGGGCGCCGGTATCACCACGGCCGGGTCCAGCTCGAAGGCGCCGGTATACTCCTGCTTGCCCCAGCGGCGGGCGGCCTCGTGGGCGATCGCCGCGGTGTGCAGCAGGGGCGTCTCCGCACCGGTGTACACCTGCACTTGCGGGCGCTTCATCAGGTCGAGGATGTGGAGCATGTACTCGGCCCCCTGCGCCGGCCACACGTTGCCCGGCACGATCGTGATCCCGGAGACCGCCACCTGCGCCGGGCTGCGGAGCAGCATCACCACCGCGGCGCCGTCATCGCCGAACAGTCCCGAATCCGTGTCGATCACCACCGTCTCGCGGCCGGCGGCCAGCAGGAGGTGGGCCATCAGGATTCCGGCGGCGAAACGCAGCATGATCCCCAATATAGCTCCACAAGGCAGCTCCACAGGGTAAAATGCGTATGCCATGAAAAAAGTCCGCTGGGGTGTTCTGGGCGTCGCCCGGATCGCCACCACGAAAGTCATACCCGCCATGCAGCAAGGCGAGCTGTCCGAGATCGTGGGGATCGCTTCGCGCGATCGCGCCAAAGCCGCCGAGGCCGCGCGCCAACTCGGCATTCCGCAGATCGACGGCTCGTATGAGGAGATGCTGGCCGATCCCGAAATCGAAGCCGTCTACAATCCGCTTCCCAACCACCTGCACGTGCCCTGGTCGATCCGCGCGGCCGAGGCCGGCAAGCACGTGCTGTGCGAGAAGCCCGTCGGCATGAACGCGGCCGAGGCGCGCTCGCTCATCGCGGCGCGCGACCGCACGGGCGTCGTGATCGGCGAGGCCTTCATGATCCAGACCCACCCGCAGTGGCTGCGGACGGTGGAGCTGGTGCGCTCCGGCCGCATCGGCCAGCTTCGCTTCGCCATGGGCTCGTTCGGCTATTTCAAGCTGGAGCCGGACAACATCCGCAACATCGCGGAATACGGCGGCGGCGGCCTGATGGATATCGGCTGCTACCCCATCAAGACGTCGCGCATGATTTTCGGGGAGGAGCCGGTGCGCGTCGAGAGCGTCATCGTCCGCGATCCGCGTTTCGGCACCGACATCCTGACCTCGGCGATTCTCGAATTCCCATCCGGCCACTGCATTTTTTCGTGCAGCACGCAGGTGGTGCTCCACCAGAGCATGCAGTTCTTCGGAACCACGGGCCGCATCGAACTGGAGGTGCCCTACAATGCCAAGGCCGGAGGGACGTCGCGCATCCTCATCGATGACGGCCGCGACGTGTTCGGCTCGGGCATCACCGTGGAGGAGTTCCCGCCCTGCGACCAGTACACCATTCAGGGCGACCTGTTTTCGCGCGCAATCCGCGAAGGCGGCGCGCCGCCGGTCCCGCTGGAAGACGCCGTCAAGAACATGGAAGTGATCGACGCCGTGTTCCGCTCGGGTCGAACCGGGAACTGGGAGAAGCCTTAGCGATACCAGTGTGGTGTCTCGCTTAAGAATTGCCAGCGCTGCGCAACCCGATGTGGGGCAGCCATTCGTGGGCGCTGCGGGTCCAGCCGGCTGAAAGCCGGCTGCGGGCAGAATTGCCCGCCCCACATCTATGGTCAATTCTTACGCTGGACAGGACACTAGTTTGCCGGCGGCGTGGCCGCTCCCGGCGTCACGTCGTCGCCCACCAGGCGCAGCGCCCATTTCACGGCTTCCAGATACATCTTCTGCACCAGCGGGTTGTCCCAGGCTTCGTCGGCGTGTCCGAAGGTCGAGTAGAATACCCGGCCCTTGCCGTACATCTTGGCCCAGGCCACTGGAAAATCGCGGTCCGTGCGGTGGATCTCCGGGCGGCTGAAATCCAGCTTGGAGGCGTCCAGCCGCGCCAGCACGCGCACTTTGCCGCGCGAGAAGTTCTTGTGCTCGTAGATTTCGTCGCGGATGGTGAAGCGCGCCGGAAACATCTTCATCGCCGGGAAATCGGGCACTTCCACGATCACCGGCGCATCGAAGACGCTCCACGGGTGATTGTCGAAGTAGCCGCCGATCATCTCGCCGAATTCCGGCCAGTCGAAGAAGGCGTCGTCGCCGGTGTGCGCGCCCACGAAGCCTTTGCCGTCCTCCTTGATGAAGGACATCAGGTCGCTCTTCTGCTGCCCGCTCAGGTTGTCGCCCGTTCCGATGAAAAAGATGGCGTCGAAATAGTCGAGGTTCCGCGTATTGCGCGCGGGCGCCGGGACCGGCTGTTTGGTGATCAACTGCGAGTCGGTGCGGATGTAGGTATCGAAGGCTCCGGACTCCTTGCCCAGCCGCTCGATGGTGGCCATGGCGTGCGACACCGAATCGTGCTGGTAGGCCGTGATGGTGTCGCCCCAGACGAGAATCCGCTTGCGCCCCGCGGGCTGCTGCGGCGGCTCTCCGGCGGCCAGCAGCGCTCCCAGCAGAAGGGCGGAAATACCGGCAATGGAGGATCGGACCATGAATACCATTTTGCACGAATCACGCCAGGATGGCTTCGATGCGTGCCCGCTCTTCGGCGGAGAAGCTCGGGTTTTGAAGTGCCGCCACGTTCTGCTCGAGCTGCTCGATCCGGCTGACGCCCATCAGCGCGCTGGTGACGGCCGCATCCCGCAGCACCCAAACCACGGCCATTTGCGCGAGACTCTGGCCCCGCTGCCGCGCGACTTCCTGAAGCGCGCGCGCCCGCGCCAGCCGGGCGTCGTCCACCTGCTCCCGCTTCAGGTAACCGTGCGGCTTGGCGGCGCGGGAATCGGCGGGGATGCCATCCAGGTACCGCCCGCTCAGCATTCCCTGCGCCAGCGGCGAAAACGCGATGCCGCCGATGCCCTCCGCCCGCAGCAGTTCGAGCAGCCCCGCTTCCGGCGCTCTCTGAAACAGCGAGTAACTGAACTGGTGGATCACGCACGGCGTGCCTCTGCGGTTGAGGGCCGCCAGGGCGTTCGCGGTCTGCTCCGGGCTGTACCGCGAAATCCCCGCATACAGCGCCTTGCCCGAGCGGACGGCGTAGTCCAGCGCCGACATGGTCTCCTCCACCGGCGTCGCGGGATCGGGCCGGTGCGAGTAGAAGATGTCCACGTACTCCAGCCCCATCCGCCGCAAGCTCTGGTCCAGGCTGGCGATCAGGTACTTGCGCGACCCCCAGTTGCCGTAGGGCCCCGGCCACATGTCGTAGCCCGCCTTGGTCGAGACCACCAGCTCGTCGCGATACGCCCGCAGGTCGCGCCCGAGCGCCCTGCCGAACGTCTCCTCCGCGGACCCGTAGGGCGGGCCGTAATTGTTGGCCAGGTCGAAGTGCGTGATTCCGAGATCGAATGCGCGCCGCAGCAGGGCGCGGGCGTTTTCGAAACTGTCGACGCCGCCGAAGTTGTGCCACAGGCCCAGGGAAACGGCGGGCAACAGCAGTCCGCTTCGGCCGCAGCGCCGGTAAGTCATGGCGTCGTACCGGCTGGTGGATGCTACGTACTGATCCGGGTTCATGGCGATTCAAATCGCGTGATCGGCCGGCGCGTCCTCGCCGCGCCAGATGCGCCGCGACGTCCAGTCTTCGGCCGGCGCGGCCCAAAACGGATCGGACGGAGGCAGGCCCAAGGGCAGCAGGACCGTCGCGCACAGATACAGGCTGCCCGTCGAAATGTAAGTCTCTCCGAGGTGCGGCTGGTGCCCGCAGAATCCGATGGCGAGCCATCCGCCCGCGTCGAACGTCCCCGGCGCTTCGAGCGTCCGCCGCGTCACCGCGGTCAAGGCGTTGCGCACGCGCGCGCCCGTGAGCGGAGCCGGGAGTTGGCCGAGCAGCGCCATTTGCGCCAGCAGGTGAAAGGCGCCGCAGCGGTAGGCGATCGATCGGCCCACCACCGGGAACGTGCCCTCGGGCGAAATCAGCCGCTCCTGAATTGCGGCGTAGCGTTTCGCCCGCGCAAGTGTGTCCGGCAGAAGGCTATCCCAGGTTTTGCCGTGCGCGCCGATGCTCCGCAGCACGTCCACCAGCATGGGTTGGATGACGAAGCTGTTGTAGTAGTCCTGGTGGAAATGCGGCCCGTCGCCGTAAACGCCGTCGCCCAGATACCACTGCTGGTGCTGGCGCACGGCGTAATCGATGCGCATCCCGTCCCAGCGTTCGCCCATCAACGCCAGCGCGGCCTCCACGGTGGCGGCGAACAGCAGCCAGTTGTTGAAGCCCGGCGTGATCGCGCGCGACGAGGCCAGCGCCGCGGCCAGGTTCCGCTGCACGGGCGCGTCCAGCTTGTTCCACAACTCGCCAGGGGCGCGCAGCACGGCCTGCGCCAGGAAGCCGCAGTCCACCAGCGGCTGGCTGCCCTCGTGGAAATTGAGATAGTCGGGCGATTGGGGATCGGTCGCGGAGCGAATCGCCGCGCGCGCCAGCGCGGCATGCTGCTGCTGCGAATCGCGCTCCGGGCCCGGCGGGAGCGTGGCCTCCAGCCACGGCGCGATGCCGGCGAGCAGGCGCCCCAGCGCCTCCAGGTGGGTGCACTTGCGGCGGTCGGCGACATTGCCGGTGACGCACTCCACCGGCATGTTGCGCTTGAGCGTCCCGGCGGCCAGGTTGCGCAGCACGGGGTCCGCCAGCTTCGCCAGCGTGCGCAGCCAAAACTGGCGGTCGCTCTCCGCTGTGGCCTGGGGCGCGGCCGACGCCGCCATTCCCAGGCCGGCAATCGATTGAAAGAATCCGCGGCGGCCGGTCATGTCCTGAGGATACACCGGCCCAGAAGGGCCAGGCGTAACAGATCGATGATTCCGGCCGGCTCTTCCTCTCGCCAGCATCGCCCGTCTCGGCTTCACCGGCAAGGCTCTCATGCTACCCCCAATCGTCCCACGGGGTTGTGAAACGGCGTTTCTGGAAAAGTCCACCGGCGAGTTACAGGCAGCCTCTACAAGGTTTCAAGTGCGGTCCTGCCAGAATCGCGGTGCGAATGCTTCGCTCTGCGTGCCAAGCGGCAGCTTGGTCGGCGTCCTGCAAAGCTGCCGGATGGAATCGGACGGACCTTTCCATCAGCCGTTGAAGCGGGCGCGGAGTTGACGACGAACGTCCTCCCAAGCGATGGTCTGAACGGCACCCGAATCCAGATCGCGAACCCGGAGATTCACCTCGGTCCTCCAGGCCTCCTCAGCGCTTTCATCGACTTCCGTATCCAGGCTGTCGATTAAAGAATCGGCGAGCGCCGCTCTTGCCGCGGCGGGGAGTTTAGTGCCTTAACAGATCCGCTGCGTCCTCAGCCATGTCCTCACTGTCTCGCTTGCAAGACCGCAGGCGGCTGTGAAACGCGGTTCTCGGAAAGTGAGCCCACGCTTGCCAGTCCCGATTGATCTGGGGGCGAGTGGATTTCTCTCGCGATACGCCGTTCGTTCGATCGGCCTGGCCACCCAGATACCCCACTGCCAAATACGGTGAAATTCGCCGTCGCGATTCGAAGCCTCTGTTGCGGGGGCGCTGTCGGAAATGGCCGAAGAATTCGGGTTTGGAAGCCCGCGGCTATTGACTCTCAATACAAGGACCCGATGTCGCACGTTTCACAGCTCTAACGAATTCGCAGATGGGCTGGTGCTCAGTAGGGAATTTTGACCGCTGGGCCTCTCGGTGGGCCGCAAAGTGGTCGAACATGGTCAGGCGTACAATCTAACTCATGGGCGGCTCCATCGAAGAGCGGATGCGAAACGACTGGAACGATCGAGCGCGACGCGATGCCTATTACTACGCGGTCACTGGCCGACGCCGTCAAAACGCGATGGAGTTTCTGGCGACTGCGCAATCGGTGGCGCCCTTCTTGCAATCCGCTCTTGGCCGTGTGCGCACCAGCGGTAAGGACAATCCCTCCACGGCGCTTGAAATAGGGTGCGGCCCAGGACGGTTGATGCTGTCGATGAGCCGCTTCTTCAGCGAAATTCATGGCGTGGATGTTTCCGATGAGATGCTGGCTCTGGCCCGTCAGAACTTGCGAGACGTACCCCACGCCCATCTTCATCGAAACTCAGGCTCCGATCTAGCCGGATTCCCGCCCGCACATTTTGATTTCGTCTATTCCTATGCCGTCTTCCAGCACATTCCGAGCGTTGAAGTGATTTCGCGTTACCTGGAGGAATCCACTCGCGTGTTGAAGGCTGGTGGTGTGCTGTGTTGCCAGCTTCGCGGAGGTGAGTTGCGTCCAGAAGACCACGCTAAGAAGGACCCGACGTGGGTGGGCTGCGTCTATCCGTATCATCTCGTCTTCGAGATCTGCCGAAAATCTGGTCTACACTTGCTGCAGATTTCGGACATCGATATGCAGCACATGTGGGTGATCGGGCGCGCACCGATGCAGGCCGCCGCGCGGGAGCACGATAGTCAGCCCGTGCTCAAGGCCGTTACTTCAACAGATAATCCGCTCGGAATCATCTCCCGAACTGGCCCTGGAAGTGCATTCGCCTGCTGGCTGGAAGGTTTCCCCGAATCCCTATCGCTGGAAGCCGTCTCGTTCTCGGTGGATGATCTTGCCGCAGTGCCTAGTTACATAAGTGAACATCTAGGGCGTGGGGGCTTTCAACTCAACGTCCTGGTCCCGCGGGAGGCTCGCCTGGGGGAAGCCGTGGTCAGCATGCGCTTCCGGGGTGATGTCGTACCGAGCCAGCACTGCATCCGAATTGAGGATTACCCATGTCCGGAACCGCAACTTGTCAAAGTGACCGACGGTATCGATTTGCTTGCCGATTCCGTGACTGCAAGTGGAAGCTTAAAGGTGCTTCTCCATGGCGTCGCCGATCCTTCCGCGGCACTATTTGTGCTCGGCTCCGTCCCTATCCGTGACGTGTCGTATTATTGCTACTTTTCGCACGCCTTTGGGTATGAGTTCACGCTAGGGCTCCCGCCGCAGATCGGTCTTGGAACATATGCGCTCACGATCAGACTGCCCGGATGGGAGAGGGTAGTTCCGGTGACGGTGATAGGCGATTAATCCTCGGGAAATTTGCACTGCTCAAAATAACCGTTCTGGGCAGAAATCCGTGCCAGAAATCGCGTTTGGCGTGGATTTCAGGACTCCTGGCGAGGCTTCGTTTCGCACCGTAATGGGCAGTATGACCTTGCGGCCCAACGGCAGGTCATTTGGTGATATGTGGGTTCCCAGAAAGTGAGGCGCTCCCGCCCCAAGGAATGGCCAGACGGTTCAATGGCTGCGCGCCCCGCGGAAATCAATTGTGGTTAAGGCGCTGAACCCGGCGCGGCCTGGCCTTTCTATGCGGCACGACCGCCACGCGCCTTCTTTCTGGGCACCTTGGCTTCGCGGCGTCCTAACGCCTGGGCGGCGGCCGCCACCATTAGCATGTTCAGGCTCACCCCTTCCCGGGCGGCCTGGGCCACCAGACGGGCATGCAGGCTTTTTGGCATACGTACCCGAAACTGACCGCTTGAAGATGCCGGCGCACCGGGCTTCGGCATGGGATCGCCGTGCTTCCTGCAACTCAGCAGGAAGGAGCGCACGGCATCGCGGCCATTCACGACAGCCTCTTCGGGCGTTTCACCGTCCGAATGGCACCCCGGAAGATCCGGGTATTCGATCAAATAACCGCCGCCATTTTCGACCGAAAGCGGTCGAATGGTAAACGGATAATCATCGGCATTGGCGAACTCACTCATGGCCGGGACCCTCCAGTTTGCTAATGAATTCCACGAAGTCACGGACGTACCAGGGCTTGATCGGAATGCGCTTTGGCACCGTTGTTCTGCCCGCCCTCGGGTGCCGGAATGTCACGTGACTGCTGCCTCCCTGGCTGTCAACGTCAACTCCGAAGCGCCGCGCCACGACTTCCAGGTCCTCCATGCGCCAGTTGCGGGGGTTCTTCCGCATTCCGGCAAGGATCTTCTTGGCGCTGGACACGATTCCATGGTACCGAATATGGCACCACGGTACAATCCTGGAACTGACGCCTGATAGGCACGCGCGTTTGAGCGAGTCTACCGGACGGAGAGAGCCCAAAGAGGCGTTTAACCCGGTGGGCCCGGGATCGACAGTCCGCGTCGGATCTTTCTCGCCAGCAGGTTGGCTATCTCGGAGTGACGAGGAACCGCTTCAGTGTGACCCGTCTGCGGGTTTTCCTGAAGAGAATGCTCTTTGCCTTCTCGGCGTAGCACGTTACCAGGCCTTCGAAGGCGCCGAAGAAACCCCTCGCGCTTCATCCGACAATCACGGGTTCCTGCTTGGCGTCGGGGGGTAAAGCGCGCAGAGTTTCCTCTCGCCTGTATTCAAGAATGAGGGCAATCGCCTCGCGGAGATTCGCCAGGCATTCTTCATGCGTTCCGCCTTGACCATTGGCGCCCGGCACCTCGGCGTCTCGTTTTCTAAACGGCTGATGACTCGCGAGTAGCGACTCCATCGGCTCTTCGCCCCCTCTGCCCCGCCGTTTACCCACCCCCTCCCCTCAAACGTGCCAAAGATAAGGCTTTGCGCCACGCGATATACTGGAGTTTAAGCCTCTGGTTCCGGATCGCCCCCATGGCTGAAATGAGCGTAATCTGGCTGCGCGTGGCCGCCGCGCTGTACTCCCTCGGCCTTCTCCACGCCATCCTTACGCTCGTCCGGCGGCGCGAACATCTCTTTGGCGTGGCGCTGGGCGCCTTCGGCCTCGGCTCGGTTTTCCACTTCGTCTCCATCATCGAAGAAGGCATCGTCAACAACCGCTGCCCCATCACCAACATCTACGAGACGCTCTCCATGTGCTCCATGCTGATCGTCGTGGTGTTCCTGTTCGTCTACTGGCGCTACAAAGCGGCGAGCCTCAGCGTGTTTATTTTCCCCCTGGTCTTCGTCATGGCGCTGGTGGCCACGCTGGGCAATCCCGTGAGCGCATGGTCCAGCCCCGTGGTGCGGGATGCGTGGCTCTCCGTGCACATCGTGCTCGTTCTGCTGGGCTACGCGGCGCTGGCGTTCACCGCCGTGGCCTCCGTCCTCTACCTCTTCCAGGAGCGCGAGCTGAAATCCAAGAAGCCGCGCAAATTCTACTACCGGCTGCCCCCCCTGGGCACCCTCGACGACCTGATCTCGAAGTCCATGGCCGTGGGTTTCGTCCTCATCACGCTGGCTGTCATCGCCGGCTGCACGTGGGGCTTCATCGAATTGAAGACCGCCTGGATCAGTCAACCCAAGATCGCCATCTCCTTCTTCACCTGGGGCATCTACATGGTCCTGGTTTTCCTGCGGACCACCGCGGGATGGCGCGGCAGGAAGGCCGCCATCATGACCGTCACGGTGGTCGCCTTCTCCGCCCTGACGTGGGCGGCGCACGCGCGCCTCGGTACCTTGTTCTTCAAACAATGAAGCTGCTGATCACCGGCGTGAGTCACAAAACGGCGCCCGTCGAAGTGCGCGAGTGCCTGGCGTTCCGCGAGGAAGCGCTGCCCGCCGCGCTGGCCGATCTCAAATCGCGCGAAGGCGTGGGCGAGGCCGTGATCCTCTCCACCTGCAACCGCGTGGAAATCACGGTCACCACCGAGGATCGCTTCGATCCGCAGGCCATCGTCGATTCGTTTCTGGCCGACCAGAAATCCGTCAGCGCCTGCTTCATCGAACCCCACCTCTACCGTCACGAGGGCCGCGAAGCCATCCATCACCTCTTCCGCGTGGCCGCCTCGCTCGACTCCATGGTGGTGGGCGAGCCGCAGATCCTCGGCCAGCTCAAAGCGGCCTATGCCGCGGCCAAAGACTGCGGCGCCGTTTGCGGGTGGCTCGATGGCGTGGTCACCCGCGCCTTCAGCGTGGCCAAACGCGTGCGCTCGGAAACCGGCATCGGCCAGATGGCCGTCTCGGTGAGTTACGCCGCCGTCGAGCTGGCGCGCAAGATTTTCGGTTCGCTGGCGGGCCGCACCATCATGATCGTCGGCGCGGGCAAGATGTCGGAGCTGGCCGCGCGCCACTTGCGCCGCTCCGGCGCTTCCCACGTCTTCGTCACCAACCGCACGCACGAGCGCGCCATCGAGATGGCCAAGCTCTTTCAGGGCACGCCGGTCGAATACACGCGCTTCGTCAGCATGCTGCCCGAGGTGGATATCGTGATCGCCTCGTCGGGCGCGCCGCACTACATCCTTCGCCGCGACGACATGCAGCGCGTCATCGCGGCCCGCCGCAACAAGCCGATGTTCCTGATCGACATCGCCGTGCCGCGCAACATCGAGCCCTCGGTCAACGAAATCGACAACATCTTCCTCTACGACATCGACGACTTGCAGGAAGTGGTCAACGCCAACCTGCGGGAGCGCATGAAGGAAGCGGACCACGCCGAGACGCTGGTGGCCGAAGAGGTCGAGCGCATGATGGCGCGGCTCAAGGTGGCCGAGGTCACCCCCACCATCGTGGGCTTGCAGGAGCAGCTCGAGCAGATCCGCGCCGGCGAGGTCGACAAGGTGCGGCGCAAGTTCGGCCCGTTCACCGCGGAGCAGGAGCAGGCCATGGAAGCCCTGACGCGCGGCATCATCAACAAGATCGCCCACGGGCCGATCTCCGAATTGCGCAACCACGCCAACCACCCCGATGGCGTCCACGTGGTGGCCGCCATCCGAAAGGCGTTTCACCTCGGGGATTGATCCATGCTGGTCATCGCATCGCGCGGTTCGCAGCTCGCGTTATGGCAGGCACGCTGGGTGGCGGGGCAGCTCGCCGCGCGCGGCCACGAGTGCCGCATCGAGATCATCAAAACCACTGGCGACAAGATCACCGATGTGCCACTGGCCAAGGTCGGGACCAAGGGCCTGTTCACCAAGGAAATCGAAGAGGCGCTGCTGGACGGAAGCGCCGATCTCGCGGTGCACAGCCTGAAGGATCTTCCCACCGAGCTGCCCGCCGGACTGGTGCTGGCCGCCGTGCCGCAGCGCGAAGATCCGCGCGACGCCGTGGTGGGCAAGCGCCTGGCCGATCTTCCCGCGGGCGCCAAAGTCGGGACCAGCTCGCTGCGCCGCGCCGCGCAGTTGCGCAAGCTTCGGCCGGACCTCGTGGTGGAATCGGTGCGCGGCAATCTCGACACACGCCTGCGCAAGCTCGACGAGGGCCGCTACGACGCCATCCTCCTGGCCGCGGCGGGATTGAAGCGGCTGGGATGGGGCGATCGCATCGCCGAAATTCTTGCGCCCGATGTCATGTGCCCCGCGGTGGGCCAGGGCGCGCTGGCCATCGAAACTGGCGCGAGCGGCGCGGGCTTCGAAGCCGCGGCGGTGCTAGACGACCCCGCCACACACGCCGCCGTCGCCGCCGAACGCGGCGTGCTGGGCGCGCTGGGCGGCGGATGCCAGGTCCCCATCGGCTCGCACGCCGAGGTCGATGGCGATCGCTTGAGCGTCACCGGCGTGGTGGCCTCGCCCGATGGATCGGAGCTGGTCCGCGCCCAGGCCGAAGGACCGGCCTCCGATGCTGCGGCGATCGGTGCCCGGCTCGGCGCGGAGTTGCTCGCCCGCGGCGCACGCCGCATCCTGGAGGCGGTCTACAGCTTTCCCGAACGGCCATGACCAAGGTCTATCTGGTCGGCGCGGGCCCGGGCGATCCCGAGCTCATCTCGGTCAAGGGCCGCCGCATTCTGGAACAGGCCGGCGCTATCCTGTTCGATCACCTCGCGCCCGACGCGCTACTCGACCTCGCCCCGCCCCACGCCGAACGCATCTACGTCGGCAAGAAAAAATCGGACCACGCCTTCACCCAGGAAGAAATCTGCGCCATGCTCATCGAGCGCGCGCGCCGCGGGGTGACGGTGGTGCGGCTCAAAGGCGGCGACCCGTTCCTCTTTGGCCGCGGCGGCGAAGAGGCCGAAGCGCTCGCCGCGGCCGGCATCCCGTTCGAAATCGTCCCCGGAGTCACCTCGCCGCTGGGCATCGCCGCGTACACCGGAGTGCCCCTCACCCATCGCGAACACACTTCGACCGTGACCTTCGTGACCGGCCACGCGGTCGGCGCCATCGATTGGGAAAGGGTGGGCCACGCCGAGACACTGGTGATCTTCATGGGCCTCACCACCTTCCCGGAAATCGCGCGCGAGCTGATGGCGCACGGCCGTTCGCCCGAAACACCCGCCATGGCCGTCCGCTGGGCCACCCGCCCCGACCAGGAGACTCTCGCCGGCACGCTGGCCACCCTGCCGGGCCTCATCGCCGCGCGCGCCTTGAAGCCGCCGGCCACCATCATCGTGGGCGAAGTGGTGCGGCTGCGCGAGAAGCTCGATTGGTACGAGCGCCTGCCGCTGTTCGGCAAGCGCATCGTGGTCACCCGCGCTAAAGGACAGGCCGACGCCCTCGGCGCCCGGCTGCGCGCGCTGGGCGCCGCCGCCCTGGAGTTGCCCACCATCGAGATCCGGCCCGCCGCCGATTACGGCCCGCTCGACGGCGCCATCGCCCAACTCGATTCCTACGACTGGCTGATCTTCACCAGCGCCAACGGCGTCCGCTTCTTCATCGACCGCCTGGACCGGAGCGCCCGCGATCTGCGCGCGCTGCGGGCCCGCATCTGCGCCATCGGGCCGGCCACCCGGGCCGCCGTCGAAGCGCTGCATCTGCGCGTGGATCTCATGGGCCGCGAGTACGTCGCCGAGGGTCTGCTCGAAGCCTTCGCCCCGCACGATCTCTCCGGAAAACGCGTCCTGCTGCCGCGGGCGGCGGTGGCGCGCGACCTGGTTCCCTCCGAGCTCGCGCGGCGCGGCGCGCGGGTGGACGTGGTCGAGGCCTACCGTTCCGTGATGCCCGAGGACGCACCGGCGCGCGCGCGCGAACTTTTCGGCGGCGCTTCGCGGCCACACTGCGTCACCTTCACCAGCTCTTCGACCGTGCAGAATTTCGTGGCGGCAGCGGGCGCGGGCGCGCTCGCAGGCGTCAAGGTCGCCTCCATCGGTCCCATCACAACCCGCACCGCGCGGGACCTGGGCATCGAGGTGTCGGCGCAGGCCTCCGTATTCACCATCGACGGCCTGGTGGAAGCCGTCCTCAAACTGTGCGAAACTGAACTGACTCCCCCGGGCAACGTATGAGACCGCACATCATCGGCATTGCTGGTCCGTCCAGCTCCGGGAAGACGGAGCTAGCCAGGCAGCTCGTTCGGAGGCTGCCCGGGACCGCCATCGTGTCCCTGGATTCCTACTACAAAGGAATGCAGGAGATTCCGCTCGAACAACGCAAGAAAGTCAATTTCGACCATCCCGGCGCGCTCGATTGGGAACTGCTCCACGAGCATCTCCAGGCGATCGCCGCCGGCTCCACTTTCGCCGAGCCCGTCTACTCTTTCGCGGATTACGCCCGCACTTCGGAGACGAAGCGCGTCGAGCCTGGCGAGTTCGTGATCGTCGAGGGGCTGTTCGTGCTCTATTGGCCCGAGCTTCGTTCCATGCTCGATACCAGGGTGTACGTCCAGACCGACCCGCAAGTCTGCTTCGAGCGGCGTCTGGCGCGCGACGTGGCCGAGCGCGGCCGCACCCCGCAATCGGTTCGCGAACAGTACGAGCGGACCGTGCGTCCTGGCGCCGAATGGTTCGTCTATCCCACGGTAAAGTACGCGGGCCTTGTGGTTTCCGGTGAAGAGCCCCTCACCAACTCCACCAACTCGGTGCTCAACGCGCTCGAGCTCGCCGGCTGCCGGGCAATCGCCTATTCCGCCGGCGCGTAATAGCCCAGCCGCCAGGACGCCTTGAGCGGCGGAAGGCCGCGCGGCGGCACCACTTTGACCTGCACGTGGTGGTAGCGGCCGTCGCGCAGCCGGTCGGTCGGCGAGTATCCCAGCACGTAGCGGTTGCGCAACTCGATTCCGATTTTGGCCGCGATGTCCGGAAGCTCGACCAGGTCCGCCGGAAAGTGGCGGCCGCCCGTTTGTTCCGTAATGTCCGTCAGCAGCCCTGGGCCGGCCGATTCCTCGGGCGTGCGGCCGCGGCTGCTGAACGGCTCGAAAACGCCGATGGCGTAAATCAGCACGTCGCTTTCCCGCACCATGTTGCGCACTTCGGTTTCCGAGTACCGGCTGCTGTTGTCGCCGCCATCGGAGATGATCAGCAGCGCCTTGCGCTTCTTGTCCGATTTCTTCAGCTCGTGCAGCGAGAGCATGACCGCGTCCAGCAGCGCCGTGCGGCCCCGCGACTGCGTGAACAGGAGCTGATTCTCGATGTCCTCGGTATGAGACGTCAGCGGCACCATCAGTCTCGGCGTGTCGTTGAATTCCACCAGAAAGAACTCGTCGTCGGGGTTGGCCGTCTGGAAAAACGCGGACGCCGCGTGCCGCGAGCGGCGCAGCTTGGGACCCATGCTGCCGCTAGTGTCGACCACCAGCCCGATGGCCACCGCTTCGTCGTCCATCGAAAACTGGGTGACGGTCTGCTCCACTTTGTCGTCGAAGAGCTTGAAGTGCTCCTTCTCCAGACCCGTGACGGGATGGTTGGTGGGGTCGTACACCGATACCGGAACCAGAACCACGTTGGTATCGACGCGCAGATTGGCCTGCGGCCTCCTCTGCTGCCCGGGTTCGGCGGCCTTGGCGCGGGGCGTGACAGCCACCTGCGCTCGCATGGCAAACAGGGCCAGGAAACCGAAACCGCACAACGCGATACTTTGCGAGTTCTTCATGGAACTCCCGCACAGTATTGTACTCTGAATACCACTCCGCAGGGCGGACTCCCGTTACCGAGCCGCGACCGAAGGGAGCGGCCGCCGCGGCGCCCAAACGAAATCGCGCTCTTTTGT
>Ga0209517_10000225_pt1 | contig 101048 bp, 90 predicted proteins | sample PeaSoiMetSII2010_FD_187695 | JGI IMG/M metagenome (GOLD analysis project Ga0209517, IMG submission 187695) | Peat soil microbial communities from Weissenstadt, Germany - SII-2010 (SPAdes) (version 2) | ecosystem: Environmental > Terrestrial > Soil > Wetlands > Peat | place: Germany...
GGCCACCCACGCGGTCATCTCCCTCCCGGCCATGAAGAAGTCTTCACCGGTGTTGGCCCGCTCTTTCAGGTAAAACCCGATGGCCAGCACCAGCACGAAGTAAAAGACGATAATCACCAAATCAACGATGGATAGATGAACGAGCCGGGAAGCACCCGCGGAAGCAAATAGCAGCGTCATTCCTTTGTCCTCACTTGTCCGTAATAGGCTTTCGTGCCGTGCTTCCTCAAAAAATGACGATCATGAAGCGTCTTGCCGATTCCATCGGCTTGCGGATTGATGCCGACCGTGAAGTACGCAATGCGCGCCGCGGCTTCGAGCATCCACGCGTTTTCCGATGCCGAGCGAGCGTCAGCGCCCCAGGCGAATGGTCCATGGTTCGCCACCAGAACCGCGGGCACAGCCATGGGATCTATTTTTTCAAACGCGCGGATGATTGCCACGCCCGTATTCGCTTCGTACTCACCATTGATTTCCTCATCGCTCATAGTCTCCGTCACGGGGACCGGACCATGAAAATAATCGGCATGCGTCGTGCCGTAGCAAGGAATCGGTTTGCGGGCCTGCGCCCAGGCGGTGGCGTACTCTGAATGTGTGTGGGCAATGCCGCCGATCGCGGGGAAGGCGCGGTACAGTGCGGCGTGCGTGGGAAGATCGGAGGAGGGGCGCAAGGTTCCCTCGACGATCTGGCCTTGCAGATCCGTAACAACGAGATGCTCCGGCTTCATCTCGTCATAGGGGACACCACTGGGTTTGATAACAATCAGGCCTTCATCACGGGCAACGCCGCTGGCGTTACCAAAGGTAGATAGCACCAGTCCTCTTCGGACCAGCTCCAGATTCGCTTCCAGTACTGCTTCGCGCAGTTTTGCCAGCAACATGCGCCCTCGACTCTTCCCCTGTAGGCGTTGCAGCCATTCGCGGGAGAGGCTCACCTACACCAAAAAAAGCTTTCCAACTCCCGCTTTCATCAGGACCTCGCGGCCTCCGCCAACTCCGCGTGTCTTCCTATCTCGGGTGCACCCCGCTTCCGAGTTGACAGCCGCGAGCATGAGTAACGCCACAAACGCAAACGACATGACGGAAAGTTCGTTCATAAATCATCTTATGGTAGCGTCTGGACGTACCCGCGCACAACCCGGCGAAATACCAGTAAACGTTTACCACGCAACTCCTCGAATTGCAAGAACCTCTCCGCGGATCTCTTAACTCCGCGCCCGGTTATGATATCCTGCCTCCATAGGCCAGGCTGAAGTGCCCTTACTTTTCTCACCCACCCCCGAGATCGCTCGCTCGGCAAGGGTTTGGGATAGCGTATACTGCCAAATGTTAAGATTCGCTGAAGAATAAGAGGACTCGTGGACATTCGGGACGTAGCCAGACGGGCCAAGGTCTCGACGGCAACGGTGTCGCGCACGGTCAACCAGGTGCCGACCGTCGATGCGCAATTGGCAAAACGTGTTTGGAAGGCAATTGCCGAACTCGGGTATTACCCCAACCGGCAGGCGCGCGCCTTGGTCTCCGGAAGAAGCCATGTTTTTGGATTGATCGTTTCCGAAATCACAAATCCTTTTTTCCCCGAAATCGTGCAGACTTTTGAAACCCTCGCGGTCGAACAGAAGTACGAAATTCTTCTGACCTCGACCATTCATGACCCCAAGCGCATGGAACTTGCCGTCCGCAGGATGATTGAAGGGCGAGTTGACGGCGTCGCAATTCTCACTTTCGGTATGGAGGACGAGTTACTGGAGCATCTCCGTTTCAGGAATTTACCACTGGTGTTTATTGATGTTGGCCCAAAGGTTCCTCGCATCAGCAATATCCGCGTCGACTATTCCCATGGCATTCGCCAGGCCGTGCAACATCTGGCGGCCTTGCGGCATAAACACATCGGTTTTGTGAGTGGCCCCCTGAAACTGAGGTCCGCGATCGCGCGAAAAGAAGCGTTTGAAGCGTCGATGCGTGAGATCGGTTTGCCCGTGAGGCCGGAGTTCATCGTCGAGGGGGACCACCATCTCGAGGGCGGAAAGCTCGCTCTTCAGAAGCTGTTCAAGCTACAAGAACGCCCCACGGCTCTTCTTTGCTCCAATGATATGACCGCCATTGGGGTCATGAGGCAGGCGTTCGACTTGGGAATCGGGGTGCCCAAGGAATTGTCGGTGGTGGGGTTCGACGATACCCGGTTGGCAGACTACATGATCCCTCCGCTGACCACAGTCCAAATGTCTCAGACGGAATTGGCAACGCTAGCCTTTAACGCTCTCCTCAAAGAAGTTAAGAGAGAAACGCCTGCACCAAACGGAACAGAATACATTCTTAGAACGCACTTGATCCTACGTAGCTCGACGACCTTTCCTCCAAACAACAATCGGATAGAATAGCCGTCGAGCTCCAGGCGCGCAGCACAAAGTGCAGTTGCTCGCGAAGAGCGAGCCGCTCCGGCTCTCAATCGCTTTGCATCTGCCAACGGACTCATGTTCTTTCGGCCCACGGCACTTATTGGTGGGCAAGCCCTGTCCGAGTCTCTGGTTTGTCCGGCAATCCTTGCAGATCGCGCGCAATCGTGTTGGTCCGGCGACCACCTCTCTGCTGCGAATGGCTTCGCAACTTATGGTGCAGTCTAAGCGCCAGCAACAGCCATAAACTGCCCCGGGTGCCCGTTCGAGTTCGCAAAAGGCAGCCTTAGCCTTTGCTACACCACTGGCCCTTTTTGACAGCGGGAATGACCAAAACACTGGATCTTGCGTCTAAATAATGCGAAGTTTCCGGGCGCTCGGACAGCCCTATCCAACCGCCCCAAATCTTTTCTTTCCTGTGATTTGGACCTACAATAAGGAGGATTCGGGCAGCAACAAATGCAATTGGAACCTGCACTGAGTCCGTTGGCCTACGGCAACCTCGCCGCTGTGGGAAGGTTTTGACCCTCCGGCGAAACATTTGCCCCCGTTAAGCCGTATTCAATGTAGGCGCAAACCCAAAACTGATTATCACGAATGTTTCCCGCCCGGGTGGTCCGTGGGGGATCAGCGAAAGGAATGGCATGAAGACGTGGCATAAGGTCGGCATAGGTTTCGCAGCAGCGGCAGCCTTAGGCGGGATCGTGTGGTTCAGCATCAACCAGGCCAACAAAGGTGTGGTGACCGTACAGACCTCCAAGGTGGCCAAGCAGGAGGCACTTGTTTCTGTCGTCACGGCTTCTGGAGAAATAAAGCCGACAACCTACACGAACATCACCGCACAGGGCTACGGACGCATCACGGAAATCTTGGTGAAAGAGGGCGACCACATCAAGAAGGGCGACAGGTTGCTGCTGCAGGAAAAGGTCCAAGCCAATGCCGACGTGCAAGCGCAATCCGCCGCAATCAATTCGTATGAGTCGGGCGTGCAGGCTGCGGAAGCAAGTTTCAGGGCGACTCAATCGGATTTGACGATGCAACAGGCCAACCTCGAAAAAGCCAAGCTGGACTACGAGCGCGGCCAGGGATTGTATAAGGACGGTCTGATCCCCAAGCAGGATTTCGATCAACGCAAGACAACCTACGACGCTGCGCTCGCGACCGTGGAGGCCTCCAAAGCCCGTATGCAGGCGCAGAAAGCGCAACTCGAGCAGGTGCGCTCTCAACTCGACCAAAACAAGGCCGTGCTGGTACGCACGAAGGACGTTCTTTCGAAGACAACCTATGTTTCTCCGATCAATGGAGTCGTGAGTTATCTTCCCGTTCGGGTGGGTGAATTTGTAGTGCAGGGTATCCAGAACGCCACCGGCAGCTTTCTGATGACGCTTTCCGATATGTCCGTGGTGACGTCTGAAGTGAAAGTTGACGAAACAGATATCGTAAACGTCAAGATCGGGCAGGATGCCGACGTAACGATCGACGCTGTCCCGGGGAAAATTTTCAAGGGGAAGGTTACCGAAATCGGTTCGCAGGCGGTTCTGCGGAGTTCCGGCCTGGCCACCACGCAAACAACGACGAGTAACCAGGAAGCCAAGGATTTCAAGGTTGTGGTCACGCTGGAAAGCCCGCCGGAGAACTTGCGGCCCGGGCTTTCCACCACAGCGAAAATCAAGACGGCCGAAAAAAAGAACGTGGTTGCCATTCCGATCCAGGCGCTGGCCGTCAGGTCGCGCAAGGATCTGGATGAGGCCGCGAAAAATGGCAAGAAGTCCGGCAACGTCACGTTGGCCGCGCCTCCCGCTTCTGCCCCGGGTGACCCGAAGAAGGATGAAGTTCAGGGCATATTTGTGGTGAGTGGAAAGAAAGCAGTGTTCCGCCCTGTCGAGACGGGCATTTCTGGCGTGACTGATATTGAAATCACCAAAGGATTGCAGGAAGGCGAAGAGATCGTGGTGGGGAGTTACAAGGCTCTGCGCACTTTGAAGCCGGAAGCCAGCGTCAAGGTGGATAATTCCGCCCCCAAGAAAGCGGAAGAGCAGCAATAACGAGCGTCAACAGGGAGAATAAAATGCCCGTAGAGACACCAGTTTCGGATTCCTTCCGCCAGGACTTAGTGGATAGTGGCATTGTGATCCGGACGGAGGAATTGACGAAAGTCTACGAGATGGGCGCGGAGCAAGTGCACGCATTGAGCGGCGTGGACGTTGATATCCGCAAGGGCGAATACGTTGCCATCATGGGGCCGTCCGGGTCGGGAAAATCCACGCTGATGAACCTGATCGGCTGCCTGGATTCGCCGAGTGCCGGGCGATATTGGCTGGCTGGGCGGCTCGTCAGCGATCTTGACGATGATGAGCTTGCCTATATCCGGAATAAGGAAATAGGTTTCGTCTTCCAAACTTTCAACCTGCTACCCCGGGCGACGGCTTTGCACAACGTCGAACTGCCTTTGATCTATAACGGCACTCCGGCCGAGGAGCGGGTGGAGCGCGCCAAGCAGGCGCTGGAGCGCGTTGATCTGATCCCGCGCATGCACCACAAGCCCAACGAGCTTTCCGGAGGGCAGCGCCAGCGCGTGGCTATTGCGCGAGCCCTCGTTAACAATCCCTCTATCGTGCTCGCTGACGAGCCCACGGGCAATCTCGACTCCAAAACGGGCGAAGAGATCATGGCCTTGTTTGAGAATCTGCACCGCCAGGGCAACACCATCATATTGGTGACCCACGAAATGGATATCGCGCAGCACGCTCACCGCGTCATTTTCATCCGCGACGGCAAGATCTTCTCCGACGAAAAAGTCGCCAAGAAAAAGGCAGAGACCGACTGAGCTGCATTGTGCGGGCAGAGCCGCCGGCTTGACTTGTGATTGCCTCAACTCGTGTGGACGTGGCTTTATCGAGCGGCTGCGGCGTCCGTGGCATCCGGCTCGGCGAGAGTGTCGGGCAAAGTGAGATACGTCCGTGAAAGCCGGTCATGCCAGGTGAGAGCGTCCTCGTCCCAGATCGCCCAAAGAAATCCTAGGAATAGAGTACCCGCCGATAGCATGTAGCCCAGCGCGCGCTGCAAGTATTGCTTCGCTGTCGGGTTCTCTCCCGAAAAGCTGACTACCTGCAGACCTCGCACCATCATCCCCGGCGTGGTTCCTCCGAAAACGGTGAACAACCCGAAGTACTGGACGTAGACGAACGCGAACGTAAAGAAACACACTGCAGCGCTTAACTTGCTAAGCGTAAAGTGACCTCCCAGCGAGCCGAACAACGCGAGGAATCCTCCGTAAGCGAACGCCAGACATGCTGCATCCACCGCGGCTGCTGCTCTTCGCTCCTCGATCGAGGCCACAGGAAACACCCCACAGCGGACCCGTGTCATGCTCTCGGCCGGCAGTTCTGGGAGTGCCTCCTCTCGTTTCGGGGGCAGGCTCACGTCGATCAAGAGTCGCGTTTCCACGGGTTCCTGCTTCCGCGGAGGTCGTCCGATTGCCACGGTAAACGCAAAGTCGTCGCGTTCCGGGAACGATTCATCAGACGGAGGAAACTCCTCGACCGCGACGTTTTCAGGCCCGGCTGAGGCATGACTTTCGAAGGGCAGTTCCGTTTGCCCCTCTCCGGCACCTGCTTTTCGCCGCCGCGCACGATAGGCCTGGAGGCGCTGGTTCAATTCACCACGCCATTCCCCGTCGGCCTTCGCGTTGAGCGCCAGGTTTCCTTGTGTGGATTGGGAGCCCTCCCCTTCGGGATAGGACTCCGGAGAATCACAAAAAGTACATGTGCGCGCGCCCTTGGAGAGCACTGCGCCACATTGCGAGCAGATTTTATTCACCGGTGCGTTTTGCGCTGCGGACGCTCTCACTCCGGTGAGGAGGAGCCCTTCCAGATTACCACGCTCGAGGGAAGTCAAACACCAAGGACTGCAGGGAAGTAGCCAAAGAAGCAGTAGTTGCGGCGGAGGCTAAAGATCGTCCTGTTGCGCGAGCATTTCACGGTTGTGGGCGATTCGCCGGTCCAACGCCACGGCGGCAAAGTACGCGCAGCCCGCCTGCTCATGTTCGGACCAGGAACGCAGCGAGGGCACAATCCAGGAGAACATTCGCCGAATCGCGGTTAGAAACGAATGATACATGTTCACCGCCTTGAGTTCGTTACGGTCCTCCTGGCGATCCGGGCACAATTGGAGCAATTGCGTAACTCGTCTGTAATCTCCCGCAGACGCCAGCGTGCGAATCCCGGTCACATCCCTCACTTCAGCCGACAACGGATGCCGCGAAGAGGAAGCCATCAGCGAACGGCAGTAAGAGACAAAGAACATCCCGAGTGTGGCCAACGAGGCCACGAAGATCAGCGCGGCCATCATCGTGGCACCGCCACAAGACGCGCGGGCGCCAATCGCGATTCTTCGCTATACCGCAATATCGTCAGCGACCACGACAATGGCAGGAAGCATCCGAGCGCCGGGCTCAGATAGCGAATCAGGCTGTATTTTTCCGAGAAATTCATCAGCGCATAGCTTGCCGCGTACGCGCTGAAATACAGGCCCAACGACAGGATGATCTGCACCACCCGCGTGCGCGTTTCGTGCAGCTTCAGCACCGCGCCCCACAGGATGTAGGTCAGCACCAAGCCCACAAAATAGAGGTTTTGCGAGAGCTCATAGGCAAAATTGGTGGAAAGGCGATCCGCTGACTGCGCTACCACCGCATAAGAGAATCCCGCCGTTCCCAGCAGCAGGAACACCGCCCCCCATTTCAGGTACTCGCCAGCGCGAAGTTCACCGAGCACATGCGAATAAAGGCTGATCAATGCCACAAACAGAGCCAACGTGAGCAAAGCGTCGCTGTAATAGTAAAAATACATGTACTCGTCGGACCGCACCCCGTAGTTCCACAGTATGAAGAATCGCCCGATGCTCACCGTGGTGGAGAGAAGCAGATAGAGGTTCAGGAAAAAATACCGAAGGAAGGAATTTCGCGCGAGTGAACACACCACAAATAGCAGCTCAAAGGCTGTTCCCAAGAACCATATGATCAGGCCAGTTGGGCCAGGCATAAACTCCTATCGGCCCGGCCCATTTCCCTCTACTTGCTTAGAAATGCCAAATAACCTGGATAGAGTTAGTTGGGCTGTGCCGTTTTCTGCTTCGTCGGATACCTCGGCTCTGGTACAGGTGCCGGGCCGTTCGCCATCATTGTGCTCCCCGCCACCTTAGCGGAGAGGACCGTCTTGATGCCCATTGCTCCCACCAGTATGCCCATGGCGAGAACAAGTGCGCCCAATTTACGTGACATTGTGCCTCCGTGGTACTTGGACTTACGGAGACACTCTATCCCTTAGTAGAACAGTGTCAAGTAGGGCACACCACGCCTATGTTATATAAGCGTTACGGGCAAGCGGAATCGTCCTTTCGCCATTTGTTCGTCTGGCGCCAGGATAGACCCCTTCCCGCTTCGCGCACTTTACCGGCGCACCCCGTCGAACCGCAACGGTACCTAAGTCCCAGAAGCACTGGTACCCTAGTACTATCAGGATGAGCACGATTTTGTCCGTTCGTACAGAGGATCCATTCGGTTCTCTCGCATTTTTGCAAAACTCTCACACGCTTGACACTCCACGCGATTACTTCGTAGCATGAAGAATTGCTCCACGCCGGCGTAGCTCAGTGGTAGAGCGAGGGTCTCATAATCCCTAGGCCGTGGGTTCGATTCCCCCCGCCGGCACCAGTTTGTGCAGATTCCCGGGAATGATTGACAATCGAATAGCGCCTTTGCCGGCAGAATCAACCTGTGCCTAACCTCGCCGCGCCCCCGTATGGCATTCCGGACCTGGTTCTTGTGAACCCCGCTGCGGGCGGAGGGTTGGCTCAAGATGTTCTTCCATCGCTCAAAGACTTTGCCGGCCGCCGCGGCTGGCTGGTCGAGTTTCGATCCACGCAAAGCCCTGCGAACCTCGCTGCAGAAGCGTGCAGAGGGGCAGCGGAGGGACACAAACGGATCTTTGTGCTCGGCGGCGATGGAACTTTCCAGGTACTTTTAAACGCGCTTGCAGGGGCTCCTGATGTCGTTTTGGGCGTGATTCCGGCCGGCGGTGGAAATGACCTGGCCGCCGCCATCGGTCTGCCGCACGACCCTCTCCTTGCTGCCGACCTTCTTCTGGATGGCCAGCCCGCCTTTCTTGATGCCGCTCTGGCTCGCACTGCCGACGGTAAGGAGAGGCTCTACACCGGCGGGGGCGGAGTGGGGTTGGATGCCGAAGCCGCCCGTTACGCTGGCGGTGTCTATCGCAATTTTCGCGGCCGCCCGCGCTATCTTCTTTCCGCGGTGCGTGCCCTGATGGGCTTCCACTCCCTTCGTCTGCGCGCGTTCATCGGAACCGATCGGCAAGTGGAGATTAACGCCGACGCGCTTCTTCTGGGCGTGCTCAATACACCCAGTTACGGCGCTGGTCTGCGTCTCGCCCCTGATGCGCAGACGGACGATGGGAAACTCGACCTGGTGTTGCTGGAGGATCTGAGCTTTCTGGAAGTCCTCGCGCTAATTCCGTCTCTGGCTCGTCGCGGTGAACTGCGAACCGCGCGCGTCCAGCGTTTTCGCGTGGACCGTGTGCGTATAGAGACCGACAGGCCGTGTTCATTTCACGGAGATGGCGAAATCCTGGGAAATACTCCTGTGGAGGTCACCGTCGTACCCAGCGCGGTGCATATACTCTGCCCCCGCAATCCCCGTTCAGATCGCTAGCTCGATTTGCCCCATGTTTCCCAACCATCGCGGGGCAATTGCCCCCGCGACGAAGCCTGGAGTCCCTAACTTTTCTTCCGGTCAACCTTGAGATTGAGCGTGATTTCCTTGCGGCTGTCAAACGACGACACCGTCTTGACTTGGGATTTCTCGCCTTCAAGTTCCGCATGCACCTCGTAATCCGCGTTGGGATCCAGCCCGCTGAACCGGTAGTTGCCCTCCGAATCCGCGAAGCTGCTGCGTACGGCGTTGGTCCGCAGGTTTTTCAAGAACACGACGCTATTGGGAAGGGGCGTTTCCGATTTGTCGGTGACGATCCCGCGCACCGTCCGCAATGGCGACTCTTTCTTGGAGTCCTGCGCGCTGGCAATCCATGCGAATACGAGCAGAACCACCCAGATGCAGGCGATCTTGCGGTGTGCCTTCATGTCTTGCCTCCCGCCTTTCCCGGCGTCGCTGGTTCCAGCCGGAACGATAGCTGCGGCTGTAGAGCGCCGGCGTTCACCTTCACCGTCTGCGATTGTTCCTTGAAGTTCCTTGCCTGCACCTGCACTTCGTATTCGTTACCTTCCGGTACCCGCACGGCGAACTCCCCGCGGGAATTCGTGTACGTCTCCCACCGGAATTTCTTCTCGCTGGTCTGCCGAATGCGAACCTTGACATCCGGAAACGAAAGCCCCTTTTCATTAAAGACCGTGCCCGTGATCAAGTAAACAGGAAGGGGCTTTTTCTTGCCCTTTGAAGATGAACTTGCGCGTGAAGCTTCCGGCGGGGTCGCCGGGAGTTGCGAGGGTGACGCAGCCGGTGCGGTGTCTGTGGGCTGTTGACCTACAGCAGAGTAGGCCAAACACAGAAGGAGTCCTAGGCAGATGGAGGTCGGCTTACGCATGCGAGACACTTTGCCCCGATGGGGTCACTTTCCATTAGACGATGCTCAGAAGGCCCCAGGATGCCCTGCCGCGCCCGAGGAAGCTGCTACTCATCCTCATCATCCTCCTCTTCGTCATCCTCGTCGTCATCGGGGAGGTCCCCGTTTTCGCCAAGCTCGTCCTCGTCCTCTTTGATGTCTTCCTCATCCTCCTCGTCTTCTTCGTCAAGATCATCGGAGATGGGATTCAGCACGACCGGGTGGGTCTGCGACACCTCCAGCTCGCCCTCGCACTCCGGGCAGCTCAGGATTTCTCCCTCTTCCACTTCGTCTTCGTCCACATCAATTTCTGCGCTACATTCTGGGCAGCGGAGCACGTCTCCATCCTCCGTGTTGATTTTCTTCCGGCGATGCCGCGAGCGCGGCTTTCGCCATCCGGCGTATTATATACCCCAGCGGAAGAAATCAATCCCATGACTCTTTCGCTGCTTTTCAGTGTAACCCAACACTGCGGATGAAAGAAAAGTCTGCCTTGGCACGTGAATATCCAGAACGCCCCGTCGTTGGTGTCGGTGGCGTTGTCATCGAGAACGGGCGCGCGCTCCTGATCCGCCGCGGCAGCGAGCCGCTCCGCGGACACTGGTCCATTCCCGGTGGAACCCTTGAACTTGGTGAGTCGTTACAGGAAGGTGTCGCACGCGAGTTACTGGAAGAGACCAACTTGCAGGTGCGCGTACTGGATATGATCGAGGCCTTTGATCGCATCTACACCGATCAAGAGGATGGAGGCGGAGGCTCGCCGGATCGCCCGCGCTTTCATTACGTGATCATCGATTATCTATGTGAGCGTGTCGCCGGCGAAGCCCGCGCGGGTAGCGATGTTACACATCTCATCTACGCCGGGGAAGACGAACTGCCTTCGTATCAGCTCACGGAAACAGCCACGCGCGTCCTCCACAAGGCGTTCGCGATGGATCGCGAACGCCGCAGACTGCGCTGAGTCTCACGAGGTCTCAATCAGTCTAGCCGCCGTTCATTTGGACAGCTTCAGAATGTCAATGTTTCCGTTGGCATTAGTGAGCGAGAGCGTGCAACCGCCATTGCCAATCTTCCCGTTCATGGAATCGCCGCTCAGCGCGCCGCTCGTTGTGATGGGGAGTTCGCTGTTTATCCGGCCGAACGACGTGCGCGCGTTTAAGTTGTAGCCAGCGCTTTCCGGCAGCCGCACCTGGATAGGGGAGAAGGAAGTCTTGACGGTAATGTTCTTGCACGTTGAGGAATGGCGCGCCGCGGAAAGCACGACTGCGCCATTCTGGCTGTCTACGGTCATGTTTCCTCCGATATCATCCAGCGTAACGGGACCAAAGCTTGTTTTTGCGGTGGTGTCTCCGCTCACGAAGTTTGCCGATACCGGGCCGTTGGAATTCTCCACCGTGAGCGCTCCACTGACACGTTGAACGGTCACACCGCCAAAACTGTTCTTTGCAAAAGTATCGCCGCCAATATCGCTCAGCGATATCCGTCCGTTTCCGGTGATGGCTCTGGCACCCTTGTGCACGCCGGTAGCCTCGATGGCGCCGAACGAGGTATTCAGTTTCGCGTGACCCTTTATCTCCTTCACGTTGATCTCTCCATTGGAATCTTCCACTTCGATCGAGCCGCCCACCTGCTCCAGCGAGACCTCGCCGAACGTCGTTTTCACGTAGACATCCTCTCCGGCCGGTCCGCCCTTCACTTTTCCGTTGGACGATGTGCATTTCACATGCCCGGTCACGTTGGCAAATGTAATCGACCCGAAACTTCCGCTCAGCGTTGCTGAGCCGCTCACCGTATCTGCGTCGATGGCGCCGTTGTTGTTATTCACGGTCAGATCGCCATGGATGTTGCGGGCATTCACGCTCCCAAAGGAGTTGCTCACTGTTGAAGCTCCCGCGTCGCTGATTTCCACAGCACCATTCCCGCCGGAGACGCTGACCGCACTTTCAACCTTGCTTACGGTTATGGCTGCAAAGCGGTCTTTCACGTCCACCGTACCCTTTACCGTTGAGACGGTGACCGCCCCATTGTTATTGACGACAGTCAGGTTGCCGTCTGCGCCATTCGCTTCCACCTCACCGAAGGAGTTGGTGAGTTTTGCCGCGCCGCTATCGCGAAGTTCCAGCTTGCCATGGCCGTTTTCGATATCGGCCCAACCACGAACGCTGCGGACTTCGACGTTGCCGAAATTATTGCGAAGCCAGAGCTTTGCGTCGTTCGGAACCGCGATGTCGTAATCCACAGAGTAAGAAGGGCCCTTTCCCACACGGATGTACCAGGCATGTTGATCCGGATACGCCGTGCGCACCTTGATGCCTTCCGCGTCTTGAGACACTTCGATCTTGATTTGATCCGCGTTATGTTCGGCTTCCGCCCGCGTTGTTGCCTGGACACGGATGGTCGCTGAAATTTTTGCTTCATGGCTCTTCTCACCGTGGATGTGAATTTCGCCAAACTTGTGTTCCATCGCGAACGTCTGGTTCGCCCCAAGCGTCAGCGTCTTCTCAAAACTCCGCGTGGCCGTGTCCTGGGCGGCATTGCTCGCGAACGCAGGGATTGCCAGCAGGGCCAATGCCAGCGCGAAAACGCCAATGCTTTTTTCAAGAACTGAAATGAGGGTGGGCTTCATCGTTTCGTCTCCAACACATCCTGTAACGTCACCTTTTTTTCCTGATACATCGCCAGGAGTTGGTATCGCAAATGGGCATTCGAGGGATTCTGCCCTGCCTGCAAACGCAACTCATCAATGGCGCTGTCCAGCATGATCAGTTTCTCGTTGTAGCTGGCCATCAGCGGCGAAGTCGGCGTCTCGAGTTGAGGTTTGGCCTGGGAAGCCAGCTTGTCGATGGCTTGCATGTAGTCGCGCTCCGTGCGTTCGACTTCCGCCAGCGTGCGATCCTTCAGCAACGGGCTGTTTGGGTCGCCCTTGCCCGGGCCGGGTTGCAGATACAGATATCCAGCCGTAATGGCCATCAGCAAGACCAGGGCACCGGCCATCGCCGTCTGCCAAACCATCGGGACGCTCCGCCAGAACGAGAGCCGCTCCAACCACGACGTGCGAATTACCGATGATTTCGCGTGCTGCACAAGAGCCGCTGCAATGCGGGGCCACAACGCCGGGCTTTCCTGGTAATCCCGCAATTCTTCTGCCGCTGCGCTCAGGGTCTTCCACGCGCGCACCTCTTCCGCACACGCGGCACACGACGCCGCATGAAACTCCAGCCCGGCCCACTCCTCGGCGCTGCCATCCAGAAAAATCCGTTCGCGATCTTTACAGGTGATCTGCATTACGCTCCTCCCGCGTGACTGCTCCGGGGAGCCTCCAACACTTGCCGCAAGTTTTTCTTTGCCTGAAACAACGTGTTCTTCGAAGCCGTTTCCGAGATCTCCAGCATTTCCGCGATCTCCGCGTGGCGGAACCCTTCCACTTCATACAAAAGGAAAACGTCGCGTTGGTGTTGCGTAAGCTGCGCGATGGCGCGTTCCAGGGCCAGCTTCAGTGAAGGGTGCCCTCCCGGCGCGCGCGGTTCCGCCGGCATGGCTCTTTCTTCTCTTTCTTCTGGCACGATTTCCTTCCGGCGCATCCGGCTGCGCCTCAGGTCATGGCAGGTGTTCACCAGAATGCGAAATGTCCAGGTGACAAACGACGCGTGTCCGCGGAAGCTGGCGATGCTTCGCTGCACTTTCAGGAACGTTTCTTGTACGGCGTCTTCGGCGTCGCTCTTTGTGCCCAGCAGGTTTCGTGCGAAGTTCTTCATCCGCCCGCCCTGCAACCGGTAGAGACGCTCATAGGCGTGCAAATCGCCGGCCTGGCATGCCGCAGCCAGCGCCATGTCCTCCGGATTACCTGCTGCAGGATTGGCGTGCGATCCCCGTTCGGAAGGTTCCACTCGAGATATCCCTTCGCGTGCCACTGTGGAGATTCTAAGCTCCCACGGCAGCGTAACGCCCACGGATCCCATTACTTTCTCCTGCGTTATAGACGACGCAGAAGGGGGTTTCGTCGGAATCGAAATTCTAGGCCCGATGTTTTCAGTAAGATACTTGTAATGAATGGATTACGAGGACTTTGGCGTGGTAGGACCGGTCATCGAGTCCAAACTGAAGATGATCTTCTTGTGCAGTGGGCTGTTTTCATGCCCCCAGAGCAGTACGTCTTCCCCATCCGCGGCACTTACGTGCAGCTGAAATCTGGAGGCGTCGGCCGGCACCTCGAACACGAAATAGGAACTGTACGCCTCGCCGGGACGGAGGGGCGTGCGCAGAGGGGTCGACGTCAGGCCCAGAGCTGCGAGCACCTTGTCTTCGCGCGCGGATCGTTGATAGGAATGTCCCAATCCATCGAACAGAAGGATTTGCCGTTCGTTGGGGGTCAGAGGCCCATCACCGCGGCGTGCCGAAATCGTTGCGGGATCGAACCACGTCTTCACCTGAATCACCACGAACTTGCCATTCCCCGCCAACTGCCGCATCTCCGGACCCGCACTCGCAATGTTCCTGACCTCGCCGGCCGAATAAGCCAGATGGCAATCGATCTCGCAGAAATATTTCCACGCACCCACAGGCAACACCACTTCCCGGCTCAGCAGCGAAAGCCCCAGCAGAATCCCGCCGTAGCAGACAAGCAGAGCAAGCCCGCTCATCCATCCCAGTTGCAGAATGACGCGGGATTTCCGGATCAACCCGGTAGCCAGCAACAAAACACTGACGGCCAGCAGAAACCCGGTTCCCAAGAATGCAAGTACTACAATTGGTGCAAACTCCGGCATGTACGCAGGCATAGTGTCTCTCCTCCCATGAATCGCGCTAGATCGCGCACTCGCGGGGCAGGCCCCCCCGCGTCCGTTCTCGCCGCTCGAATTCCTGAACCGCATTCCGCAAGTCCACCGGCATAAAGTCCGGCCAGCGCTTCGGCAAGAAAACGAATTCCGCGAAGGCGCACTCCCAAAGCAGAAAATCCGAAAGCCGCTGTTCTCCGCCAGTGCGGATCAGCAGGTCCACTTCGGTCGAGCCGCCACGTTGCACTTCGGCCAGTAGATTGCCGAAGGCCTCGCTGGAAAGGTTGGTTACTTTGTAAAACTTGCTTGCCGCTTGATAGATCGTTTGTCGCGCCGAATAGTCGATCGCCAATCGCAGGTGCAGCGCCTCGCCCTTCGCGGTCAGCGCTTCGGCATCGGCAATCGCTTCTCGCAAGCCCGGGGGCAAGCGATCGCGCCGTCCGATGATGCTCAGGCGAACCCCTTCTTCGAGGCAGTGAGAAGTCTCCTCATGGAGGTATTCCTGCAGTATCCCAAGAATGGCGTCCACTTCAGCGGGCGGGCGCTGCCAGTTCGCGGAGGAAAGCGCGAACAACGTTAGTGTGTGAATGCCCAGGTGCGGCGCGCACCGGATAACGCGCCGCGCCGCTTCTGCCCCCTCACGGTGACCGTCCGAGCGTGGCAGACCTCGCGCGGTGGCCCAGCGGCCGTTGCCATCACAAATGATCGCGACATGCATCTTGAATGCCATATCCGCCGACACCGCGCGGGTGCGATTCGCAATCGTGCTTTCCATGAGCATGCTGCTTCCTCCGCCGCCAACTCCTGCAATGTACTTTGTAATGCAAAGTGAACAGGCAAAAAAATTTAGCCTTCGCGCGTCGCCCGGATCAGCGCCTCCATGTGATTCAGATAGCGTTCCAGGGCCCGGCGACCGCCGGCGGCCAGCCGGTATTCCGTCTTGGGCAGCCGTCCGTCAAACGATTTCGTGCACACGATGTAGTCCGCCTCCTCCAGCTTCCTCGCGTGCACGCTCAGATTTCCATCCGTGGTCTTCAGCAGGGCTTTCAATTCGTTGAAGGTCAGCGAGCGATTCACGGCTAAAGCGCTCACAATGCCCAGCCGGATGCGCTCGTGAATCAGCCGATCCAGATTCGCCGGCACGGCCTCGCGTTTCAGGCTCGGAACTGCCGAGGGGGCCACTTCTTTCTGCAGGCGCATCTGCCGGACTGTCGATGATCTCGACATAATTCTCCCGTTCTCCCAGATCTGTTCAACCACCGTGCCGCAAAGCGATCCACAAGCCAAAGCCGATCTGCACCAGCCCGAAACCTGCAGCCATGAATAGATTTCCCCAGTGCGACGGGGCGAACAGAGCAGCGGCACCCAGACCCATTAAGCAAAGCCCCATGATCGGCACGGCACGCACCGAAAACGCTCCGCCCGTGACAATCGCCGTTCCATACAGCAACAGCCACACCCCCGGCAGGACAGAGAAATTGCCCATTTGGAAGAATGCCGCCGTCAATAACCCGCCCACGACAATCGGAGGCGCGAAGCTCAGCACAAACTTGCGCCCCGGCCCGCTAAACAATGAGGAATTGGCGCGCCGCGCTTTGGTCGCTGCCGACGGTGCCGCGATCGCCACCGCTACAAAAGCCTCTGCCAACCACACCGCAACCAAACCCCGTGGCGTGCCCTGGCGCGAGGCCCACAGCGCCGCTGCCAAGGCCGTGATGCCCATGGCCACGCCGCCCCAGCCGGGCACCGCCGTGAATTCCGCGGCCCGTTCCATGGTTTCGCGGATATAGCGGAGGTGATCGGCGGCGCGGGCGTCAATCGGGATGGGCTCGCGGGAAGGAGTGCGGATTGGGCTAGTGGTGGGCACGCCCCAAGAGTAGCGCTGCGGGGAAGCCCTGTCAAGTACTTTATAGCATAAAGCGAAGCTCAGCGGTGCTTGCGGTATCTGCCTCGCAATGCGTTCCACCGGATGATCCCCACGTCCAGGAACATCTGCACACTGTCCCTCATCATGCTTACCTTGGTGGCCGGGGAATGCGCCCAGCGCACCGGCACTTCCACCGTGGACAAGCCGTGGTGCCGCGCCAGGTACAGCAGCTCCGGATCGAAGCCAAATCGCTCGATTGTCTGTTGCTCGAAGATCACCCGGCACCGCTCTCGCCGGAAGGCCTTGAACCCGCACTGGGTGTCTACAAATGGCAACCGCAATACGATTCGGACAATCTTGTTGAAGACGATGCCCGCAAATTCACGAAAAGCCGATTCGCGCACTTCGATCAAGCGGCGATCCATCGCGCGCGAGCCGATGGCCACGTCATGATCCTTCAAGGCGGCGAGGAGTTTACCCGCCTCTTCGATCGGCGAAGAGAGGTCCGCATCGGTAAAGAGAACGATCTCGCCGCGTGCCTCCAGCGAGCCATAGCGCACGCTATAGCCCTTGCCCCGGTTCGCGCCGTTCGCCAGCACCCGCAAGTGCGCGATTTCCTTCTGAAAAGACTTGGCCACCTCGCCGGTGCGATCCGTGGACCCGTCGTCCACCACGATAACCTCGGCATTCTTTTTCTCACGCGCAATGTAACGCGCAATCTTTTCCAGTGTTGCGGGCAGGCGCAACTCTTCGTTGAACGAGGGAATGATGATGGACAGCTCGGGGGCGGAATCGCTCATCAAATCCACACGTCCTTCCATCCGTGGCGGCCCAGGAGGGGCACGAACCGGCAGGGTTCTCTTTGTTCTGAACTGAATTCTGCGCCGTGTTTGGTCAGCAGCAGCAGTACCTGGTGCTCTTCCCCGCCCACGGGCACGATCATCCGCCCGCCTTCCGCCAGTTGCTGCGTCAGAGGTTCCGGCACGTGGGGTGCCGCCGCAGCCACCACGATGCCATCATAGGGCGCAAACGCCTCCAGGCCCTGCGAACCGTCGCCGCAGTGAACATGAATATTTCCGTACCCCAGCCGTTGCAGCCGCTCACGCGCGCCACTGGCAAGCTCCTCCCGGTATTCGACCGTGTGCACCTCCCGGGCCAGACAGGAAAGCACCGCGGCCTGATACCCGCAGCCCGTGCCGATTTCCAGCACTTTCTTCATGCCTTCGGGATGTACCGCGGCGCACATGACGGCAACAATATAGGGTTGCGAGATGGTCTGCCCGCCGCCGATAGGCAAGGGCTCATCGGTGTACGCCACATTCTTCCACTGGGATTCAACGAATTCGTGCCGCGGCACGCTCCTCATGGCCCGCAACACACGTTCATCCTCGATACCGCGCTTTCGGATTTGCGCTTCCACCATGGCATCGCGCAACTCCGCGTAGCCCTCTTCGGTCAAGGTTTTGGCTGTGCTCATGGAATGCATTCCCGCTAACTTCTCTCCCGTGCCTTTCTCTTTTCCGGCTGGCCGGGAAGTCAGGATCCGCTTTAGCCCAAGCATAATCTACTGTCGCTTCTTCTGTAAGAGAAGGGTTCAGGCGCAGTCCAGCCCGGCGCGCTCTCCAATGTTGCGCGCCGCATACCCCCTGCACCTCCGGCCAGTATCTGCGAGGCAAACCTGCACCCCAGCGCAGGCGCGCCCGTCTTCGCGCTTCCCTACAATCAATCCTAGGGCAGGACCATAGAGTGTGGAGGATGAGATGAAAGCGGCAATTGCATTGATTCTGATTTATGTGGGAACGTTTCTCGTTGCGATTCAAGGTGGCTCCTCCACAGCGGTCCAAGCGGCCTCGCAATCCGCCGCTAACAAGCCCAACTCTTCACCAACGGCATCCATCGATCCTGCAAAAGACGCCGACATCCGCGCGCTTCTGGAACTCATCGGTACCCGGGATCAGTTCCAGGAATCCGTCAATCTGATCGCGGATCAGTACCGCGAAAAACTCCTCGCCTCCGTGCCAAATAATGGGAAGGGCCAGGCATTCATCAACAACGTAATTTCAGGCTACGAAAAGAATTTCGATGTGGACCAGATGACCGAGCAGATGGTCGCGGCTTACGACAAGCATTACACCGACGACGAGATCAAGGGTCTGCTGCAGTTCTACGGTTCGCCCCTCGGACAAAAGGCAGCGGCCGAAGGCCCGAAAATATCCCGTGCAGTCCAGGAAGCAACGCGTGCCGCGGCTTTCAAGGCCGTCAAGGACGCTCTGCAAGCGGCCAAAGAGCAGGATCCCGTCACCGGACAGAATGCCCGGCTGTACAATCCTCCGCAGCGCCACTGGCAGCCTCAGCGTCGCCCCCAGCAGGAAGCGCCTCAGCAGGCCGCACAGCAGTCGCAACCCTGAGCTCCAATTGCACTGCAATTACAGCTCGATGATTTGGATCGGGCGCCATTCTTACGGCAGGCGTTTCTTAAACTTGATGTCCATACCAAAGGTCCCGTTCTGATCCCGCAGGCCCACCACGGAAATATTCCGGTTCACGTTGTACTCGATTTGGATCACCTGCTGCTGCGTGGAAGTCACGTTTGTCTCATAAAGTACCGTCAGGTTCCGCGTCACCTGCTGCTCGACGGTCACGCGCGCCGCTGCGTTCTGGCCGGAGCTGCTTGCCCCCACGCTGGTGAGGCCGGGATCCACGCGGAATCGCGTAATGCCGAACAGCCGTTCCACGCGCCCGCCCAATTGGCTCGAAATCGCCTCCGACAGTAATGCCGATGCACCGGAAGTGCCGCCCTGCGTCGTGCCGCCCGTACGCAACGTCGATTCCGAGCTGGTCTGCCCTAACGCCAATAATGTGATGATGTCGTTCGCGGGCAGTGGGGGATCAGACCGGTAAGACAAACTCAACTTGCTCGCCTCCCCTGTGAAATTCAGCGTGATTTCATATTGCTGAATCGTGGTCGTTGCTTCGACATTGATCACCGGATTCAGCCGGAACGGGTTGGCAAAATTCAAATCCCCGCGCGCCACGTGATAGTGGCTACCCCGGAAGGTCAAGTCTCCGGAGAGCACGTGGATGTGCCCGAGCAAGATCGGATGTTCCGCGGTGCCGCGAACACGCAGATTGGCATCCGCTTCCAGCTGGGTCCCCGGCCATTCCATCCGTGCATCGGGCGTGGAACTTGCCTCCACGTCGAACTGCAGATTGCGCAAGAAACTCGAGCTGCCGGAGCTGCTTCCACCCGTGCTGGATACCAGGATGCCCGCCGATTCTAACCCCTCACTCAGGTTCACCCGCTGAACGACTACTTTCCCGGAGAGTAGACCGCCGTCCAACGTGCCCGAGAGCCGCAGCGATCCCCCAGCCAGCCAGCTAAGCCCTTCCGGGTAGCGAATCCGAATGCGGTCGGTTTTCGCGGAGACGTCGTATCGCAGCGGCTTCTCCGAATAATTCACGCTGCCGGAAAGGGCCAGGATGCCTCCACCAGCTTCGCCGGTGACATTCTCGAAAAATAGCCGGTTCGCATCGAACACCAGATCGCCTTTCACTTTGCTCAGCCCCGTCGGGAAGTCCGCTGTACGCGCCGAGGCATTATTGAGCTTCACGCGCCCAATGATCCTCGGCCGGTCCACCGTGCCTTCAATCGATGCGTTGATATCGGCATGGCCGGCCACATCGACGCCTGGAACGGAAGCGCTCAGCAGCCGCAGGTCAACCGATCCGTTCATTTTCATCGCCAGTGCCCGCCCGCCGCTGAACTGAATCGAGCCGCTCAATGAGGCGTTCGTATCCGTTCCTTTCAGCGAAGCGCTCACAATCTTCAGGCTGTCCCGTGTTGAAGTCAGGTGAATTGGGCCGGAATTTTCCAGTTGCACGCCACCATAGGTCAACAACAGCCGGCTGAAATTGCTATCCACCACCAGGCTCTCCGGATGCTGAAGTTCTCCGCTAACCGTAATGTCGCCGCTCGCAGTGCCGTGGCCAGTGAATTTTTTCAGGTGCAGGGCGGAGAGCAGGTAGGGATCGAGATTCATGTTTTGAATCGTGATCTTCCCATCCAGAGGCAGCGGGTCGGCCAGGCCCAGCTGGATCCCGCCCGTAATCGTCCCTTCGTTCATTGCGGATCCAAGTTTCAAACTCGCTACTTTTCCATCGGAATGCAGTTCCCCTTCCAAGCTGCCGATGACTTCCGTCCCGATCTGCAAATTCACCACCCGAAAAGAGCCTTCCGCAACGGGTTGCCTTATCGGCCCGCTCGATTTCAGACGAAAAGTGATTTGCCCTCCCAGAGGAAGACTGTCCGACTGAATCTTCCCGAAATTTGCGAGCGGCAGCGAGGCCCCCACCAGGTCTGTTGTCAAGGAACGGTCGGCAAATCGGTACGCTGCCGTGCCCGTCACGATTCCCGCGCCCCCGGTCTTTTCGGTGCCCGGCTCAAAGAAACGCAACTCCGCGTTGGCCAGGCGGACTTCGTCCGGCATAACGCTCAGTTGCCCGCGCAGGCGACTAAACGTAACGCCATACGCTTCTCCATCGGCCACGTCGAGCAAGCCGGTCAGCGCTGGCTCCGCGCGCGTGCCGTGCCCGTGGAATTGTCCCGTCACCAATCCTTTTAATGGATATTTCCAGCCTGCTAACTGCTGCAATCCTTCCAGCGGCACCTTTTCCAGGTTGATGTCGCTGGTCCACTCGTTGTCCGCCAGAAAATCCCAATCGCTCAGCTGCATCCGCCCGTCGATTTCCGCTTCCATCACGCCGCGGCGCGCGCGCCCCTTGTTGATCGCCAGTTGGTTCGGCGAATAGGTCAGATCGCCGTCCAGCGAATCCAGCGCGAAATCCTGATAACGCATGTGCTCCCCGCGGAAGTGACCCTGAAACTCCGGCCCCGTGGCGGGACCCGTGATCTTTCCGATCCATTGCAACGACCCGCCAATCCGCACCGCTGCTTCCGGCGTACCGGGCTTGTCCCCCGCAATCGCATGGATGAAATCGTTCCAGGTGTCCAGCGAGCCCACATCCAGTCGCACATCAAGCGCCGAAGTCTTGGGATGCAGCACGCCGGTAATCGAGCCCCGGGAAGTCGGCGTCTCAAATTCCATTTGCTCCAGATCGAGAATGTCCGGCTCGTAGCGATAGCGTAGTTTCCAATCGCCCGCGACGGGCACGTGCCCCGCGGCAAGCTCCTCCGGTTCGTCCCAATGCATCCGCGCGGTGATGTCGAAGTCTCGAAAATTGTCGTGCCAGGTTTCCACGCTGTCCGCCGAAAGCACCGCATCCCAGTGCAATTTGTCGACGGGAAATCCCGCGTGATCAATCGCCGGCGCGACAAGAGAAAGGCGGATATCCTGCAGCCTCGTCTCCGCGCGGAATTTCAGCCCATCGAAACGCATGGTGACGCGCCCTTTCACGCTTCCCCCCAGTGCGTAGGCCGCGAAGTCCGGCAGAACCACTCCTTGTGGATCCAGAACGTAGCTCGACCGGCTGGTCAAATTCGCGGAATGGAAATCCTCGTAACTCAGTTTAATGTTGTCCGCGGCATAGTTGCCTTTGCCCGTCAGTCTGCCACCCTCAAGACTCCCTTCGCCTCGCAGATCAACGCGCCCCAGCGGAATTTCCGGCGTGCGGAGAGTCTCTCGCAGGTCGAGCAGGTCCAGCCACCCGCGGTAGCGATAGGTCCAGTCTCCGGCGCTCAGATCCTTTGCCTCCGCTTGCATGTCCACATGAGAGCGACCGAGGTCCAGAACCCCCTGTTCCAGTGCGAACCCCTGCGGACCCAGCGAGAATTTCGCGGAAAGATTCGCCGGTACCGGCACGTCGCGGCGCCGGGCCAATTCAACGGACTCCCACTGCAGTGTGCCGATATAGAGTCCGCGCTCCGGCTGACCGCCCCGCGTTAACTCGAACTCGAGGTCGCCGCCTTCCACCGCAAGCAGTTTTTTTATGTCGTTGTAGAGCAGCCAGCCATCTTTGATTTCCACTCGCTGCACGTGCAGTTCCAGAAGCATTTCCTGCGGCGTCTTCCGAGCCGCATTCGTGCGTTTTAACGTTGGCAGATTGTTGCTCCCGTCCTTTTCCACGCGTAGGTGCAACCGCGGCGATTGCAGCAGCAATTCATTCAGCCCAACCCGTCGCCCCCAGAACGAATCGATGCGCAGTCCCACGCGGGCCTGCTCCACGCTAAACAACGGCTCCGTGCCCGCCGGCTCTGTGCCATGCACCACCAATCCATTCACCGTGGCACTCAGCGAAAACCAGCCCACGGAGACCGTGCGGATTTCTACGCGCGCTCCGGTCAGCGTCTCCATCCGGTGTATCAGGGCGCGCCGCAGCAACGGGTTGGCCAATCCGCTGCCCACGGCGATGATCGCCAGCGCAATTCCCAGCAGGGTCCACGTCCCCAGCACCCAAAGGACGTGCTCCAGCCAAAGAATCTTCCGCCAGCGCGATTCTTTGGTCATGGCTTGCTCTCGGTCAACATATTCTCGACGCGAATCCGCGACCTGCTTTCTTTCAGCCAACGGTCGGCTTGCTCATTGATCGCGCGCTGCACCAGCGCTTCCTGAATGAAATCACGCGCAGCTTCAAGAGTCGGCGGTGTCTGGCCCCGCTCTTCCGCCCTCTGCACCACCCGCGCTCTGTAAAACTCTTCCACATCTTTTTCTTCGGCCTGGATCGATGGGCGAAATCTTGTGTCCAGGTAATTGCTCAGGTAGAGCTGCGATTTCACCATCGCCAGCAATTCTCCGCTGCTGAGCCCGCTCTGCCGCCTGCGATCCTCGAACTCCCCGGGTGAAGAAAACGACCGCTTGAGGCGCGCCAGGCTGCGCTGCACCTCTTCATCTGATGGTTGCGGGTAGCGGGCGGCGCTGGCCTCATTGCGCACGATCCACTGATCGATCAGCCGATCCAAAATCTGCGCGTCGCTTTCTGACTTGCCATCGATAAATACTTGGTAGCGCGCTAGCGTTCTGACATCGCTGACAAGAATTATGTCGTTCTCCACGCGCGCCGCGACACGGTCAATGACCTCCTGCGACAGCACCGCTTTGCTGGCCGTCAACACGGCTAGAATCAAGCTCAGATTTAGGACGCAGCGGCGCATTAGAAGCTCGACCCCAAATTGAAGAAGAACTGGATGCTAGGCAAGCGTGCCCCTTCCTGGCAGAGTACCGTCCCATTCTTGCAAGGAATGACGAATTGCGGCCGGTTAAGTTCATAGCCGACATCTACGCGGATTGGTCCGACCGGTGTTGCGTAACGCAACCCCACACCAACGGTGTGCGAAAAGTAGTTCAACTCATTGCTGCAATTCTCCACGCATCGCGTGGGATTAAAACGCCCCGGGGGGTATCCCGGATACGCCGTCTTGAAGATTGGATCGGGCGGCGACCAGCGGAACGTCATGCGCGTCAGCCGGCTATATGTGTTGCCTCCGTCGTAGAAGAGCGTGCCACCGAGGCCCGCGCCTACGTAGGGCAGTTTGAGCGGAAACCGCAATTCCTGGTTAAAGATCATGACCGCTTGGCCCCCGACCGGAAAGCCTGTGTCCGCATCGCGGGGCCCCGCCTGATTCAACGCAGTGCCTCGCAAGGAGGTTCCGCCGCCCGCAAAGAAGCGTTCCGGCAAAGGGATGACCGTGGGGAGCGGCGGTGTGGTCGGCGCAGGAAATGTCAAGGAAACGGTATCGCGATATGGTTGCAGGATGCCGATACGAGTCGACCGCGCAAAGCTCCAACCTCGCTTGATTGGCGTATAAGTCGAATTCTGAATGAAGAACCGGGCGAAACTGGCGCTGGATCCGATCTTGGTGTCCGCAATACTCGCGTCCGCGCTGTTGAAGCTTCCTTTTGTCGCATCCGCCGGATTATCCCGCGTATCGCGGAACCATGTCACGCCGAATTGCGATACCAGCGTCGGCTGGTTAAACAATGGGATCTCGTCGGACGGGATATTCAGATTGCCCACCTTCACTTCGCGGAACGCGTAGCGATACAGGATGGAAGCCCGCGAAGAGATCTGCTCCGTGAGCTGCAGGTTCCCTTCATAGCGTGTTTGCGAAAAAGTGTTGATGTCCTGCGATTTCTCCGCGTAAGCCGTCGCCTGCAAGCTCAATTTGGGATTGTTGAACGTATTCGGCACCAAATATGCCAGGAGCGCTCGCCCCTGAATCGTGCTGCCCCGTAATTTCAAAGTGAGAGAATCGGCACGACCCGTCAAATTTTGCTTGGAGATCTCCAGAATCCCACGCGGTGCTGCCTCCAATTGTCCGCCAGTCGGATCGGTCGTGCTGGCGAGCCGCTGCACTTCGAAGCCCCCGCCATACGCGATGGTGTAGCGCTTGGCCTCTTCCACCAGGACAACGACATCCTTTTCGGGGTCAGTACCCCCGGCGTTCTGCGGCTCGACGACCACACGGTTGAAGATTCCCAGGTTGTAGAGTTTTTGCTGAGACTCCACCACATCTCCCTCGCGAAGCGGCTGATCCGGTTTTACCTTTACCTCGCGGCCGATCACCCGCGGACGCGTGTGCCTGTATCCCGTCAGCAGCACACGGTGCACGCGAGTCTGCGCACCTTCCTCAATCCTGTAGACCAGGCGCATGGGCTCCGCGCGCTCGATGTGGTACTCCTTTTCGTTGGCTTGCGCCGACTTGGATTCCCCGTTGGCCGAATTTTCCTTTGCAGTTTTTCCTTCATCGTGCGGCGAATTGTCAGGCTCTGCGGTCCAGGAGAATTGGGCGCTCGGGAAGCCCTGGTTAAAGTAGAGCGCCAGAATATTGTCGCGGTCCGTTGCCACGTTGATGTCGGAATAGGGCTGGCCCGGTAGAGAGCCGATAACGCTGCGAATCTCCTGTTCCCGTATGGCTTTCATACCCTCGACGGCCAGGCTCGAGACCAGCGTCTGCTTGCCTTCTTGAATGACAAACCGGATCACCAGGTCGCCCCGCTTCCCCGCGAAGTCGTCCTGTATCTTCCCTTCGACACTGGTAGATAGAAATCCATTGGCAGCGTATAGATCCTTCATCGACGAAACATCCGAATCCAGCAACCGACGGCTGAATCGCGCTCGAATCTCGAATGAACTAGGCGCGATGTTCAGCCGGCTGCGCAGCAGGGACGTACTGAAATAGCGGTTCCCTTCGAACTCGATGCGCAGCAACTTGTGCCGGTCGCCCCGGTTCACCTTGTAGGTGATTACCTCTTCGGACCCTTTCCAGTCCGACTTCTTCCCGTCGACCGCGCGCTCCGCCGTCGCATAATCCACCGTCGCGTCGAAATACCCCTCACGCTCCAATCGTTCCCGCAAATTCCGCTTTCCTTCCTCAAGAAGGTCGGCATCCACCGAGCCTTCCTGATAGACCGGAATGAGTTTCTTCAATGCGCGTTTGGAAAACTTCGCGCCTGCCACTTCCACCAGGACACGCGGCCCTTCCGTCACTTCCAGCGTTAAAGGCAGCATATTATTTTGCGCGCTATATTCGCCCCGCCTTACGGAAACGCGTGCGCTCAAGTGTCCCCGCTTTTCCAGGTATTTCCGGATTCGCTCGATGCCTTGCTGTCCTCGGGTGATGGTTAGCTCGCTCCCAGGCTTGAGCTTGAATAGCCTCAGTAGCTGGGCGTCAGAATAGTGCGTGTTGTTGAGCAGTTCGACATTCCGCAGGCGCACCCGCGGCCCGGAGTCCACGTGCACCAGCACATCCATTTGGTGCGTTTCGGGATGAGGCTGACGTTCCGCCGCCGCCTTTGCCTGATACAGGCCTTCCTCCCGCAACGCGTCCGTCAACCGCCTGATCGCGTCATCAAGATCTGTTGCACGGTACGTCTGCCCCAACGACAACTGCATCGCCGCGGCCGCCGAGGCGTCCGAGGGTGGAGCTTTCAGTCCTTCGATGACCACCTGATTGATGAACAGGTTTTCCCGCGCTACGAAATCTAGCCGTACCCCTCCCGCCTCGTACGTGACGACTGCTCGTAAATCTGCGTAATCGCCGCTTTGATAGAGTTTCCGGATGCTCGCAGCCACTTGGCCGCGCTGTAGCGGCGCCCCGATTTCCACCCCAAGGCCGCCGGGGTTCGCACTCAGCACGCTGCCATCCTCGCGCACAACTCGCACGGAAATCACGCTTGGGGTGGGCGCACTTTCGCCGGGAGTCCCTTCTGGCGCCTGGGCGTAAGCAGGCCCTACTCCCAGAAGCAGGACCAGGAGTGCTGCACCTCGCAACCTGTTGACCCGGCATGCTTTCATCTATTTCTTCACTCAGACGAAGCCTAGCACAGAGGCGTTGCCTCCACGGATGCCATTGCAGCAACCATGAGAGGAACTTCCAAGGCTGGAACTCTATGTTACGTGAGCCACCCGCTCCATGAGAAATGCTCCCGGAACATGTTCCAGGAAGGCATTGCCACCGAAGTGCAGGAGCGCCTTCTGTGCTCCAGCGCCGGACGAAGTTGCGGTTCTCCAGTCGCGCGCGCGCCTTGTCCCACGAGTGCACGAAAGCCGAGTTGAAGGGTTAGCGAGAAAATCCGCCGCGGCCGGTCGGTGTGCGCATGGCTGCGCGATCCAGATTCTCGCGAAGATTCATCAGCGTGAGGAAGGTGCTCAGCACGCGCGCTTTCAAGTCGTCCGTCAAGTGCAGGCCGCTGGTCGCGACCCTGGCCAGGCGTTCCCCGTGTTCTGTGATGAACCGCATGATTTCGCGCTGCCGTTCGTGCGGCGTGTTCCCAAGGGCTGTCTCGCGGCGCATCCCGGCGCAGCTCGCTTCCAGCGAGAGCGTGAAATGCAGAATGCAAAGCTTGTCCTCGGCCAGGGCGGCCGGCACGTCGTGCTTGCATCCCCCGATATGGCAAAGTTCGGTCATCGGCGCAAAAAGGCGATAACCGATTCGTAACATTCCTGGCGCAAAAAATCCAGCAGTCATCTGCGGGATGCTGCGAATCGTGTAGCCGTCCCTACCTGTCCTTCCGGTCAGACCACTTCCAGGGCGTCTTCCAGGTCGGCGATGATGTCGTGCCAGTCCTCCAACCCAAGGGAGAGGCGGATGCCTCCGGGCCGCAACCCGCAGCGGATTTTCTCCTCGTCCGGGATCGCCGCGTGCGTCATGGAGAAAGGATTCTCGATCAGCGTCTTGATCTGCCCCAGGCTGACTGCCAGGGTCACCGTGTAAGACTTTTCCGCGACGTAGTCGACAAATCGCTCGGCCGCCTCCGCCGCACTTTGACCGGTGCCATCGCCCCCCTTCAGCTCGAAGTACAACATGCAGCCCGGCGCGAAGGCGCCATCCGGCGTGGTCATCTGCCGCCGCGCCAGTTCGCGTTGCGGAAAGTTGGGCAGCCCCGGATACAGCACCCGTGCCACCTTCGCTTGACGCTGCAAGTACTCCGCTACCTGCATGGCGCTCTTCTGCTGGTTCACCATGCGCGTCGCCAGCGTCGGCAAACCATACACCAGGATAGGCCACGCATTCGTGGGCGAAAGGACGCCCCCAAAATCCTTGCGGTAGAGCATGAGCAGATTGAAGTACTCATTCGCGCCGATCACCGCCCCGCCCATCTGCGTGCCAAACCCGCCGATATCCTTGGTCAGGCTGTGCACTACTAGGTCGACGCCATGCTCAAGAGGCCTCTGGCAAAACGGCGTGCAAAAGGTGTTATCCACCACAATCCGTATTCTTTCCCCGTCCGCCCTTCCTGCGTTCAACCGGTCCACCACGCGACGCACCGCCTGCAGATCAATCAGTTCCATCGTCGGATTGACGGGCGTCTCGAAATAGACCACGCGGCACTGTTTTGTGACCACGCTCTCAAGCGTTTCCGGGTCGCACAGATCACAAAAATCCGTGCGGATTTTGTAGCGTGGCAGCCAGCTGGTCATCAGGCTGTGCGTACAACCATAGAGGACTTGATGTGCCACGATCTGGTCGCCGCTCGCCGTGAGGATTCCCAGAGCCCCGCTTACCGCCGCCATGCCCGTCGCAAAGGTGACGGCAACCTCTCCGCCTTCCGCCGCCGCCAGATTCTCCTCCAACATCCCGCGGCTCGGCTCGTCTAACCGGTCATAAATGTAGATAGGTGCCCGGCGCGATTCGGGCGTGGCAAATTCGATGAATCCCTGTGCGCCACGGTGCACCGAAGACAGCCGGTAGGTGGCGGAACTCGATTGCGGCGGCACCACATGATGATCGTAATCCCACCGGCCGGTGGCAAAGCTTCCGTGGATCAGCCGCGTGCGCAGGCGGTATTGTTCGCGCGGTTTTTTCGGTTTGCGTTCATTCGTCATGGCTGGCTCCTATTCCGGCAGGGCCCCGCGCAGCCGGAGCAACGCGGCTTGCGGGAGAGCAACTTCGTGCAGAACCCCATCATAGTCCAATTGCCGCTGACCGGAAGGTGACACGAGGTGCGCGGGAGAGCGCAACAAGCCGGGGCTATGCAGTTGACACCGCGGCGCAAGGACTGTATAAATATACAGTACGTTGCATAGGATATTCCCGATGAGCGCGACAAAAACATTTCGCCACGGACAGATTCTCCGCCTGGTTTCCGGCGAACACATCGCCAATCAGGAAGAACTCCGTCACCGCCTCGCCAAGCAAAAACTTCGCGTCACCCAGGCCACGCTTTCCCGCGATTTGCAGGAATTGAAGCTCGTCAAAACCAACGAGGGTTACAAGTCCGGCTCCGGCCTGCAGGAGGAAGCCGCCACCGTTCCTCCGCTTACCCGCGCACTGCGCGAATTCTTGCTGGACATCCGGCCTGCGCAAAATTTGCTGGTGCTCAAAACGCCTCCGAGTGGCGCGCAGCCCTTGGCTGCTGCCGTCGACGGCGCAAAATTCCCCGAAATTGCCGGCACCATTGCCGGCGACGACACCGTTCTTATCATTACGCCCAGCAGTAAGGCCCGGGAATCTCTCCAGAAAAAAATCGAAGCACAGGTGAAATGAGAGATCCCCGGCACATCGCTGTCATTGGTGTCACCGGCTATACGGGTTACGAGCTGGCTACTCTCCTTCTGCGCCATCCCGTGATTTCCCGGCCCACTTTTTACGTTCGCGATACCAAGGGCGCGCAATGTCTTTCGGAGCTCTTTCCCCAGTTGCGCAGTTGGGGCGAGGCGCCTTTGAAGCCTCTTTCCATCGAGGCGGTCACGGCAAATTCCGCGGGTACGGCTTTTCTCGCCACGCCCCACGAAGTCTCGGCAGAGATTGGGCCAAAGTTGCTCGATGCGGGTTTGCGTGTGATCGATCTGAGTGGTGCATTCCGCTTCTCTTCGGCGGAAACGTTCTCCTCCTGGTACAAGCTGCCCGCACCGCACGAAGCGCATCTGGGCGACGCAGTGTACGGCCTGCCGGAACTCTACGCGGACAGCATCCCGGGTGCAAAGCTCGTCGCTAATCCCGGCTGCTATGCGACCAGCGTGATTCTCGCGCTGCGCCCGCTGACGCAGGCTGGCCTCATCTCGCCGACGCAAAACGTCATCTGCGACTGCAAATCCGGTGCAAGTGGTGCGGGCAAGGAACCGCGGCGCGACCTTCATTTCGTTGAAGTGGGCGAAAATTTCCGCGCTTACAATCTTTTTTCTCATCGTCATACGCCGGAAATTGTCGAGCACACAGGCCTGCCGGCATCACAGGTGGTCTTTTCAACGCACCTGCTTCCCGTTGCCCGCGGCATCCTGTCCACGATCTACGTGACACTGGCCGTGCCGCAGACACCGCAAGCCATCGAAGACCTGTATAAGAAGTTTTATGCGGGCCGCCCCATGGTGCGCATCTCCCCCGCGGGTTCCACGCCTGAATTGCAGCACGTCACGAAAACAAATTTTTGCGACATCGGCTTCGTTCTGGACACGGATGGGAAACGCCTGATTATCGTTTCCTGCCTGGACAATCTGGGGAAGGGTGCGGCCGGGCAAGCCGTGCAAAACATGAATCTCACCCTTGGCCTTGAGGAGCAGACCGGACTTTTATGAGAATTGTCATCAAAATTGCGGGCGCTTTGCTCGAGGATGCAGCCACCGTGCAGCAACTCTCTCGCCACGTCGCCACCCTCGCGCGACATGGCCACGAACTCCTGGTGGTTCACGGAGGCGGTCGCCTTTTCACTGCCACCTTGAAGCGTTTTGGGATCGAGAGCAAATTCGTCTCTGGATTGCGCGTCACCGACGGCCAAACCCGCGATGTCGCGGTGATGGTTTTTGCTGGGCTGCTTAATAAACGCCTTGCCGCCGCGATTTCGGCGGAAGGCCAGCTCGCCGTCGGCATCTCCGCGGCGGATGCTGCTTGTTTTTCCGCCGCCCCCCTTGTGCATAACGATATCGAGGGCAGCCTCGGCTATGTCGGCTATTTGACGAGCGTCAATGTATGTTTCTTTGAATCGCTTTGGCGGGAAAAACTAATCCCTGTTGTCCCTTGCCTCGGCCTTGGCGCCGACGGCGAGCTCTACAATATCAACGCCGATCACATGGCCGCGGCCTGCGCCGAATTCATCGAAGCAGACCATCTCGTCTACCTCACCGATGTCGCCGGCGTCCTCGATGGCGACAAAGTTCTCTCCGCCATTTCCTGCGAACAGATCGACCATCTGGTGCACTCGCGCGTCGTCTCCGGCGGCATGATTCTGAAGCTGGAAGCCGCCAAGCGCGCCCTTGAGGGTGGCGTTCGCGAAGTTCACATTGTGGGCGGCCATTCGGCTGCCGCCGCGCTGGCCCCCTCCATATTTTCGCCTGTTTCCGGCCGCGCGATCTTTTCCGCTGTTCCCGGTACCCGTGTTCTGCGCGGCTTCTCTTCTGCGGAACATTCGGCCGGAGCATCTGTCTGACACTCTTATTCCTATGGAGAATGACGCATGACCGCATCGCTGACGAGCCCCGTATCCATCGCCGAGGACCTCCTCACGGGGGCCGAATGGTCGCCCGCGGACACGCGCGAGCTTCTGCAGCGCACTGCGGACATCAAGGCGCGCCCGTCGCGCTTCGCCTCCGTGCTGCGCGGCAAGCACATTGCTCTCATCTTTGAGAAGCCCTCGCTGCGTACTCGCGTCACGTTTGAGGTTGGCATCCAGAGCATGGGTGGTGACGTCGTTTTCCTCGATCACACCCAGGCACGATTGGGGGAGCGAGAATCCATCCCCGATGTGGCCCGCAACCTCGAATGTTGGGTGCAGGGCATCGTCGCCCGCGTTTACGAACAGCGCGTCCTGGAAGAGATGGCGGCCAGCATCAACATCCCCGTGGTCAACGCGCTCTCCGATAAGTTTCATCCCTGCCAGGCGCTCGCCGACTATTTCACACTCGAGGAGAAGTTCGGCGCCCTGAAGGGTTTGAAGATCGCCTATGTCGGCGACGGCAACAATGTTTGCCATTCGCTCCTCTTGCTGGCCGCGCGCCTGGGCGTGAACTTCCGTATCGCTACACCCGCAAATTACTCTCCCGCACCGGACGTTCTTTCGGACGCCAAGCGCCTTGCCAAGGAAACCCGCGCGCGCATCGAGCTATTTACCAATCCCTCGGAAGCGGTTGCCGGCGCGCAAGCCGTCTACACCGACTCCTGGACCAGCATGGGCTTCGAGGCCGAAGAAAAGGTACGCCGCAATGTCTTCAAGGCTTACCAGGTCAATCGCAAACTCATGGAGCAAGCTGCACCCGGCGCCTGCTTTATGCATTGCCTCCCGGCGCACCGCGGCGCGGAAGTGACCGACGAAGTTCTCGACGGCCCGACGTCCATTGTGCTCAAACAGTCCGAAAACCGCATGTACGTGCAAAAGGCCATCCTGCACGCGCTGTATTCCTGATCTTTTTTGGCATCCTTAGGAGAAAACCCAGTGACCCCGCAAGTCCAGAAACCAAAGAAAGTCGTACTTGCCTATTCCGGCGGCTTGGATACGTCCATCATTATTCCGTGGCTGCGCGAGAATTACGGCTGTGAAGTGATTGCCATGATCGGAGACGTTGGCCAGCAGGAAGATCTCGAGGCCGCCCGCAAAAAGGCGCTTGCCACCGGCGCATCCAGCGCTTACGTCGAAGATCTGCGCGAAGAATTTGTCCGGGACTACATCTGGCCCACGCTCCGCGCCGGCGCTGTCTACGAGCATACCTACCTGCTTGGTACGTCTATGGCGCGTCCCGTCCTGGCCAAGCGTCAGGCCGAACTTGCCCTGCAACTCGGCGCCGACGGCCTCTCCCATGGCTGCACCGGCAAGGGAAATGACCAGGTTCGCTTTGAGCTGGCCTACAAAGCCATCGCACCGCACCTCCCGATCATCGCCCCCTGGCGTGAGTGGACCATCAACTCGCGTGAGGACGCGATTGCCTATGCACAAGAGCACAACATCCCGGTGGAACAAAGCCGCGCCAACATCTATAGCCGCGACCGCAATATCTGGCACCTGAGTCACGAGGGCGGAGATCTTGAAGATCTCGCCAACGAGCCCCGTGAATCGATGTGGCAGTGGATTGTTTCGCCAGATAAGGCTCCAGACAAACCGGAAGAGGTGGTGATTGGGTTTGAAACGGGCACGCCCGTTTCCGTGAATGGCAAGAATCTCGGCCCCGTGGCACTCCTCAATGCGCTAAATGACATTGCCGCAACACATGGCGTTGGCCGCACCGATCTAGTCGAAAATCGCCTGGTGGGAATGAAATCGCGCGGCGCCTATGAAACCCCGGGCGGAACGCTCCTCGTTACCGCGCACCGCGAACTGGAGCGGCTTACTCTCGATCGGGAAACCTCCCACTTCCAACAGGCACTATCGGCGCGTTACGCCGAACTTGTCTATTACGGCTTGTGGTTTTCGCCGCTGCGCGAAGCTCTTGATGGGTTCTTCAACGTTGCGCAGCAGCGCGTCACCGGTTCTGTCGGCCTAAAACTCTGGAAGGGCACGCTCAATGTCACCAAGCGTCTCTCGCCTTTCTCTCTCTACCGCGCCGACCTCGCCAGTTTTTCCATGGGCCGTTACAATCCCAAGGACGCCGAAGGTTTTATCAATCTTTTCGCTTTGCCGGTCACCGTGCGTCCCATCGCTAAGGCCGAAGGCCAGCATTCTTGAGAATTTTCGCCGGGGCGCGGCTCCGTCTTGGGAGAGTTTCTGACGGCCGCGCCCCATTCCATTGCGGTATTTGATATACGTGGTGGTGCACGTTGCCTCTGCTGGGCAATGCGCAGAATTTGGGGCATGTTTTCTGGGTGTTGCAGGTCGCGCACGACCGGATTCCTATGACCGAACGCAAAGATGATCGACTATGGGGCGGCCGCTTCGATCGCCCGCCGAACGAAGAGTTCGACGCTTTTCAGCGCTCTTTTGCGTTCGACCGCCGCCTTCTTCCCTATGAACTTGCCGTCGATCGCGCCTGGGCCAAGGCTTTGCAGGGTGTGGGGATTTTCACAGAAACGGAAGTGCGCCAGACCCTTGGCGCACTCGTCAAAATTGCGGAGCGTGCCAAGAGCGACCCCGATTGGATAGACAGATTCGGAGCGGAAGCCGAAGATGTTCATCATTTTGTTGAAAAGGCCCTCGTCGAGGAACTCGGCCCCCTCGGTTGGAAGCTCCACACCGGCCGCAGCCGCAACGAGCTGGTCGCCACGGATTTTCGCCTTTTCGTGGTCGATGCAGCGGCAGAGACTCGTGCCGCTCTGATCGCCCTCATGAAGGCATTCGTCGCCCAGGCAAAAGCTAACCTGAAAATCCCCATGGCTGGCATGACCCACATGCAGCATGCCCAGCCCATTCTCTTGTCCCATTTCCTGATGGCTCACGCGGAGGCCTTTGCGCGCGACCTCACCCGCCTGCACAGCGCCGCCGCCAGTGCCGACGCCTGCCCCATGGGCTCCGGCGCCCTTGCGGGATGTTCCTTTGCCATCGATCGCGACGCCATCGCCCACGAACTCGGCTTCTCCCGCGTCACCGCCAACAGCCTCGATGCTGTTGGCGATCGCGATTTCGCTCTCGACTATCTTTTCGCCCTTTCCGGCATCGCCACGCATCTCTCGCGGCTTGCCGAGGACTTTGTCCTTTTTGCTTCTCAGGAATTCTCCTACGTCGTTCTTCCCGACGAATACTCCACTGGCAGCAGCCTCATGCCGCAAAAGAAAAATCCCGATGCCTGGGAACTGCTGCGCGGCAAGACCGGGCGCGTCACCGCCGCTCTTTTCAGCCTCTTCACAACGATGAAAGGCCTGCCTTCCAGTTACCAACGTGACCTCCAGGAGGACAAGGAAGCCCTCTTCGCCGCTCACGACCAGCTTGTCTCGATGGTCCATGTCGCCGCTGGGGCGGTTTCTGCCATGCGCTTCAACGAAAGCAAGCTGGCCGCGGCAGCATCGAATCCTGCGCTTCTTTCTACCGAAGCCGCCGACTACCTCGTCAAAAAGGGTATTCCCTTCCGCCAGGCCCACGATCTGGTCGGAAAGCTCCTGAGAGAAGCGGAGCGCCAGGCAAAACCCTGGACGCAGTTGTCGCTCGAGGACTTCCAGAAAATTTCACCGGCGTTTGACATCGATGTCGCCAGCGCGCTGCAACTTGCCGCAGCCCTGCAGTCCAAAAGCGTTCCCGGAGGCACTGCCGAGAATTCTGTTCGCGCTGCGATTTCGCAGCTCGAGCAAAAACTAAAATCACTGGAGAACAAGCCATGAGCCTTAGTTCAGCTTTCAGCATTTTCGAAGCCGCAACGCACCGCGCGGAGGATCGGAGGTCGCTTCCGTGAGCGTCCTGCCCGCTCCACGGATTCTGCTCCCATGAAGCTCGCTCTCTCCGAAGCTGCTCTGCCTCGCGGATTCCGTTTCTCAGCCACCGCTTGTGGCCTGAAAAAGACTGGCGCGCTGGATCTGGCGCTTCTCTCGAGTGACGTCCCGGCTTCAGCCGCCGCCGTCTTCACGCAGAACCTCGTTGTTGCTCCGCCGGTTGTGGTTTCCAAGGAGAATTTGCGCGCGTCCAAAGGCCGCATGCGGGCCGTCATCGTCAATGCCGGCAACGCCAATTGCGCCACGGGCCCCGCAGGCCGCGCCGCCTCGCTGAAAACCGTGGAAGAAACGGCGCGCCGCCTCAACTGCCGCTCCCACGAAGTCCTGGTCTGTTCCACTGGCGTGATCGGTGTGCCGTTGCCCCTCGAGAAGATTCTCCGCGCCCTCACTGGCATCACCCGGAATCGCCGGCCGTCCGCGCGCTCTTTTGCTGAGTTCTCTCTCGCGATCTGCACCACGGACACTCGCCCCAAGACAGCCGCGACGTCTTTCAGAATGGCGGGCAAGCGCATTCACCTCGTTGGTTGCGCTAAAGGTGCCGGGATGATTCACCCCAATCTCGCCACCACCCTTGCTTTTGTCGCAACAGACGCCGCTATTTCTCCCTCGCTCCTGCGGAAAACCTTGCGCGACGTTGCTGGTCGAACCTTCAACTCCATCAGCGTCGATGGCGATACCTCCACCAACGACACGCTGCTAGTTCTGGCCAATGGCCAGGCCGATGCTTCTGCCATCAAAGCGGGAACCTCAGCGCATCGCGCTTTCGCCAAAGCCCTCGAAGAGGTTTGCCACTCGCTGGCCTTGCAAATCGTCGCCGACGGCGAAGGAGCGCAGCGCGTCATCGAGATCGAAGTGCGTCACGCCAAGACGGAAGCTGACGCGCGCCGCATCGCCCAGACCATCGCAACCTCGCCGCTGGTCAAGACCGCCTTTGCCGGTGGCGATCCGAACTGGGGGCGCATCTTCGCTGCAGCTGGTCGCTCCGGCGTCAAGTTTGATCCCCACCGCGTGGACATTCACCTGGCGGGAATACCGATGCTGCGTCACGGCCAGCCGCTTGAATTCAACGAACGCGCCGCCAGCAACCGCCTGCTGGAAAAACAAGTTCAGGTGGTCGTCGATCTCCACGCGGGACGCGAGTCCACGCGTTTTTGGACCTGCGATTTCACTGCGGAATATGTGCGCATCAATGCTTCCTATCGCACCTAAAACCAGCAGTGCGCCGGTTACGCCGACCTCACTGTGTCAGCTAGGGCGCCCTGGGGATCCGCGTGCCGATTGGGTGCCAAGTCCAGACCCAGTACCCCCCGGCACCCTATTCCCAACTATTTATAGTTGCAAAAAAAGTCATTTTTCGAGACCATGCACGGGACCACTGAAGTGTCCCTCCCGCCCCCTGCGGCACGCCTTCCGGTTTGCCACGTCGGCGGTTTTGATTCTTCGGTGCGCTCCGCAATCGTGGTTAGGTTCCGGACAGAAGGAGTCCGCTGGTGAAGAAGCTTTACGTGGGTAATCTTCCGTTCAACGCTTCGGAAGAACAGTTGCAAGAATGGTTCGGTCAAGTGGGTGTGAATCCCTCCGCAATCAGCTTGATTCGGGATCGCTTCACGGGGCAGTCACGTGGTTTTGCCTTCATCGAAATCGCCAACGATGAGGACGCCGACCGCGCCGTGACCAGCCTGAACGGTCAGAACTTCGGGGGCCGGAACCTTGTCGTCAACGAAGCGCGTCCGCAGACGGAGCGCTCTGGTGGCGGTGGTGGGCGTGGCGGCTATGGCGGTGGTGGTGGAGGTGGTGGCGGCCGGGGTGGCGATCGCGGCGGCCGGGGTGGTGGCCGGGGTGGCGACCGCGGTGATCGCGGCGACCGCGGCAACCGCTGGTAGTTTCTCCTTCTCTCCTAATCTTTGTTGAGGACTTCGGGCGCGGGCTCGCGTCCGAAGCGTCTTTTTCTGTTGCTGTGCCTTCTCCAAGCTCCCGCCAGGCTTTGACCTACAGACCATTTGGCTCTGCCTTCTTTATTCACAGCCATACTACTTTTTTCTGGCCAACTCCGTTTTTCCCATGTACTATCGCCGCGTTTGAATAGGCGGCCTCCCGGTGGGAGGTCCTTCCCGCCAAGGTTTTTGCGTTTCGGTGCAGCGCTCACCGCTTAATTCCTGTGGCCGAAACTTCACGCGGGGTGACGTGTTTGATACACCAGGCGAAGATTTTCTTTCGCTCCTGATCGCTTGGGGTATATCAGAAGAACGACTTGCGCTTTGTTTTTCGTGCAAGGATCGTCGCCGTGGCCGTTCAGAGGAGGAGCGAACCTTCCCGTCATTGTTCGCATCCAACGAAGGGCGCTGGGTCTAAGGGTTAAGATGAATACGTGGCACAAACGCGATTGGAAGCAGTTCTACGAGCTGGCGCGCCGTCCTTGGCAGCGCCATCGCCCGCCACGCCCCGTTTATCCTACGGGTGTCAACCGCGTGCTCCCCGCGGCGGGTTTCAGCCTCTCGGAACTCGATGATGCCGGTGTTGATCTCGAACTGGCCGAGCACCTCGGCCTGCCCGTGGACGCTGGCCGCATCGGCGCCTACGGCCCCAACGTCACTGTACTCCGCGATTTCGTCCGTTCCTCCCGCCAGCCGGTGTAGTCCCGGCCATCCCTGGCCTCGTTTGTCGAACTTCGCTTTCCTGCGTAAAATAGGTTTGTCCAGAATCGCTGGGAATCATGGCCACTCCCTTTAATATCATCGCCGACAGCACACCGGCGCTCCCGCAGAACCCTGACGCTCATCCGCGGCCGGACTGGTTGCGAGTGAGGTTCTTTGGCGGCGATCGCTACCACAATCTCAAGCGTGTCATGCGAACCCTTGACCTTCACACCGTTTGCGAATCTGCCCGCTGCCCCAACATGGGCGAATGCTGGGAACACGGCACCGCCACGTTCATGATTCTCGGTGACATTTGCACGCGCGCCTGTGGCTTTTGCGCCGTACCTTCCGGCAAACCCGCTGGCCCGCCCGATGAGGATGAGCCGTTGCGCGTCGCCGAAGCTGTTGCGCACATGGGCCTCCGCTACGCCGTCGTCACCAGCGTAAATCGCGACGATCAGCCCGACGGCGGCGCACGCATCTTTGCCCGCACCATTCAGGAAATCCGCAACCGCGTCCCGGGCTGCAAGGTCGAAGTCCTGATCCCCGATTTTCGCGGCGACTGGAACGCCCTGGAGACTGTCCTCGCCGTGAAGCCGGACATCCTCAATCACAACACGGAAACCGTGCCGCGCCTGTATCGCCAGGTGCGCAAGGGTGCGCTCTACGAGCGCTCTTTGGAGTTACTACGCCGCGCGAAACAAACGCATCCCGACGTGCCCACGAAAACCGGCATGATGCTGGGATTGGGGGAGCAGAAGGAAGAAGTCCTGGAGACGATGCGCGATCTTGCCGCCCAGGGCACGGACATCTTCACTCTGGGTCAATACCTCCAGCCTACGCGCCAGCATCTTCCCGTCATCCGTTTTGTGCATCCCGGCGAATTCGCCGAGTACAAGGTTCTCGGCGAGCAGATGGGTTTCAAGCACGTCGAGTCCGGCCCCCTCGTGCGCTCGTCGTACCACGCCTTCGATCAGGCCGAATCTGCCATCCGTTGAAGTTCTCCAGGCGTTCTCAGTCGAGCTGTTCCTTCACCTAGTTTTGGCGGTTTCACTGCAAAACAAAACGGAAATGAATTCCACGGTTCCGTTGACTATGCTCGGGAATTGTCCGAACACACCCCTGCGCCATTTCTGGCGCATCTTTCGGGGCTACTTCAGGCGGGACTCTCCTACTTTACTTCGCGGCTGCCGCAGCTTTCTTGCTGGCTTTCGCTGCCGTGGAGGCCTTGCGCCGGCGCTTCGTCTTGGGCGGGGTGGCGGGCGCTTCGCCGATGATTTCCGCCGAAAAGATGCTGGTCACAAAAAGTTTCGGTCCATGGTCATCAAAATCAATGGCCGTGCGTTCCGGATCCGAGGCCGTGACGATTCCCAGCCCGTAAACTCCGTGCTTGATAGTTTGTCCTTCCTGCATCACTTGCACGACTTCCTCCTTGGCCTCAGCTTCCTGAATTCCTGCTCTTCCCACTGCCTATTGGGCGAGGTCCCCGACCCCTCGGGGACCTCCCCAATCTACAGGCTAGAGGCTTGTGACGTTCTCCGCCTGAAGGCCCTTCGGGCCCTTCTTCACTTCAAACTCCACCGCCTGACCCTCGTTCAGGGACTTGTAACCGTCCATCTGAATCGCGGAGAAGTGCACGAATACATCTTCACCGGTTTGGCGCTGGATGAACCCGTAGCCCTTCGAAGCATTGAACCACTTCACTGTTCCTTGTTCCTTCACTGCTGAACCTCGATGTTGAAATTGCTTTGCCTCTCTTGGTCCCGGCGGATGGTCTCCCAAGCTCCGCGACTGCCTCCAGCCCGAAAAAAAGGGCTGCGAATTTGTTCTCGCAGCCCCCTGAACGAGTCAAAAGGTAATACAAGAGCAACAAACGCTATATCTAACACTATCACAAGAAAGGGCTTATTGTCCACAGTACTATGCTGCCCTCTTCTTGCCTTCCAAAAATTGTAAGTGATTTAAAATCAGAAATTTATCGAATTATGCCCGGCTTCCGCGCCATTCCCTTACTCTTCCAATGATTCGGGCTGCAGGCTCAGGTTTTCCCCGCCGGAAGCCTTCTTTTCCCAATACTTCTTTACCCAGGCCTCCCAGCTTTTCCCGGCGGCGGTGTCCCGTCCTGAAAAGGCCAGTGCGGCAATTTCCCCATAGCTGATTTTCACCCGCCGGTTTGAGTCTTTGGGCAGCAAACGCACGAAAGAGCTTTCCAGGTTCTTCCCGCTCATCCGATCAAATATATAGCCCTCGAGTTTCGTGCCGTCCTTGCGCGTAATGGTCACGTCCCCGCGATAATCAAAGGCCTTTTCCAGGGCCTCGCGCAATTCTTCCTCATTCGCTAGCTCCGGCACCCAGCCTTGCAGGCCTTCATGCTGAAATCCTGGCGCCACTTCCAGTTCGTCGGGATTAGCCGAATGTGCGGGCCGTTCCGCATGCCGCGGACCGGTCATGCCCGCGTCTCCTCAAGCTTCTCGGGATTCCCTTCGATTTGCACCAAGGGATTATAGGCATGCACCGGCTTCGCCGGCTCGTTCAACAGGAGCAGCGCTTCCTCGTCCGCGTTTTTTGTAAACAGTGTTGCCTTTGCCGTCGCCAGCAGGCCCTTGAGCGAGCTAAACGTATAATCAACTCCAGACGCTTCGTACCCGCTGTGTACCATGCAGTTGGCGCACTGCGGATTGCCCGACTCTGTCCCATAATTCGCCCACTCGGTCGTCGCCATCAATTCGTCAAATGTGTCCGCGTATCCGTCTTGCAGCAAGTAGCAGGGCTTCTGCCATCCAAAGATCGAGTACGTCGGCATCCCCCAGGGCGTGCAGCGGAAATCGCGCTTGCCCATCAGGAATTCCAGGAACAGCATGGACTGGTTAAAACGCCACGCCGGCTTGCGGTTCGAGAGCATGGCACGGAACAACCGCCTCGTCCTGGCGCGTCCTAGGAAGTGTTTCTGATCCGGCGCCTTATCGTAGTTATAGCCGGGTGAAAGCATCATGCCTTCCACACCCAGTTCCATCATCTCGTCAAAAAAGGCGCGGACACTTTTCGGATCGGCACCGTCAAAAAGCGTTGTGTTCGTGGTCACGCGGAATCCCCGCGCCAGGGCCGCTTTAATTCCTTCCACGGCTAGCTCATACCCGCCTTCGCGGCACACCGAAAAATCGTGGTGTTCTTTTTGCCCGTCCAGATGCACCGAAAACGTCAGGTATTTGCTGGGCGTGAAAAGATGCAGTTTTTCCTTGAGCAGAAGGGCATTCGTGCACAGGTAGATGTACTTCTTGCGCGCCACCAATCCTTCCACGATCTTTTCGATCTGCGAATGCATCAGCGGTTCGCCGCCCGGGATGGACACCATGGGCGCGCCGCACTCGTCCACCGCCTTAGAGCATTCCTCCGGCGAAAGCTCGCGCTTCAGCACGTGCGCCGGATACTGAATCTTGCCGCAGCCAGCGCAAGCCAGATTGCAGCGATACAGCGGCTCCAGCATCAGCACCAGCGGGTACTGTTTGCGTCCTTTGAGTTTCTGTGTCAGGACGTAACTCGCCACCGTCCATGCTTGTGATAAGGGTACAGGCATTCGCTCCCCAGTTTTCTCACTTCACGATATAAGTCGCGCCACAGGTCATGCTGATTGTTAGGCTTGAGTCTCTAGGGCGAAACTCGCCAAGCTTGCGTACTTCCCCCAGCCCTCGAATCTTCTATTTTACCCGAGAAGCCGCCTTCACGGACACCTTTAGATTCTAAGAGCGTTCTCCCGATTCCCCTATTTTGATGCAGCGACAGGTGCTTAGGTGGCACGGAACGTGCTCCCTTGCGCCCCTGAATGGCGCCCCCTCTGTGCCCCTTCCGGCGTATGATGATTTCTCTCCGCGTAGAGAGCGTCTGAGCCATGCCCCGCGCCAACCTCCTTTCACTTTTCGACGAATTCGCTCGCTTCTCTGGCGGCATCGCCATTGTTCAGTGGCGCGGCTATCGACGCGAAACTTGGACTTACCAGAAGCTCGCCGGGGATGCCGTCCTTCGCGCTCTCCAATTAAAGGAACGTGGCGTTCAAACCGGTGACCGCGTCCTCCTATGGGGCGCTAATTCAGCGGAATGGGTGGCCGCCTTCTGGGGCTGCTTGCTGCGCGGCGCAGTTGCTGTTCCCCTTGATGATTCCTCCACGCTCGATTTTGCCTCCCGCGTTGCCGCCGATGCTGGCATCAAATTCGCCTTCACTTCCCGCTCAAAACCTCACTTCTCCCCCGCCATCCCCACCCTCTTCCTGGAGGATTTCCCCGGCACCCCCGAAGCGCTGAATGAGTCGGCCAGTCATGGAAATGCAATAGCTGGCCTGCGCACCGTCGTCTCCGCACTCTCCGACCAGGCCATCACCCGCAGCCATGTCGCGCAAATCCTCTTCACCTCTGGCACCACAAGCGAGCCGCGTGGCGTCGTCCTGACTCACGGCAATTTCCTCGCGAATCTCGAACCTCTGGAAAAGGGCATCGCCGAGTACCGCAAATATGAGCGCTGGTTTCATCCGCTGTGCTTTGTCTCCGTCGTCCCGTTGAGCCATGTTTTCGGCCAGTTCATGACGCTCTTCGTGCCTCCGCTCATTGGCGCCACCGTCGTGTTCGAGAATTCCCCGCAGCCCTCGGAGATTCTCCGCACCATCAAACGCGAGCACGCCACCGCTGTTATTGCCGTTCCGCGCATGCTGGATGCTCTGCGCACGGCGCTTGACCGTGAGATCGAAGCGCATGGTTGGCGCGCTTGGTTTTCGTCTGCCTACGCTGCCGCCTCTCAGCAGCCGTTTCTGCGGCGCGTTTGGCGTTTTCGTCGCTTCCACCGGCGACTCGGTTGGAAGTTCTGGGCGTTCATCTCCGGCGGCGCGGCACTCTCCCCCGATACCGAGGAGTTCTTTAAGCGCATTGGTTACGCTGTCGTGCAAGGTTACGGCATGACCGAGACCGCCTCACTGATCAGCCTCAATCATCCCTTTCGCGCCGCGCAGGGTTCCGTCGGTAAAATCCTGCCCGGACGCGAATTCCGTCTTGCGGAAGATGGAGAGATCCTCGTCCGCGGCGAAAATGTTTCTTCGGGCTATTGGGAGAAGGGCGCGCTGCGCGACGGCACCCAGGAAAATGAGGGCTGGTTGCGCACCGGCGATCTCGGCGAGTTCGACCCCCAAGGCAATCTCCACTTCCGCGGCCGCAAGAAAAACGTCATCGTCACCCCCGCCGGCCTGAACATCTATCCCGAGGACCTCGAAGCCGCTCTCCGTCGCCAGCCCGCCATTCGCGAAGCCGTCGTAATCCCCTTCCAAATCGGCGACAACGCCGAGCCCTTCGCCATCCTGCTCCTAAATTCGTCCGTCATTCCGCCTGCCCTGAAGGAAGCCAAAGGGAGCGCAGCGCCAAGCCCGAATCCCGATTCTTCTTCTGTCATCCCGAGCGTAGCGCCAGCGCCGTTTGCTGGCGCGGAGTCGAGGGACCCTGGCAATACTGAATCCTCATCTGCATCAAATGAACTCTCCCCGACCGATCCCTCCACCTCCTCTGCCCGGGCCTCGATTGATGCCGCCAACTCCTCCCTCGCCGATTACCAGCGCATTCGCCGTTGGCTCGTCTGGCCCGACCTGGACTTTCCGCGCACGCCCACCGGCAAGCCGCGCCTCTCTCTGCTCGCCGCTCGCGCCGCCGAACTCCTCTCTCCACGCGACCAATCTGTCATCCCGAGCGACGCGAGGGATCTGCTTTCCTCCGCCTCCGAATCCTTCGCCTCCTTAACCTCCTCTACTTCCTTGACCTCCCTGCCCGCCTCGCTCAAAGACTTGTCTTCCCTCGACCGCGTCGAACTCCTTTCCTCCCTCGAGCACCGCTACAACGTCGAACTCAACGAAACGCAATTCGCCAACGCCCAATCCCTCGCCGATATTCAGAAACTGCTCTCTCAACCCTCCGCCCGCCGCTCAGACTACATCTATCCGCGCTGGACGCAGCGCGCCCCCGTGCGGCTTCTCCGCCTACTCATCTATTACGCGCTAACCTGGCCTGCCACGCTCTTCCTCGGCCACCCGCGGATCCGCGGCCGCCAAAACCTCGCCAATCTCAAGGGGCCGCTGCTCTTCGTCGCCAACCACACCACGCGCCGCGCCGACATCGGCCTTATTCTCTTTTCGCTCCCCTTACGGTTCCGCCATCACCTCGCCACCGCCATGGGCGGGGAAACCTTGCGCGAGTTTCGCCATCCTCCCCGCGAATGGTTCTTTGCCAAGCGCTGGCTCTGGCAGCTCAATTACTTCCTCGTCGTGTCGCTCTTCAACGTGTTCCCTCTTCCGCAACTCTCGGGCTTCCGCGAGAGCTTCCGCTTCGCCGGCGAATCGGTAGACCGCGGCTACAGCCTGCTCGTCTTTCCCGAAGGCATCGTCAACGACCGCGACACCCCGGACATGGTCCCCTTCCAGCCCGGCATCGGCCTCCTCGCCCAGAACCTCCGCATCCCCATCGTCCCCTTGCGCCTCGACGGCGTCTGGCAAATGAAGCAGCAGCATCGCCGCCTGGCCCGCCCCGGTGAACTCACCGTCCACCTCGGCGCCCCCGTCACCTTCCCGCCAGACACCACTCCAGCCGATATCGCCTTCCAACTGCAAACCCTTGTCCGCTCCCTGTAGGGGTCCTGCACGCTGGACCCTATTTGGGCAAGATGCAAAATTCTCGCCTCAGGCCTCCGCCCGTAGCCCTCAGCACACCCATTCTGTTCTCACTGTCTCGCATTGTCCCTGTCCGGCCCCGGCTCCTCAATTCAAACTGCGTCTTATGGCAAAATAGAAGCTCAATAGAACCAACCATGGCCAATCCTGTGACTCTCGTTCCCACAAAGTCCGCCAAATCCGCGAAGAAATCCCCTGCGCCCAATGGCATTGGCCACTCCGAACGCGAACGCATCTTCTACCTTTTCCGACGCTGGGGCTTCTATGAAGCTACCCTCGACCCCCTGAATTTCTTCACCCCGTTAAAATGCCCGGATCTCGATGGCCTATCCGGCGAATACGCCGAGGAAGCGCGCCGCTATTATTGCGGAAACATCGGCGTGGAATTCCTTCACATCCCGGAACCCGAGCGCCGCCGCTGGATTGCCGAACGCATGGAAGGCCCCGAGTTCGAGGTCAACCAGCCCGCCATCCTGGATCGCCTGGTTCGCGCCGATCTCTTTGAACAAATGCTCCAGAGCCGCTACCTCGGCAGCAAGCGCTTCTCTCTCGAAGGCAACACCTCGCTCATCCCTCTTCTCGATTCCATTCTCAATGCCGTCGGCGATGTCGGCGGTGTCGATTCCATCATGGCCATGAGCCACCGCGGCCGCCTCAACGTGATGACCCACATCGCCTGCAAGCCCATGCATCAGGTCGTCGCGGGCTTTGAGGACGTCGATCCACGCAGCGTGCTTGGCGCCGGCGACGTCAAATACCACGTCGGTGCTACCGGCGTTTACACGACATCCTCTGGAAAGTCGCTCAACATCCACCTCGTCTCGAACCCCAGCCACCTCGAAGCCGTCGACCCCGTCGCCATGGGCCGCGCGCGCGCAAAATTGACGCGCCACGGCGTGCACGGCCCAGAAATAGATCGCTCCCGGGAAACTCTGAATAAAGTTTGGGCCGTTGTGATGCACGGCGACGCCGCCTTCGCCGGCCAAGGCATTTGGGCGGAAACGCTGAATCTCGCTGACCTCGCGGCTTATTCTGTCGGCGGTACCATCCACATCATCGTCAATAACTTGATTGGCTTCACCACGCGCCCCGCGCAGGAGCACTCCTCACGCTATGCTTCGAGCATCGCCCGCCGCCAAAGTGTTCCCATTTTCCACGTCAATGGTGAAGATCCTGATGCAGTCGTGCGCATCGGCCGCCTCGCCGCCGGATATCGCGCGGAATTCAGTTCCGACGTGGTCATCGACCTCATCGGCTACCGCCGCCATGGCCATAGCGAAGTCGACGACCCCACGATCACCCAGCCGCTCCTCTATGCGCGCATCAAAAGCCATCCGCCGCTTTGGAAAATCTACGCGGAACACACCGGCATCAACGCCGAGTCCATCGCCGAAGCCGTCAAGAAGGAATTCGCCGAAGAGCAGCGTAAGGCCGGCAAGCTCACCAAGATTCCCCAACTTCGCAAACTGCCCGATTACTGGTCGCCCTACAACTACGGCAAATACAATCCCGCCTTTGAAGTCGATACCGGCTTGTCCACCGAGCGCCTCGCGGAAATCACCGATGGATTAGTGCGTGTGCCACTGGACTTTCACGTCCATCCCAAAATTGTGAAACTCCTGGAACAGCGCGCGGAAATGGGCCACGGCAAGCGTCCCATCGATTTCGGCTTTGCCGAGTTGCTCGCCTTTGGCTCCCTGGTCCTCGAGGGCAGTCCTGTCCGCCTGACGGGTCAGGACACGCAGCGCGGCACCTTCAGCCAGCGCCACGCCGTTCTCGTGGATACGCAGACGGAGCAAGAGTTTCTCCCGCTCGCGCATCTTTCACACACGCAAGCCTTCTGCGAAATCCACAATTCCTCGCTCTCCGAAGCGGGCTGCCTCGGCTTCGAGTACGGCTTCTCCCGCGATTACCCCGAAGGCCTCGTCCTTTGGGAAGCGCAATTCGGCGACTTCGTGAACGGCGCGCAGGTCATCATCGACCAGTTCATCAGCGCCAGCGAAGATAAGTGGGGTTTGCCCACTGGTCTTGTGCTCCTCCTCCCCCACGGCTACGAGGGCCAAGGCCCCGAGCATTCCAGCGCGCGCATCGAACGATTCATGCAGCTCGCCGCTGAAGGCAATATGAACATCTGCCAGCCTTCCACCGCCGCGCAGTATTTTCAGCTCCTGCGCCGCCAGGCCCGCCGGCTGTGGCGGAAGCCGCTCGTCGTCTTCACTCCGAAAAGTATGCTCCGCCATCCCGATGCTTCTTCCACTCTCGAGGAATTTTCCCGCCCGCGGTTCCTGACGCTGGTTCCTGATCGCGAAGTCACCGACGCGCAAAGCATCCTCATCGCCAGCGGCAAGGTCGGCCACGAACTCCGCGCCGAGCGCCGCCGCCGCAACGACACCACCACCGCCGTCTTTTTCCTGGATCAGCTCTATCCTCTGCCCAAAACCGAAATCGCCGCCGCCATCAACGGGCATCCTAACGCCCGCGAAATCGTGTGGGTCCAGGAAGAACCCGCCAACATGGGTGCGCTGTTCTACGTGCTCCCGCGACTCGAACGCATTGCCCAGTCGAAGAATCTCCGCGTCCGCTCCGTCAAGCGCTCCGCCAGTGCCAGCCCCGCCACCGGTTCCGCCAAGGCCCATGACCTCGAGCAAAAAACGCTCATCACTTTGGCCTTCGCCACCACACCCAGTCCCTGAACGTCCAACTGTCTGCGCGGGGTCAGCGCTCCAAGGAACAGCTCACTGAGTTCAGGACTTCAGCCCACCTTTTGACATTGTCTCAAAGAGGAACCTCTTCGCTTCCTCCGTGGCCGGCAGGTTTTTCACCGTTCGGACTTCAAACCCTAGCGCGCTCCCCAGTCCTGCCAAGCCAGTCCCCAGCGCTGTTTCCTTTACCCGTACTTCCGCGGGAACGAAATGGGCTGACTCCATGGCAACCAGCAGCGCACGGCTCACAATTGCCGCGCGGGTTTCTCCCGCCATTCCGAATTCGCTGTGATACAGAAACCCACTGTTGGCATCCGCAATGATCGCGCCATGCATGCACATTTTCCGCTCGTTTTTCTGGCCGGTGATTCCAGGCGCGAAGAAACGCTCTGCTTCCAGGATGGCTTCCGATTTCTTGCACTCAGCCGTGATCCGTCGAATTCTTTCTTCGTCCAGATCGGCCACTTCGATCGGAGCAGGCCCGGGAGCAGGCGCGGTCACCAGACGCACGCTGTAATCCTGATCTGGGCTCTCCTGAACAACTAGCGGAAATGCGTCTCTCTTCTGCCAGAACTCCTCGCGCTCTTCATCCGTCGCCGTGGCGCAAAAATCATCTACCGCGCGCAAGCAATGCAGCAGCAGCCTCCCTTCTGCCTCCGTCACATGCCACGGCAGATACCCGGGTCTTACCGCCCGGAATTGCGGCGCCAACATCCCTTTCTTGAGCGGATGCTCGAATGCCTTCAACAACACGCGGTCGGCAGCCTCCAATTCCGCCACCCTTACGATTTCGAGACTCACCCCTTTTTGCTTCTCGTAGTAGCCGTAAGGATCCGGCTTATGTCCGTCGGCCAGCTTTCGGTACATGCGGTAGCTGTCCTCCCCTTGATACGCATACATTCCGATCCACTCGCCTGCGGCCCCCATTACGCAGCAGTAGCAGCGCTCTCTGCTCTCCGGGTCATCCACCAGGATCAGTTCCTCGTCCGCCAAAAACTCCCACGGCCTCTCCAGCATGAATCTTGTAGCCGCGCCGTACAGTTGCTCCGCCGTCGTCCGGGAGAGCGCCTCTTCTCCTTTCAGTTGTTCCTGGAAGAAGCTTTCGTGTATTTCCTTCGCGCTCATGTCACGTCTTTGTCTTCGTGTCCCCATCAACCGTTCACCTCATCTTGTGTCGTGCTTACCAACAATTAGACTCGGAACCTGAGTTCCGCCTTGCTACGCAATTTACCATTCCCCTTTTCGCATTTCCTCATTGGATTGGCAGCCTCTCGGATTTGTCGTCTGATGGGGCGACTTCGGCGGCGGACATCGAACCTTGCCCCTTCGTGTTCGATTTATGCAGGGCCAATATCAGGAATGTTAATGGGTAGACGGGGGCATTCCCCGGCGGCCCGAGCGTTGAAATCTCATTGCGTGCAGCCAGCCGCTTTGTTACGCTCCTCCCCAATTGGTCCTCGGGAGGGACCCTCTCATGGCCTTCTGCAAAGCGTGTGGTCAGGAAATAGGAACTGCCACTTTTTGTCCCAAGTGTGGTGCCAATCAATCGTCCGCGGTCGCTCCATCCGCTGCCCCGGCAGCGAATCCGACGGAGGGCCTCGCTGAAAATGTGGCCGGACTTCTCTGCTACGTGCTGGGCTGGCTCACCGGCATTATCTTTCTGTTGATCGACAAGCGACCCTTCGTGAGATTTCATGCCGCGCAATCTATCGTCGTCTTTGGCGGCCTGACGGTAATTCGCATCGCCTTGCTCTTCCTGAATGGAGTCGTTGGCGGCGGCTTTCTCAGCTGGGGCTTCGTCGGCCTGATTAGTCTGCTCGTCGGACTGGTAACCCTCGTTCTCTGGATTCTCCTGATGGTCAAGGCCTACCAGCACGAAACGTTCCGGTTGCCGGTCGCCGCAGGCATTGCCGACGGATTCGCGAAGTAGGGGAGTGCACCCATTCAGGCGTGCACGTGAAAGTACCCGTCTTCGCGGAACACTCGGACGTGTGCGCTGAAGAGCGCCGATAGCTGCTCGCTCGTCAGCACTTTTTCTTTCGCTCCATCGGCCAACACGCGTCCTTTCTGCAACAGCACCACACGCTCGATTTCCGGAATGATCTCCGGTACATGGTGCGTCACAAGCACGATGCCCAATCCGGCATTCGCCAATTCGCGCAAAGTTGCGCGTAGCTCCAACTGCCCGCTGATGTCCAGCGTGTTTCCCGGCTCATCCAACAACAGTGCCTGCGGTTCATGCACCAACGCCCGCGCGATCAACGCGCGTTTCGCTTCACCCGAAGACATTTCCACTACCGGCCGCGCCGCCAGGTGCGCAATTCGTAGCCGCGCCAGAGCGGCTTCTGCGCGCTCGCGATGCCCCGCCACTGTATGGTGGTTCGGAAATATCCGCGTGCTGCTGAAAAATCCGGAGAGAACCACATCCATCCCGGTCGCGTCCGTCGTGCAAGCCGCCAGTTGGTCCGGCGAGACAATTCCTAGCAGCGGCCGCAAATCAAAAATGTTCCACACGCTGCGCCCCAGGATGGACATCGCGCTGTCATCCAGTTGCACGGGATAGCATTCCCGCGCGATTGTCTTGATCAGCGTGGACTTGCCGCTTCCATTCGGACCCAGGATGCAGACGTGTTCACCGGTCGCAATTTGCAAGGTCAGCCGGTCCAGCGCCAGATTGTTCCCACGCATGACGGTGACGTTTCGCACGTCCAGCAAGGGAGTCGTTTCATTGCTCATAGGTAGATGATTTTCTCACGTCAGGCGGGGAAACTCCGCACAGGGCAACAGGCACAAAAAAAGGAGGCGAAAACACGTAGCTTTCGCCTCCCGGGGTGGGGTGGGTGTTACAAACAAGCCCATCTGTGGCGCAGCATCCTCTGCCCTGCCAGGCAGGTTTGCGGCCTCGCTCGCGGATTGTAGCCTTCTAAACCGAAAGGAGACTCACCACCCGAGGGCTTGCCTTTGATGTTTTCTAACACTCGGTAGAACGCATGTCAATCGAAAAAAGTTGATACTCGTCGCCAGCTAAACCGATTAATCACGGGAGTTTTTCGCAATTTCAAGGAGTCTTCACTCTGTGAAAGTGGGGATACGGGACCGCGCATGTCCCGCCGATAGCCTTCAACAGGTTTTGTACCGAATTCAGGACCTTGGAAACACTCCCGCCGCCTCTGTGGGTAATAGTACTACCCCTGCGTCAAGCCTGTCTGCGCGTCGCCTGACTCCATCGAACCCTGCCCGACTCGGAGTCTTCAGAGTGGCGGGTTGATGCGCGCTCGCTTCCCGCAAACCGATCAAGACACTTGCGTTTGCGGCTTGTCCAGGATCTCTCGAATGGTTCTGCCCAGCGAAGTCGGGCTGTATGGTTTCTGGAGATACCGTGAGGCGGGTGCCTGCGATACCGCAAGACGCGGATACTCCGAATAGCCGCTGGTGAACAGGATCGGCAGATCCGGGTATCGTGCAAGCAGTTGAGCTGCTGCCGCCGGTCCTCCCAGATGCGGCATGACCACATCCAGAATAGCCAGCGAAGGTCTCTCACGCTCGCACAGTCGCACGGCCTGTACGCCGTCGTTTGCGGCCAGCACGCGATAGCCAAAGCTCACCAGTGTCTGCCTTGCCATCTCTCGGATCGAATCGTGGTCCTCAGCCAGCAAGATGGTCTCCGTGCCCCGCAGATTCACAGCCTTGGGGAAGTCCGCTGCCTGCGATGTACCTTCGGTGATCGCGCCCTCCATCGCAGGCAGATACACGCGGAAGAGGCTGCCATGACCCAGCTCACTGTAAACGTGAATGAATCCCCCATGCTGCTTCACGATTCCATAAACCGTTGCTAGACCCATCCCCGAGCCTTTGCCGCGCTCCTTCGTCGTGAAGAATGGCTCAAAGATACGTTCCCGCGTTTCTTCGTCCATGCCCACACCCGTATCGGAAACGGAGAGCACTGCATAGCAGCCGGGCATCATATCGGGATAGGACCGGCAATAGGATTCATCCAGTTGTACCAACTCCGTTTCGATCGCCAAATGGCCTCCCTGCGGCATGGCATCCCGCGCGTTCAGGCAGAGATTCATCGCCACTTGTTCAATCTGCGTCGGATCGGCTTTCACCGGCGGCAGGCAACCCGGCACCACTCTGATCTCAATGCTCTTGTCGATGACCTTGTCGAGGAGGCTCGCCAAACCTTGCATGATCCCGTTCAAATCCACGGGGCGTGGCTGCAGCGCCTGGCGCCGTGCGAAGGCCAGGAGTTCCTTGGTCAGCGCCGCCGCACGATCCGCCTGTTCACGAATGCGCGCAAAACGCTCCGCAATTGCCGGATAGCTGCGGCTCTGCTCTTGACCAAGTTCCGCCCAGCCGAGGATGGCCCCGATGACGTTGTTGAAATCGTGCGCAATGCCCCCGGCAAGCTGGCCGATGGATTCGAACTTCTGTACCTGGAGCAATTGCCGCTCCAGCGCTCGAAGTTCGGTTACGTTTTCCACGACGCCTTCCAACGCATCCGCCGGGCCTGGAAGTGATAGATAGCGCAGGTGCAGTCGCACCACGATTAGGCCGCCGTCCTTTCGCCGCAACTCCGTCTCCGCGCTGTGCACAAATCCGATTTGCCGGCAGGTGATCAGGAGTTGTCCGAACTGCTCCGGGTAACGAAAAATGTCAGTCGAAAGATTCAGCACCTTCAAATCGTCGAGGTTCTTGCATGCCAGCAACTGCAGCAGGCTCGCGTTCGCGCTAAGAAACTCTCCCGCAAGGGATACCCGGAAGATTCCGTAACTCGATTTTTCCGCTAGTTCGCGGTTCCTTGCTTCGCTATCGGCCAGGGCAGCCTGGGCGCGCGCGTTGGCGTCGCGTAACTCTTTTTCCTCCAGCACTCGCTTCAGTTCCACCGGCAAGCATGTCAGCCGGTCTTTCCACACATAGCCGTTGAACACCTGCCGGATGAACTCCGCGGCTGCTTCCTCCCCCAGGGAGTCCGTCAAAAGAAGAAAGGGAATGTCCTTTCTGGACTTGCGCAGGAAATGCAGCGCTTCGATTCCATTCCAGCCGGGCACACCGTCCACCGCAAGGACCGCAGCATACTCAGTGCAACCAAGCGCCTCCTCAAATGCACTGCGGTCCGCCACAACCGTGGCTTCGATCGCTAGTCCCGCGTTGCGAAGTTCCTGAAGAACGGCCTGAGCATCCTGAGTGGAATTCTCGAGTAAGAGAATGCGCAGGGGTTCCGCAGCGGTACAGGGCGCCGATTTTTCAAGGGTCATCGCTTTCATGGTTCTTTCCTTAGGGCCTGGCAAGAATGCGAGGTTCACGAGATTCCGGCAAGGTTGCCGCTCCTCGATGCTCTCTGGAGCGTGCAAGCATTTTGCCCGGGATCACCTCGCCGTCAATGCAGAAATCCAATGTCGCGCGCAGCCCGCTCGATTGTTGGAAGGGAAGCAGGCGCGCCGCAATTCGCCGCCTGACAGCGGGAAGGGAAGGCGCCTCGGTATTCTGCAACGCAACAACAAACTGGCCTGCGCGATTCGACGACACCGAATCCGAGGCTCGCACGCTTTTCTTCAGCGTCTGCGCGATCCTTTGCAGGATTTCTTCCGCCGCAAACCTTCCATTCCGCCCGCGAAGCATTCGGAAGTTCTGCACTTCGATGCACACTCTCGCCGCGCCGCCGGCCGATCCCGGCCGCTCCATCGGGTGACCCTCGCCAGCCTGAACAGATCGGTTCGCAGCATTCGCGCCGGATTCTTGCGCATCTTCGGGGGCGCGGATCACTGCCTTCGCCGCGATCGCCGTTCGCAAGATTCGATCCAATGTCCGAGCATCTACAAATCCTTCCAGCATGTAATCTTTTGCCCCCGCCTGAATGCACTGCGCAGCAATCTCCTTATCGGCAGTTTCCGTCCAAATGATGAGTGCCACCTCAGGAACGCACGCGTGCAAGTGCCTCACGGTGGCGGCTGGGTCAGGTTGGAGCACCAACATCTGGAGGAGTGCTACATCGGGACGGTGTTTCTGAAGCGCTTCCAATATACTCGTCGAACTCGACACTAAATACATTTGGTCGCAACGATCTGTCGTGGTTGAAAATGTTCGCAGGCTGACGCTGGCTTCGCTCGATCCACCTTCTGCCAGCAGAACTTTCAAGGAGGAATCATTCATGGCCGAATCCCTTTCATCAGCAATGAAAGCTACATTGGCCTGGCGGCACCGGCCAAGTTAACAACCGTGTCAACATACAAGAGGGGGGAGGTTAGTTGAAGAAGGGAATATTATTGTCGGAGTCTGTTGTAGGAGTGTCAAGAACTTTTCGCGAATCTTAGAAAAATTAAAGCCTTTCCGGCGTGGCTTCCCTGCGGCCGAGAAGAAAGGCTGTAATGCCCGCCACAATACCGCCCAATATGACCACTCCTTCCCATACAAGCCCTGCAGCAAGTACCAGATGGGGAGCTGCACCAAAAGGAGACAACAGTCCCACCAACGCCGCTTCTCTCACTCCAATCCCACCTTGGGTCAGCGGCAGAAGCGCCGCAAGCTTTGCCAGCGGCCACGCAAAAAACCAATCCCGCAGAGGAAGAAACAGCCCGCAGGAGATGGCCAGCAGCGCTGTCAGTGTGAGAAACGTGGTTTGTATCGCTGTCCCCAGAATCCATCCGAAAAACAAAACATGGGGGCGCCGCGAGACGCTTCGTAGCGCAAAACGCAGTCGCGCGAGCCGTCGCCTAAACTTCACTGAACGTCCCCGCAGCAATGGCCGGTACAATAAGCCCAGCAGCACAATCGCGATAGCAGCGGCTCCCGCAAAGACGTACACCGCATGCCGCGCCTGATTTCGCAACGCCATCGGGACTGATCCCGGCAGAAGCAGAATCCCCAGCAGCACCAGGCCCGCTTGCGCGCTCATATCCAGAAAACGATCGGCCACATTTCCGGCGAGCACCGCGGCGGGATTCGGACTGCGGCGCAAGCCGACCGCCAAACGCACTACGTCTCCTCCGATGATCGAGGGCAGAAACAACGTCGCGAACAGACCACCGGCATAACACTGAGCACTTGTCCGAAAATCGAGCTGCGCGCCGGCTGCGTTGACCACCATCCGCCATTTCGCCACACCAACGGCGTGCGCCAGCAGGTAGCCGATCAGGATGATGATAAATCGCGTCAGCGGTACCTGCTGAATCGCTTCGCTGAGCGGATGCAGCGGCAGAAAATGCAGCAGTATCCCAAGAACCGCTATCGCCGCCAGCCATCGAGCGGTGATGAGTAGCCGCCCGCGCCGGCGCTTTTCGGGTTGATGGGCGCCGATCATGTGAGCGTCAGATTGAATTTAACTGCCGAAAATCTCATTGATTTTTCCCGCCAGCTCGAAATCCAGATTGCTGATTCCCTGGACGCTGTGCGTGTTCAAATCGATCACTACCTTGTTCCACACGTTAAACCATTCCGGGTGGTGATTCATGGATTCCGCAACCAACGCCACCTGCGTCATCTTTCCAAAGGCGGCCACAAAGTCCTTGCACTCGAACGCGCGGTGCAATTTCCCATTCACCAGGCTCCATCCTTCTGTCTTTTTCAGTTGGCTTTGGATTTCACTGTCGCTCAGCTTCTCTGCCTTCATGGTCAAATTCCTCCTTTGACCTGGGCCGCCGTTGCCACCATTATGCGTTGGCTCCCGGCGGTCGGCAAGAAACGTGCCCCGATTGAATGGCTCGGAGAATTCCAGTACGCTGGAAGGTTCGCTCCCAGCGAAATTCCGCTCTGTGCGTTCTCAGTCAAAAAGGAATCGGAGACCATTGTGAAAAAGAAAATTCGTGCCATTCAGTACGGAATCGGCCCCATCGGGGCGTCCATCGTGAAGCTGCTACGCGAAAAAGAAGCCATCACCCTGGTCGGCGCCATTGATACGGACCCCTCCAAGGTGGGCAAGGATCTCGGAGAGGTCGTCGGCGCTGCTGATGCCCCGTGGGGCATCCGGGTTTCGGGCGACGCCCGAGGCGTTTTGGAGCAGTCGGCGGATGTGGTCATGCACACGACTTCGTCGTCTCTGCCAAAGGTCATGGATCAGCTCCTCGCCTGTCTGGACGTTGGCTCCTGCGTCGTTTCCACCTGCGAGGAGCTCTCTTATCCCTACCGTACCTATCCTGAGTTGGCCGAAAAATTGGACAAAGCGGCAAAGGATGCGGGTGTCGCGCTGGTCGGCACCGGCGTGAATCCCGGCTTCGTGATGGATAAGCTGGTGGTGACCCTGGCGGCCGTCTCCCAGCGCATCGAGCACGCCAAGGCCCTGCGCATCGTGGATGCTTCAAAGCGCCGGCTACCTTTACAGAAGAAGATCGGCGCCGGCATGACCGTGGAAGAGTTTCGTGCCAAGGTGAAGGAAGGCGTCATCAAACACGTCGGCCTGCCCGAATCCGTTGCCATGGTCGCGGACAGCCTGGGCCTGCCCGTGGACGAAATCATCGAAACGATCGAGCCTAAAGTCGCAGCCGAGCACATCAAAACGGAATTCCTCACTGTCGAGGCCGGGCAAGCCGCCGGTGTCCACCAAATTGCTCGCGGACTTTCTGCCGGCAAGGAACTCATCTACATGGAACTTCAAATGTACGTGGGCGCGAAAGATCCCGCCGACACCGTCGAACTCCAGGGCCACCCGAATATCAGCCTGGTCATCCCGGGAGGCTCCCATGGAGATATCGCTACCGCCTCTGTGGCCGTCAACTCCATCCCCGCGATTCTGGAAGCGCCCTCCGGCCTGCGCACCTCGCGCGACCTCCCCATCGGTTTCTTCTCGCCGGGGCCGCTCAGGTAGCTTCGCCCGTTCACGCCGCACTTTGAAAAATGAAACGGGGCAGACATGATCTGCCCCGCTTTTATCTCGTCCATTTCCAAATCAACATCCGTGACGTTTCACTGCTTTAATAGCCGCCGAAACTACTTCCTCCAAAATCGCATCACCCCCGAATAATCCAGGTCTTCCTTCGCTTCCCCTTTGACGTAGCTGTACACTTCCCGCGCCGCCGCCGTAGCCGGCAACGCCACTCCAAGTTGATTTGCCAAATCCAGCATCAGTCCAAGGTCCTTGTGCATCAGCCGCAACGGAAAACTCGGCTTGAATTCGCCCTTGACCATCAGCGGCGATTTCAGGTCCAGCACCCCGGAACGCGCCATGCTCGCCTGCATCACCTCGATGAGTTGCTCTCCCTGTAACCCCGCTCGCATGACCAGCGCCAGCGCCTCCGCCATCGCCCCGACTTGCAGCGCCAGAATCCCGTTCATCGCCAGCTTAATCGTTTGACCCGCGCCATTCGGCCCCAGGTGAAACCACTTCTTCCCCATCACTCCAAGGATCGGCTCCACTTCCTTCAAGGTCGCCGCGTCTCCCCCGATCATGAACACCAGGTTTCCTTCGCGCGCGCCCCAATCCCCGCCCGTCACCGGCGCATCCAGAAATCGCACGCGTCGCTCCGCGCAAGCGGCCGCAATTTTCCGCACCAGCGCTGGGGATACCGTGCTCGAATCAATGTAAATACTCCCGGCTCGTAACCCGCCAAGCGCTCCGTCGTTTTTCCCCTCGTGCCCCCACAGCACCTCCTCCAACGCCGGTGGATCGCTCACCATCGTCAGCAGAATTTCCGCCTCTGCCGCTGCCTCCCGCGGCGTCGTTGCCAGCTTCGCGCCCGCCGCTACCAATTCCTGAGCTCGCGACGCTGTGCGGTTCCACACTTTCAACGCGTGTCCTGCCTTCAACAGGTTCAAGCCCATCGGGCGGCCCATCAGCCCGAGTCCAATCAAGCCTATTCTTCGTGGGGTCGGAGAATTACTCACAGCATCCCTCCTGGCGCTCCGCGCATTTGTCCAGATGGCGCACGAATGCCAGAGAATTGTAGCCGATTCTCCGATGCGGTGTAGGAAAGCTCTGCAGTTCAGGCAGTTTTGGGGCGTTGCGGTAATCGCAGGATCGAAGGCGTCTCCGGGGGCCCTTGTGCAGCGCCAGCGGCCGCAGCCCGGCGTACGGGAAGTTCGGGCGCCGCAGCCGCAGGCGGCTCGGGTTCGCTCACTTCCTCAATGCGGTGAATGTACACATAAGGAATCTCCCAGCGAAAATAGCTGCGCTTCCCACGCTGCTCGATGTGTTGTTCCAGGAATATGGAACGCCCGGAATCTGCCACAAACGTTCCGGAAGCAGGTACTAGAATATCGCCCGCGCGGTATTGCACGGTGACCTTGCGCCCCAGAAAATGCGAATAGGAGGCCATCCTAAGCAGTTTCCGAGGGGCTCACCGCAGGGTCAATAGTACGGACGGGCTGTTACGCGTGAGTATGTGGAAAAGCAGTGGGAGAACTTTTTGGCCGCACGGCCAACTCGGAGAACACAAACAGGACCAGGGCGGAGCAAACTCCAAAAACCACAACCGCTGCCACAACCGGCAAAGTCCATCCGGCTGTTCCACTTACCTGCCCACCCAGGTGCACCGCCACGAATGCTGCCAGGATCCCCACGAACGACGCCAGCACCCGGCTGCCGCGGGAAACCTCCAGCTCTGCGTGGCACGCCGGACAATCCACCTCCAGGGTTTTCGTCAGGATCAGCGTTCGCCGCACCTTCGCAAAGCATAACGGACACGTATGGTTCTCCATCGCTAATATCCCCTTTCCCTCAACTCCTGCCACACCTCTAAAGGGCGGCTAACGCAAAAAAATCCAGTACCACCGCCTCCGCCGCCCTCCGCCTGCCAATCCCCTCGGATGCCGCATGGATCTCGAAACTGACGCCGTGCTCCCGCAGATGCCGCTCGCAACACAGGCCCGCAAGGCCTGCGCCAATCATCAGAACATCCGGGCTGGACGACATTCCTCTGCAATCGCAATTGTAATAAGGATTCCTCAAGTCAAAGCGGTCAATCCCATATCCTGCGGCATTCCGCGGACTATACGCAAGTTGCATCCCACAACTCGCATCGCCGACTTCCGTCCGGGGGCAGTTCGGGTCCACACCGAAACAATCTACTCGGCCCGTCGCGATACCGCCGTCGTTCTTTGACCACCCGCAAATGTCCGGGAACGCGACTACACGTCCACTGGAGCCCGGTTGGTTAACAGTGACAGAGATTTCGTTCTGTCGTCTAAGCACCTGTTTGAACGACCGTTATGATTGGCCCGAGCACGAGCGGGTCTAGCGATGTACAAACTGGGATGTTATCGAGCGTCGATTACCGATGCCCTCCATTGCGTGAGCGAACTGGTGGGGAAAACACGGTTAAGCCCATCAGAATGAAAATGGCAGGTCCGCGGGGATCCGAACCCCAAACCTCTACTTATCTTCCGGGCAAGACAGTATAGCGCGCGATCACAAAGCCCATGGCCCCGCCGAAGAAGACGTCGGAAGGGAAATGGGTGCTGCCGGTGATGCGCGAAAAACTGATTGCGCCGGCCATGCCGTATGCGACGAAGGGGACCCATCGATGCTTGCGGTAGCGGTGCGCGATGACAGCGGCGACTGCAGTTGCAGACATGGCATGCACGGAATAAAAGCCGCCGGAGTGAAACGGATTGTGAGTGCCATTGAAAAAGCTATCTGTGTAAGAGCCGTTGCCCGCGTATTGCAGGGGCTGCTTTCTGCCGGTGATGCCCTTGAAGGCGAGGTCGAGCGCGAAACCATCCGCGATTGCTTCGGCGGCAAGGAGTGCGGTGCTTTGCGCGTAGAAATCTTTCTTTACCAGGCCAAAGGCGTAGATCGAAGCGGGAACCGCGGCGACGAATGCTCCGGTGTTCACTCCGCTGAACACGCGATTAAAACCGCTGAAGCTGTTGGTTGTGTGGAAGTACGGAGCAGTAGACGGGTCGGAAGCAACGAGTGCGGATGTGACTCCCACGATCGTGACGGCGGGAAGCCAATGTTTGGCCTTGGCGAGTTGTCCGGGAAAGAGCCAGATATCTTTCTGATCGGCGAGAAGATTCGCGGGGAGTGTGCGGAGGGAGATATGGCGATCAGATGCAGCGATGGTAGAAGGTTGCGGCTGTTGCGCGGGCGTGGGGCAGGCAGCGGCGTCAGAGGACTCTTGAGAGAATGCGGGAGCTGCGGCGGCGAGAATTGAGAGGAGGAGAGAAGTACGAAGAGCGCGACAAAGCGATTGCGGCAGAATCATCCTAGCAGTTTATCGCAGTGAGTGCCTGTTGCGTATAGACCTGTGAGAGGTAACTCTTGGTTAATGCAGTAACCGTACATGTGTCCACGGCCCGGGGATGCCGCCTACTTGCTTTTGGCATTGGAGAGAGATGCGTCGAACGCTTCGTCAAGAAATTCTCGCGAATTGCAGGTAATCCGGCCGGTCGGAAACCACTCTGTGCCGCTAGGCGAACACGCGCGGCGGGAACACAAGCCACGGCGCTTTTCTCAGCCCTCACACGCGTCCGCGCCCTGAGCTTCGCACAATTCCCGCTTCACCGCCGATGCTCCTTGACATTCTTGGCGGTCAGGATACAGTCTCCATTCCGTCTCGACGGTCGGATTTTCTGGAGATCAGACCATGCCAAGCACACTTCTGCGCGTCCTTCTCTTACTCCTCTTTGTCTGGGCGCCGGGTTATGGACAGGGACAAACGCCGGCCAGCAAAACCTACGTCTTGAAAGCCGCTCGTCTCTTTGACGGTAAGAGCAATGTCCTGGTTACGCCCGGCCTCGTCGTGGTCACTGAAGGCAAAATCGCCGCTGTCGGCGCTTCTGCAAATATCCCTGCGGGTGCTGAAATGATTGATCTCGGCGATGCCACACTTCTCCCGGGCTTCATTGACGCGCATACCCACCTCACCATGCCCTTTTCCGACGATTTCCGTCAGGCGGAACTCAATCGCCTGGAGAAAACTGTCGCCGAAAAGGCGTTGGACGCCAGTGTCAACGCCCGCGTCACATTGATGGCCGGCTTCACCACCGTTCGCGACGTCGGCTCCAGTGATTATCTCGATGTTGGCCTGCGCAACGCCATTCGCAACGGAGTTGTCCCGGGACCCCGCATGCTCGTCACCGTGCATGCCTTGGGCTCCACAGGAGGACACTGCGATTTTCAGGATGGTTTTCGTCAGGGTCTCTTTGGCCATGAGTCTGGCCCGCTGGAAGGCGTGATCAACGGCCCGGACGAAGCCCGCTATGCTGTTCGTCTCGACCACAAATACGGCGCGGACATCATCAAAGTCTGCGCCTCAGGCGGCGTACTCTCTCCCACCGATGATGTCGATACGCCTCAGCTCACGCAGGAGGAACTCAACGCCATCGTCGACGAAGCCCACGCTTTGCGGCGCAAGACTGCTGCTCACGCCCACGGCGCCGAAGCCGCCAAACGCGCTATTCGGGCCGGCATCGATTCCATCGAGCATGGCAGCTTCCTGGACGACGAAGCTCTCGACCTGATGAAGCAGCACGGCACCTACCTTGTGCCCACACTGATGGCCATTCAGGACCTCCAGGAAAAATTTGACCGCGGCCTCTATGTACCCCCGGCCATTGCCGCAAAAGCGCACGCCGCGACCAATGCCATCCATTCCACTTTTCAGCGCGCCCTGGCCAAAGGCGTCAAGATCGGCCTGGGCACCGACGCCGCCGTCTATCCCCATGGGCGTAATGCCGAAGAGTTCCACCAGATGGTTGACCTGGGCATGAAACCTGTTGATGCGCTCAAGGCGGGAACTTCCGCCGACGCCGATCTCCTCGGCCTGGCCGACAGAATCGGTACGCTCGAATCCGGCAAGCTCGCGGATGTCGTCGCCGTTCCCGGTGATCCCCTTCAAAACATCCGCCAGACCGAGCACGTCTTCTTCGTCATGAAGGAGGGCGTCATCTACCGAAATGACCGCACTCCTTCATCTCACTAGCGGCCACGAGGAAGCGCAATGAGCCAGCTACCCGATGTGATTTCAGCGGCCTTCGCTCAGGAATATCGCACACGCGCGGCCGACCTCCACAAATGGGTCGATCCGCTCACCGAGGAACAGTTCTGGCGCAATCCATTCACCTTCGGCAACAGTGTCGGCCATCTGGTGTTGCATCTCACAGGAAATCTCAGCTATTACATCGGTTCACGGGTGGCCAAGACCGGCTATATTCGCGATCGCGATCTGGAATTCACCGAGTCCCGCCGCCCCTCCAAGTCACAAGTCCTCCGCAATTTCGATGAGACGATTGCCATGGTCATCGCCACCATCGAAACACAATCGGAGGCCGACTGGACCGCGGCCTACACCGCCGAGCGCGAACCCGAGGCCCGGGATCGCTTCACCATCTTCTTGCGCTGCGCCGCGCACCTCTACCACCACGTTGGGCAGATCAACTATTTGAGCAGGGAACTCACGCGGAAGTAGCTTCTCGAAAGCAATCCCTCACGTTTCCAGCTTGAACCGTGTGGAAGCCAGCCGGTAGAGCCGCCGCCACACCAGCCGGTTGATCAGCACTACCACCGTCGCCATGATCAGCGTCGAAGCCAGCAGCACGTTGAAATGGCCCGCATCGCTGGCGCTGCTGATGGTGCTGCCCAGCCCCGGCGCCTTCACGATCCGCCCTTGAAAATGAAAATACTCCGCCACAATGCTTGCGTTCCACGCGCCGCCGGAAGCCGTCACCATGCCCGTCACCAAATAGGGGAAAATCCCGGGTAGTATGAGGTGCCGCCACCGGTCGAAACTACCGAACCGGAAAATCTGCGCCGCTTCCTTGAGATCCGTGGGAATCGCCATCGCCCCGGCAATCACATTAAACAGGATGTACCACTGCGTGCCCAGCAGCATCAACAGCATCGCCGCAATTTCAATGCCTCCGCGAAGTCGAATCAGGAACAGCAGTATCACCGGAAACAGCGCCGTTGCCGGAATCGATGCGGCCAATTGCGCCAGCGGCTGCATAAGTCGCGCGAACCGCGGGCTGAACCCAATCGCTACTCCTACCGGAATCGTCCAGACCGCGCCGATCAGTAATGCCAGATTCACGCGCAGAAACGTAATCCCTGCGCTCCGCAACAATTCGAAATAATCGGCGCGATGCAACTGCGCCAGCTCGCCAATCGTGCGATACACGCCATACACCACCACCATGGCGCCGAGCCCCGCGAACACCCAGCCCATCCATCGCCTCGGACTCGCCCCTTGTGGTGCTGCAAACGTCTCCGCCGCCCGTTTTGTTCCGCTGGCAAACTTTAGCGTCATCCAGTCCACCACGGGATGCAGCATTCGCCGGTACATCCGGATAAGGAACGATTCCCTCCGGATAAAGTTCAAGAGCGAATTGTGCGCGCTCCCGCTGCTGTCCACCTGCTCGAACTTGAATTTATCCGCCCAGGTGATCACCGGCCGCCAGATCAACAAGTCCATCAGCACAATTACCGCAACCATCGCCCCCACGCCCCACATCAATGCCCGCGTGTTTCCGTTGCTTGCCGCCGTCTGCAGGTACGATCCCAGCCCCGGCAAGCGAAAGTCCTTGTCTCCCAGCACAAACATTTCGCACGCCATCAGGAAGAACCAGCCGCCCGCCACCGACATCATCGAGTTCCAAACCAGCCCGATGGTCGAGAACGGCAAATCCAGCTCCAGAAACCGCTGCCACCTGCTGAACCGGTAAATGATCGCCGCTTCCCGCAAATCGCGCGGCACCGTTTTCAACGAAGAATAAAAGCTGAACGCGATGTTCCACACCTGCCCGGTAAAAATCAGGATGATCGACCCCAGCTCTACTCCCAGTTGGCGGCTCGGAAACAGCGCCACCATCGCCAGCATCACGCCGGGAAGAAAACTCAACACCGGAATCGATTGCAGGATGTCCAGCAGCGGAATCAGCACCATCTCCGCGCGCTTCGATTTGGCCGCTACGTAACCATACGCCAGCGCGAACACCAGGCTTATCGCGTAAGCCACCAAAATGCGCACCAGCGAATACATCGCATAAAGCGGCAAGCTTCTCGGATTCTGCGAAATCTCCGCTTCCACCTTCACGGGCCCCAGCCACGATCGCCCGATCGAGTAAATGCCGAAAATCACCGCAAACACGGAAACGAAGACCGCGATGTCGATCAGAAATCCCCACGCCCGGTGGGACCCTGCGGGCCGCGCCGCTGCGGGAGGAAGCGGCGTGTGGTGCTTCGGAAGAGGTACGGGAGAGGGCACGGGAAGATCAGGTCTCGGTAAGCGTCAATTTGCCGCTGGCTGCGTCGTAGTCGAAAAGCTCGGCATAGCGTCCCCATTGGATCGCCGTCTCCAGTTGCCGCTGCGATTCGTCCTCGCTGAAGTGCTCATCCAGCAGGTCCTGGAAGAATTCCGCCGGCAATGTGCGGTTTGCCTTGGCCTTCAGCGCCTGTTCCATCTGCCGAAGCAGCGGCACGTTGGCCAGCACGGCCGCCCGGAAGATTTTCTTGCGCTCCTGGATGTCCCCCTTTGCAAACGCCTCGCCGTCAGGCGTAATGATCGCGTCGCCCTCCTCCAACTCCAGCAACCCCAGCAATACCGCCGTGTCCACCGTGGGCAGCAGCGCATCCACTTCCAAGCTCAAATCGTCGGCCAACACATGCAGATCCGCGTGTCCTCCCTGATCCGCAAGAATTTCAAGAAGCCCCGCCATCCCGCCCGGCCGCGTGTGCGGCAGCATCAGTGCGCGTTTTTGTTTCGCCGCCAATATTCCTTGCAACTCCGCCGGCGTGGCCTCGGGATGATCCTGCCGCGTCAGCGCGCGATAAATCTGATCGACCAGTTCGACGAATCGCGGCTCTTTGTGGTCTCGTGGGTACGCCATGTCCACCGAGAACTCCGCGTGGATGTGCGCCGGGTTTCGTCCCAGCACGATGATGCGGTCCGCCAGCACCACCGCTTCTTCGATATTGTGTGTAACGATGAAAATCGCCCGCGTCGGAATCTTTTTCCCCAGCCACAATTCCAGCAGTTCGCCCCGCAGCGTTTCCGCGGTCAGCACGTCCAGCGCTGAGAACGGCTCGTCCATGAACAACACTTCCGGCTCAACCACGAGGGCACGCGCCACGCCGACGCGCTGTTTCATTCCCCCGGAAAGTTCCTTCGGGTACGCCGACTCGAATCCGTCGAGCCCTACCGCATCTATGATTCGTAGCGCACGCTTGTGCCGCTCGAACTCCGCCACTCCGCGCGCCTCCAGCGGTGCCTCCACGTTCTCGATTACCGTCATCCAGGGAAACAATGCAAAACTCTGGAACACAATGGAAACGTTCGGCGTCTCCCCGGCCACCGGCTGCCCATGCCAGTACACGCCGCCGCTCGACGTCGGAGAAAGTCCCGTGAGCATCCGCAGCATCGTCGATTTGCCGCAGCCCGATGGCCCCAGCAATGCGATAATCTGCCCCGGATAGATCGCCAGATCCGTCGGCGCGATCACCTGGATGCGTTGGCCATCTGGCTGTGGATAGAATTTCTCCAGCTTGCGCGCCTCGATGATGGGCTCAACACCTGTGCTTACGCTGCTCATAATCGCGTGTATTATCCCTCAATTCCGCCGCGCGGGCACACGCTTCGCGCAGGGTCGCCGCCCAGCCCCATCTCCGGTTACAATTCCATGAATCCTCGATGACAGGTCCGTCTCCATCTCCGCCCCTTCACGCGAAGCCTCGAATGCCAGCCTGGGCCATCGCCACCGCCATTTCCTTTTTTCTTGCCCTAGCCATTGTCTTGCCCTTCTTTTGGCTCGGTAGCGCCTCTGGCCACGATTTTGAATTCCATGCCGCTTCCTGGCTGGACACTGCCTTTCAGTGGAAGCAAGGCATTTTCTATCCGCGCTGGACTGCCTGGATGAACCACGGCTTCGGCGAACCGCGCTTCATCTTTTATCCGCCGCTTTCCTGGATTCTCGGCGCCGCTCTCAGCCTGGTTCTTCCCGGGATGTGGATCCCTCTGGCGTTCATCGTTCTGGTGCAGACCTTCGCGGGCTTCTCGGCGTTCTCTCTACTTCGCCCGCTCGTCAGCGACCGCGCCGCCATCCTGGGCGCCGCCTGCTACGTCATAAATCCCGATGCGCTCTTGCTAACTTACATCCGCAGCGACTTTGCCGAGCAGCTCGCCTGTGCCATCTTCCCCCTTTTGCTTCTGGCCGCACTCCGCCTCGCACACCTCCTCGACCAACCTTCACCCAAATCTTCTCCAATTGCCTCCTTCGCCATTCCGTTTGCGGCTATCTGGCTCACCAACGCGCCCGCTGGTGTCATCGCCAGCTATTCCATGGCTCTTGTGTTTGCCTGGGCGGCGATCACGCAGCGCTCGTGGAAGATTGCCTTCCGCAGCGCTTCCGGACTCGCTCTGGGTTTTGGCCTGGCCTGCTTTTATCTGATTCCTGCAGCGTATGAACAGCGTTGGGTTAACATTGGCCAAGCCCTCGCCAGCGGTCTTCTACCTTCCCAGAATTTCCTTTTCACTTACATCGCCGATGTCGAGCACACTTGGTTCAATTGGATCGCTTCCTTCTGTGCAATCCTTCTCCTTCTGCTTTGCGCTGTTTCGGCTCTGGTCTCCCGCCGCTTCGCTTCATTCGCCTATTCTGGCGACCCTCACCGGAAAGCCTGGCTCGCGCTTCTGGTTCTTGCTGCCTCGGCCACTTTTCTCATGCTCCGCTTCACTACCCCGCTGTGGAACTTCTTGCCTAAACTTCGCTTCGTTCAGTTTCCCTGGCGCTGGATGTCCATCCTCGCCCTGCTAGGCGCTTGCTTCCTTGCCGGTGCCTTTCAGAAGCGCCGCGGATGGGCCTGGTTTGTTCTCCTTTTGCTTCTTTCCGTCCCTCTGGCCCATTTCCTGATGGACAACACCTGGTGGGATCCCGATGAAGTACCCACTCTCCAGGCGGCCATCACCGATGAAACCGGCTTTGATGGCACGGACGAATACGATCCCCTAGGTGATGATCACCTGGATCTTCCAGCCGATGCCCCGCAAACGAAAATTCTCCCTGCCGAGCCCGAGGGTACACGCGTCCCGGACGCCCACGTTCATGTTGACAAATGGACCACTGAGGAGAAATCTCTGCGCGTCGATTCCCCGGCGCCGGCGCGCCTGGCCTTGCGCCTTCTCAACTATCCCGCCTGGCGAGTCGAGGTAAACGGCGCGCACATCATTCCCGACCGCCCGGACAGATTCGATCAGATGGTCATCCCCATCGCTGCGGGGAGTTCCACAATCCAGGTGCGTTTTGCACGCACTCCGGACCGCACCCTGGGAATGTTTATCTCGATTTTGAGTGTATTGCTGACGATCGTTTTGCTGCTGATTGCCCGGAATCGCGGCGCCGCAAGGGCCTGACCATCACGCTTTTCGCGGGCCGCTGCTTTAACGCCGGTCCACCGACGGATGCCGGATATCCTGCCCCTGCACGATGTAGATCACGTCTTCCGCGATATTCGTGGCGTGGTCGCCAATCCGCTCCAGGTTTTTCGCCACCAGAATCAACTCAAATGCGGGAAACACCACGCTCGAATCGCCCATCATGTACGTCAGCAGTTCGCGGAAAATCTGGTCGCGGTAGTGATCCACCTGGTCGTCCGTCGCCATCACCTTCTGCGCCAGCTCCACATCTCGCCGCACCACCGCGTTTAGCGCGTTCCTCACCTGTTCTTCCACCACTTCCGTCATGCGCGGCAAATCTACGTAGGGCTTCACTCGGGGATGCCGCAGAATCCGCAGCGCGCCTTGTGCGATGTTCACGGCCTGATCGCCGATGCGTTCCAGGTCGTTGTTGATCCGCGAAACCGCCAGCACAAACCGCAGGTCCGCGGCCATCAATTGGTGCAGCGCCAGGAGTTGCACCACCCGGTCGTCAACCTCCAGTTGCAGTTCGTTGATGGCGTCTTCTTCCTCCAGCACCCGCTTGGCCAGTTGCTCGTCGGTATCCAGCACCGCGTGCACGGACTGGTGTACGGCGCGCTCCGCCAGGCTGCCCATCCACAGCAGCCGCTCTTTCAGTTCGTTCAGGTCCTTTTCAAAGTGACGTTCCATTGCGCCCTTCCCATCGGCATCTTATCTGGTTCCCAAGGCGGCTAACACCAAAATCACCAGCTCCTCATCCAAACCGGCCCGTGATGTAGGCTTCCGTCCGCGGATCGCTCGGTGTCGTGAACAATTGCGGCGTCGCGCTGAACTCGATCATCTGCCCCGTCAGCACGAATGCCGTAAAATCGCTCACGCGCGCCGCCTGCTGCATGTTGTGCGTCACGATCGCTATCGTCGTCAGGTTTTTCAGCTCGACCAGCAGTTCCTCGATTTTCGCCGTGCTGATTGGATCCAGCGCCGAACACGGTTCATCCAGCAGCAGCACTTCCGGCTCCACGGCCAGCGCCCGCGCGATGCACAGTCGCTGTTGTTGCCCGCCGGAAAGCTCGTACGCCGACTTGTGCAGGTGATCCTTCACTTCTTCCCACAACGCCGCCCGCCGCAAGCTCTTCTCCACCATCTCGGAGGTCGAGCCTTTTATGCCGTTAATCCGCAGGCCGTACGCAACGTTGTCGAAGATCGATTTCGGAAAGGGATTGGGCCTTTGGAACACCATGCCCACTCGCCGCCGGAGCGTAGTCACGTCCTGCGCCAGAATGTTCTGCCCATCCAACTGGATCTCTCCTTCCAGTCGCGACGTGTGCACCGTCTCGTGCATGCGGTTCAGCGCTCTCAGCAGCGTCGATTTGCCGCACCCCGATGGGCCGATCAGTGCCGTCACCCTTTTGTCGGCGATACCCAGGTTGATGTCGAACAGAATCTGCTTGCTGCCGTAGTAGAAATTGACCTTTGATATCGTCATCCGCATCGGCAGCGCCGCCGTCTCGCCGTGCGCCACTGTTCCCGTGTTGGTTACGATATTCACCGAAAGCCCCGGCTTTGATGACGCCTGCATGTTCATGACCTCGGCACCGCTATCCCGCGCGACAGTATCGTCCGGGCCAGAATATTGATGATCAGAATCAACCCCAGCAACACCAACCCCGCCGCCCATGCCTGTCTGTGCCAATCCTCGTACGGTGACACCGCGTAAGTAAAGATCATCACGGGCAGCGACGCCGTCGGCTGCTCCCATCCCTGGCTCCAGAAGCGGTTCCCAAATGCCGTAAACAGCAGCGGCGCGGTCTCCCCCGCCACCCGCGCCAACGCCAGCAGGATTGCCGTCAGGATGCCCCGGTAGGCTGCCGGCACGACCACGCTCGCTATTGTCTTCCATTTGCTTGCTCCCAGCGCCATGGCCCCTTCCCGCAAATATCGGGGCACTCCGTTCAGAAACTCTTCGGTGCTTCGCAGCGTGATGGGGATCATCATCAGCCCCAGCGCAAACGCTCCCGCAAGCGTCGAAAAGTGCTTGAACGGCAAAACCACCATGCTGTATGCGAAAATCCCGATCACAATGGATGGCACGCCATTCAGCAGGTCCGCCGCGTACCGCACCACCGATGCCACGGCGCTCCCGCTGAACTCCGCAAGATAAATCCCCCCGAGGAACCCGATCGGTACGCCGAGCAAGGACGCTGCCATCAGCAATTTCGCGCTTCCCACGATGGCATTCGCCATTCCACCGCCTGCTTCGCCTACCGGCTTGGGAAGTTGCGTAAAGAAGGCCCAATTGATGGACGTGCCGCCATTGAAAACCAAGTACCCCAGAATTAGAAAAAGCACGCTCACGGAAACAAGCGCGCACAGACCTGTCAGAGTCAGCATGAAGTTGCTTACAAACCGCCGCCACTTGACCCGCGCACTCATCAGACGGGTACCCCACTGCCTCTTTGCGTCGTCACCACGATCAGCAAGCGCGCCAGCCCGTTCAGGATAAACGTCATTAAGAACAGCACTAACCCTAATTCGACGAGCGCCTGCAAATACAGGTCCCCGGTAGCTTCCGTAAACTGGTTGGCGATCACCGAAGCGATCGAATCTCCCGGTGAAAACAGAGACGCGCTGATTGTCGGGGTGTTCCCGATTACCATGGTTACTGCCATCGTCTCGCCGAGTGCTCGCGCTAGCGCGAGAAAGATCGAACCCAGGATGCCTGTCTTGGCGAACGGAACAACCACTTTCCACGTCGATTCCCAGCGCGTCGAGCCCAGCGCCAGCGCCGCTTCCCGCTGGTCCCGGGGCACCGAGAGCAACACTTCCCGCGACACCGAAATGATGTACGGGATCACCATGATTGCCAGAACTATCCCCGCGGTCAGAAATCCCACGCCATACGACGGCCCTTTAAAGAACGGCAGAAAACCCAGGGGCTTGTTCAACCCAGGGAAAATCACCGTCCGCATCAGCGGCACGATGATGAACACTCCCAGCAAGCCGTAAATCACGCTCGGCACTGCCGCAAGCAAATCAATAAAAAACTGCAACGTGTCCGAAGTCCGGGGTGGTGCCAGTTCCGCGAGAAAAATCGCCGCTCCGATTCCCAAGGGCACGGCAATCAACAGCGCCAGCGCTGATGTCACCAGCGTTCCATACATGAACGGCAGTGCCCCGTACTGGTCAATGACCGGGTCCCACACCTGTGTCACGAAAAAGTGCAACCCAAATTTCGTTCGTGCCAGCGCGGAGTTACTCCACAACTCATACACCAACAGCAGCGTGATCAGCACGACGGTCGCCGCGAAGACCATCGTGATTAGCCGGGCGATCTCGTCGCCGTCCCGCAGACGGGATAGAAAAGAACGCGAGCCCGTCACCGGGCCCGCGTTCGGCAGAGTTGTCCCTGAAGTCGCCACGTTCCTCGCTGCTTGCTACTGGATGTTGTTGATCGCCTTCTTCTCTTTCTCGACGATTTCCTTCGGGAGCTTCGCATAGGACAGCGCTTCAGCGTAGTTCTGGCCGTCCGTCAACATCCACTTCAGAAAGCCCTTCACTGCCTCGCGCTTCCCCGCATCCTGAAACTTCTGCGGAATCAGCAGCCAGGTGAAGCTCGAGATCGGGTAGGCGTTCTTTCCCGGTGCATTCGTGATGGAAACCCGGAAATCATCCGGGATTTCCTTCGCGGCACCCGCTGCCGCTGCGCTTACGCCCGCCAGGTCCGCCTTCACAAAATTTCCCGAGGAGTTCTTCACCGCGCCGTAAGGAATGTTGTTCTGCGCCGCGTAGATCAACTCTACATAGCCCATGGAATTGGGCGTCTGCTTGATCAGTCCCGTCACCCCTTCATTGCCCTTGCCGCCCAGCCCAACGGGCCAGTTCACGGAAGTACCCTTGCTGACTTTGCTCTTCCATTCGTCGCTGACCTTCGACAGGTAGTCGGTCCAAATGTACGTCGTCCCACTGCCATCCGAACGGTGCACCACTATGATGTCATTCGCCGGCAGATTCACTCCCTTGTTGGCACCCGCGATCGCCGGATCGTTCCATTTCGTGATCTTTCCAAGGAAAATTCCCGCCAGGACTTCGGGCGTAAAATTCAGCGCCCCGCTCACTCCCGGCACATTGTAGGTTGGAACATCAGCGCCGAGCACGGTCGGAAAGTGCAGAATCGCCGACCCTCTCTTGTCCTGGAAGTTCTTCAACTGGTCGTCGTTCATCGGGCCGTCCGTCGCGCCGAAGTCCACGGTGCCTTCGGTTGTCTGCTTTATCCCTGCTCCGGACCCTACCGACTGGTAGTTGAATTGAATATTGGGATTCTTCTTGTGATATTCGTCAAACCATTTCGAGTAAATTGGATACGGGAATGTGGCGCCTGCTCCATTTATCAGGAGCGCATTATCAGCCCATCCCATCGCACCCAGAGCAAGAACACCCGCCACTAACACAGCAATTCTCTTCATGAGATTTATCTCCCTGCAGATTCTAGTTTTGTCCAAGTACCCTTCAGATTGACCGTCTGATGTTACAGAATTGTTACATCTCCTCGTAAGTCTGTTAAAAATCAGAAATGTTTGGATTAAATGGCTTAACTTCCCCTTTTCCAAGGAGTTGCGCCGCGGGCGCCTCTACGCAAAAAAGGGCAGCTCCGTCTCGAGCTGCCCTTTTGCCGTCCTCTCAACCAGGGCGCGCCAAGTTAGACGTGACTCCCTATGGCAAGTAGTAACGGAACGACGTCCACACCATGTTATCCACTGCATGTGGTGAGACACCTGCCGGTTGAGTCGTCGCAGATGGCGCTGTGTTATTACCGGACCATCCCGTCCTGTAGAAGTACGAGTATTGAATACCCCACTGCATTCTCCCCTTCTCGCCCTGATACAACTTGTGCCAGAAGCCAAGGGTCCCTTCCCCGATGTAGCGAGTATCACCAGCGCAGGTGCCACCACCGCTCGGCGTGCTGACGAGACCGCCTGGGAAGAGTGGGATCGACGGTGCGCCTTCAGTCGAGCAGCCCGAGTTGTTGGCGTAGGGCGAGCCGTATCCGCCGATTCCCGTTATCGACGTCTTGTACGTGGTCGTTGCCGGAATCGCCGCCGTCGTGCTTGTTGCCGGGATCGCGGGGGTGGTGGTAATCGCCACTGACGTATAGCCCGTGTATGCTGTGCGTGCCGCATACTCTCCGCCCACGTAGCCGTAGATGTCAAACTTCGGTGTCACATGCCACTCCAGTGAGCCCAGCCAGTGCCCTCCGCGAATCAACGCAAGTGTGCCATTTGAACGAACTGTCGCGTCGGGAAGTTGCGCGGATCCGAACCGGCCCGTGCCGTCGCCATAGAACCCAGTCACGCCGACATCTAGTTTCTTCGCAAAAACGGGCGCGTGGAAGTGGAATCCTGCTCCTCCGCCAGTCCGGGAATCGGTAAACACATCGGCTGCTGACGGAGCCGTGTTTGTGCAGGTCCCGGCTGCTGTTCCAGTGCCGCTAACTGGAACGCCAGACAGAATTTTCGTGCCATCCGCGCTCGTTGCAGCGATACTGACCACCGCACAAGGATATACGCGGTTCCGGAATGTGCTCACGATTCCGAACAGTTCGTAATGGCCCCATCCTGGGTCCAAAGCGGCTTTAAACACGAAGTCGGGCAGCTTGTTCACGGAATAACCGGTCGTGTCAAACGCATTGTAGAGACCCCCGCCTGCCCCAGGGGCAAACTCGAAAAAGTTCTGTGCGGTGGTCACTGCGGAGAAGCCTGCAGAGCTCGTCGTGACACTGCTGAATCCCCGACCGCCAATCGTGGCCTGCGGACCTTCCGCGGACACCGCTATTGCGAATTTATCCCCGAAGCTCTTCGTAAGCCGGGCCGCGTCGGCACGCTGCCATGTATAGCCTACGACGTACTGCGGATCGATCTGCAGCGGAAACCATTCCGCCCGATTTGCAATCCCCTTCCTGTTTTCCGTGGCAAGGCTCCACATCTGCCCGGCCGAAAACGCCCAGCCACTTGCAAATTCCGCACGCGCCCACAACTGTCGCTGCCGGAACACGTAGGAATTGCTCTGCCGGTTGTTGGACGTCGTGCCCACTCCAAGGAAGTCCGCTTCGTAGTAGCCAGACAGTTTCGTGTCGGCCACTTTGGCCTCGAACAACATGGATAGACGCGACTGACGAGCCGAAAAGTTCATCTCCGAAAGTTTGCCCGTCGCGTTGGCGGGATAAGGAATCCCGTTGAAGTTGGTGTTAATGTCAGCGCTCTCCGCCCGCTGGCGGTTTATCGTCGCTGCTTCGATGAACCCGCCGGGCGTGATATTCACGCCCTTGAACCGGATCGTCGACGGGCCGTGCTCCGCCGCCTTCTTCGCCGCCTCTTCCTGATTCGCAAGCGAGGTTTTAATCGCGTCATTGCTCACTTTCAGGTCATTCACCGACGTGTTGAGCGAGGTCTCGGACGTTCTCACCTCAGACGTTCCGTTCACCGCCTCCGTCGCCTTGCTGCTTGCTTCGGCCGCGCGCGCGTTCGCGTCCGCCGCTGCCTTGCGCGCTTCTTCAACCTCCAGGTCGCGCTTGGCAAGGGCGTCCTTCAGCAACTGCAGTTGTTCTTGTTGCGTCTGCAGCGCCTGGCGCAGCTCTTCAAGTTCCTTGGCGATCTGCGCGTTCGTCTTGACCGCGGCCTTTGCAGCGGTCGTGGGTCGCGCCTCCGTTTCCTTCGGTGTGTCTTTCGGTGAGTCAGCGAACGCTGGTCCCGAAAGTAGGAACAGCGACAACGTGAGTGATGCGAGTTTTTTCATTGCCTCTCTCTTTTTACTGCAGATTTCAAAATCTTCTCGTGGGAAAAGTGCCACCCCGCGTTCCGAAGTTAGTGGCCGTCTCTTACGCTCATGTCAATTCCGTATGAATAATCTGTAACAAACTCTCCGTGCACTGATGCAACCCTATTTATTTCAATCGCTTGGCACTGAACCTGAAGCTTTCTTAACCCTTCTGACTTGCCTCACTTCAGGGTGCTATCCACGGCTCCTCTCTGGCCAAGCCATCGGCTTTGCTTCCCTGGCACGAACTTCTGTTTGGCGATCTCTCGTCATGTTTTTGCAGCGCCGTGGCGCGCTCTTTTTCGCGGCAGGGAGGAGAAGGGGACCGGAGCCAGGGGTGCACCGGTCCCCGTGGTAGGACGTAGATTGAAGATCAAACGCGTTGAGTTTCGCAGCCTGGAGTCACGTCCGAATGAAGCCCGTGTGAATTCTCGGTGACCTCTTGGGCCCCAGAGCCGCTCGTTTCTGCTTGCTCCGGGATAGCCGTCAACCCACGCCCGTGACGCACATCCAGCCCGCGCACCCAGAAAATAATGTCTTCGGCAATGTTCGTCGCATGATCCGCGATCCGCTCCAGGTGTCGCGTTGCCAGCACGAATTGCATCCCGGGGCTCACCAGCGCCACATCCGTGGTCATGTGCTGCAGAAGGTGCTCGAAGATGCGGTCGCGGTATTGATCCACCACGTCGTCGCTTTCCAGAACTTGCGCCGCCATTTCCGCGTTCCGGAAGATCAGCGCGCCCAGGCTGCGGCTCACCATCGACCTCACCGCTTCCACCATCGGCCCCAGTTCTTCAGGGGGTCTCGCGCCCGGCATTTCGCGCAAAGTTATCACGCGTTCCGCCAGACTCACCGCGATGTCCCCGATGCGTTCCAGGTCGTTGGTAATCTTCAACGCGGCCACGATCAGGCGCATCTCGTCATCGTTAAACGAGCCGCGCCGCAATAACCGGATGGCGTGCTCGTCAATCATGATTTCCATCTCATTGATGCGCGGTTCCAGAAGGAATACCTCGCTCGGAAGTCCCGCCGTTCGCTGGTTGTCAAACCCCACGATCGCATCCAGCGCGCGGTTCATGGCCGTTTCCACGACCCGCGCCATGGAAATCAGGTAGTTGACCAGCGTGTCGTGCAGAACCACTTCGGTCAGTCCCGCTGCAGTCGCCATCCTTGCCTCCGCGGCGGAAGCTCGATTTGCACACTCCCGCACGCTCTCAGAAAGTGTGCACCGCAAAGGTTACGCTTCGTTTACACGGAGATGAATAGCGCGCCAAGAGAGGTGCTAGGAGTTGGCCGGCAGGCTTCCGCGATTGGCTCGCGCGCTGACCGCCGTCGAAGCCGCTGCGCGTGCCGTCGCGCGCTCCGAATCAAACACCGGCACACTCACGTGGAATTTCGATCCAACTCCCACTTCGCTTTCCACCCAGATGCGCCCGCCGTGCCCCTCGATGAGATGTTTTGCGATTGCCAGCCCGAGCCCTGTGCCGCCCGCTTCACGGGAGCGCGCCACGTCTACCCGGTAAAAGCGCTCAAAGATCCGCGGCTGGTCGGCTTGCGGAATACCGATGCCCGTGTCCGCCACCGTGAAGATTACTTCCTCATTCTTGGCTTGGGCGCTCAGCACAATCTTCCCGCCCGGTAATGTGTACTGGATCGCATTGTCCAGCAGGTTTTGCAGCACTTCCTGCAACCGCCGTGCGTCCCCGGTAATATCCGGCAGCCGTTCCGGCAGATCCAGGGAAAGGTTCAGTTCCTTTTCCGCGGCCCGGTGGCGCGCGGTTTCGTAGCAGGATTCCACCAGTTGTGCTACGTTGACCGGGCGCAGTTCCAGCTCCAGCCGCTCCGCATCCATCTGCGACAATTTCAACAGGTCTTCCGTCAGCCGCGCCAATCGCCGCGAATGCTCCAGGATGATTCCCAGAAACCGGTCGCGGTTCTGCGGATCGTTCACGGCACCCGCCAGCAGCGTTTCTGCAAATCCTTGAATCGCCGTCAGCGGCGTGCGGAATTCATGCGACACGTTGGCCACGAAGTCTCGCCGGATTCGCTCCAACTTCCGCAGCTCCGTTATGTCGTGCAGCACGATCACCGCACCAGAGGTTTCTCCCGCGCGCACCGCCGCAACCGTCGCCGCAAAAAAGTGCTGCCGCAGTGTCCCCGTTGCGATCTCCGCCTCGACTCGCGGCTCGCCCGCAACAACCCGCCGCACCGCTTCAATCAACTCCGTCTGGCGCACCACCTCCAGCAGCGCGCTGCCGGACACCGGCGGCACGTCGAGCCCTAGAATCGATGCAAATCCTGGATTTGCGAACACCAGGCGTTCGCCACCGTTCACCACCGCGACTCCTTCCACCATCGATCCCAGAATGGCCGACGACAGATTGCGTTCCTCCGTCAGTGTGCGAATTGTGCGGTCCATGCGCGCGGCCGTCTGGTTAAGTGAATACCCCAAAGCTTCCAGCGTGTCTCCCTTTCCATCCCCAGGCAGCGGCCGGAAATCCCCTTCGGCCACGCGCCGCGAGAATTCCCGCAAGCGTTCCACGCGCTCGGTGAACGACCTCGAGACCAGCAATGAAATGGCTCCGGCAACGATCAGGATCAGCAGCGACCACAGCCAGAGGTTGCGCCGGAAATTTCCCAGGGTCTCGTCAACCGCGTCCAGCGGCAGGGCCAGCCGCACCACCACCGACACACTTCCTGAAAGATAGTGTCGCTCCGCGTAATAGAGCAGCGGTTGTTTCAGGGAAACGCTCGTCCGCGTGGACTTCCCCTCACCGCTCCGAAGCGCCTCAAGCACTTCGGGACGGTCCGCGTGTGATTCCATCGTCTGAGTTTCGGATTGCGAGTCCGCAATCACTCGCCCATCCGCTGTGATCAAGGTTATTCGCGCGCCGCTCTTGGCTGCGTTGGTAACCCATTGCTTCATCACGGCGAGATCCTCAGGGGTTTCCGGCGGGAAATTTGAAAAACGCAATTGCTCGAAAGGTAGGACCCGTGCGATGGCTTTCAGTTGGTTAAACCCGTCGGTCTGGTAGCTGCCACGCAGGGCTCGCTCGGCGAGGAAATCCACTGCGAGCAATACGCTCAGCAAAAGCGCCAGAAAGGTCAGCGCGAGTTTCCAAAAAAGTTTACGCTGCACGTGTCTCGAATAAGTAGCCCGCACCGCGCACCGTCTTCAGGTGCAGGGGGTTCTCCGGGTCGGATTCGATCTTCTCCCGCAAGCGCCGCACGTACACATCCACGCTCCGCGGTGTAACGAATCGATCCGTGCCCCAGACGGCATCGAGCAACTGATCTCGAGTAAAGACGCGATTGGGGCGCGAGGCCAGGTAATACAGCAAACGGAATTCCAGCGTGCTCAACGGCACGGGCTTTCCGGATTGGCTAACCCGGTACGACGCCGGATCGATCGCCAGCTTGCCAACTTCGATGATTCTCGGTGATTCCACGGGCGGCTCGGCACGCCGCAAAAGCGCTTTCACCCGCGCAATCAATTCCCGCGGGCTGAACGGCTTCGTCACGTAATCGTCCGCGCCCATCTCCAATCCCACCACGCGGTCGGCTTCGTCGCCTCGCGCGGTCAGCATCAGGATTGGCAGGCGGTTCAGCGATTCGTCCTTGCGCACTTCGCGGCAGATTTCCAGCCCCGATATCTTCGGCAGCATCAAGTCCAGCAGCAGCAGATCCGGCGGCGTCTTCTTGAGCGACGACAGGCCGGACGTGCCATCAAGGGCGGCGTTCACTTGAAATCCTTCGTTGGCAAGGTTGTACCGCACGAGCTCGACGATGTCGCGATCGTCCTCAATAATTAGGATGCGCTTCATATACAGCTCGCGCGCCTTGGATCGCATCGGCGGTAGTTTACCGTAGTGCGTCGGGTAACGGTAGGCATCGGTGTGAATAGGAACCCCTTCTACGCTCGAGGAGCCTCTTCATTGTGGCAGGCGTGCCCCAGTGCTTGGTAACGCCCCAGTAACAATCAGATGAATGCCATGTAAACGCGCAACCCGCCCGAAATCAACCCGTTCTCTCTTGCGGCGGTTCATTCCGCCCCCAATGTCGCCCAACCACTGAAAGATTTGGGCTTAAGCGCGCGATGCCTCAGTGGCTGAAAACCGCAAATCGCAAAAGTCCTCCGTCTCCCGCGCCCTCGGGGCTTATAATTCCACGCGGCGCCTCCCTGTAGCAGGGACTTGGCGGTTTCGCAAGAATCTTATCGGGAGATCCACATGCCTCGCGTTGCCTTTCGATTGAAGATTAAAGCCGGCAAGGAGCAGGCGTACGAAGAAGCCCATCGCCACGTCTGGCCCGCCTTGCTCGCCAAGCTCAAGGAAGTGGGCATCTCCAAGTATTCCATCTTTCGCAGACACCAGGATTTGATTCTGGTTATGCAGGTCGCTGATTTTGACGCTGCCTGGCGCGCCCTCGATCAGGATGAAACGAACCTCAAATGGCAACAGGAAATGTCCGCCCTCTTCGATCCAGTCCCCGGCCTCCAGCCCGGCGAACGCTTCGCCATGATGAAAGAAGTCTTCTACTTAGACTAGCCACCCCCTCACCACCTGAGCATCTCTGAGCGTCGTACTGTTGGTATCTGTTAGCAGCACACTAAATCCCACCGGCGAGTGGTTCATCCTCAGTATTGAGACGTCTACGGGCCGACTTGGAACGTCCCCGCCGAACTGACGTTGTCGGATGAATTGCCGACGTACACCGTGTATTCGCCCGGCGCGACCGCCCAACCGTTTGCGCCTGTACTCCAGTAAGACAACGGATGGGAGGACGAGTTCGCATCCACTTTCACCGTCACGTTTTGTTGCGCGCCGGGCTGCAACAGGATCTTGTTCCATCCGACCAGGCGCTTCGCTGGCTCTCCAATCCCGTCCGGGAATCCCAGATAGACTTGCGCCACTTCCGCGCCTGCAAGGGTTCCCGTGTTCTTCAAATCAAAACTCACCTGGAACCCGCTGGCAGCCGGTGAGTTTGGCGCGAGCTGCAGATTCGAGATCGAGAAAGTCGTGTACGAGAGTCCGTACCCGAAGGCGAACAACGGCTGAATACTCTGCGCCTGGTACCACTTGTATCCGACGTTGAATCCTTCAATCGTGTAGTCAATATTGAAGGGCGCGGTCGGGTCCGGCGGAGAGGGAATGGGAATCGAGGGGCGCGGCAGGTCGTTGACGCTCGCGGGAAAAGTGATCGGTAGCTTTCCGGAAGGGTTCACCCTGCCGAATAGGATATTGGCAATCGCCTCGCCACCGCGCTGGCCGGGGTACCACGCCTCCAGCACGGCGCTTACACTGCCAAGCCACGGCATGACCTGCGCGCCACCGTTTTCCAGCACCACGATGGTCTGAGGATTGACCGCAGCCACTGAGGCCACGAGGGCATCCTGATCGTTGGAAAAGCTTAAGTCCTGCAGGTCCATCCCCTCACTTTCCCACTGGCTCACAAACACAATGGCTACAGTCGAAGATTTTGCCAGTGTGGCGGCAGCGGCAGGGTCCGTTCCATCGTTGAAGGTGACTGTGGCTCCGACGGGCATCTTGGCCTGGATCGCAGCGAGCGGGGAAGAGGGATCAAATATCTGATGCGCATTCGTGCACGCCAAACCACCCAGTCCCGGTGTATACGGCGGGCAATCTGGCGGCAAAGTAAGAGCTGCGCCACCAACTGGAATGACTTGCGCAGACCCTCCCCCCGACAACACCCCGACGTCGGCATGCGATCCAATCACGGCGATTGACGGAATGTTCGCTGGATTGAGCGGGAGTTGCCCGTTGGCGTTCTTCAGCAGCACCGCGCCCTGCTCCTCGATGTCCTGAGCGATGGCCGCGTCACCTGCCGCATCGATGGACTGAACCGCTGCGGGATGATCGAAGACGCCAGATGCGTACATCGCGCGAAGGATGCGATGCACCATGTTGTTCAAGCGCGACATCGGCAAATCGCCGTTCTGCACGGCAGCCGCGAGACTCTCGGAGACCCAAATCCCTCCAAACATGTACTGTCCCGGCTGCTCCTGGTCCAGCCCGGCCATCGCGGACGCCACGGAGCTTTGCGTGGCGAACGCGTCCGATAGAACGAAACCATTGAATCCCCAGTCTCCTTTCAGAATTCCATTCAAGAGATGATCGTTCCCACAGGAATACGATCCATTCACAAGGTCGTAAGCGCACATCACCATTTGAGCGTTGGAGTCCTTGAGCGCAATCTCGAAAGCCAGCAGGTCACTCTCCCGCGCGGAGCGTTCATCGATAATGGAGTTCGCGGTCGTACGGGCGGTCTCCTGGTCGTTCAATGCGAAGTGCTTCACGCCTGCCATCACATATTGATCCTGAATTGCCCGTAGGTGCGCCGCCGTGATTTCCCCCGCCAGAAAGGGATCTTCTCCCTTCGTCTCAAATGTGCGGCCGTCGCGCGGTTCGCGCCCGATCAGGTTGACGTTGCCTCCAAGGTTTACATTCATGCCAAAGGCACTCATCTCCTTGCCAATCACTTGGCCGTATTTGTAAGCCTCATCCGAGTCCCAGCTTGCGGCGCTGGCAATGGATGAAGGAAGCGCCGTTGCCTGTCCCAGACCGTCTCCGGCTCCCGTGGGCCCGTCCGCGAGCAGGAGATCTGGAATCCCCAACCTTGGTATGCCGAGAACCCAGAGCCCTGCACCTCGCGGTCCGACGAGGTTCTGGATCGTCAGGTTGCCGTGCACGAGCTGAAGCTTCTCGTCCAGGGTCATTTGCGCCAGCAGGAGGTCGGCGCGCTGGTCCGGGTCCGTTGGCGGCGGTGGTGGTGGCGGATTCGAGTTATTCCCGCTTCCCCCTCCGCCGCCGCAACCCACGGATACAAGCAAAAGCCCCAGAGTGATAACCGGCGATCGTCGATTCATCGCATCTCCAGTGCGTAAATGCGGGGACTCGCAACCCCCCATTCTGCCACGCCCCCATCTTTACTTTATAACTTTATAAACTAAGGTTCACGGCTTGAGCGCCCAAACCACCGCGAATGAAATTCCAGGCGGGTGGCCCGGGCACTAGACCCTGAGGAGGATTCGGGTGCCCCACACGTCGGTTTTACGTGTGGGGGTTTTGACTTGAACTCGTTGCTTGGGGGCTCTTACTTCCCCCACCTCTCGTCGTACCGGTTTCGAAACTAGTACCTCCTGAATACCTATTGACAGTTGATAAATAGTGTGGTACGATGGCTTGTGAACTGTCGGCGCCAACTCGTCTGTGTCCCCCAGCAAAACCCTCCCCGGTCTGGCCCCTGGACTACTTCCTCTTCTCTCTTTGTTTTTTCTTCGCTTTTTCTTCCGCTAAGTCCAATGTTTCCCCTTGATGCAAGCCATTCTCCCGTAACCCCTTTGTTTCCCCTACATACGCAAAAACAGGGGGTATACCCCCACCCTCTGGTATGACCAACCGTTCCATTTCGGATTTTCTGCTAGGTCGCTTGCCCCATTTACCCCGAGCCGCGAGCGGAGTATCGACGGGATCTTCACCCGCCGGTCTTCTCTTCTCTGTGCTCTCCGCGTCCTCTGTGGTGAATCTCCCCTCTGCCGACTTCTCTTGCTCGCCACTCGTCACTCGCCACTATCTTCAATCATTCCCGCACATACGAAAAACACGGGGGTGGGGGTACCTCTAACCAAATGTGTTCTCCTCTAACTCTCTTGTTTTCTTCAACCATGTTAACCATGTCGTCAAGTAAAATTGTCGGCGCGCCGAAATTTTCCTCTAGCGCCCAAACCACCGCGAGTGAAATTCCAGCGACGCCGGCAGGTGCGCCGCGAAGTAGCTCGCATCGTGCCGCCCCGGATACAAATGGAATTCGTGGGCAATGTGCCGCGTCGTCAGGACTTTGTCCAGAACCGCAGCCCCCACGTCAAAACCGTAATCATCCTGATCGCCGCAATCGAAGTAAATCTTCAACCCTGCCAAATTCGCCGTGCGCGCAAGCGTTATCGGACTCTCTTGATTCCAGTACGCTGCGTCGGGCGGGCTGCCAAACACGCCCCCAAAGATCCTCGCGCGATTGGGCTGATTGCTCTGCGGCACCGCACCGCCGAGAAAAACCGGCAACTTCTCGATCAGCGCGGCGCTGTGCGCGCTTACGGCGGAGAACAGTTGCGGATGCCGGAACGCCAGGTGCAACGCCCCATACCCGCCCATCGAAATTCCCGATATCGCCCGGTTGGCCCGGCCCGGCGACGCGCGGTAACGCTTCTCGATGAACGGAAAAAACTCTTGCACCAGAAAATCCTCGTAGCGTTCCTTCCCGTCTTTCGCGTTGATGTAGAAACTCGTGCCCCCATCCGGCGTGGCGATCAGGAAATCCTTCAACTCGCCCTTCTCCCGCATGTCTTCCACCAGGTTCCATTCCCCAGAGTGGATGAAGAACTGTTCGTTGTCGCCCAGCCCGTGGAACAAATAAAGGATGGGAAAATGCCGCGTCTTGTCCGCGTCAAACGCCGGCGGCAGCATCACGCAGTAACGCACCTCGTGATGCACGAATTTGCTGGGCAGGGAATTGCACTCAACGCGCCCCGTCGCCGCGCGCAAGGGCACAGCCAAACACAGGAAGCTGAGGAAACACGTGAAGAATGGCCAGCGCGCCACCCGAGATTTTCTACTCATAACGCAGCGCGTCAACCGGATTGAGCTTGGCCGCACGCGAAGCAGGATAGAGCCCCGCGGCCAAGCTGACAAGAACGGCGAACACGATGGCCGCAATCACCAGCCACCACGGCACGGAGGAAAGCTCAATGGGATTCAGGTTCTGGCGCTTCAAATACACGTTCGTGCCAAACGTGATCGCTCGCCCCAGCAACCAGCCAAACAGCACGCCAAAGAATCCCCCGAACAATCCCATCACGCCGGCCTCGACAAAGAACAGTTGCTGCACATCCGAATCCGCCGCTCCCAGCGCTTTCAGCACACCGATTTCGCGCCGCCGCTCCAGAATCGCCATCACCAGCGTGTTGACGATTCCCAGCGTCGCCACTGCCAGTGCCAGGCTCCCGAAAATTCCCAGGAGCAGATCAAACACGGAGAAAAACGTGCGCAGCGATTTCGAGGCATCCAGCAGAGAGAAGGCCGCAAATCCCATCGCCTTGATTGATGCTTCCAGCGTTTCCACCTGCGAAGGCGATTTGGCGCGCACGGAAAGTGAAGCGTACGTCGTTTTGTTGGCGGTGTTGTCGCGCACGATGTCGCGCAGATCGTTCACCTGCGCCGCGCGCAATGTTGATGCGGTCGAAAGCGGCATCAGCAATCGCGCGTTGCCGTAGCCGCCGTACCCGGCCGCCGGTTCCGTTTCCACAATGCCCACAATCTTCAAGCGCAGTTCCTTCGGCACCACGGAAAAACCGCCCGAAGGTTCCCCGCTCGGGTTGGCCGAATCGTCGTTCCCCGGCAGCGCCTGGCGTTCCGCATAGCGCAACACCAGATCCTGCCCAATCAGCGATGTGGGCTTCTCCGAAAGATCCTTTGCGAACTCAATCTGCAGGATTGCTTCGTTCGCCGTTGGCGAAGAGAAAAAATTCCCCTGCATTCCATCAAATGAACCGGAATTGCGCGAAGAGTCCGGCATCCCCGCCACCACCGTGGCAAAAGGCTTGTTGTTGAAGCGCACTTCGGTGAAAAACCGTACTTGCGGATACACCTCGATCACGTTGGGGAGCTTCTCGATCTCCTTGCGCGCGTCTTCATCTAAAGTCCGCGGTGGCTTATCGGACTGCATTTCGCGCTGTGGACGTGCCATGCCGCGGAAATTGTTCTTTGGCGTAACGAATATCGTGTCAAACAACCCGCTCTGCGAGAGCCGCTTGGAAGCCAGCTCCTGCAAACCCACGCCCAGCGACAACATCGCTACCAGAGAAGCCACTCCGACCGCCACTCCCAGCGTCGTCAGCGAGTTTCGTAAGACCGCTTCACGAAGATTGCGGAACGCCAGGTCCGACAGGTCGCGGGGTTTCATCGCGCGGCCTCTTTCGCGATCTCCGAAGACGACAACAGTCTGCCATCGCCCATGATCGCCAGACGGTCGGCGTAACGCTCAGCCAGCAGCCGTTCGTGCGTCACCATCACGATGGTCATTCCCAGTTGCCGCTGGACGTCGCGCAGCAGCGACAGAATCGCTTCTCCCGTGACGGAATCGAGATTGCCTGTCGGCTCATCCGCCAGCAGAATCTTTGGCCGGTTCACCAGCGCCCGCGCGATGGCCACGCGCTGCTGCTCCCCGCCGGATAGCTCCGCGGGACGGTGTCCCAGCCGGTGCGTCAGCCGCACGCGCTCCAGCGCCTCGTGCACGCGCCCGGGCCGTTCTTCGCGTTCCACCTCCGCGAGTCGCAGCGGAAGTTCGATGTTTTCTTCCAGCGTCATGCGCGGCAGCAGGTTGAACGATTGAAAGATCATGCCGATGGTGTTACAGCGGTAGCGCGCCAACTCGATGCTCGTGAGTTCCGCGAGATTTTGCCCCTGCGCCACGATGGAACCCGTCGTCGGCCGGTCCAGGCCCGCAATAAGATTCAGCAGCGTCGACTTCCCCGAGCCAGAGGAGCCCAGCAGCGCCAGGAATTCGTTTCGTGCTACCGCAAGCGAAACGTCGTTTACCGCCTGGATGGTCGCCCCGCCCATGATGTACTGGCGGGAAACGTGTTCAAGCTGGATGGCGGTATCGGCGTTGGGCATTTGGATCAATGGGGGCGGTCAATGGGCCGTCAATGAATAATACGCCGCAACGGGTACGGAAATTTCGTCACCTTCTTGGATGCGGCAGAGAGACCCGAAGTTGGGGCAGCAAAGGACATGGGCAGGTAGAGCGGTAGAATGCGGAAGGTGAGGACTATGAGATGAGCAAACTGTGGGCGCCGACCGCGCCACGCGTTTGCCTTCTGGATCTTCAGATTGTCTGGGTGCTGCAATTGGTATGTGTCGACCGCGGGGCCACGCTCTTACATGTTAGCCAAAGCCTGGCTACTTCTTCCGCGTAAACGTGAACGTGTCTGCCATCGATTTCCCGTGGTCCTCGTACGTCCACATCTGCGTGAGGTGGTTGCTGTCCGGCATGGTCAGCGAGAGCGCCACCATGTGCCCCTCATCCGGCGTCTTCGTGCCCGAGACGCGCACGAAACTGAAATCATATTTCCCCGTTGCCGCCGTGGCTGTTGCCGTTTGCATCGTCGGCTGGTTTCCCGCAGAGCAATAGTGCGTCGCCACGATGTGATCGCCGTCCAGCGAGTACATGGTGATCATTTCTGACATGTCACCGCTTTTCAGGCGCTCCATCAGCACGCTGCCGTTGGACACCACCTGATACGTCAGGCTCACCTTGGACCCCTGCGAGCTCGTTCTTTCCCACTCCCCGGCCAGCGATTTGAGTTGATCAAAAGCGGGTGTGGAGCGTGCCGACGGGTGCATCTCCTGGGCCGCGGCAAATACGCACAGCGACAGGCTAAGCAGCAACAAACCGAAGGTGCGCGGATGTGGCATACAAAATCTCCTTGGGGCAGGCCGGGGAAAAGCGCGAGGAGCCCGGCATGCGGAATTGGCGGCCTGCATTCTGCCTCAAACCAGCCCGGATGTCGAGCGCAGAAAACTCCCCCGCCAAAAACCGGCGCGACCAGCCTTTCGGGCCTAGGGTGGGTGCTGCATGGGCTACCCTGCGGGGCAGTATTGCGTTGACCAATCTGCAAAGCCCTATTTACCATAGGGAAATGCGGCTGAAGCCGATGATGAGGCCCTCGCTGGGCGCGGTGGCGTGTTTTGCATGGCTGCTCGCCTTGGCTGGTTGCGAGGATGCCGGCAAGAAACCGTTGCAGGCGCATGTTCCGGCGCTGGCCCCGGTGCAAGCCCCCGTCTCCGCCGCCCCCGAAGTCGGCGCGCTACCGCTCAGAAACTTGGTGTCGCAGCCTCTCATCAATCTGCAGGCGCCTATACCCGGCGGCATCGACTACCTGATCGAGAAGGTCAAAGAAAAATTCAGTTCCGGCGAAACCAATTACCAGGCCGGCCACCTGGAAGCAGCGCGCCGCGATTTTGACGACGCCGTCGACTGGATGCTCGAAAGCGGTTACGACCCCAACAGTGATGCGCGCCTCAGCGAGCTCTTCCACCAAGTCACGGACACGATTTACACCTACGAATTGCAGGCCTTCCGCGCGGGTGATGGTTTCAGCGAAGCTCCCGCCGTTCCCGCGGCCATCGACGAAGTGGCCGAGATGACCTTCCCCGTCGACCCCAAGTTGCGGGAGCGCGCCGAAGTCGCCGCCAAGAGCATCTCGCACGACTTGCCGCTCACCGTAAACGACACCGTGGTCTCCTACCTCAACTTTTTCCAGACACCGCGCGGCCGCGCCATCGTCGAAAACGGTCTCCGCCGCTCCGGCCGCTACCACCAGATGATCTCCCGCGTCTTGAGCGAGGAAGGTGTGCCCCAGGATCTGATCTACCTGGCCCAAGCAGAGAGCGCCTTCCAGCCCCTGGCTCTTTCGCGGGCCGGGGCCCGCGGCATCTGGCAATTCGTGCCGTGGCGCGGCAACGAGTACGGCTTGAAGCGCAGTTGGTGGGTGGACGAGCGCCTGGACCCCGAAAAGGCCACGCGCGCCGCGGCCCAGCATCTCCGCGACCTCTATGGTCTCTTTGGCGACTGGTATCTGGCAATCGCCGCCTACAACTGCGGCCCCGGCAACGTCCAGAAAGGCGTGGAGCGCACCGGCTATGCCGATTTCTGGGAGCTTTACAAACGCAATGTGCTCCCCCGCGAAACTAAAAATTACGTGCCCATCATTCTCGCTCTCACCCTGATCGCCAAAGACGCCGCGCATTACGGCATCGCCGTGGATCCCGATCAGCCGGTGGATTCCGATGTCATCAAGCCCGGCCGCGCCATCGACCTCCGTCTGGTGGCGGAAACCATTGATGTCGACGTGGCCACACTGCGCGCTCTGAATCCCTCGCTGCTCCGCATGGCCACCCCGGAGGATCCCAGCTTTGTCCTGTACCTCCCCAAGGGCACCTCGGAGAAGTTCTCCGCGGAGATCGCGGACATTCCCCCCGACAAGTGGGTCAGTTGGCGGCGTCATCGCGTGGAATCCGGCGACACGCTGACCTCCATCGCCAAGAAATATCGCGTCACCCCGGGCGCCATTGCCGACGCCAACGACCTGGAGCGCGCCGAACCCCTGACGCCGGGGGAGAAGCTCATCATCCCCGCCACGCGCCCGCCCGAGGAGTCCAAGAGCCGCCTGGTGCGCTACCGCGTACGCAAGGGCGACACCGTCGGGGGCATCGCCGACCAGTTCAGCGTAACCTCTGACCAGATCCGCAAATGGAACGGGCTCAAGTCTGCCAAGGTCTCCCGCGGCATGGTCTTGCGCATCTATACGGTGGGCGGAGCCCCGGAAGCGCGCACCATGCATAGTTCCGCCAAGTCCAAGAAGCCCTCCACGCGCACCTCCGGCAAAACCCGGCAATAGTCCCCAGGTGGCCCATGGTCCACCCCCCGCCACCCCCTACTCCTCCGAACGCGCGGCTTCCTGGGCCGATGCACACAACTTCTCGGCCTGCCCTTGACCTCTCAGAAACGCCTCCCTTGCTTACCCGCGAGAACTCTTGACATCCACGTTGGAGTGGGATAACAAATCGCAAGGACGGAGTGACTCATCTCCGGCTGGAGCAGCATGCCAAGAACATCGGGAAAACAAGTGCCCCCAGGGGAGGAAAGCATGGATTTTGAGAAAGATCATTTTGAAGAGGATGATGAGCTGTCCCGGCTGGAAGAGGACGATGAGCTGGGTGGCGATGCCGAGGGCGTGATCGAAGAACAGGAAGAGATCCTCTTGGTAGAAGATGAACCCGCGGAAGAAGCCGGGGAAAAAGTCCCGGCGAAGCCCGCACCCAAGGCTGCGCCCAAGAAAGCGGCGAAAAAGCCTGCCAAGAAGGCGCCCAAGAAAGCGGCCAAGAAGGCTCCCAAAAAAGCCAAGAAGGCCAAAGCGAAACCCAAGAAGGCCGCCAAGAAAACCGGCAAGAAACGCCGCCGCTAATCGTTCCTAGCGCGCAAAACTGGATCTCCCGGAAGCCCCGCGAAGCCATCACGGGGCTTCTTAGTTCCGCACTGCTGCGGCAGGCGCCACTTTGGCATGACTTTGCTGCTGCCGGGAATCGGGCCCCCACGCACCCGCGCCGAATCGGTGCGCTCATTGCGCCGCATTGGGAATCATCCGGCGCCGCGGCCCCGCGCTCTTGATAGAGCCACTAAGTACCGCTAGGATAAACGCGTATGTTGCGAGCCATCGAGCACATACGGCGGATGCGCGGAGGAGCGCAAGCGCACCTCATGAGGTGCTCGGACGGAAACTACTATGTCGTCAAATTCCAAAATAACCCGCAGCACCTCCGCATTCTGGTAAACGAGCTGCTCGGCACTCGCTTGGCATCTCGTCTCGGCCTCCCTACCACCCCCGTCGCCGTCGTCGAGGTCAGCCGGGAGCTGATCCAGTTGACCCAGGAACTGTGCATCGATTTGGCGCGATCCCGTGCGCCCTGCTCCGCGGGGCTGCAATTCGGGTCGCGCTATCCGGGTGATCCCCGCCGGCTGGTGCTGCATGATTTTCTGCCCGATGAAAAGCTGCGCGAGGTTGCCAACCTGCACGATTTTGCCGGCATGTTGGTCTTCGACAAATGGACCTGCAACACCAACGGGCGGCAGACGCTGTTTTTTGAGGAGAAGAGCCCGGCATCGGCCGCAACGCCAGGTTGCCTTCCGGGAGAATCTTCCCGCACGGCCGGCAGTCATCCGCTTGCTTATCGCACGCTGATGATCGACCAGGGTTTCTGTTTCAACGCCGGGGAGTGGAATTTCCCCGATGCCCCCCTGCGCGGCTTGTATGCGCGCAACCGCGTCTATGAAGGCGTAACCGGTATGGAATCCTTTGGCCCCTGGCTCGAGCGCCTCGAATTTCGCGTCACGGAACGCGTGCTGGCCGAACTGGCCGGGGAAATTCCGCCGGAGTGGTATGCGGACGACTATGACGCCGTTCTGCGGTTGCTGGAACAACTGCAGCGCAGAAGGACGCGCGTGCCGGAATTGCTTCTCGCGGCGAAAAAAAGCAACCGCCAGCCGTTTCCGTACTGGGTACGTGACTGGTGACTTGTGACTCGTGGAAACCCAAGACTGGATGCCGGTGATGTGCTTTCACGAATCACGAGTCACCAAACACGAGTCACGCGATTTGGAGAAATACGATGATCACAGAGACAAACGAGGCAAGAGCGAACGAGCGCGCCTGCGCCTATCGCGTGCTGCGCTACACCCCCAATCTGGTGCGCGACGAATGGGTCAATATCGGTGTGCTGGTCTTCGATCCGCAAACCGGCGAGCGCCGCTTGCGTCTGATCGAGGAGCCGGAGGAGTACGCGCGCGTGCGCCGGCTTCACCCCCAGGCCGATGAGGAACTCCTGCGGGCTTTGCGTGATGACCTGGAAAACCGCTTTGCCGGCGCCGGCGATCTTTTTCCTAACAACGGCCAGGAAACAGACCAAGCGCCAGGCGCGGGAAACGGGCAGGCTGCCTGGTTGCGGCTTTTGGGAAAGTGGGACGACACGCTCTCTAATGCCCTGCAACTTGCCCCGCAAAAGGGCGTTTACGCCGACGATCTGGATGCGGAAACCGAACGCCTTTATGCCGATCACGTGGCCCCGGCGCGCGCGACCACGCGCGTGGGCGCGCCGGGCAGCCGCGGCGCGATTCGCTCCTATTGCGCGCAGGTCCTAAGACAAGCACGCCTGTGGGAACGCATGCAGAAAGGCGTGCGCGCGGAGGAGTTCACTTTCCCGGGCGATCCCATGCGCCTCGACTACGGCTACCGCCGCAACGGCACACGGGGCTTCGTTCAGACGCTCAGCGTTACCCGCGCGCCCGCCGATGCCAAGCTCCTCGCCTATACCGTGGACCGCATCCGCGGCAAAGTGCCGGCCAGTGAATTCACCGCCGTCACCGATGTCGCTCTGCAGGCCGAAAACGAGCGCCACCGCTTCGTCCGCGAAACCCTGCGCGATGCGGGCGTCGAAGCGGTAGCGATGGAAGGCTTCGCGGTGTGGACGGCGAAGCTGCGGCCGTTGATTCAGTAGGAAGTTATCAGTAATCAGATATCAGTCAGGAGAGGCCCGCTGTTTCAGATGCTTTTGTTTTGCTTGCCCGAAACAGCGCGCATTTGCCAGCTTGGCGTCACTTCTGGCCGTTTCCACGTGGCAGTTCTCTTGATTATTGAATTTCCCAGGGCGCGCGAAGCTCTCCATAAGCCAGGAAAGGCGAAACCACTCGCGTGCCGTAACGCGCAAGAGCACAGTCGTTTCTTGGAGTTTTCCTTCTTTACTTACAACTGAAAACTTAAAACTGACTACTTACTTATATCCCCTACACCACCGGCTCTGCCCAGTTCTCCAGCGTTTCTTTCAAAATGTGCAGGAATTTGTGCGCGATCGCGCCATCCACCACACGGTGGTCGTAGCTCAGCGTCACGTAGCACATCGAGCGTATGGCGATGGCATCCTCCACCACCACCGGCCGCTTTTCAATCGCCCCCAGCCCCAGGATGGCCACGTTGGGCTGGCTGATCACCGGCAGGCCGAAGAGCCCCCCGAACACGCCCGGATTCGTGATGGAGAAAGTTCCCTCCTGCACCTCTTCGGGCTTCAGCTTTTTTGAACGCGCGCGCTCCGCCAGATCGTTCAGGTTGCGTTGAACGCCCAGCAGGTTCTTTTCGTCCGCGTTTTTCACCACCGGCACGATCAGGCCCCAGTCCAAGGCCACGGCGATGCCGATGTTGATCTCCTTGTGCAGCACCACGTTCGTGCCGTCCAGCGAAGCGTTCACGATGGGATAGGCGCGCAGGCCCGCCACCGCCGCCTTCACGAAAAATGGCATGAACGTCAACTTGGTCTCGTAGCGTTGCTCAAACTCCTCTTTGGACTTCGCACGGATCGCGGCAATCTTGCTCATGTCAATCTCGTCGACGGAGTACACGTGCGCGGAAACGTGCTTCGAGGCCACCATGTGCTCGGCAATCTTCTGCCGCATCACGCTAAGTGGATGCACTTCGTAATTTCCAAAATAGAGGCGTTCCCGGGGCACTCCCACTTGCAGCGCCGGAATGAACTGGCTGCCGTGTGCTGCCGCCGCACCTGGCTGTGCCAAAGCTGCCGGAGACGGCGGAGGTATGGGCCGAGCCGCAACTCTTGAAGCCTCCGCCACAACGCTCTCCGGCGTCGCGCCGGACGCTGCCGCGATGGCCGCTTCCATATCCTGCTTGGTGATGCGGCCGCCCGCCCCGCTGCCTTCGAGGGTGGAAAGATCCACGCCATGTTCCTTCGCCATGCGGCGAACCAGCGGCGAGGAATGAATGCGTTCCGTGGAAGCTGCTGGCGCAACAGGAGCCGCCGGTGCAGCCACCGCAGCGAGAGTTGGGGCAGGTGCTGCGGGCTTTGCTGCCACAGGTACAGGTGCCGGCGTTTCCGGAGAGGGCTTCGCCGCGGGTGCGGCAGGAGCTGGCGCTGGAGCCGATGCCGCGGCCGAACCCGCTCCATCGATCACCGCCACAATCGTCTGGATCGGCACCGTCTGCCCCTCGGGAACCTTGATCTCTCTTAGCACTCCCGCCGAGGGAGAGGGAATCTCGGCATCCACCTTATCGGTGGAGATTTCAAACAGCGGCTCCTCCCGCTCGACCTTGTCGCCGGGTTTCTTCAGCCACTTGGTGATGGTCCCTTCAAAGATGCTTTCGCCCATCTGGGGCATGACCACGTCGACTGGCATTGCGGTGATCTCCTTGCTCTCTCAAGAAAACTGCCAACCGGGGCGCTTTTGGCCTGTGAACAGCCCACCCTTGCTAGTTTACAAGGAAAGCCATCGGAACAAAAACAACGTCCTCTTCAGGAATTGAATGGGGCAAGTGTAGCGCATGGCTCGAAGACTCGCCTTGCCTTAATGATTAGGGCGTTGGGAGGAACGCCAGGCAGACGGGAGAGGGTACGCCGTCGGTCTTGGAGACCTGTGTGAGCGCTCCGGTCGCGGGGTCGATGCCAAAGACCACAATGGAATTGGATAGTTGGTTTTCGGCAAGTAGGAAACGGCCTGTGGGATCAATGGCGAAGTGGCGCGGCTCTTTGCCACCTGTTGGGAAATCGCCGACCTTCGTCAATTTTCCCCAGTAGTCTTGATCGATTGCGTAAACGGCAATCGAGTCGCGACCGCGATTTGAGGCGTAGAGGAACTTGCCGTTCGGGTGAATTTCAATCTCCCCGGCGTCGTTGCGTCCGGAGAAACCCGCCGGCAGCATCGGGTATTTGGCGAGCCCACGGTTGAAAACGCCTTCTTTTGTGGCAACGAAACGCGTCACGGTGGAGTCAAGCTCTCCCAAGACGTACATGATCCGCCCTGAACGCGAAAAGGCCACGTGTCTTGGACCAGTGCCACCATCGAGCTCCACCGGCCCTTGCGGAAAAGGGTCGCGTGCACCGGCAGCGGGCATTTGGCCGAGTGTCCCTTTAGCTGGATCAAATCGATAGGCCATCACTCGGTCCAGACCCAAATCCGCGACAAACACTTCGCCGCCCAAATCCTTGACCCAGTGCGCGTGCGGCCCTTCCTGGCGCGCTTTGTTGGGGCCTGGAGTGCCGGTGTCCGTCACCAGCGCCGTGTGTTCTCCCAATTTCCCATCCGCAAGAATGGGGAATACGACGACGTTGCCCGACGTGTAGTTGGCGATAAGAACGTACTTGCCAGTTTTGTCAAAGGTTAAATAGCAAGGATCTTCGCCGAGCGCGGGAAGTTGGTTCAGGGGTGTGAGCTTTCCGCTTTGCGCGTCAAGAGCGAAAGCGCTGACGGCGCTTTGTTTGCCGGACTCGTTCACGGCGTAGACGAATTTCCCGTTGGGATGGATGGCGACGAAGGAGGGATCCGGTGTTGCCACCGCGAGACCCTTCGCGGCCAGCTTGCCTGTCTCCGCGTCGAACTCGTAAGCGTAGATGCCTTTGCTATCGGTCTTGTTGGTGTACGTGCCGACGAGCACCAGAAAGCTGTGACTCGCGGCGGGCCGGCCAGCAGCTCCGGCAAGCGCAAGGACAGCCAGCGACGTAGTAAACGCAAGGAATGCGAACAGACGGCGTGTGATTTTCATGGCGATTTAGTGTAACGCACGCGAGAACGAAAAAGGGACAAGAGAGTGCGTGCCCACTCTTTCATTTGGCCAGAGTGGCCGGGACCTGAAAAGCGGCTGCAAGCTGCCGCACTCCAAGAATTATTTCTTTTCTTCGGCTTCTTCTTCCTGGAGGACGGCGGCGGCCGCGACAGTGTCGTCGTCATCGAGTCGCAGCAGGCGGACGCCTTGCGTGGAGCGGCCTGCTTCGCGAATTTCATTCGCGTGCACGCGGATGACCTTGCCGTTTTCGGTGATGATCATGACGTCGGACTCTTCCGTGACCTGCAGCGTGGCGACCACCGAGCCGTTTCGGTCCGTGGTCTTCATGTTCACCACGCCCTTGCCGCCGCGCGAGGTGATGCGGTATTCGGCCAGGGCGGTGCGCTTGCCGTAGCCCTTTTCGGCGACGGTGAGCATCAGCGTGGTGAGCGACTCCCTGATGTGTTCGTTGTCGAGCTCTTCCAGGTTTTGCGTGGTCTGCTGGTATTCCTTGGCGATGATCTCGAAATCCGGTTGCACGGCGTCCATGCTGACGACGTAATCATCCTTGTCGAGGTCCATGCCGTTCACGCCGCCGGCGTTGCGGCCCATGGGACGCACTTCCGTCTCGCGGAACAGGATGGCCTGGCCTTCGTGGCTGGCGAGGAAGATCATCTTTTTGCCGTCGGTGAGCTTCGCGCCAATCAGCTCGTCCTTGTCCTCTAGGTTAACGGCGATGATGCCGGTGGAGCGCGGGTTGGAAAATTCGACAAGCGCCGATTTCTTCACCGTGCCGCTCTTCGTGGCCATGAAGACGAAGCGGCCTTCTTCTTCCAGGTTCGTGGCCGCCACCAGCGCTGTCAGTTTTTCGTCTTCCTGGAATTTCACCAGGCTGGCGATGGCCTTGCCGCGTGTGGCCGCAGCCGCTTCCGGCAGCTCGTACACCTTCAGCCAGTAAACGCGGCCTTTGGACGTGAACAGCAGGATGTAGCTGTGCGCCGATGCGATGAAGAGATGCTCGACGAAATCCTCTTCCTTGGTGCGCGCGCCGATGCGTCCTTTGCCGCCGCGCGATTGGTGCCGGTAAACCTCCACGGGGGTGCGCTTGATGTACCCGGCATGGCTCACGGTGATGAGCATGTCGGTGTCCGCGATTAGGTCTTCCAGCTTGATCTCGTCCACCTTGTCCACGATCTGCGTGCGGCGGTCGTCGCCGTAGGCTTTGTGGACTTCACGCAGCTCGCCGATGATCACCTGCTTCAGCTTCCTGTCGCTGGCGAGGATTTCGCGCAGCTCCGCGATGAGGTCGCGGATGGACTTCAATTCCTTCAGGATTTCGTCGATCGAGAGCTGCGTCAGGCGATGGAGTTGCAGTTCGAGGATGGCGTCGATCTGCGCGTAGCTGAGCCCGAGCCCCGTGGCGCCCCGGCCCGCGGCTTCGATTTCCGGCGCGCCCGCAAAGCGGTACTTGCGGCCATCGAGCTTGACGCCTTCGAGTTTCTTGGACTTGCCGTTTTCCGTGATGGTGACGTCCTGCTCGGTGAAATACTTGAATAGGTTTTCCTTGGCTTCGGCGCGGCTGCTGCTGCCGCGAATCACGCGGATGACGTTGTCCAGGTGATCCAGCGCGATCTGGTAGCCCACCAAAATGTGTTCGCGCTCTTCGGCTTTGCGCAACTCGAAAATCGTGCGCCGGCGAACCACTTCCATGCGGTGCTCGATGAAGAGCTTGATCATCGGAATCAGGCCGAGTTCGCGCGGCTGCCCGGCGACGATGGAGAGCAGGATCATGCCGAAGGATTCCTGCATCTGGGTGTGCTTGAAAAGATTGTTCAGGATGAGTTGGGATTCCTCGCCGCGCTTCAGCTCGATGACGACGCGCATGCCTTCGCGGGAAGATTCGTCGCGCACGTCGGCGATGCCTTCGATTTTCTTGGTTTGTACGAGTTCGGCGATGCGCTCGATCATCTTGGCCTTGTTGACCTGGTACGGGATTTCGGTGATGACGATATTCTCGCGGTCCTTGCTGGCTTCCTCGATGGCGGCTTTCGCGCGCATGATAAAGCTGCCGCGGCCGGTGCGATAGGCGGCTTCGATGCCTTCCCTGCCCGCGATATAAGCGCCCGTCGGAAAATCCGGCCCCGGAACGATCTTCATCACTTCTTTGAGCGAGGTATCGGGCTTTTCGATCAATAAAATGGCGGCATCCACGATTTCGCGAAGGTTGTGCGGCGGAATGTTGGTGGCCATGCCGACGGCGATACCGCTGGCGCCATTAACCAGAAGATTTGGGATGCGCGACGGGAGAACTACCGGCTCTTCGCGGGTCTGATCGAAGTTCGGGATGAAATCGACAGTTTCCTTCTCAAGGTCGGCGAGAATGTCTTCCGAAATTTTGGCCAGCCGCGCTTCCGTGTATCGCATGGCCGCCGGTGGATCGCCGTCCACGGAGCCGAAGTTCCCCTGGCCGTCGATCAGGGGGTAGCGCATGTTGAAGTCCTGCGCCTGGCGCACCAGCGCGGGATAGATGACCGCTTCACCGTGCGGGTGGTAGTTGCCGGAGGTATCGCCGCAAATTTTGGCGCATTTGCGGTAGCCGCGATTGGAGGCCAGGCCGAGGTCATTCATGGCCACGAGGATGCGCCGCTGCACGGGTTTGAGGCCGTCGCGCACGTCGGGAAGCGCGCGCGCGATGATGACGCTCATCGCGTAGTCGAGATACGATTTGCGCATCTCCGCTTCGATATCAATGGGTAGGAGTATCGATGTGTTGTGTTCGTCTGCCATGTTCCCTCATTGGCCAGTGACCAGTGACTAGCGGAAGTGACTAGTGACTCGTGACTGGTGACTCGTGACATTCCTCCCTTCCCTATACCCAACAAGCGCGCTGATGCTCAACGCCACGGCACGGGAAGGCAGGCAGCAAATCGCAAGAACTGCTGTCTAATAGCAGCTTCTTTGTCGCGGCCCCCAAAGAAAGCAAAGCTGAGTTCCTGCATGGCCACCAGCCGCTCAAGCGGCGGCCGGCTCTGCCAATAGGCATACTCCTTGTCCTTTGCCTGCATCAGAATAGCCGCGTCGCGCCTGAGAATACGGACGGCCGTTTCGTCGCCATGGTTCATGAAACTCGTCCTCCGTGGCTCTTTGCGGCATGTTCTACCACCCAGGCCTTCACGGAATCGAACGCGTCGGCCGCGTTGGTAAAGCGCCTCGTCGCAAATTCGGCTTCGATCAGCCGCAAAAACGAATCGCGCTCCTCCTCATCAGCAAAGTTGAGCGCAACGCCTCTTTCGTTGTCCGGCGTGGCCATCGACGTGGCGCGAAATTCGCTCACGCTCAGCCCGCGCAACCCCGGCAATGTCGCCCATCCCAGTTGGTAAATCACATTCGTTACTTCGCATTCTCGTCGAACCGGACGGCGCAGACGAGATTGCCTTCGGTGTCGCTGAACTTGATCAGCCATCCAACGCCGGGAATGGCGGCTTTGGGCATCAGTATCTTCCCGCCAGCCGCCTTGACTGCAGTCGCGGTCGCCTCCACATCATCCACCGCGATGCTGCACTCATACGCCAGCACCGGCTGCGGCAGCACGTTGAACCGGCGATGTTGCATCACTCCGATTAGGCCCGGTTCCTCGCCGGCGCCGTTCTTTATCTTGCAGAAGTTGGTCATGTCCGCGCCGCCAAAACCATCGAATTTCCAGCCGAAAACGCTGCCGTAAAATTCCCGCGCGCGGGCCAGGTCATCCGCATGCACCGCAAAGTGACAAACATTGCTCTCCATACCACCTCCCAAGCTTGCCGATAGTAGAGCTCAGCGCACGGTGTTGCGTCTCCGATCGCCCTCTAGATATCCAGGTTCACGACTTCCAGCGCGTTCTCCTCGATGAATTTGCGGCGCGCTTCCACGTTTTCGCCCATCAGCGTGGTGAAAATGTCCTCGGCGGCAACGGCATCTTCGAGCTTCACCTGCAGCAGCGTGCGCGTATCCGCGTTCATCGTGGTTTCCCACAACTGCTCCGCGTTCATTTCGCCCAGACCTTTGAATCGCGTGATCGTGAAATCTTTCTTGGCGTCTTCCATGACGTAGTTCAGAACGTCGGTGGCCTTTTCCTGGGTGACCTTGGTGCCGTTGCGCGCGACCGTGAACGGAGGGTGATTGAACTCCTCGATCTGCCTGCCTAACGCGCGTAGACGCTTGTACTCCGCGGTGGAAGCGACCGCCCAACTGATCTTCTGGTTGTGCGGCGCGCCAAATTGGATTTCATACAGGCTGTGTTCCTCGTCAAACACGATTTTGCCTTCCAGTTTCAGCTTGCTCTTCTCGACATCCTTCAGGAGTTTCTCAAGTGTCTTTTTCTCACCGAAGTCCGTCTTCTTTTCCAAGCCGCTCTCTGCCAGCAATTCCACCAGTCCCGGCTCGCGCAGGCGCCGGCCCAACTTGGCCGCGGCTGCTTCGTATTCCTGCACGTTCAGGAGGAACGATGTCAGGCGCGCACCCTCCAGGTTCACACCCTCTTGTGCCTTGACGACATGATCTTCCGTGGCGCGCTTCATCAGCTCGCGCGCAAAATCGCGCTCGTCGCGGATGTAGCGCTCGGTCTTGCCGCGCTTGACGCGATAGAGAGGCGGCTGCGCGATGTACACGTGGCCGCGCTCGATCAGCTCCTTCATGTGGCGGAAGAAGAAGGTGAGCAGGAGCGTGCGGATGTGCGAACCGTCCACGTCCGCGTCGGTCATGAGAATGATTTTGTGATAGCGCAGTTTGCCTGCGTCGAAATCGTCCTTGCCGATGCCGGTGCCGAGTGCGGTGATGATGGCGCGAATTTCTTCGTGGCCGAGCATCTTGTCGTAGCGCGCCTTCTCGACGTTGAGGATTTTACCTTTGAGGGGCAGAATCGCCTGATACTTGCGGTCGCGGCCCATCTTCGCGGAGCCGCCCGCGGATTCACCCTCGACCACGAACAATTCACAACGCGCCGGGTCGCGTTCCTGGCAATCGGCCAGCTTTCCTGGCAGGCCGCTGGAATCCATGGCCGATTTTCTGCGCGTCAGCTCGCGGGCCTTGCGGGCGGCTTCGCGCGCGCGCGCCGCGTCAATGCACTTGCCGATGATGCGGCGCGCCACAGTGGAATGCTTGTCAAACCACTCGCCCAGTTTTTCGTTTACGAGTTGCTCGACCTCGCCCTTGATGTCACTGTTCAGCTTGCCCTTGGTCTGCCCCTCGAATTGCGGTTGCGGCAGGCGCACGCTGACCACCGCGACAAGCCCTTCGCGCACGTCATCGCCGGAAATGCTCACCTCGTCCTTCTGCTCCTTCAACATTCCGGCTGACGAAGCGAAGTTGTTGATCGAGCGGGTCAGCGCCGAGCGGAAGCCCGAAAGGTGCGTGCCGCCGTCCACGGTGTTGATGGTGTTGGCAAACGCGAAGACATTCTCGCCGTAGGTGTCGTTGTACTGCAGGGCAATTTCAATCTCCACATTGCCCCTCTTCCCTTCCATGTAGATCGGCGAATCGTGCAGCGTGGTCTTGCCGCGGTTCAAGTGCTTCACGAATTCCGTGATGCCGCCGGTGAACCGGAATTCCGTGCTCTTTTCGGTGCGTTCGTCGTTCAGTGTGATTTTCAGGCCCTTGTTCAGGAAGGCATATTCGCGCAGGCGTGTGGCCAGCGTGTCATAGCTGAATGCGATCTTTTCGAAAATCGAAGGATCCGGATGGAATTTCACTTTCGTGCCTGTTTTGCGCGTTTTTCCCGTTTGCTTGAGCTTCGAAGTAGGCTTGCCTTTTTCGTAGCTCTGCTCCCAGACCGCGCCATCGCGCTGGATTTCGAGTTCGAGGAAATCCGAGAGGGCGTTGACGACGGACACGCCGACGCCGTGCAGCCCGCCGGACACTTTGTAGCTTTCGCTATCGAATTTTCCGCCGGCGTGCAGCACGGTAAGCACAACTTCCGCTGCGGGGCGTTTTTCCGTGGCGTGCATGTCCACGGGAATGCCGCGGCCGTTATCCACGACGGTTACGGAATTGTCTGCGTGAACCGTGACGTTCACTTCGTCCGCGAAGCCCGCCATTGCTTCGTCGACGGAGTTGTCCACCACTTCCCACACCAGGTGGTGCAAGCCCGTTTCGCCTGTCGAGCCGATGTACATCGCCGGACGCAGCCGCACGGCCTCCAGCCCGCCAAGCACCTTGATGGACTTCGCGTCGTACTGGTGGCCGACTTTCCCCGTCACCGATTCCTTGTCGCCCATTTCTTCTCCTGACGTGCGTGCCTACGGCAGTCCAATCGTGTGGAACACTCCCCGGCGCACAACCGGGTTCCCGACGGCGATACTGCAAAAGCAATTTTGGTGAAGCTAGGAAAGGCGTGAAGTTTGAAAATCCCCGTTCGTCGCCTCACCCTTTGATCCCTATGCTGCACGGGACTCGTAGGGTTCCTGCTTCATCCCATCCCGCGTTCCGGGACGTGGCGAAGACTTATATTCTCCAGGACCGCTGGCCTGCCCCTGGCGCAGGGCGGTTACTGCCAAACCTTCCTGGCGGACGTGTCGATTAGGTGGAATAATCACGAATCGACAGCACATAAATTTTACTGGAAATGGGGCATTTTCTCAAGTCGAAGAAAGTCCCTTGTGGATAAATAAGTTTAGTGTTTTCAGTTAATTGAACGGGCTGCTGAGGTCGTCATTTCCGAACTAATTCGCGGTTGGCTATGTCGCTAAACTGTGGTTGATTTAAGGGCAATGTGTCGCCGTCCACGGGGGGATAGTTCGTTTTCAAGACATCCTCAAGGTAGCGCCTGGCAATTGCAGTCAGCTCACCACCACTGAATGGGGTATTGCCGTCCCGTCCTTGAATAAGAGACGTCAAGCAACTCCTGGAAATGCCCACTATCTGCTTGATCCGAACGTCCGCACCAACGAGAACGAGCGAAAACGGCACGAGGACGGAATCCGAGGTATCAATATTACGAATTGGTGCTGATGATTCGATTTTGAATTGGCGCGCCACAGAGCCCCCATCAGATGCGCATGGGCATGATGACGTAACGGTAGCGGTAGTTATCATCCGCCAAGGGGCGCATCTGCCCAGCAGACTGTTCATCCTTCAGCTCGATGCTGATCGGCCCGTCCGCGGCAGCGGCTAGAAAATCCAACATGTAGCTGGAATTGAATCCGATGGCGATGGGATCGCCTTTGTACTCTTTCTCGATGGTTTCTTTCGCTTCGCCGTATTCGGGGCTGGAGGCGGAGATTTCCACGCCCTCCGTGGACACGGAAAGTTTCACGGCGTGCGAGCGCTGGTCGGCAAGCTGCGAAACGCGCCGGACTGCGTCGCTCAATTCCGCGCGTTCCAGCGCGACAGTCTTGTTGTTCTCGCGTGGCAGCACAGCCTCGTAATTCGGGAATTGCCCGGTGAGGATGCGCGAAATGAGCAGCCGATGGCCCACCTGGAAGAACAGGTGGCTCTCATCCTTGGCAAACTCCATCTGCGCATCGGAGCCTGCGGCGTTGGAGAGCTTCTCTACTTCATCCATGGCCTTTTTGGGAATCAGGACGCGCACTTCGCCGTTAAGTCCGGCGAGTTTCTGATCTGTTTCCGCGAGCGCTAGGCGGTGGCCGTCAGTGGCCACCATCGCCAAGGTGTCCGGCTTGAGGATCAACAAGCCGCCATTCAGGGTGTAGCGTGACTCTTCCATGGAAATCGCGAATTTGGTCTTGCCGATCAGATTTTCCAGGACGATGGCGGGGATGTTCACCAAAGTGTGCGGCATCACTGGAAGAGTAGGGAAATTTTCCTTGGCCATGCCGACCAGCTTATATTTTTTCTTCTCACTGACAATTTCGACCCAATGATTATCGAGTAGTTTGAACTTGATCTCGCCTTCGGGCAAAAGACGCACGAGCTCCAGGAGTTTTTTGGCCGGGATCGTTCCCGCGCCTTCTTTCTTAATCTTTGCTTCGCAAGAGGTGCGTACACTCAGCTCAAGGTCCGTCGCTGTGATTGTTAGGCGACTGCCTTTCGCCTCCACCAAGAGGTTTGAGAGAATAGGAATAGTGGTCTTGCGCTCCACTACTCCTTGCGTCGTTGTCAGTTCGTTGAGTAGCGCCGATTTCGTTACGCTGAATTCCATTGCTTGGCTGTCCTCGCGTGCGGTTCCCGTTGCGGTCATGCGTTTCCCCCGTCCAGTGTACCCGCTAGCGTACTGTACTCGTTTTTTCGCAAAGTAGAAAGGCCACCCACAGTGGATTCTCTGTGGAAATAGTGCGTTTTAACGGTGGCTCCATGTAGCGTGCAACCTGAAGTCAAAACCGATGCGGAAAGTGCTTTATGCACAGCCATCAGT